>Ga0315284_10007788_pt1 | contig 15290 bp, 11 predicted proteins | sample YL17G09_16_MG_FD_203696 | JGI IMG/M metagenome (GOLD analysis project Ga0315284, IMG submission 203696) | Sediment microbial communities from Yellowstone Lake, YNP, Wyoming, USA - YL17G09_16 | ecosystem: Environmental > Aquatic > Freshwater > Lake > Sediment | place: USA: Wyoming | collected... | reverse complement strand
CGGGCGGCATCGGGGAGATGATCCGGTTCGGGGACGAGAAGGAGACGGTTTCGGTCTTTATCATCGGCCTCTCCCTGGTCGTCTCGCTCCTCGGCATCGGAGTCGCCTGGGCGGCCTACCGCGCGAACCTGATCTCCCCCGCAGCCTTCAACGCCCGCTTCCCGGGGCTGCACCGATTGTTGAAGAATGCCTGGTACTTCAACCGGGCCTGGGAGCTATTCGCCACCCGGGTGGTGCTTGCGGGCGCGCGGATGGCGGCCTGGTTCGATCGGCACGTAGTCAATGGCATGGTGGACGGAGTGGCCTGGCTCGCCGGGTGGGCTGGCAGACGTTTGCGGGTGGCGCAGACGGGGCAGATGCAGTTCTACGCGCTGGTCTTCATCTTCGCCTTGGTCGCCGGCCTGGTCGTCGTGTTTGGGCGGGGCCAGTCACTGTTATCGTTGGTGATGCGGCCATGACCATGATCCCGCACCCGCTCACCATCATCTTGCTGGCGCCGCTGGTGGCCGCGCTCATCGTCATGGTCGTGCCGCGGCGCAACCTGCTGGCGATCCGCATGACTTCCGCGGTAGCCGCCGGCATCACCCTCATCCTGTCCGCCTGGCTCTGCTACATCTACCTGAGCGAAGGTCGGCGCGGCCTTCAGTTCATCGACCGCGCGGACTGGGTCGGCGGACTGGTGGGCATCAACTACTTCGTGGCGGCCGATGGCGTCAGCCTCTCGCTGGTGCTGCTCACCGCGCTGGTGATCTTCTGCGGCGTCTTCGCCTCCTGGACGGTGGTGCACCGCACGAAGGAGTTCTACTGCCTGCTGCTGCTGCTGGTGGTGGGGGTGTTCGGGGTGTTCGTCGCCCAGGACCTGTTCTTCTTCTTCCTCTTCTATGAGATCGCGGTGCTGCCGATGTACCTGCTGATCGGCATCTGGGGAACCGGGCCGAAAGAGTACTCGGCGATGAAGCTCACCCTCTATCTGCTGGTGGGCAGCGCCTTCATGCTGGTGGGCATGCTGGGGATGTACTTCGCCGCCATCCTACCGGTCGGGCAGTCGCGCACCTTCGATCTCACGGTGCTCTCGCAGGCGCAATACAGCCACAACTTCCAGGTGGTGGCCTTCTTCCTGCTCTATATCGGCTTCGGCATCCTCGCCGGCATCTGGCCCCTCCATACCTGGTCGCCCGATGGCCACGCCTCCGCTCCCACCGCGGTCTCGATGCTGCACGCGGGTGTGCTGATGAAGCTCGGCGCCTACGGCGTGCTGCGCGTCGGCTTCGGCTGCTTGCCCGAAGGAGCGCAGAGCTGGGTATGGCTGGTGGGCACGATCGCGGTGATCAACATCGTCTATGGCTCCTACGTGGCGATGGGCCAGCGCGACCTGAAGTACGTGATTGCCTATTCCAGCGTGAGTCACATGGGCGTGGTGATGCTGGGGCTGGCCGCGGCGAACGAGATCGCGTTCAACGGCGCGGTGATGCAGATGATCTCCCACGGGATCATGACGGGGCTGTTCTTCGCGCTCGTGGGCCTGGTATACGAGAGGTCGCACACCCGCGACATCGAGGCGATGGGAGGTCTGGCGCGGCGCATGCCGGGGATTGCCTTGGCCTTCACCATCGGCGGGCTGGCCTCGTTCGGCCTTCCCGGCACGAGCGGGTTCGTCGCCGAGCTGCTGGTCTTCCTGGGCGCCTTCCGCGCCCATCTGCACTCCTACCTGATCGGCGGCGTCCCCCTGTTCTCGATTCTCGCCGTCGGAGCGGTGATTGCGATCGTGGTGACCGCGACCTACGTGCTGCGGGTACTTCAGCGGATCTTCCACGGGCCGCTGGATGAGGCGAAGTACGGAGAGCTGACGGACGCGCGGACTACGGAGTGGGTCGCTCTGGTGGTGCTCGGCGGGCTCCTCGTCCTGATCGGCATCTATCCTTCGCCGCTGACCGACCTCATCGGCAGCAGCCTGGGGCAGTTCTTGAGGCCATGATGGCGCAGATGCTGGAACAACTGAAACCGGAGCTGCTCACGCTGTGCGCGGCGCTGGTGGTGATCCTGGCCGACCTGATTCAGGTCCGCGGGCGCCGCAAGTGGATCGGTTGGTTCAGCGCGGCGCTGGCGATCGCAGTGGTCTTCACCCTCGCCGGCGAGTGGGGCAAGCTGGCGCAGCCCATCTCCCTCTGGGGCGGGGTGATGGTGCTCGACCGGCTGGGCCTGCTCTTCAAGGTCATCTTCCTGCTTGGCGTGGCGGTGGCTTCGGTGGGCTCCATCGACTTCGCCGCGCAGCGGTTCCGACACATCGGCGAGTACTACGGCCTGCTCTTCTTCTCCGCCTTCGGCATGATGCTCATGGCCTCGGCGGGAGATCTGCTGACACTCTACCTCGGCCTGGAAGTGGCCTCACTCAGCCTTTATGTGCTCGCCGCCTACGCGAAGGCCAGCCCGCGCTCCGGCGAGGCCGGGATGAAGTACATCATCCTCGGAGCTACCGCTTCGGCCATTTACCTCTACGGGGCCAGCCTCATCTACGGAGCCGTCGGCACCACGCTCTTCGGAACTATCAGCCATCACGTGAGCCTGGAAGGCGTTCACCCCGGGCTCGCCGTCGGCGGGGTTTTCGTGCTGGCGGCCTTCGCGTTCAAGATCGCCGCCGTGCCGTTCCACATGTGGGCCCCGGACGTCTACCAGGGCGCGCCGACACCGGTCACGGGCTTCCTCTCGACCGCCTCCAAGGCCGCCGGATTTGCCGCCATTATTCGAGTGCTACTCGGGCCGATGCTCCACGGCGCCAGTGGGTGGCTCGTCTTCGTCATTGCGCTCTCCGGCATGAGCATGGTGGTGGGCAACCTGCTCGCCCTCCCTCAGCGCGACATCAAGCGCATGCTCGCCTATTCCGGTGTCGCCCAGGCCGGATATGCCCTCGTCGGTATCGCCGCCGCCTCCAACCTGGGGACGCTAGCGACCATCTTCTTCCTCTTCCAGTACCTGTTCACCAACCTGGGGGCGTTCCTGGTGGTCACCATCGTCGGCTCCTCCGTGGGCGACGACCAGATCACGAGCTACCATGGGCTTCGAGGCCGCAATCCCGGTCTGGCGCTGGCGATGCTCGTGATCCTGCTCTCGCTGGGCGGCATCCCGCCGCTCTCCGGGTTCTGGGGTAAGGTGTTCCTGTTCTGGGCAGGAGTGAAGAGCGGTCTCTACGGGCTCGTCCTCATCGGCGTGATGGCGAGCGTGCTGTCGCTCTACTACTATCTGATGGTCGCTCGTGCCATGTACATCGAGCCCGCCGCTGACCGTCCCCCTGTTCGACTGCAACTGCCGGCCGTGATCGCGATCATCATCTGCGTGCTCGTCGTGGTGGGGCTGGCCTACCCGGGGCCGCTGATCTCCCTGGCGACAAAGGCCGCGGCCGGGTTCTTCTGATCCCTACGAGCGATCGCTCGTGAGTGCCCGCGCTCATCTCTGGGCCGGAACGTCATCGCTTCGCGGCTGCGCTATCCCAGCGACCCTTGAATGTGATCAGCCAGGACCTGACGAACAGCCGGAAATCCAGCCAGAGGGACCGGTTGCGAACATAGTAAACGTCGTAAGCCAGCTTGTCCGCCGCCTTGGTGTAGTAGCGACCGTAGACCTGCGCCACACCGGTAAGGCCGGGGCGCACTTGGTAGCGCTGATAGTACCCGGGGATGTCGCGCAGGAACTCTCTCACAAACTCCGGCCGCTCCGGCCGCGGGCCCACCCAGCTCATATCGCCGTTGAAGATGTTCAGAAGCTGCGGGATCTCGTCGAGCGCGGCCTTGCGCATGATGCGCCCGATGCGCGTGATGCGCGGATCGTTCTCCTCGGCGAATACTGCCCCCGAGTACTTCTCTGCGTCCTTTCGCATCGACCGGAACTTGTACACCCAGAACACGCGGCCGCCTATCCCGACCCGGCGCTGAAGGTACAATATGGGCCACCCGTCCTCCAGCGCGATCGCAGTCGCCAGCACCGCCCAGATGGGAATAGAGCAAGCCAGCCCGAAAGCGGCAACGCAAACATCCGCCGCTCTTTTCACGGCGTCGCTCAGCGCCTTCTCCATCTTCCTGATCCCTTCGGGCGGTCAGCAGGGCGGGATAGCCGGACGCCAGTAGACAACGGCAGTTACGCCGGTGGAAAACAGCGCACCACCATTCATGTCGCGCGAACCACGGAGTTGTTCGCCGGGGCGATAGCCCGCTCCTCCCCGGCCCTCCCCTCCCAACCGAAGCCGAGGCGCGCGGCAATCCCGTCCCGGTGAATCCAGCCGAGACCCCCACCGTCGCCGCTGCCCAGGGGCAGCGCCTCCCTCGGGGTGACAGTGGTGGCAGACCGCCTCCCTAGAGCGGTGGTCCTGCGTGCCATCGCGCCATCCTTGACACGGCCGCGAACGCCATGCTAGAATCGCGTTCGAAAGCAAGCTGAGCGGGACGGATGTCTCCCGCGCGGCCTTCGGTCTCAGGGTGCCGGTTTTGCGGGGCCCCATCGTCCAGAGGCCTAGGACGCCGGCCCTTCAAGCCGGAGACAGGGATTCGAATTCCCTTGGGGCTACCAGTTCTGTCTGGCCGATAGCCGCGGCCGCAAACCGGTACGCGACGGGCGCATGGCTCAGTGGGAGAGCGCCTGCTTCACACGCAGGAGGTCGCTGGTTCAAATCCAGCTGTGCCCACCAGACAGACGAGCCATAGGGCGATCAGGGGCGAATAGCTCAGCTGGTAGAGCGCTTGCTTTACACGCAAGTGGTCACAGGTTCGAGCCCTGTTTCGCCCATTATGGAACAAGCAGGGGAGCCCGACTGCGGGCTTCCATAGAGAAGAGACGCGGAGCCGTAGTGCAGTTGGTTAGCACACCGGCCTGTCAAGCCGGAGGTCGCGGGTTCAAGTCCCGTCGGCTCCGCCACTCAGAGCGTTGTATACGCGCGGCCAAGCTGGTCGGCCGCGCGTCGAAGATTGAGGGCGCGCCCAGCCAGGGCCGCCTCCGAACTGAAGATCGAGACTGTGTGCCGGGGTAGCTCAGCTGGTAGAGCACTGGACTGAAAATCCGGGTGTCCCCAGTTCGATTCTGGGCCCCGGCACCAGGGGATGAGGCGACGGCAGAGATGCTGTCGCCTTTGCTGTCTGCCCGGTCGATCCCGCTCCCCAGAGGGGGAATCCCCACCCCTCCCTGCCGAATATGGTCTCGGTGTCAGCCCGCCAATCGTAAGGGTGTGACTGAGTTCCTATGGTCGTCACATGCCCTGGCGCTGCCAGGGCACGGGCGTGACCCCACGCGAGCGGAGAGAAGCTGCCGACCACAGTCCTGGGGTCACACCCCGTCGCAAGGAGAGTGACATGCTGCGTGTGGAGATGCGCGATCACGATGTCGAGGCCCTCGGCGATGGCGTCTGCCGCCTCCTCGAACAGGTCGGGATGAAGTTCCAGAACGAGACGATGCTGGCCGCCCTGAAGGAATGGGGAGCAACGGTTGATGACTCGACTCAGATCGCGAAGTTTCCCCGTCGCCTGCTCGACCGATTCGTCGAGGACGTGCGGCGAGAGTACCGCCGGTCGGGCCCCGATGAAGCTGCGGTGCCATTCCACGCCCCGGACATGCCGCAGATCGAGACTCAGGTCGCGCAGTACCTCTATGACTACGACGCGGGTGAACGCCGGCCTGGCAAGAGCGAGGACTACGTCGAGTTCATCAAGCTCGGCGACAGGCTGCCCGGCGCCCCCGATGTCGGCCACTGCCTGCTGTTGACCGATGTCCCTCCCCTGGTGGAGCCACTCGAAGCCCTGCTCTTGCAGGCCGAGTATGCTCACCGCCCCCAGGGCGTGTTCGCCTGGAACGCGAGCCAGGCCGCTTATCTCCGCGAAATGGGCGACGCGCTGGGCATGGAGCGCGCCTACTCGTTCGGCGCGGTCTGTATAGCGCATCCCCTCCGGTTCGACCGCGCCGTGGCCGACCGGTACGTGATGATGATCGCAGAGGGGCATCGCGGCGGCCTTACCGCCATGCCCGTCGCCGGGCTCAGCACGCCGATCACCGTCGAGGGGTTCATCGTGGTCTCCACCGCCGAGCAGCTTGGCGCCTGGATCGCAGCGCGCGCCATGAACCCGAAAGCGCCCCTGGGCGGGTCAGTCTGGTGTGGCACACCGGACATGAAGATCGGCCACATCAGCTTCTCGAATTTCGACGCCATGTACTACAACGTCGCCACCGTCCAGTTCACCCGAGACTGGTGCGGCGTCGAGATCGTCCCCAGCGGACCCGACTATGCCAACGCCAAGCGCCCCGGCCTCTACGCGGTGCTCGAGAAGGCCTACAAAGCGATGATCGTCGCCGCCTTCACCGGCGCCCACCCGAGCATTGGCGGCGGCATGGTCGATACGGGCAAGGTGCTCTCCGATGTGCAACTGCTGCTCGAGCGCGACATGACCGAGGGATTGCAGCAGTTCGGCCGCTCGATCGCCGCCACCGAGGAGCGCATCGGTTTCCCGACCATCCTGGAGGTCGGCACGGGCGACGGCGCGAGCTACTTCCAGTCCGATCACACCGCGCTCAACTTCCGCTCCTCGCTGTGGCTCCCCGAGCTTCTCGATCGCACCGGATGGAACGGGCCCGAGAGCGAGGCGCGGATCATGGATCGCTACCGCGATAAGGTCCGCGCGCTCACTGCCGAGTACCAGAAGCCAGAAGGCCGAGAAGGCAAACTCGCCGCCGCCCGGCGCGTGGCCGAGAGGGCGAGGAGAGAGCTGTTGAGCTAGGAGCGGCCGACAGTCGGCTGTGCCCGCGATGAGGGTCCTGCTCGTCAACACCAATCGGGAGCGCTCCCCCCAGCCGGTGATCCCGCTGGGCCTCTGTCTGGTGGCCTCCGCGCTCTCCGCCCGCGGGCTGGAACCCGACGTCCTCGACCTCTGCTTCTCCCGGCGCCCGGAGGTGGACCTCGCACGCAGCATTTCAGAAACCCGGCCCGACGTTATCGGCCTCTCGGTGCGCAATCTCGACAACGGCGACTATCTGCAGACCCGCGAGTACCTGCCCGACGCCGCGGCCCTGGTTCGGCTCTGCCGCGCATTGTCTCCAGCCCCCATCGTTATCGGCGGCCCGGCTGTCAATGTCGCGCCGGGCCGGGCGCTGGAGATCCTGGGCGCAGACTACGCCCTCGCCGGGGAGGGAGAGGAGGCGATGCCGGAGCTGCTGGGCCATCTCTCCGCCGGCGCTGGTCTGTCCGATCTGCCTTATGTCTGCTCGCGAGGCGGCAACACGGCTTCACTCGCCCGCGTCCGCGACATCAACGCCATCCCATTCTCCCAGGCGGGCCGCTGGATCGATCTCAGGCGTTACCTGCGCTGGGGCGCGGCCTACCCCATCCAGACCAAGCGGGGCTGCCCCTTCGAGTGCATCTACTGCACCTATCGGTTCATCGAGGGTGGGGCTCATCGCCTCCGCTCCCCCGAGTCCGTCGCCGACGAGATCGCTGAGGCGAGGGGTAAATGGGGCGCGCGAAGCTTCGAGTTCGTGGATGCAGTGTTCGACTGCCCGACCGACCACGCCCTCGCGGTGTGCGAAGCAATCGCCCGCCGGGACCTCCGCGTCCGCCTCACCACCTCCAACCTGAACCCGGCGGGAGCGACGCCCGAACTGCTGAAGCTCATGCGGCGCGCCGGCTTCCGGGCGGTCGTGTGTACGCCCGACAGCGGCTCCGATGAGATGCTGCTCCGTCTCCGCAAGGGTTTCACCGTCGCTCAGGTCGCGAGCGTCGCGGCCTGGGCGCGAGAGGCAGGTCTCTCGGTCCTCTGGACCTTCCTTTTCGGCGGCCCGGGCGAGACCGAGGAAACCGTGCGCGAGACCATCAGCTTCATGGAAACCGCGCTCGATTCCCGCGATCGCATCCTTTGCACCGTTGGGCTGCGCGTCTACCCGGATACGGAGCTGGCGCGCATCGCCCGCGCCGAGGGGGCGGTGGCCGAAGCTGCCGATCTCGTGAAGCCGACGTTCTACCTCTCGCCTCACATCTCCGCCGAGCGCGTGCGGGAGCTACTCGACGCTAGCTCCCGCTGGCCTCAGATGGTACCTCTGAATGTCCTCCAGCAGCCCCTCGTGGCCTGGGCGCTGCGTCTCCACGGCGCGCTTGGCCTGCGCGGCGCCCCCTGGCTCGCGGTGCCCATCTACAACCGCCTTCGTCGCGCGCTGGGTCGCGATCGCGCTTCCTGAAAGCTCGCGCGGGCAGGACGCGCCTTCCCCACACCGAAATCATACTTCTCTTAGCATTGACCCAAGGACAGATCAGCATGGCCATCACCGACGCGCGTCAGCTCCGACACGTCATCGACAAGACCGTGAAAGACGTAAAGATCACCGACGTTCACACCCACATCTATCCGGCTTGCTTTGGCGATCTGTTGCTCTGGGGAATCGACGAACTGGTCACCTATCACTACCTGATCGCGGAAACCTTCCGCTGGGTCGAGATGCCCTACGAGGACTACTGGAAGCTGCCCAAGCGGGAGCAGGCCGATCTCATCTGGAAGACGCTCTTCCTCGACAACTCCCCCGTCGCCGAGTCCTGCCGCGGCGTCCTCACGCTTCTCCAGAAGCTCGGCCTCGATGTTTCCTCCCGCGATCTGCCGGCCTACCGCAACTACTTCGCGCAGACCACCGTCGAGGCCTACATCGACAAAGTCTTCGAGGTCGCCAACCTCGAAGACGTCATCATGACCAACGATCCGTTCGATGACGCCGAGCGCAAGGTGTGGCTCGAATCCTATCAGCCCGACCCACGCTTCAAGGCCGCCCTCCGCATCGACGCCCTGCTCAACAACTGGAACCAGAACTGGAAGCGCCTGCTGGAATGGGGTTACTCGGTCGAGCAGAAGCTGAGCGCCAGAACTATCTCCGAGGTGCGCCGTTTCCTCGAGGAGTGGGCCCACCGCATGGACGCGGTCTATATGGCCGCTTCCCTGCCGCCCACCTTCACCATGCCCGAGGACTCGCCCCGGGGCCTGCTGGTCCGCGAATGCATTCTGCCCGCCTCCCAGGAGATGAACCTTCCCTTCGCCATGATGATCGGCGTGAAGAAGCTCATCAACCCGGGGCTCCAGCTTGCCGGCGATGGCGTCGGAAAGGCCAGCATCGACACCGTCGAGTACCTCTGCTCCGAGTACCCGCGCAACAAGTTCCTCGTCACCATGCTCTCCCGCGAGAACCAGCACGAACTCGCCGTCGCCGCCCGCAAGTTCGGCAACCTCATGGTCTTCGGCTGCTGGTGGTTCCTCAACAACCCCAGCCTGGTGGACGAGATCACGCGCCTGCGCCTCGAGCTGCTCGGCCTCAGTTTCCTCCCGCAGCACTCCGACGCCCGCGTGCTCGATCAACTCGTCTATAAGTGGGAGCATTCCCGCCGCATCATCGCGAATGCTCTGACAGACAAGTACGCAGACCTCATGGCCACCGGCTGGACCGTGACCGAGGAAGAGATCGCCCGCGACGTCGAGAAGCTTTTCGGTGGCAACCTTTGGACCTTCCTGAAGAAGAGGCTATAGTCCATGATCCCCGGCCTTCGTGAGCTCATCTCGCAACTACCCGACTCGCCCGCGCCGTTCGCCCGCACCGCGTTCCCATTCCCGGTGAATCAGGCCCTGTTCGGGTCCGCGCCCGACATCGACCGGCTCCGGCAGTCCGCGGCCGAACTCGACTCCGCTGACTCCCGACCCCAAGATGCGGCTTGGATCGCCCTCGCCGCCGCGGAAGTGGTTGAGTCAGCCCAGCCCGACAGGGACGAGTTCTTCACCTCCGACGGCGCCTTCCGCGGCGCGGTCTTCGGGGGCATTAAGTGGCGGCCAGGCTGGGCTCTGGTGATGGGCGAGAACCAGCAGCCCTATGCCCGCGCCTTCGGCGACGCCGGCTTCATGGTCTACGTCACCCGCGCCGGCGTCGAGCCAGGCAAGTTCCTCGGCGGTCGCGAAACCGCCTCCATCTACTTCGCGCAACTGCTGGCGCGCTACGCGCTCGTCTACAGCGATGTCCAGCCTGGCGAGTTGCACGAACTCACCCATTTCGTCGAGGATCACGGGCCGGGCGTGCTCATCGTCTCCGGCCCCATGAGACCGACCGAGTCGCTCCTCTGCCTCGCCCTGATGCGCCTGGGCATGCGGGCCGTGGTCACGGCTGGCTTCCCCTGGGAGATCGGCGACCGCGTGGAGGTGGCTTCGCCCGAGGAGGCGTTGGAAGCCTCCTCCTCCTTCCAGAACCTCCGCATCCGCGCGCAGGACCCCCTCGCCGCGCTTCCCGACTACGCCAACCCGGCCCACGAGCACGAGAAGTTCGAGCCCGTCGCCCGCCGCGGCGGCGGAGACAGCTTCTTCTTCCTGCACCGCGAGGCCGCCGGCGAGGGCGTTGCCGTCATCGGTGACTTAGGGCGCGAGTTCGGCATCCTTGTCAGTATCGACGAGCCCACTCTCGACGCCATCGCCGAGCAGGAACTCGAAGGCGCCGCGCTTGGCTATCTCAACCTGCTGGACGGGGTGAAGGTGGAATCGGACAGTCCGCTGACAATCGCGCTGCGAGAGGATTCGGCTCCGCCGGCCGACCGTATGGCGGAGGTGATCCGCCGCGGGCTACGCCTCGAATACCCGCGGCTGGGGCCCATCCAGGTGACCGTTATCGGCGATCGCGACAAGCTCGCGGGCAAGGCAGCCGAGATCGCCGCCGAGCGCGCCGCCCGGGACGCGGACGTCAGGAAAGCGCTGGCCGCTGCCCCCGAGGTCGTCTACACTTGCGAGGCTTGCGCTCCCTTCAGCCGGGAGCACGTTTGCGTCACCCACCCGGTCCGCACTCCCATGTGCGGCCGCTCCTGGACCGAGATGCTTGTCGGGGCGCGCTACATGGGTGTCAGCTCCGGCCGGCCCTGGCGCCGCCGCGGTCGACCCGAGAACTGCTGCGCCGCCGTCCCCCTCGGCCGCGTGCTCGACCCAGTGAAGGGCGAATATGAGGGCCTCAACGAGTTCGTGCGCCAGGCCACCGGCGGGCGAATGCCGCGCGTTTTCCTCCACTCCGTGCGCGAGTTTCCCCACAGCTCCTGCGGGTGCTTCTATGCTCTCGCCTGGTGGAGCGATGAGATGGGCGGCATCGGCGTCATGCACCGCGGCTTCGAAGGAACCGCGCCCGACGGCTCCACCTGGAACGACCTCGCAAACCGCGCCGGTGGCAAACAGCAACCGGGCATCGCCGGCGTCGGCCTCGGCTACATGAAGTCGCCTACCTTCCTCCAGGGCGACGGAGGGTGGAAGTCGGTGAAGTGGATGACGCGCAAGCTCCAGGACGAACTCAAAGACACAGTGCCCGCAGTCATGGGCATCGCCAGCGCGTGACTGTCTTTCCCGGCTTCCCGTTGCTTCGGTAGCTTGCTGCCGAAGCCCCTGCGTGTAGGGGCGTGGTTCATCACGCCCAGGGCGCAACGAGTTGCGCCCCTACAACCCCACGCCGATCTGGCCGGCTAGCTTCACCACGTACTGCCGCGCCTGCTCGTACTGCTCCGCCGTCTCCAGGTGCTCCAGCAGCATCGGCGGCTCCTGCGGCAGCTTGTCCGCCTCCCGCAGGTAGGTGGCGATGTCGAAGCCGCCCTCACCTACCAGCACCTCGTCCAGGTGCGTGGTCAGGCCGCCCTGCAATCGGATATCCTTGAGGTGACAAGCGAGGATGTGTGGGCCGAGCTTGGCGAAGCACTCGCGGATGATCGCGGTCGTGTCGAAGTACCGCCGCGGGCTGTTTATCACATTGACGATGTCGAGATGCACGGCGAACCCCGTGCGGTCGATCGCCCTGACGAGATCGAGATACGAGTCGGCCGAATCGGGGAAGCACCAGGGCATCATCTCGAAGGTCAGCTTCGCCCGCTTCGGCTTCACCTCATCGATGATCTCCCGCGCGTTCGCCACGATCGCGCCGAAGCTCTCCTGGGTCAGGCTCTCCGCATCCGGCCCCGCCCAGAGCTGTGGATTGCGCGAGCCGGCGATGTTCACGCAGCATAGCGCCCCCACTTCGTCCGCCAGCGCCAGCGCCCGTTTCATCGCGGTCATGTTCGCCTTCCGCTTCCCGGCGTCCGCCTCCAGCAGGTTGTTCCAGACCCCCACCTCTGCGATGGTGACATCATGCTTCGCAAACGCCTCGCGGATGGCGCGAATGCGCTCCTTGTCCTCCAACTCCACGGGCGGGCAGTAGCCCCCCCTGTAGCCCAGCGCGCGATGCGCCCGCGCGATCTGCTCCGGATCCTCCGAGTCTATGAACACCGGCCCGCCAAGTCTCATGTCATCTCCTCCTGCGCCGAGGCTTCCCCAATCCGACTGCGCTTCCCTTCTCCCGTTGCACGCGTTACCTGCGATGGCCTGAAGGACCGCCTCTGGGCCGCCCCGAACTCTGCCTCAGAGGCACGAATATGCAATCCTGGCTTTCGAGTTCTCTGGTCCGAAACTACCCGACGTCGCGCGCCCAGAAGCGCAGGACGCTCGTGCTTCACGCCGCCCGCGGCGAGACCGTCTCCTTTCAGGTCTGCTTCCGCACCGAGGCCGAACCACAGAAGGTGCAGGCATCCGCAGAGTCCTCCGCCGGCCTCTCCGCCCAGGTGCGCCGCGTTGGCTATGTGCCATTCCGCCACTTCTCGACCGATACGCCGCTCGACGAACTCGATGGGATCGGCCATCTGCCCGGCCTCGTACCCGACCCACTGCTTCCGGGGTCCGAGATCATCAGCGGCCCGCACGCCACCAGCGCTTTCTGGATCACCGTGCGCGTCCCCGCTGATGCCAAGCCGGGCCGGCGCAAGGTGATCGTGACGCTTACCGCCGAGAAGCTGGAGCCTGTCAGTCTGGCTGCAACCGTGGTCGTGCACAAAGCGGTGGCCGCGCCGCGCCGCGACTTCCCTGTCACTCACTGGTTCTATGCCGACGCGCTCTGCGACTGGTACCACACGGAACTCTGGCAGGAGTCCTTCTGGCCTCTGCTGGAGGCGTACCTGAGGAACCTGTCGTCTCACTATCACGACACCACCCACATCCCCGCCTTCACGCCCCCGACCGACGGCGTCAAGCGCCCGACCCAGCTCCTCGGCGTCGGCAAGCAGGGGGATCGGTACACCTTCGACTGGACGCTGGTGAAGCGCTGGATCAAGACCGCCCAGGCCGCCGGCCTCACCCGCTACGAGTGGAACCATCTCTTCACCCAATGGGGCGCCAAGTACGCCATCCGCGTCTACGAGGGCCACGGCGAAACCAAGAAGCTGCTCTGGGATCCTGAGACCCTCGGCGTCTCCCCGATCTACCGCGACTTCCTCTCCCAATACCTCCCGGAGTTCAAGCGGTTCCTCGATGCCGAAGGCCTCTTCGAGGCCAGCTTCTTCCATCTCTCCGATGAGCCCCACGGTGACGAGCATCGCGCCAACTACCGTCTCGCCCGCCAGATGCTCCGCGAGATCGCGCCCTGGATGACGGTGATGGACGCGCTCTCTCAGATCGAATTCGCCCGTGAGGGTCTGACCGACGTTCCCATCGCCATCATCAGCGAGACGCCTCAGTTCGTGAGCGAAGGCTTCCCGGCCTGGACCTACTTCTGCTGCGAACCGCGCCGTCGCTACCTGAATCGCCTCATGGACACCCCTCTGGTGAAGACTCGTATGGCGGGCTGGCTCTTCCACAAGACTCGCGCCCGCGGCTTCCTCCACTGGGGCCACAACTACTGGTGCAAGTTCGGCGCCTCCGAGCCCCTCGACCCCTACCAGTCGGGCGACGGAAAGGACCCCGAGCTCCCCTACGGGGACACGTTCGTGGTCTATCCGGGCGAGGCCGGCCCCGTGGACTCCATCAGATGGGAAGTCTGGGCCGAGAGCCTACAGGACTATGCGCTGCTGCAGGCTGCCGGCATCGACCCCTCGGACGCGATGCTCTCAGAGATCGAGGACTACGCCAAGTTCCCACGGTCTGAGTCGTGGATCCAGGAGCGCAGGCAGACGATACTGGCGATGCTGGACCGACTCGGCTGACCGCGACCTCGCGATGGGAGTTGTCCCTTGGTCGCCGATGGCACGGACTTTTTTGTGCGACTGGGTTGACGTTTCCGGGAGCTGTCCGTATAATCTCGGCTACAAGAACAAAGCCAGTCTGAGGCGGCGGCCCATCGTGTCGCGACATGCGACCAATACTATCTCTCTTGGGGCGTGCCGAGACAAAGGGGAGGCTGAATGGCTGACAAACAGGGCGAGGAAAAGGACGTACTGGAGCCGGTTGAGCCCGCCACTCTCCTGCAACAACTCAAGCTTACCACGGGCAAGGCAGCGCAGTTCTGCGGGGTATCCCGCCGGCAACTCTGCTACTGGACTGACACCGGGATAGTGGCATCCCTGGAGAGCGAGGACGAGGACGATTCCGACGACGCGGCCCGTCGCTCCTATGACTTTAACTCACTCCATCGCGTGCTCCTGATCCAGCAGGCGCTCAAGCACACGCCCGGCCTGCGGCGAGCGGCCAAGGAAGTGGAGCAGCACCTCGCGGTCCGTCGCCGCCGCGCCGATGATCTGGCCACCTCCATCGAGCAGAAGCGAGAGGACTTTCTCACCGAGCAGGCCGACATGCTCGACAACCTGGGCAACCGCATCCGCGAGCAACTGCCCAAGGTCAAGGACCGTCAGCGGTTGCTGGAGCTCTACAGCGGTCTCGAGTGGCTCTCTCGGATGGCCGACCGGGTGATGGCCGGAGAGCTGCTGTTGGAGGAAGATGCCCGCGCCTGCCTGCGGCTGGCATCGCTCATCGAGCAGGCCGAGGCCAGGCTGGACAATCTCAACTCGGCCGCGCTCTGAGCGCGGCTGACCCGGGCCGAAACCATGCTGAGCGTAGGCATCGTCGGATTGCCCAACGCAGGCAAGTCGACCGTCTTCAACGCGCTTTGCCGCGGTGGCGCCAAGGTCTCCAACTACGCTTTTTGCACCATCGAGCCTAACCGCGGCGTGGTCGCCGTTCCGGACCCACGCCTCCCGCGCATCGCGGCCATCTTCGAGCAGTCGCAGGCCACCCCCGCCGCCATCGAGTTCGTCGATGTCGCCGGCCTCGTCAAGGGCGCCAGCCGCGGCGAGGGCCTCGGAAACCAGTTCCTCGCCGCCATCCGCGAGGTCGACGCCATCCTGCATGTCCTCCGGGCCTTCGAGAACCCGCAAGTGCCGCACACCGAGGGCAACACCGATCCCGTCCGCGACGCCGAGATCGTCGAACTCGAACTCATCCTCGCCGACCTCGGAAGCGTGCAGCGCCGCCGCGAGCGTC
>Ga0315284_10007787_pt1 | contig 15291 bp, 17 predicted proteins | sample YL17G09_16_MG_FD_203696 | JGI IMG/M metagenome (GOLD analysis project Ga0315284, IMG submission 203696) | Sediment microbial communities from Yellowstone Lake, YNP, Wyoming, USA - YL17G09_16 | ecosystem: Environmental > Aquatic > Freshwater > Lake > Sediment | place: USA: Wyoming | collected... | reverse complement strand
CGTTAGAAAATTCTATTTTTGCGCCGGATTGGTGAGCGAACTTCTTCGCCATGCCGACCAGGTCTTTCGCTGGTGCGTAACCTTTCGGCGTCGCGATCTTCATGTTGAGCCCGACCTTGCCGGCGGCGCACATGAGCGAATTCAGCACATTGTTGCCGTCGCCTACATAGGCAAGCGTAATGCCTTTAAGGCGCCCGAATTTCTCTTTTATCGTGAATATATCCGACAGCGCCTGGCATGGGTGCGCGCGGTTACTCAAGCCGTTTATAACAGGTATCGTCGCAAAATTAGCCAGCTCCTTCACGTCGTCGTGCTTGTAGGTCCTCGCAACCATTCCATCGAGATACCGTGACAGTACGCACGCAACGTCCTTCACCGTCTCTCTTACGCCCATGTCGATCTCGCCGGGGCCCAGGTACATCGCGTTGCCGCCCAGCTGGTTCATCGCTATCTCGAACGATACGCGCGTCCTGTTCGACGGCTTCTGGAATATGAGGCCTATCGACTTGCCCTTAAGCGCATCGGCATAGCCGGACTTGTCCGCCTTCACCTTCGCGGTCAGGTCAAGTATGTCGAATATCTCCTTCGTTTCAAGAGATTCTATCGATATCAGATCCTTCTTCATATCGCACCGGCCTTTTTTATATCTTCGAAAACACTTTATCCAGTATCGAAACTGCTTTATCTATCTCCGTCTTTGTAACATTAAGAGGCGGCATTATCCGCAATACCGTATCTTGAGTGCAGTTTATGAGCAGCCCTTCCTTCATGCACTCTTTGTAAATGTCTTCGCCTTTTATGCTGAGCTCTACGCCTATTATGAGCGCCATCGTTCTTATCTCTTTGACGAAACGGTACTTCTTCTTGAGCTCTTCCAGCTTCTTCCTTAAATACGCCCCCATCTTGTTCGTATTCTGTAAAAGCTTATCCGCACTAATCGCCTCGAATACCGCCAACCCCGCGGCGCACACTATCGGAGAGCCGCCGAACGTTGATGCGTGGGTGCCCGGAGTAAGCACGTCGCCAAATTTGCCTCTCGCCACGCATGCCCCTATCGGCAATCCTCCACCGAGAGCCTTCGCCAATGTAATAACGTCGGGTTCGATCCCGTAATTCTGATAGGCGAACATCTTGCCTGCCCTGCCCATGCCGGTCTGGACTTCATCCAGAATAAGCACGATATCCTTCTCGTCGCAAAGCGCGCGCAAACTCTTCATATATCCGGGTGTCGCGATATTTATCCCGCCTTCGCACTGTACCGGCTCGAGCATAACTGCGGCCGTCTTGTCCGTCACGGCCTCTTTCACCGCTTCGATGTCATTGAACGGGACGTGCAAGAAACCCGCCGGAAGAGGCTCAAAGCCTATCTTTACCTTATCCTGGCCCGTCGCAGTTATCATCGCGAGGGTCCTGCCGTGAAAAGACTTCGTCATCGTTATTATCTCGAACTTCCCCTTGTCGTGGCCGTATTTGCGCGCGAGCTTCACCGCCGCCTCGTTGGCCTCAGCGCCGGAATTGGCAAAGAAGACCTTTCCCTGATAAGAATTCTTTATTATGGCTTCCGCTAGTCTCGCCTGAAGCTCGCTGTAATAATTGTTCGAGACGTGCAGCAGTTTCTTCGCCTGTTTATTTATCGCCGCGACCACCCTGGGGTGGCAATGGCCTATGCCTGAGACCGCCCAGCCAGGGAAGAAGTCCAGATACTCCTTACCGTCGATGTCCCAGAGCTTCGAGCCCTTCGCCTTCTCGATACACAGCGGCACGCGTTTGTAAGTGTTCATTATATATTTGTCGTAAAGTCCCACGATCTTCCCGGTCTTCTTCATTTTACTATCTCCGTTCCGATTCCCTCATCGGTGAATATTTCCAGCAATAACGCATGCGGGACCCCCGCATTCAAAATGTGCGCTTTTTTAACGCCGCCCTTTGTCGCATTTATACAGGCGCGCGCCTTCGGTATCATGCCCGCATTCACGATATTTCTCTTTATGAGCCGCTCGACCTCCGGGGCCTTTATCGTATCGTACAGCGTCTTCGGGTCTTTCCTATCCTTCATGATGCCGTTCACATTCGTAAGCAGCACGAACTTCTCCGCCTTGAGCGCCGTCGCAAGCGAACTGGCCACGTCGTCGGCGTTGACGTTATACGTATTGCCGTCCCTGCCGATACCCAGCGGATATATCACCGGGATTATGTTATCCTTTATGAGCCGCTTCACCACCGTCGTATCTACGGATGTGACTTCGCCCACAAAGCCCAGGTCATGTTCGCACTTCAGTTTCTTTACCTTTATCATCCCGTTCTCTTTGCCGCTCATCCCGAAGGCCTTCGCGCCCATATTTTTCAGCGTGCCCACTATCTTCTTATTGATCGTGCGGAGCGCGCGGTCGATTATATGGACCGTCTGGGCGTCCGTGACGCGTCTGCCGCCGATGAATCTGGGCTCGAGCCCCGAACGTTTCATCATCTTGGAGATGTATGGCCCACCGCCGTGGACTATTATCGGCCGCATGCCGGCATAATTCATGAATATGATGTCCTCGAGAATGCCTTTTTCGATGCCCTTCTCTTCGACGGCCGCGCCGCCGTACTTTATGACAATCGTCTTTTCGAAGAACTTCCGTATGTACGGCAGCGCCTCGATAAGAACTTCGCTCTTTTTTATGGCTGCTTTCACGTCGAATACTCCGAATTTATCGCGACATACTCTTTCGAAAAATCACAGGTCCATGCCGTCGCGCTATATTTGCCGCTCTTCAGGTCAACCGTTATCTGCACGGTCTTCGGCTTAAAGAATTTTCTCGCTTTCCCTTTACTATATCCTTTGGCGATCGCCCCGTTCGAAAGCGCTTTCATCTCCCCGAGGTAGATGTCCGTCTTATCCGTGTTAAAATTGATTCCGGCCGAACCGCACGCGGCGGCCACCCTGCCCCAGTTCGGGTCTTCGCCGTATATCGCGCACTTGAGCAGGTTCGAAGTCGATATCTTTCTGGCTACGCCCCGCGCATTTTCCTTCGAGTGAGCGCCGACCACCTTTATCTCCAAGAGCTTCGTCGCGCCCTCGCCGTCCGCAGCAAGCATGCGGGCCAGGTTCAAACTCAAAAATTTTAATGCCAACACGAACTCGAGGTAGTGACGGCCTTTCTTCGTTATCTTTTCGTTACCCGCCAGGCCGTTCGCCAGTATAAAACATGCATCGTTCGTCGACATATCGCCGTCGACCGATATCATGTTGAATGAGTCGGCGATCGCCTCATCCAGCGCTTCTTCAAGCATGCGCTTCGATATGCCGGCATCGGTAGCGAGGAAAGCGAGCATAGTCGCATGCTTTTCAGTCTTCATCGCCGGGTATATCATCCCGACGCCTTTACAGGCGCCGCCGATCGTCACTACGAACGAGCCGAGCTTCACCTTTACGGCGAACTCTTTCGGGACGGTGTCTGTCGTCATTATCGTCTCAGCAAACGCGCCGGCGCCTTTTTTCGACAGCCCTTTTACAAGGCCCGCTACATTCTTCCCGATCTTTCCTATGGGAAGCGGTACGCCTATTATGCCCGTCGATGCTACAAGTACTTCGTGGCGCGCCAATCCAAGCGCATGACCTGCGCTCGCAGCCATCTCGGCGGCCTTATTGTCGCCGTCCTTACCATTCGCACAATTGGCGTTGCCGCTATTTACGATCACGGCCTGATGCGTCTTGTTCTTTATATGCAGCCTGCTCACCTTTACAGGCGAGGCCTCAAATCTATTCGTCGTAAAGCTTGCGGCCGCAGCGCATGGCACCTCGGAATAAAGAAGCGCCAGGTCTTTACGCCCGGACTGCTTTATGCCGCACCGAACGCCGTTCGCCAGAAACCCCTTCGCCGCCGTCACCCCGCCTTTTATAATTATCAAATTACCCTCTTCCCGAAATTCGAATATCGAAATTCGAAACAATATCGAAATCCTAATTTTCAAAACATTCAAGTTTTAAACATTATTATTTAGAAAATTAGAATTTGTTTCGTATTTCGGATTTCGTGCTTCGAATTTTTCTTATATTAATCCCTCGGTTTCATCAAATCCGCACATGATATTCATATTTTGTACCGCCTGCCCCGCCGCGCCCTTCGTGAGATTATCGATGCACGAGACGACTATCAGGGTGTCACCGGTCACTTTCAGGCCGATATCGCAGTAATTCGTAAATACGACGTCTCTGATCTGCGGCAATTTGCCTTCATCGGCAATTCTGACAAAGGGTTTCCCTTTATAAAAATTCTTGTAAATATCGACGACTGCTTTCGTATCAAGTTTCTTGTTCAACTTCAAATATATCGTCGAGAGTATGCCCCTGTTCATCGGTATCAGGTGCGGCGTAAATACGACATCTACCGCCTTTCCCGCGACCTCCGACAGTATCTTCGTTATCTCAGGTTTATGCTGGTGTTCATTCACCTTATACGCCTTGAGGTTCTCGTTCACCTCGCTGAAAGCCAGCGCAAGGTCGGGCTTCCTCCCGGCACCCGTGACGCCGCTCTTCGAATCCGCTATGATGGTGTCCGTAAATATTACCTTTCCCTTCAACATCGGCGCTATGCCGAGGATCACGCTCGTCGGATAACATCCGGGGTTCGCGATCAGCTTGGCTTTCTTTATCGCATCGCTATATAATTCCGGCAATCCGTATACGGCCGCCGGCAAGTTCGCCTTATCTTTATGCTCGGCCCCGTACCATACCTTATAGACTTCGGGCGCCAGACGATAGTCTGCGCTAAGGTCTATTATCAGCTTTCCCGCCTTCATAAATATCGGGACGAGTTCCATCGATACCTTGTGGGGCAGCCCCAGGAATACAAGGTCGACTCCTCGAGCCATCGCTTCCGGGTTGGGCTTCTTACATACTATATCTATCTTGCCCTTGAAAGCCGGAAATATGGACGATATCGGCTCTTCCTTATCTATTACAGCGGAGAGCTCCGTTATCTTCACGAGCTTATGCTTTATAAGGATCTTTATTACTTCCTCTCCGGCATAGCCGGTCGCGCCAACAACTCCTACCTTTATCATCGCTAACTCCTCTTCTTCACCGCCCCGGTGGGACTAGTTAGATTGGTCCCGCCGGGGCGGTGTAAGTAGCTCCCGTCGGGAATATCCCATAGTAAAATAAAAAACCTATCGTGTCAACTAAAATCGTCGTCGGAGTTGACCAGATAGGTTTTTTAAACCTCGTCGAGAATATATCGTTATCTCTTAGTGAACTGGAATCTCCTCCTGGCCCGCTTCCTGCCGTATTTTTTGCGCTCCCTCATCCTGGAATCCCTGGTCAGAAAGCCCGCTTTTTTGATGTCGGCTTTAAGGTTAGCGTCCATCTTCACGAGCGCCCTGGCTATGCCCTGCTTCACCGCGCCCGCCTGTCCGCTCAAGCCTCCGCCGTTTGCATTGATGAATATGTCGAGTGTAGAGACAGCCTTTGCGGTCTCGAGCGGCTGCATTATGATAAGACGGTTCGATTCTCTGGGAAAGTACGCGTTGAACGGTCTTTTATTGACGGTGATCTTACCATCTCCGGCCATTATGCGTACGCGCGCAACAGAGTTCTTGCGTCTTCCGGTCGCGAAATATTGAGTCTTCTCTGCCATTGTGATTCCTCTTCGATTACAGTTCAGGGTTACGGGTTAAGGGTATCGGGTAACGTACACCGTAACCCGCTACCCGTATCCCTTTTTCAGGATACCTTCAACACCTTCGGGACTTGCGCCTGATGCGGATGCGCATCCCCCGGATATACCCTTAACTTCTTCAAAAGTTTCGCGCCGAGCTTTGACTTCGGCAGCATCCCATGGACCGCGTGCCTTATAGCATTCTCCGGCTTCTTCTTCATCACTGTCGCGAGAGTCTGTGTATTGAGTCCACCCGGATAAGCCGAGTAACTATGATATAATTTCTGGTCAAGCTTATTTCCCGTAGTCTTTATCAGCCTTGCATTTATGACAATAACCTCATCGCCGGTATCCTGGTGCGGTGAATAGATGACCTTATTCTTGCCCATCAGAATGGTGGCAACTTTGGCGGCGAGGCGTCCGAGGACCTTGTCCTTGGCGTCGACTACATGCCAGACCCTCTTTATATCCTTCTCTTTTGCAATGTAAGTTTTCATACGTCTTCTTCGAATATAAAAAAATGCCTCTTCTGTAGAGGCGATTGATTCTAACACATCGTCCTGATATTGTCAACACTTTATTTTATAGCGATCTCAGATAATGCCGCGAGCGGCCATCGTGGTTTTCAGCTTTTCGGCGTTCTCAAACCTTATCGAATCGATACCGAAGGCGGCCGCGCACCGAACAAGGTCCTCCCTGTCGTCTATGTAAAGGATCTTCGACCTGTCCCCGCCGGCCCTCCTGACCACATCCTCGAATATCGCCGCTTCCGGCTTTACCGCGCCGACCACGAAAGAGAGTATGATCTCGTCGAATATCTTTATTATGTCGAATTTTTTCTCGATGTATTCGAAGTGAAGGCGGTTCACGTTCGATAAGAGGAAAAGCCTGTATCTCTTCTTCAATTCTCTTGCCAGGCGGCAGGCCTCTTCGTCTTCCCAGAATATCTCGTTCCATATCGGAACAAAATCTTCATAGGGAAGTTTAAAGCCCAAGAGGCGGGATGCTTCTTCATAAAACCGTCTCGGAGATAAGAGGCCCTTTTCGAAGGCCCTCGTTATCTCCGAGTCAAAAAAAGTGTCATATATCTTCTTCAGGTCCGAGTTGAACAGATTTGCTATCTTGCGAGCCGAAATATTATGGTCGAACCTGATGATCGTATTGCCCAGGTCGAAGACTATGACGCTGTACATCTATCTTATCGCTTTCCCGGGTATGCCGTGCTTCATCATCATGGGCGAACACATCTTGCCCATCTTGCCCCATTTAGAGCACATCGGGCAACTGGATCCTTGAGCCGAAAATAGCCCGAATAACAGCGTAAATACTATGGCGCCGATGCCGAGCGTATTACCCAGCGTCTGGAGAACACCTTTCTGCTTCTTCGCGTGGACGCAAAGAGCGTATCCCAGCGCGAGAGTCAGAAAAAATACAAATATGCTGCTCATGCCCATATACTACCTCCTTTAATACCGGACCCTCACCAGGCACAGGCCCTTTGCCGGCATGGTCGGCCCGGAAAATCTTCTGTCCTTCTTACGTATAAGCTCTTTTATGCATGACGCTTTGAATTTTTTGCGCCCCACTTCTACAAGCGTCCCGGCTATATTGCGCGCCATATTATAAAGAAATCCGTCCGCTTCCATGCAAATATACACTATGTTGCCCGATTTTTCAATAGCAACGCTCTTTATTGTCCGGACGGAGTTCTTCTCTTCGCCGTCTGATGTCCGGAACGATCCGAAATCGTGCCGGCCTGCGAGGTCTCGGGAGGCTTTGCGCATGAGGCCTATATCGAGCGAGTAGAAACATTTTGCCGCGAAATGCCTCAAGAGCGGGTCCATATAGTCGTCATTTACGATCGTGTATCTGTATAATTTAGACTTTGCGCTCTTCTGGGCGTTAAATTTATGCGGGGCCTCTTCAGCGTGCGTTATCGCGATATCCCTGGGCAGATTGCTGTTGAGGGCCATCCGGATCTTCTTTAGCGGGATATTTGACGCGGTCCTGAAGTTCGCGGTAAACGCTTCCGCATGGACGCCCGCGTCGGTCCTGCCGGAGCCTATCACCGTCGCAGCTCGGCCTGTCACTTTTTTTACGGCGTCCTGGACGACGTCCTGTATGGCGCGGCTGTTCTTCTGCGACTGCCAGCCGCTGTATCTGGTGCCGTCGAACCTGATCGTGAGCTTAATATTGCGCATAAAATTTTTCGGGTCCTGCCGCTCGCATGCTTTTTGCTTCAGGGCTCGTATGGGGTTTACAATTGGACTTTAACTATTCGGGTATCTGTATGTCCGCCAGGATTACCTACGATATTAACGCCTCAAGCAGTATCGCCCTGACAGTGGTAATCCTAAGCGGCGGACACCCCCATCTCGCATACATCGCCCATAGTATAAAAAGCATGCTTCGCGTCACCCGAAAAATTTCGGACTATTATATTTATATACACAGGTGCCAATTCTACTGTCTAACTCGTGTCGGCACCCAATAACCAGTCCTACCAATAAAATTTTTCGACAACTTGAGATGACGGAACTTTTGTGCGCCGCCTGAAGCGGCGTTTAAAATTTCGATACCTTATGGCGATATAGAAAGGACGCGAAAACTGGTCAACAGCTCTAAGCACAGCCAGGTTGAGCGGCCATCGAAATTTTACAGAGCAAATCGCATGCCTAATGCGATTTGCGTCCGCTGAAAGAGCGGTGCACAAAAGTAACCGCCTGACTGCATCGAAAAATTTTACAATAATTCCGCGATCTGGATGGCGTTCAGTGCGGCGCCTTTACGGATGTTATCGGCGACTACCCACATCGAGATGCCGTTCTTAATAGATTCGTCGCGCCTTATCCTGCCGACAAAGATATCGTCCTTGCCTTCCGCCATTATCGGCATCGGGTAGGATTTGTTCTGCGGGTCGTCTACCACTTTTACGCCCGGCGCCTTCAGCAAGAGCTCCCTCGCTTCATCGGGGCTTATATTTTTCTCGGTCTCTATATTGACTGACTCAGAATGGGCGTAGAATACCGGCACCCTTACGCATGTCGCGTTCACCTGGATAGAATCGTCGCCCATGATCTTGCGGGTCTCATGGACCATCTTCATCTCTTCCTTTGTATAGCCATTATCCATGAAAATATCTATCTGTGGAATGAGATTGAACGCTATCTGATACGGAAATTCTACCGGCTTTATCGGCCGTTTCGAAAGATATGCGCCGGACTGTTCCCATAATTCGACTACCTTCTTCTGGCCAGCGCCGGAGACGGACTGGAAAGTGGTAACAACTATCCTCTTTATCCTGGCGGCCTTATGTATCGGGTAGAGCGCCACCACCATTTGGATGGTAGAGCAGTTGGGATTGGCGATGATGCCTTTATGCTTCTTTATGTCCTGCGGGTTGACTTCCGGGACGACGAGCGGCACTTCCTTGTCCATCCGGAACGCGCTGGAGTTGTCAACGCATACCGCTCCCGCTTTCACCGCGCTCGGTAAAAATTCCAGTGAACGCGAGGCGCCAGCCGATGCAAGGACTATGTCTATCCCTTTGAAAGAGTCATGAGTCAGGACCTCTACCGGATACTTTTTACCGTTAAACTCTAAGGTTTTATTCTTCGAGCGTTCCGACGCAAGGAGCCTTATGTCATTAACAGGAAACTTCCGCTCTTCCAGTATCCTCAAGAAGCAGTTTCCTACGGCGCCTGTCGCGCCCATTATGGCAACGTTGTAGCGTTTTGACATATGAACCTCTTTAATTTCGAAATTCTAAATTCGAAATCCGAAACAAATTCTAATTTTCTAAATCCAAATGTTTTAAATTTTGGAAATTAGGATTTCGATATTCGTATTTCGTATTTAATCTACAGATTATCTACCACCAGATCCCCGACTTGTTCCGTCGAGTATCCCATCTTGCCTGCGGCCAGGCTCTTCAATTTGGTACTCGCTACCTTTATTACCGAATCCTCAACCGCCTTCGCCGCCTTCTCCTCGCCGATATTATCTAGCAACATTCCGGCAGCGCAGATCGCGGCGAGCGGGTTTATAACATGTTTACCTGTATATTTGGGCGCTGAACCGCCTATCGGCTCGAACATCGAGACGCCCCCGGGGTTGATGTTACCGCCGGCGGCGATACCCATGCCGCCCTGGATCATCGCGCCAAGGTCTGTAATGATATCCCCGAACATGTTATCTGTCACTATGACGTCGAACCACTCCGGGTTCTTCACGAACCACATCGTCGTCGCGTCGACGTGCGCATAGTCGGTCTTTACGTCTGGATAGTCCTTCTTCACTTCGTCGAACGTCCTTTGCCACAGGTCCCACGCGAAGGTGAGGACATTCGTCTTGCCGCAAAGGGTCAGCTTTTTTCTCTTGTTGCGCTTTCTCGTAAACTCGAATGCGTACCGGATGCAGCGCTCGACGCCTTTCCTCGTATTATATGAGATCTGTATAGCGACCTCATCTTTCTTTCCCTTATTCTGGAATTCGCCCATCCCTTTATAAAGCCCTTCGGAGTTTTCGCGCACGACGACGAAATCTATATCCTCCGGCTTCTTGTCTTTAAGCGGACAGAACGCGGAATTGTACAGCCTCACGGGGCGTAAGTTTATATATTGGTCGAGGCCGAACCTCGTCTTTAAGAGTATCCCCTGCTCTAGGATGCCTGGCTTCACGTCCGGATGGCCTATCGCCCCCAGGAATATCGCGTTGAACTTTTTAAGACCGGCGAGCTCTTTATCGTCGATGGTATGACCGGTCTTCAGGTATCTCTCGCCGCCGTAATCGAATATCTCTTCTTTGTAATCGAACCCGAACTTCTTCGACGCCGCCTTAAGTACCTTTAACCCTTCGGCCACCACCTCCGGCCCGGTCCCATCGCCCGGAATGACTGCGATCCTGTAACTTTTTAACTTCTCCATCTTTACCCTTCTTCTCCCTTCTTAAGCCCTTATCTTCTACCGCACCATTCGGCCTTCGGCCTCAGGTACGGTACCCAGCACCCGAACGTAGTGAGTGGTGCTGGGCCCTCTTGGCCCTTCTCTTCAACGACTCTATCAGCCCGCCCGACGCGAATATCTTCTGCATGAACGGCGGATATTTCTCTATCCTGTAACTTTCCTTCCTGGTGAGATTCCTTACGATCCCGGCTTTTGTATCGACACGGACGATGTCCCTGTTCCTGATCCGCCCCGATGCCTCTTTCGATTCCACTATCGGAAGCCCTATATTGATGCTGTTCCTAAAAAAAATTCGTGCGAAACTTTCGGCGATGACACATGAAATGCCGGCGGCCTTGATCGCGACAGGGGCGTGCTCCCTCGACGAGCCGCAGCCGAAGTTCCTGCCGGCCACTAGACAATCGCGCGGTTTCACCTTCTTCATGAAATTCTTATCGACATGCTCCATGCAATGGCTTGCAAGCTCAAGCCTGTCGGTGGTATTCAGATATTTCGCGGCGATGATGTCGTCGGTATTGATGTCGTCCCCGAATTTGTGAGCGCGCCCCTTATATGCCATGCTACATCACCTCGTCCGGATGAGCTATCTTCCCCTTCACGGCGCTCGCCGCCGCCACCGCAGGATTCGAGAGATAGACCCCGCTATCCGGATGGCCCATGCGGCCGACGAAGTTCCTGTTCGTCGTCGCGATCGCGACCTCGCCTTCCGCGAGGATGCCCATGTGCCCGCCCAGGCACGGCCCGCACGTCGGTGTCGAGAAGACTCCTCCCGCCTCGACAAAAACTCGCGCCAGCCCCTCTTTCACGCACTCCAGATATATTTTCTGCGTGGCCGGTATGACTATAAGCCGCACTCCACGCTTCACCTTCCTGCCGCGCAGGACTTTAGCGGCCAATTGCATGTCCGAGATCCTGCCGTTAGTGCAGGAGCCGATGACGACCTGATCTACCGTGACATTCTTAATTTTGCTCACCGGCCTGGTATTGCTCGGCAGGTCAGGGCATGAAACGACCGGTTCTGTTATCTTTCTCACATCATACTCTTTTATCGCCGCATACTTCGCGTCCTTGTCGCTCGAATAGAATTTACCCGAACCTTTTTTTGCTTTATTCTTTATAGATCTTAAATACCTGGCTGTGATCTTATCCGGCGCTATTATGCCGTTTTTGCCGCCGGCCTCGATCGCCATATTGCACATCGCAAGCCTGTCGTCCATCGGCAGGTCCTCGATCACCTCGCCGCAGAATTCCATCGCCCGGTAACGCGCGCCGTCGACGCCTATATCGCCTATCGTGTGGAGGATCAGGTCTTTGCCGCCCACCCACTTCTTAAGTTTCCCATAGAATATGAACTTCATTGACTCAGGCACTTTCAGCCATACTTCGCCCGTGACCATAGCCGCGGCGAGGTCGGTCGAGCCGACTCCTGATGAGAATGCGCCGAGCGCGCCATAGGTACATGTATGTGAATCGGCGCCTATTACAACGTCGCCCGGAAGCACCAGCCCCATCTCGGGCAGGAGCGCATGCTCTATCCCCATCTTCCCTATCTCGAAGTAATGCTTTATGTTGTATTTTTTGGCGAAATTGGCGAGGACCTTGCACTGGTTCGCGCTCTTCATGTCCTTCGCCGGCGCGAAATGGTCGGGAACGAGCACCACCTTCTTTTTATCGAACACTCCTTTCGCGCCGAGCTTCTCGAATTCCTCTATCGCGAAGGGCGCGGTGATGTCATTACCCAGACAGAGATCGACTTTTGCATCGATGAACTTCCCCGGATGTATCTCTTTCTCCCTGGTGTGCTTTAAGAGTATCTTTTCGGTTATCGTGTAGCCCATTATATTTCTCTCATAACGGCTATTTCCTTGCACTTAGGAAAATAGACGCATTTGATGCATTCCGACCAGATCTTGTGCGGCAATTCCGACTTATTTATCACGGTAAATCCGAACTGCTCAAAGAAGCCCGGGACATAGGTGAGCGCGAATATCTTTTTCAATTTCAGCGACCTCGCCTCTTTGATGCATTCAAGCAAAAGCTTCTTCCCCGCGCCCTTGCCTGCCTTAGACGGCGCGACCGCCAGCGATTTTATCTCCGAGAGGTCTTCCCAGTCGATGTGGAGGGCACAACACCCCAGGATCTTTTTTCTCTCAACATAAACAAAGAAGTCCCTGATATTTTCGTAGAGCTCGTTCAAAGACCTCGGGAGCATCTTGTCGCGCTTGGCGTAATAATTTATCAGCTTCTGTATCTTCTTTACGTCGGTTACGTTAGCTTTTCGTATCACTACTACTTCCTCTTTATGGTAGGGGAGGTTTAAACCTCCCCTACTACTATTTCGCTCTATAGAATTTCTTTTTCCCAAACGCGCATAACCCATAAACGACACAAACCCCGCACTTTGGGGTTTGCGCCTTGCAAGTCCTTCGACCGTGCTCTATTATACCTAAATGAAAATCGTATATCAAGTCATTTGGCACAATTTTTGTTAAAACCTTGTGGGCTTCTTCTATATTGACATCTTTGCCGATCAGGCCCAGCCTCTTCGCCACCCTGAATATATGTGTATCTACCGGCATCACCGGCCTGCCGAAAGCGAATAAAAGCACGCACGCCGCCGTCTTAGGCCCTACCCCTTTAAGCGATTCTAGATATCGAAGCGCATCTTCGGTATCCATCATCGCCAAAAAGCCTATACTACTCTTCCCTGCCTCGCCCCTTGCTACTTGCCACTTGCTACTTGCTACATTCGCTCTCTTTATCTCACTCAAAACTCCCCTTATCCTCTCAGCCTTGATCTTCGCAAGCCCTGCGTGCCGTATGAGCCGTGCCACTTCCGCAGTCTTCGCCTTCCGCACCTTATCCCACGACGCAAAATGCCGTTTCAATGCATAAAAGGCCGGCACCGAGTTCTTGTCCGTCGTATTCTGCGAAAGTATCGTGCGGATCAGGACATCTACCGGGTCGTCTTTCCTGAATGCTGGCGGAGCACCATAAGCAGTATTCAGGAGGTTCAATATTTTTCGGATCTTATTTTGGATGGCCATAAAATTTATATGCTCAGGACGGATGAGAGCAGTAGTTTAGTATATTGAGACGACGGATTTGAATAGACGGCTTGAGTTTCGCCTTCTTCCACTATCTTGCCCTGTCTCATTACCGCGACCCTGTTGCACATGTACCTTATTACGCGCAGGTCGTGGCTTATGAAAAGATAGGTCATGCCGAATTCTTTCTGTATGTCTTTTAAAAGTTTCAATATCTGCAGCTGGATCGTAACATCTAGCGATGAGACGGGCTCGTCGCATATGATCAGCTCCGGCTTCGTTATAACCGCCCTGGCTATGGCTATCCTCTGCCGCTCTCCGCCTGAAAACTGGTGCGGGTATTTGCTGGCGGCGCCCTTGGGTAGATGCACGAGCTCGAGCATCTCTTCTACCTTGCCCCTGACCGCTTGCCCGTCAAAACACCTGTAGGGCACGTTTAAACGTGCCCTACTACTTAGCACTAAGCCCTCTGCAACTATCGCACCCACCCTCATCTTCGGATCGAGTGAATTGAACGGATCCTGGAATATCACCTGGACCCTATCGGTCGCAAGCTCACACTCCCCTGAATCCGGCTTGATTATACCAAGCATTACTTTTGCGAGCGTCGTCTTGCCGCTGGCCGACTCCCCAACGAGCCCGAAGGTCCCGCCTTTCTCTATCGAAAGCGTCACGCCGTCAACCGCTTTGACTACGCCGTGCTTTTCCTTAAGATATCCTCTTTGAACCGGAAAATATTTCCGAATATTACTGCATTTTACTATTATCATGCGAGTGCCTTTACCGATTCAAGAAGCGAGACCGTGTACGGCTCCTTTGGATCTTTTAAAATCTCGTTTTTCGCGCCGCGCTCGATCATCTTTCCTTTATACATCACGCCGACAGAATCACACATCCTGGCGATTATCCCGAAGTCATGGCTTATAAAGAGAGTCGACATCTTCTCTTTTTCGATAACTTCGTCCAGAAGGTCCAGTATCTGCGCCTGTATCGTGACGTCGAGCGCGGTCGTCGGCTCATCCAGTATGATGAGTTCGGGAGAATTCACTAGTGCCATCGCGATGCCGATACGCTGTTTCGTGCCGCCGGAGAGCTGGTGCGGATAATCGTAGAAGACCTTCTGCGGCTCCGGGATGTGTACCTTCTTTAAGAATTCTAAAGCTAACTCTTCCGCCGCTCTCCTGCCGATCGCCTGATGCGCCAGGACCGCTTCAACGACCTGATAGCCGACGGTAAATACAGGGTTGAGCGCGGCTGACGGGTCCTGGAAGACTATCGATATTTTTGAACCTCGAATGGCGCGAAGATATCTTTCGTCCTTCTTTAAGAGGTCCGTGCCGCCTGCCCCGCCCTTTGCCTCGTGGGCGGGGTTGAACAGGATCTCCCCTTCGGCGATAATGCCGAGTTCCGGGACAAGTTTCAGGATCGATAACGCCGTCATCGTCTTGCCTGAGCCGGATTCGCCGACCAGTCCGAACGACTTATTTTTCTCGATCGCAAAACTGACGCCATCCACGGCATTGGTTTGGCCGAAGCATGTCTTGAGATTATTGACCTGCAGTATGTTCATAATTACCTATTGTCGACCGGGTCGGTGGGACCGGGTCGGTGCTACCGGGTCGGTTGACACGGTCACTC
>Ga0315284_10007786_pt1 | contig 15292 bp, 13 predicted proteins | sample YL17G09_16_MG_FD_203696 | JGI IMG/M metagenome (GOLD analysis project Ga0315284, IMG submission 203696) | Sediment microbial communities from Yellowstone Lake, YNP, Wyoming, USA - YL17G09_16 | ecosystem: Environmental > Aquatic > Freshwater > Lake > Sediment | place: USA: Wyoming | collected... | reverse complement strand
CATTGATAACTGACTTCCATTGTCACCTCCTATTTCATTACCGGATACTTGTTCTTTCCAACGAAGACTTGTTCCAACTTGAAAATTTAATGCTTTACTTCTATTTGCCGCCGACGAAATATTTATTTGTGATCCATTTGATCCACCTACTCCATTAAATGTTAAACCAAAGTTATTCATGGTTACAACACGATCCGCATTAAGAGTTCCGTCAGTATTGTAAATATTCGTGTCATTTGTCGAATAGTTAGGTACATTCAACGTCGTTCCAACGAAAGTTGCCGCGCCTGATGTTCCAGTTGTCGTTAAAGTAATTGGTTCTTGTTTTCCGTCAAAATTTGACCAATCTGTATTACTTAATTTTCCAGTATTTGCCGCTGAAGATATTGGAATATTAAACGTATGCGTGTCAACTGAAGAACTGATATTAAAATCTGTTCCCGACGTTCCAGTTGTTAATAATTGCGTCGCTGGCATCAAACCATTCAATGAACTAATTCCATTTGAAAACGTCGTTGTTACGCTACTAACGCTACTATCTTCGGTGTAAAGCGTAATTGTTTTACCTTGTGGGTTTGCAATATCAACTTTTACAACTATTCTGTCAGTTGCTAACAAAGTTATTCCCGTTGGAATTGTAACCCCTAAAGTATAAAGGTCTTTAGTGCTTCCGCTTGTTATTTCTTCAGCAATACCAGTTCCAAGAATAGTAATTGTAGTTCCGTCCCATTTTTCAATAACACATTGAATTGTCGGAAAACTCGCACCAGCGCCAGTTTCCGATAAATAACATTCAAAAAGCCAAATTCCCGCTGGAACAGACAACTGATTTGGTTCGTTTATGTCAGTAATAAAAGACGCAATTGTTCCAGTTGTGCTTCGTGTAAAATTAGCCGCCGCGCCAGTTTGTGCGACTTTGCTTAATTCATACATTGTTTGTCCGTTAATAATTCCTTGTGAAGTATTTCCATTGAAATAATAAACCGAACCGCCGCCGCCGCCCCCGACGATTGGAAAATTCCCAAGTGTTCCGTCGCCTCGAATGTATTGTGACGCGATACCTTCAGGATCGTTTAATTTTGCGTCAAGTGCCGCTTGAAGGTCAGTTTGGTCAGCAAGTGTTCCAATAATGTCACCCCAAGAAACAATTGTTGTTCCGCTGTTTTGCCATGTCGCATTACCGAAGCCGTCAGTCGTAATGACTTGTCCAGCTATTCCGTCCGCATTTGGTAGAAGATAAGCGTTGTTTACGACGACGCCTTGTTCATTTGCTTCAACTCTATATTGCGTAATTCCGTCAGTAAAATTTAAAGCCGAACCAACACCATTAATTTGCAAAGAGGCGTAATTTACGCCGTCGTTTATTGTTAATTGCGTGTTTACTGGATTCAAGTCAAAGTTCATTTGGTGGGATGGAATTGAACCTTGAATTTCTATAAAAATTTGAGCTAAAGTTTGACTAAATTTAGAAAACTCAAAAGTTCCGTTGCCTATAATAACTTCGAATTCTCCTTGATTATTTGAAATAAAGGACAAAATGTTTCCGTCAATATTTACCGCGCGACTTCCAGTTAAAGTTCCGTCAGCGTTATAAATATTTTCAACAGCCGCTAAAATTCCAGCTTTGATAACTGAACCAAGTATTTTTTTAGTTTGATAACCGCTTCCAGTCCAAAAGTCAATGTCATAATAGTCTTCGTCTTGAAACGAAAAGCTTTCTAAAGGGTATTGATTAATTTCCATTTTTTTTTAAATTAAAGTTCTTGTTTTTAATATTCCGTCAGTTGTGGTTTTGTTTTCACCATTTGTTGTTGTTTTGGCAAATTGATTGACTGGTGTCGAACCGCCGCCGAAAAACTTAATTGGATATAAAACCGAGTAAAAAAAGCCAAACATATTACAAAACTATTACAACGCTACCTGAAGACAATTGAACCGAACTAAATTTATTCGGAACGTCGAATGTATTCGGATTCTTTGGTCGAATAATTGCACCAAGTTTAACAGCCGTTGAAGCGTTTGAAATGTATTGTCCAGTTACGTCAACGTCGTCAATTTTTATTGAATTAAAGATTGTGTCTTCAAGAACAACAATTGCGTCAAAGTTTCCAGTAAATTCAGACGTGTCATTTAAAACAAATGAACCAGCACCGCCCGAAATAATTCTTAAATCATTTTCCATTTTACAAAGCTAAAGTTTTAATGTCGCCGTCAGTCGTCGTTTTTGTGTCGCCGTCAGTCGTCGTTTTTTCAATTACAATAAAAGGCGCGTCGTTGCAACCTTTTATTTTTGTAGTAAATTTAACACCATTTTCTAAATTTATTCGTGTTGGATCAAAAAAACATTCCATTATCGCAACGTTAGGCGTTGGATAACTGATATTTATCAATGAACCTGACAACGGATATAGTGGATTGTTTACATTGTTATCGTAAGGAACAACCGACGAAAGAATCCAACGTTGACCGCTTTCAAAAGGTTCGATTGTAATCATTCCCCAAATTTCTGACTGATTCCAAGCTGTCGCGTTGTTAAGCGTGTGTGTCGCAGTAACTCGCATTAATTGACCTTCAGTAACGATTCCAACGTTTTGACTTGTTGAATCAACGTAAAGTTCGATTGTTTGGTCAATTATTGGTTCGCTGTCGTAATCTTTAATTGTAATTTCTTCAACAAAGTCATGCGTTAAATCGTCAGTTAAAGTAATTCGAAGACGCGTTGACCAGTCGCCAGTGTTGTCGTAAGGTGTCCAATTTTTATTTTGATTTGGGTAAAAATCAGTTGAAGCGTTTAATTGTTGCAACCAATATTCCCAACGCAAAAGAAAAGGTAAATAAACCGAAACGCCGTAATCGGTCATTGTGTCAAGCGAAGGCGCAAGTTGAAGCGTTGCGTTTCTTTTTACTGACGTGTTCGGTAATGAAGAAATAACGTTTTGCGTTTCGTTTAACAAATACCTTCCGTCACCTGAAATTTGCGCCGCTGAAAAATTAAAGTTTACTTCCAAAAGAGTAAACGCGTCTTCAGTTGTCGAATTGTAAGCTTCAATGACAGCTTGAACGCTTTGGTAAATATTGCCTTTTGTCAATAAGAAAGTGCCATAAAACGAAAGGTCATCTTCAGTATTGAATTCAAATTGTTCTTGAACGCCGCTTTGACTTGTTATGTTTTCTGAATGGTCAAAATAAGCTGTTTTGTCAATCATTGACAAAGGCGCACCAACTGGCGGTTCACACGTTAATTGGTCAGCGTATGCAAGTAAATTAGAATTTCCGCATTTGATCCATAAATAAAACAATCTGTCGCCAACTTCACGCGCTGACATAAACGCGTCGAATTGTGCATTTGGCACAAAGTCGAATTCGATTGTGTGTTCAGTTCCAGCCGTGACAATTGTAATGTTTTGAATTTCATATTGTGCGCCGCTGTCGTTTGAATAACTTGTTTTGTCACCTGAAAGAATATCTTCAGACGGCACAAGCATTGTCAAATTATTTTGACTTGAAAGCTGGTTTTTGTAATAAGTTTCGTCAAGTGAAACGTAAGCTGAACCGATTGATAAATCTGTTAAAGGTCCGTCAACGATAACTTTATAACCCTTTGTTGTGCAATAATCCATTTCTGAAATACCTTGAACAAGCGACGAATCTAAAATTGAAGTATTGTTCGGTTGATTAAACCAGCCAGTATTTGCGTCAGGATTAATGACCAAAGAAAAACGATTCGAAAGTTCACCAGTTGAAGCTGACCAAAGAATTTGCGTGTACGTTTTAAGACAGCCTGACGTGTCAAAAGAACTTTGTGAATATATTCCTGAATTAACAAATTGAATCGTTATTTCGTAAGCTTTTTGATATGTCAACGGATTTGCAAGTCGTTCAAGTTCGACCGAAATAAGAAATTGACCTGACTGATTGCCAACCAACGAACCAAGTAAATTAGCGCTTACGGCTAAAGCGTCAACACCAACGAAAACCGCGCGTGTTGCTTCGCCGTCAATAATGGAAAATTGATTTCCAGTCGTTGCGTTTTGAACGTGGTTAAATAAAACGTCGAGGTCGTCGCGGTTTCTATTCGTTACTTCAATAACAATAAATTCACCAGCGGTTAAATTGTACCAATAAGGAACGGAATTCACGTCAAGAATAAAGTCATCGACGTAAGTTACAGCCGTTGTCCATTGTTGAACGATTGTTCCAGTTGAAGTGTAAATTGTAAATTGAACTAAATCGTCAACTCGATAACCTTCAGTCAACCAAGAAATCGAAGAACTTTGAATTGTATTGATTGACGGATCGAGAAACAACGGATTTGTTAAACTCGATATTCGAATGTTTGTGTGCAAGGTGTGAACAACGCTGAACTTGTCACCAGCATTTGAAACATACGATGTAAACGGACCATTGCCGAAGTTATCGTAAAATTCAGTTTTTATCAGTTGAACTGGCATATTTTTGTGAAATTTCTTGAAGTTTATTAAAATCGCCTTCTTTTGCGGCTTTCATTATTTGATTGATTTCGCTGTTCACGAACTGAAGCTTTGCGCGTTCGGCTTCAGGCAAAGAATTAATCGTTTGACGTTGTATTTTTAACAACTTGTCAAGATTCTTTTTAAGTTCTTCGGCTGTTTCCAGCGCATTTTTTGCGTTATTATTCATTTATCGTAAGTGTTGTGACCTTACCAGTTGCGTAAGTGTCAGGTTGTCGATAATTTATCGTTGCATAACTTTTTTCGTCAATGTATTCAATTCGTAAAATTTCACAACGAACGCCGTTAATTGTCGCGTAGTTATTATTTAACAAATCTACAAAATCGCTTTCTGAAATTCGCGTTCGAACATCACTTCGAACCTGAAATTGATATAATTGTATTTGATTAATGAAATGAAATTTGTTCCAAAGACCAGCCGCGCTGACAAATGAAGTGTAATTTGCTGGTTGTTTATTACCAATCAAATACAAAAATTTCGTTTGTGTAAAGAATTGTTGACTGATTTGTAACATTCCAATTCTGTCGTCAATACTTCCAGCAAAATTAGTTCCGCTTCAGAAAATAGTCGAAACCGCGTCAATAAGAATAAAGAAAACTTTTGCTGTTTTTTCAATGAAATTTAGATTGTTTTTTCGAACACCTAAAGCAAAAGGAATGTTCACTTCTTGTAAACCTTTAATTGAAACAAGGTCAGCATTTACAACGTTTGCTGGTTCGGTTGAAAATTCCGCGTCAGTTGGATCAAAGAAATCCATTGTATGAATGTCTGACAAGTCATATTGATAATGAATGTAGTATCGTTTCCAAATGTCGGAAGTGTTCAATGTATATTCGTCTTGACGTTCAGCTTGAAGCACCAAAGCTGGAATAATTGCGTTCGGTGTCAAGTTTTGCCAATAATCGCGGCGTTCAAGTTGAACAATTCCGTTAACAACTTTTGTTTCAGCGTTGCATTGCGTTTCAATTGCTGAAATTAATGAACCGAGTGTTGGTGTGCTGTCTTGCGCTGTCGGATAACCTTTTGTAAAAGCCGTACCGCTTAATGAATTTGAAAGATTGTCAAAGATTGAAACTTTTTCTTTTGTTAATGGAACTGGCAAAATCGTTGCGCCTGAAAAATTGTCAAGCAAATTTGACTGGAATTGATAACCTAAATATTGACAGCCTTTTGAAATAAGTTCTTTGACTTTACACCCTTTTAAATATCGAACGTTTGGAAAATAAACTTGAATCAATTGTGTTGCAAGTTCGCCAACGGCAATTAATACGGCGGCGGTGTAAGCGGCTTGAATAATTACTTTAATTCCAAGTGAAATAATAGCACCTAAAGGCGGCAACGGCGAACCAACCGACGCTTCAATGAAATCTGTTATTGCTGTTCCTAAATCTTTTGCCGCTTGAATCAATTCTTTGGTCATGACATACGTCGAAATTGCCAACTGAACGAATGATTCTTCAAGGTTATCGCGAACAATTAAAAACGGAACGTCGATAAATTGAAACTGAACACCTTTTGCGGCAATTAATTCAAATGAAGTTCCGTCAGCTTGGTCAAAGAATGAATCCTTTGCGATCCGTCTTTTAATAGTCACTTCAATTTCAAAGTCGCGAAAAATTGCGTTTTCAGTTAAATCAACGTAATACTGAAGAACAACGCCTTGCGCCATTTCAACGCGGTAAGGAATACCTTCAAAGACACCTTGCGTTTGTAAATGATTTTGAATAATGTCCAACGCCTCACGCGGTAAAATTAATTTGTCAACGTTCAATGAAAGTTCGTCAGGTCGATTTGTAAAGTCAGAAACAACACCAATGTCAAGCAAATTTCGCGGTGCTATTTCAATATCATTTAAAAAGTGTCGCATTACTTAATTTTATATTTGTTGTATGTCACTGAATTACCTTTTTTAACCGACTTTACAATTGACATTGTCGCACCAACTATTTCACCAAGTTCAATATTCGTTTCAGGTTTGCTTAAAATAGCTTTTTTAATATCTTGAAGTTCGTCTTTCAATCCGTTCAGTTCAGTTAAAACACCCAAATTTTCCCAACCTTTTGGTTGAATTTCATTCATTTTTGTACCTTGAACAATTTTAACAACCTCATCGTTTGACATTCCCATTAAAGCGGCGTTTTGTTCTTTTGTCATTACGCGTTCGTTAGGGTGCAAGACTGAAAGAAAACCGCCGTCAGCGTCTAAATTGCCACCGCGACCAGTGTCTTCAGTTCCGTCCAAGAATGTCGGAAGCGTTTCAATAATTGCGTCAAGAACAGCTTTGTCACCGAGTGCAATTGTAAGCGATTCACCAAGTGTTTTACCTTCGGCTCTTGCATTTGTGTAAGCATTTAAAAAAGCCGTTATTGATTGTAATTGCGCTTTCTTGCGTTCAAGTTTTTCTTTACGACGCAACGCTTCAACTTCAATTTTTTCTTGTTCGGCTAAAGATTGCGACGCTTGAATATTTCCGTTCGCGGCAAGTTCTTGAAGAATTTGTTGTTGCTTTTGACTGGCTTCGATTTCTTTTTCAAGTAAAGCGATTCTTGCGTCAATGTTTTTTTCAAGGTATTTCGTTGTGAAATCAATATATTTCTGTTGATTTTCAGCGCGTTTTTTTAATTCGTCTTTTTGTGCTTCAGTTTCTTGTTGATCCAGTTGAAACATTTTGTCGGCGTGTTCTTCTTGCGCCGTTTCAAGCTGTTTGTTAACGTCTTTTTTTAGGTCAACGCGTTCTTTTTCAAGTTTACCAAGTTCGAAATCGCGTTTCTTTTGTGCGTTAATAACTTCTTGTTCGTTTGTTGCCGCGTCAACTTCTTCAATAAATTTTCTTTCAATGATTGCTTTTTGCAATTCATATTCAGCGTCAATTCTTTGATTGATTAAATCAATTGAATACTGACCGCTTTCGTTTATTGAATCCAGTTGCGATTGAATCGCGCTTTGAACGTCGGCTTCAGCTTCATAAAGTGCTATTTCGTCAGTTAATTCTTGCGTCTGTTGCATTAATTCAACCATGCGTTCGATTTCGTCGTTCGCGTCTTTCATGGTTTTCGTTTTTTCTTCAGTCGCTTTTGCGTTTTGTTTTGTTTTTTCGGTGTTTTTTTCTGTTTTTGAAGTATTGTCTTCAAGGTCGATTGAATAGGCGTTTACTTCCGAAGCGGCATCTTTTCCAGCTTCAGTTGTTGCTTCAAGTTCGGTTCGATATTCAGCAATTTTAACATTCCCACCAGCAACGTTTGCTTTTAATTGTGCGATTTTATCAGTTAACAAGTCAATTTGTGTTCCGTAATTTGTCGCTAATTGTGGATTCAATTGAATTAATTCGCGCATGTCACGAATTTCTTTTTCGTAATCTTTAATAGTTGCCAAATTAGATTTTTGACGACTTGCAACGGCTTTAATATCGTCTTGAATTTGCTTTTGTGTCAAGTTAATTGCGTATTGTTTACGCTTTAGAAATTGTTCTTCAGTTATTTTGTTTTCGTTACGCAATCTTTGAAGTGCTTGAATATCTTTTTCAAGTTCCTTTTGACGTTTCTGACTTCGGTCACTTGCAAATTTTTGCGATTCTTGCGAAGTCTTTTCAAGTCGCGCTTGTTCTTCACGCGCCGCCGCCGCACCTGAAGCGATGTCATAAAACGCCATTGCAAGTTCAATAGCCAAATCAATTGCAATAGCAAAACCGATTGATTTTAAAGCTGAACCAAACGCGGAAACTTTTCCAGCGCCGTCTTGTAAAGCGTCACCAGTTTCTTGAATCGCTTTCTTTTGATTTCGCCAATCGTCAAAACTTTGTTTCAGATCCAGCGCTTTTGTGACCGCTTTGTATTCAATCCAAATTCGAATTAATCGACCAACGACTGAAAGAATTGTTTCCAAATTTCTTGAAAGAAAGTCAAGCGTTGACGTTAATCCTTGCGTTGCGTTTTTACCTTCAGCAAGTCCAAGAACAAATGAATTCCAAGTTTCTTTTAAACGATTAAATGCTTCAGAAAGTGTTTGTGAACGAATGGCGGCTTGGTCAAATGCTGTATTTGTTCCAGTTACGTCTTTATTCAGTTGTTGAATTCGTTCAGTTGAATCAATTAAATTTCTTGCCGCGACCGCGTTTTCCATTCCAAACACCTTGACAAGCGCGGCGTTGTCGTTTAGTAATGGTTTTAAAACTTCAAGTCTTTCAGAAAATGGTTTGCTTTTGTCCTGAAGGTCAGCAAATGAAATACCAAGTGCGTCAAGACGTTCTTTCGCTTCTTTTGGCAACGCGTCAGGTGCGGACAATTTAAGCATTACGTTTCGAAGTGCTGTTCCAGCTTCAGCACCTTTTAAACCGCGTTCGGCGAGTGCCTCAATTAAAGCGGTCGATTCTTCAATACTTACGTTCGCCGCCTTTGAAACAGCGCCAAATTTTAACAACGCTTCCGTTACTTGCGGAATTTCAGCCGCGCCAAATTTTGAACCAGCGGCAAGAACGTTGATAAATTTAGCGGCTTCGTCAGACGACGCGCCGAATTGATTCATTGCGTCAGTTAAAGCCGTTGCCGCTTCAGGTAGTTCCATTCCTGAAGCTTTTGACAATGTTCTTGCCGCTTCAGTTACTTTGATTAATGCGTCAGCGTTTTCAAGTAGGTCAGGTTTAGCCGAACCAATAAGTTTAAACGCTTCAACAACAGCCGCCGCGCCCCCTTGTGTTTCTTTTCCAAGTTCAATTGCTGACGACCTAAATTTTTTCATTGCGTCGTCTGACGCGCCAGTAATTGCTGAAAGGTCAGCAAGTGACTTGTCAAATTCTTTTATTGTGTCAATTGAACTTCGAAGAATTTCAACGCCACCAATAGCAAGACCAAGCTGACCAGCAACGGAAACTAAACTTTTCCATTTGCCTTTTAAACCTTCCCATGCCGAACCATAGTTTCCAACGTTTCGCTGGTATTGTCCAACTGAAGCGTCAACGTTCTTTAATTTAGCGTCAAGCTTTGTAATTTGTGCAAGTAAATCTTTTGCCTCTTTTGTGTTCGTTTTTTCTTGAACCGCAAGGTCTTTGTAATCGTTGCGAAGTTTATTTAAAAGTTTTGATTGTTCTTTGTAAGCTGACGTTGTTCTTTGCGTTTCGTTGTTAAGTAACTTTTCAGTTCGAATTTGCGCTTGTTTATTGCGTTCAATCTGTAATTCGGTTTTTAATTGTGCCTGACGAATTTTTTCTTGTTCAAGCAACAATTTATTCGCTTCGCGTTGCTTGTTGTTTAAGTCATTCAGTTGTTTTGTGTCAGACGGATCAACTTTTTGTATGTCAACTTTCAAGCTTTTCGCGTCAGCTTTCAGTTTTTTCATTGCTTCGTCAATGGCAATTAAAGAAGCTTTTAAAAGGTCACCTTGTGCCTTTGTTTTTTCAAGCGACGAACGTAAATCCGCTAAAACGTCACCTTGAACAATATCTATTTTTGAAATTTTCTTTGCCATTTCTTAATTATTTTTTCCGTATTCTTCGACCATTGTAAAAAATTCAAGAACTGAAATTGTTTCAGCGGTTATTCTGTAACCCATAAATTTGGATAAATGAATAAATGTCGTTGATATTTTAGCGTTCGGTTGGTCCGAAACAAATACACTTGACATTTCTTTTTCAATGTCGTCAATTTTATTTAAAATGAATTTGTCGCCAGTTATTAATAAATCCATTCTTGCAAGTAAAAGTTCTTTTTGAAGCTGTAAATATCTGACGTGTTTACGACTGACACCAAAAGTTTCAATGTAGTTTTGATTCACAAGTTCCCATGCGGAAAAATCCATTTCCTCATTTCCAACTTCAGCGTCAATTCTTAACGCGGTCAAATCGCCGTCTTGACACCTTAACCAGCGATCCATTGTTAATTTATCAATTGTAAGAAAGTAATTCATTCAGCACAAATTTAATATAGTTTTCAAGAATCATTTCTTTAATATAGTTCATATTGTCGTCAGTCAATCCAAGAACGTCAACACCCCAAACTTCGAAAAGCGGTTTGTTGTATTTGCTTGAATCGTCAGCGTCAATAATTATTTCGTTAACGTTTACCTTCACATTGAAGGAATTATAAAAGTCACCTTCGTCTTTCAAAGTTACATGGTCGTAACGTTGACCTTTTCGCCTTTTGTATGCAATCGTTGACGGCGCGTAATCGCCTAATTTACGACCGAGTGAATCAATTCCTTCTTCTTCAAGCTGGTCTTCAGTATTGATTCGAATAATTTCGTCTTGAACGTCTTTGTCGACAGCAAACAACCAAATTTTATCTTCAGACAAATTATTCAAAGCTGAAAACAATCGGTCCAGTCTTGTAAAGTCAACAATCATTCAATTTTTGGTTACAAAAAAAGGGTGCTTTTACACACCCTTTTTGCCATTAAACACTATTTGTTTTATTTTTTTCCGTTTGCTCGTTTCCAAGCGTTTCGGATTTGTCCTTCATGAACACCAAGTCGTTCGAAATGTTCAATCGCTTCTTTCAAAGTTACGCTTTTTAAGAATTCGACACTATATTCAGAACGACCAAGTTTAATTGTTAAAACTGGTTTGTTCATTGTTAAGCTGGATCAACGTAGCTTATTACTGGAATCGCGTAACCATTCGCTGTAATCGTTAATTCAAAAGCATTACCACCAGCAACCGCGGTATAAGTTAGATTATAAGTTCCGTCAGGCTGTTCAGTTAAACCAGTAATTGCAACTGGTGAAGAACCAGTGAAATTATAAAGTGCAAAATTAGCCAAAGTTAAACCCCCTAACGGCGTTGCTGTTCCGTAAACAGCCGAATAAGCTGGTTTGAATAAAGCAATTGTAACGCCAGTTGTTGTAATGTTTGACACAAGGTTTCCAATTGGAACAAGACCTTTCAATTCTGTTGCTGAATAACCTAAATCTGAAGGTGTCAAATAATAGATTTTTCCGTCGTTGAAATATTGCGTTTGGTCGAAAGACAACATAATTTTCTGAACTGAAGCGTCAGTTGCATACATTAAAATTGCGTTGTATGTCGAAGTTGACATTGGATAAGGATAAAATTCTGAATCAGTAACGTCATTTTTGTAACCTTCAAGTTTTCCTTCAATATCAACAATGTAATAAGAAAGTTCAGAACAACCGAATTTTTTTAATTCAGCTAACATTCGAACTGAAGACGCTTTGTCCCAAAGTTCGAAAGCAATTGTACGAATTCCTTCTTTGATTTTGTATTTGTTTCCTGAAGGTCCAGTTTCGTAAATTGTGTCGCTTTTTGTAATTACAAAGTTCTCACCAAAAGGTATTGGATAAAGTCTTTCTTGCGCTGGTGTTACAAATTGTGTCAACGCTTGAATGTCCGCACCTAAAGTGTTAGAACTTGTATTGATTTTGTTTAGTGTTCCGTCTTCAGCATAACGCGGAACGATAATAACATTGTGTGGTGTTCTTCCTATTACTGGACAGCCGTCAAGACCAGTTTCACCATAAGAAACGCCACAAGTGCAAAATTCTGCCATTTTTTTTAGTTTTTAAAGTTGTTTAAAATTAACAATTACATTCACTTAATTTGTAAATCGGTAGTGACAACCGCAATTCGACACCAGTTAAATCGGCGTCAATAATATTTGCCGTAAAGCCGTTCGTTGATTCAGTCCCAAATCGCGTAAAGTTTTTTAAATCGTATTCAGGCAAGTTTCCAAAAATCGGATTATTCTGAATAGTTAAAATAAATTGTTCAACGCAATTATAAACGGACTGAAGTCTGTTTTCGTGAACTTCAGTCGTTAGCCATTTACGCGCGAAATTGTCGTCAAGAAAAATTAAACGCAAGTCACTTGTTCTTTCAAGTGAATTTTCTGACGTTGCAAACCTTTCAGACGTTGGTTCAACCAGCCAAATAAACGGAACTTTTTTTCTTTCGTCTTTATTGAACGCCTTCCATTCTTCGTTAGTTGAAATAGGTGTTCCGACAAAAAACTTGTAAGCTTGAATTATTCCGTTTCCTGACCATTCAAACGAACCAACAACAATAATAGTGTTCGTCGTTGGATCAACTTCGCTTATAACAAAAGAATGATTCAATTCGTCAACAATAGTTAAACCTTTTCGCGCCCACTTTAAAGAACAAACAACTAAAGCGTAAGTGTCAGGTGACACCAAAGTAACGCTTTCAACGTTGATTGTTAAATTCATTTTTGCGTGAATTTCGTCTTTTACTATTTGATAAATATCTTTCATTCCTTACATTGATAACGCTGGAAATTCTCTTAAACCTTTAAAGGTTGGATAATCAACTTCTTTGTTCAGTTCGACGTAATGCTGAATTGAATTGTATGTTTCAACCGCTTCATTCCAACGCGCGTTTAAACCTGACATTACAAAAGTTGTGCTTTCTGAATTTTCACCTTTATTTTTTACCGCGCCCAACGTACTCATTTGAGTATATTGGTCACGAACGTAATAAAAATATATCATTCCAGTAAGCAAGTCTTTCATTCCTTTCGATTCTAAAATGTCGCCGCGATCCGTTTGTTCGATAAATGGTAAGAAAATCTTTTCATAAATCGGTGACGGAACTGGCAAAACAATATCGGTAATAAATAGATTGTAAAGTTCGACACCAAGTAATTTATTCAAAATACTTGTTTCGTATCTGTCAATATATTCTTGAAGTTTGTCAGCGGTAAATTGACTGATATGAACTTCATATTTACCAGTAAAATCGTCAGCAATGATTAAAGACATATTAATAACCTTTTTTAGTAAACAAATCAAAAAGTTCCGCTGTCAATAAATAACGCTTTCCTTTTTTCAAATACTTCGACTTTCCTTTTGATTCAAATTCGTAAAACTTACCTTTTACTGGTTTAGGTCTTACGTTAGAAATTTCAGCTTGTGCGCCTTCAGTAACTTGAAGGTTTTCTTTTACCGCTGTTGCTGTTGCTTCTGTTGTTTTTGCTGTTGCCATTTTCAAAAGTTTTAAATAAGGGGGAATTGCACCCCCTTGTTTTTATTCAATGATTATACAGCAAGTGCCGCTTTTGCAAGGTCAAATTCACCTTTGATTAAACAACCAACGTCGTTAGCCGAAGCGAATTGAACGATTCTTTTTTCAAGAAGCATTGTTTTTTTGTTGTTAATGAAATCATTTCCGTCAAGACCGATTTGAATTCCTAATTCTTCGCGAACAAGTACATGAAGAATTGACATATCGCCACCGATAAAATTCTCACCAGTAACCGCCGTTGTTGGAATTACTCGCATACCTGAAACTTCAAGTCCGTTAGCCGTTGCGAAAACTGGCAAAACATATTGACCAACTGAATCTTTTGTTAACCTCATTCTTGCAACAACCGCTGGATTAACGAAAATTGCTGTTGGCAAACCAAAAGCAAGTTCAGTTTGAAGTGCTACTGATTCAACAACGTCGTAATCTGAAGGTGAAACGATTGTTCCAGCTAAAACACCAGCCGCCCAAGGCGTTGCAAGGTTGAACGCGCCGTTCAAATTGTCACCAAGGTTGTCACCATTGAAAAAATTATCTTCAAGAACGATATCCAAACGCTTCATTAAGTTGTTCTGAATGTACGAAATCAATTGCGGCAAGTCAGCCATCATTTCTGTTGTAACTTTTCCGTAAACAGCGATTTTTTTAACGTTTGCTGTTCTTTCTTCGTAACGAACTGAAGCTTGTGGTTTTTCAGCGCCTTCAGCTAACATTATTGGATTTCCTTGTTCGTCAAGTTCTTCAATCCATAAAGCGCGGTTTCCAATTGTTGATCCAACAGAAACATTCGCCAAATAACGCAATTCGCGTTTTCTTATTGGTGAAATGATTCCAGTGTTGTCAGTAATTGTTACTTGTGTTGGTCCAGCACCGATTGTGTCGTCAACTGACATTGTAACCGCAACTTTGATTGCTGTTTCTTGTTTTCCGTTGATTGCTTTTTGAATGTCACCTTCAGCCGCTTTCAATGCAACCGCCAAAGCTTGACCGATTGTTTTAGAACCTTCAACTTTCGCTGGTGCTTCTTTCAATCCTTTCAAATCAACAGCAACGCTGTTCAATTCAGCTTTCAAAACTTCAAGTTCGCTTGACGTTTCTTTTTTAGCGTCAGCAATAGCCGCTTCGATTTCAGCTTTACGAACATTCAGTTCGTTTGCTTTCTTTTCTGTAAGGTAAGTCGCTTGTTCAGTCATTGACATTGCGCTTACTTCTTCAATTGTTTTTTCTACAAACATTTTCTTTTTGTTTTTAGAGTAAATTAATAAATAAACTATTTGGTTTTTGAGTGTCAACGATTGACGGCTCATTTTTTTGAGTGTCATTAATTGACGGCTCAATATTTTTTTGTTCTATTGAAAGAACTGGTGTTGCGTAATTTGAACCCATAGGAACAGCCGAACCTTCAAGAAGTTTAGCTTCAAGAACTGGATAAAAATAACCTTTTTCTTCAGCGTCTTTTCTGTTGACAACTTGGTCAATGTACTTGTTCCAAACTTTAAATTCTTCAGGATAACGTTCGTCGTTCACCGCAAGTTCGACTTTAACGTAACGCATACCAACTGAATGGTTTTTAACGTAGCCGTTTCTATATTGTTCGAACATGAATTCATTTCTTTCTTCAGGAATTTCAACGTCAAAAATAAGCGCTTGTGTTTGACCAGCGGCTTTGATTCCAACGCTTGACCAGTCTAACAATTCAAGCGAAGTTTTGATATTGTCAGAAATTATTCCTTCAAAAGTCATGTTATGTTCTTGAAGCAAATACAAAAGGCGTTGTTCCTTTAATGTTTTATTCCAAAGTCCGTCAATATGAAC
>Ga0315284_10007785_pt1 | contig 15292 bp, 20 predicted proteins | sample YL17G09_16_MG_FD_203696 | JGI IMG/M metagenome (GOLD analysis project Ga0315284, IMG submission 203696) | Sediment microbial communities from Yellowstone Lake, YNP, Wyoming, USA - YL17G09_16 | ecosystem: Environmental > Aquatic > Freshwater > Lake > Sediment | place: USA: Wyoming | collected... | reverse complement strand
TGATAATATTAAAATAAACTTTGACACTCGACAAATCAAACTCCCAAAAGTAGGATGGGTCAAATTTCGGGATGATAGAATTTTTTCTACAAAAATCAGAAGCGTCACTATAAGCCGGGACCCGTCCCAAAGATTCTATGCCTCGGTCCTTATTGACAAAGCTGTTCCTAAAACTAAAGTGCCCGTTGAAAAGATTCTCGGACTGGACATGTCTCTTCAACACCTGATTGTTGATAGTACTGGTCACAAGACGGATTATCCCAAATATTTCAGGAAATACGAGTCTAAGCTTGCCTGGGAGCAAAGAAAACTTTCGAGAAAACAGAAAGCAAGTCATCGATATCAGAGCCAAAAAATTAAAGTTGCCCGAGTTCATGCGAGAATCGCTGATTCTCGCAGAGACTTTTTGCAGAAGCTGAGTACTCAGATAACCAACGAGTACGATGCAGTATGCGTAGAGTCCCTGAACATGAAGGCTATGGCCGGGTCCTTGACTCTCGGTAAGAGCGTCAATGACTGCGGCTGGGGCGAGTTCAGCCGCATGCTTGAGTACAAATGTTTGTGGAAGGGAAAACATTTTATCAAAGTTGATAAATGGTTCCCGTCCAGTAAACTGTGCTCGGTTTGCGGGTTCAAGAACGTGGCCTTGACGCTTGCTGATCGGGTCTGGACTTGTCCGGGCTGTGGAACGGTCCAGGACCGTGATTGCAATGCTGCCGTCAATATCAGGGACGAAGGGATCAGGATTTTGAATCTTAATCATAATTTAAATTCCAGTACCGCAGGGACTGCGGGAATTCACGCTCAGGGAGACTGTGCAAGACCTGTGCAGGTACGAGACAACACGTTTTGTGTTGTGGAGTCCTGTACCGGCAACGGTCGGTGATCTGAGAATCCACCCCGTTTACGGGGTGGTAGTTCAACAGACACAATTCTGTGTGTCCAATGACCAATTAAAATCGTGTCGTGCATCCCGTACCAAGACCTTAAAGGAATATCATTTGGTTCGGTTTCCTCGAAAAATTTAAAAAAGCTGTCGGAAGCAGTACACCCTCCTTGGAGCTCACCAATATAAATAATGGGACGCTCACAGCCCCACACATTGCAGGCCCCAGCGATAGTTCTGCTTTTATACGATGGCCACGAAACCAATAAAACATCAGCATCGATGTATTTTTTTACGGCTTCCGCGGCTTCCAAATCCTCAACAGGATAAACAACAGTATCCCTGGCTTGCCAAGAAAAATTGTCTGTTGCGACAATATTAACGCCATATTCCTTCAACGCCTTTGCAAGCCACCCGGCACCAGACATGATTTCCAGCACCTTGCGATTACCTATCCAATGAGCTAAAGCTTTTGTCCACACCTTATCGACGATAGCCCACATGCCAAATCTGGCTTGGATCTCATCTCGAATAAAAAATCTTTTATTACCTTTCTGAACGAGATTGCTGAGGAAATCTGGCGGCGGAAGAATTCCATAACAATTTTTTCCTCGTAACACCGTACTGTTCGGCGGGTACGGAGGAACTTCCTTATTCCGGATGTAATATAAAAAATCCGTTTCCTTCATATTTTATCTTAATTATATATCACGGCAGGATTAAAAAATGTACTTTTAGTCGCGAATTGGTCGTTACCCCAACATCTTTACGCCGGTAAGGGCGTCTGCTCACGCCTGTTCTCTCTTGGCCTTCGATCGAACATTTTTTGAGCTACCGCGACTAGAAGTACACTTTAAAATTTCACAACTTCCGAGGTGAATTCCTTTATTTTTATATTGGCCGCAAGTTAGACAAATCAGGCATACCGAAACATTATAAAAATGGCATTATGTGAAAAGGAGAGAAAACTAAAGGAAGAAAAAAATGCACCCGCAGGGATTCGGACCCCGGATTTTCTGCGTGTAAGGCAGATGCCATGTACCGCTTGGCTACGGGTGCTTTTTAATAATTAGAACGATAAGGAACAATTCCTTCTTGGGAGGCCCATCTGTTTATGATTGATGTTTCCTTCTGTGTAGGCGACCGATTGCACAATCCGCGAATCTGACAGATTCTATACGGGGACTTGCCTACTTCAATTGTCATATATCTGTAATTGTTGGTTTTGTCTTCCATAGTCAGAGACCATATCGAACTCGACCCGCTCGAGCAAGAAGAAGCATAGCTTGCCACACAATGTTTCATGGCCTTGCCTTCGGAATGAAGTTCGTTACTCGTCAATAATTGATGGATACGCCATATCTTATGGGATTTGTTTTCCGTCGATCCTTCCGTAAGTTCAAAATCATGTATGTTCCAATGATCCCATGCATGATATCCAGCTTTCTTTTCCTTACCCAGTTTGCGGTGCCATTCCTCCACCTGGTTCAGAAGAGTCTCCACAGTTCTACCCGCCATTGAAAAATTAGGCTGCTCCGCTTTTAATTCCCGGTCATTTTCAACAGGTTTTTTCGTATATTTTTTGTCCCAGATATAATCGACGATAGGGCCTATCTGATCCATTGCAAGCATCGGATTCTTCACAAAAAATTCGACAAGGCCCAAAAAGAATTTTTCCACCCCATCATTCCGAAGCCATAAATTTTGCGTCGTGTCGGCCGCATCGTCATGCTTGGCAAAAAGAGGAGTCCATCTTAAGGTTTCAACTAATCGATCCGACCCTCCAAGAGATTTTATTTGTCCGTATCTCCAGGCCTCTTCCAAGGAATATCCGTCAGGGGCCTGCATAAAAAAATGAGCCATTTTCTTAGTCATCGGATAGTAGGTCAGGAAATCAGGTGCTTTTATTATGTTTTGGCCCTGAGCCACCCATATGAACCACTCCTGAAGCTTGCGATGATAAACGGAATTCCACACGGAGTCCATAAACAACGGAACGTCATATTTCGCTACAAGATGCCGAATGAAGGCTGATAGTTGCTTCCGGGCATTGTAGGATTTAGGAGTCCATGTATTCCAGGAGCGAACCCATTTGTCCTGATGGGACATCAGACTGACAAGAACATCTATATTTTTTTCCTCGTCCAGTATCTTCGTCTTTTTTTCCAGAAAAGACGCCATTTTCAAAAACTCGTCCTTATCCAAGATAAAATCGGCCAGTTTTTCTATTCTGGAATAAACAGGATGGGGAGGAACTTTCTCTTTGTTCTTGATAAGCTCAATGACTTGTTTAAGAGTTATTTTTCGATTACACTGTTTAATCAATTCCTGAACGTATTTTTCTTGTGCGTGTTGACGCTCGGATTCCAGTTGATATCCGCTTTTGTTCAAAGAATTATTAAACCCGTTTCTTACACACCAGTTCTGATATTCTTCAATGGTGTGAAGACCCAGGGACCCTATGTGACTGGATATGGTTTCAATGTTTCTAGGCATGTATTGTGTTCAATTATATATTTTGCCAAGGAGAAAATTTTAAACAAAGAATTTTAAACAAAGAATTTTAAACAAGAGACGGGCCTGTCAATATATCCCACATAATAGCTTCCTGAACAGTAGGGACTTTTCCATAACAGTCCTTCTTAATATGAATTTCAGCGGCAAGAGCTCCTTTTGGCCCAAAAAGTTTTTCGGCCTCTTTTATTCCTTCGACGTGATGTCTTTTGACTCTGTGGTGTTCTCCTACCAAAGGGAAAAATTCGTCAAGCCATTCATGAACTTCCTTGAAAGGTTCTCCAAGCTCCTTCGTGCAGTCCTGGCAATGTTCATAAATAGTCGCCATGATTTTTTTTCCTTTCTTAAAAATTGGTGGGCGTACACCGATTCGAACGGTGGGTCTCTACCATGTCGAGGTAGCGCTCTAGCCAACTGAGCCATACGCCCATATATAATGTTCTGTCGCGGCGAATTTCTGTCCGTATAGCTAAAAAAACAGTATAAATATAGTTTTATGCGGACACAATGTCCGCATTTCTGTCCGTATAGCTGCTGCTTTTTTATAAATATGGCTTTATACGGACACATTGTTCTATGTTACAAATATATACAAAATTGATAATATGTGCAACATAAGATAGAAAAAATAGGCCCGGTCCGGCTTGAACGGACGAAAACCTCCTGTATGTGGAACAGGCGCTCTACCAAGCTGAGCTACGGGCCTGAAAAGTACACCGTGAAGGATTCGGACCTTCGACCTATTGATTAAGAGTCAATTGCTCTACCAGCTGAGCTAACGGTGCATTGATATTTGGTACCCCGCCCCGGGCTTGAACCGGGAACTTACGCCTTAAAAGGGCGTTACTCTAGCCTTATTGAGTTAGCGAGGCATAACATATTTGGAACGCCCGACTGGATTCAAACCAGCGGCCTTCAGATTCGGAGTCTGACGCTCCTATTCAGCTGAGCTACGGGCGCATAAAAAATTTGGTGTCCCATGCAGGACTTCAACCTGCGGCCCCTTGCTTAGAAGGCAAATGCTCTATGCAGCTGAGCTAATGGGACATAAAACTTTTTGGTACCCCTACCAGGAATCGGACCTGGATCCTCACTTTAGGAAAGTGTAATTCTTGTCCATTGAACTATAGGGGCAAAATTATGGAGCGGGAGACCGGGCTTGAACCGGCGACATTCACATTGGCAACGTGACGCTCTACCACTGAGCTACTCCCGCATATTAGGTTCTCCAGTAACAATATAAGCAATTATGAGGGCACTGTTTTTTCTCTTTCAGCAGTTCTTTCTTATTCCCAAGACAGGCACAGAAAGGCCTTTGCTCCTTATTAGAATCCATCGGCTTGACCTTAAGAATCCTGCAGTCAAGCTCAGAAACACATCCCGTACAGGTGAATCCAGGTTCCCCGCAGATTTCAGGTCGGCCGAGTTCCTCCCAAGCCTTCTGCCTTAAATCGAGTGGAGCATGGAAACTGTCCCACGGGAAAGCGATGCCTGCTTTTTTAAATCTTTTATGTACATGCGGATACTGATCAATGAACGATATTCTGACTCTTGTCGACGGGTCTCTTTTGCTGATGACTGATTTTGCCAGGCTGATGCCGTGCTCGGTTGGGATCACAGGATCCACCCTCAGCACCACCCGCTCTGCCGAGAAGAATTTTATCAGGTTTCTGTAGGCTTCAAAGACTTCTGGTCCCTTAGGGATGTGAGGTTCTAGTATTGACCCAGCGAATCCTGTTATTGTCGTATGAATTATAATATTGAAGTTATGAGATTCGAATTGATCCTTTAAAAAGATGTCGAGAAGCTTCTCGGGATCCTTGGTGATCAGGATTGCGGGCTTTCCTTCCCTGACCCACGGCATCCAATTAAGATCCAAAGCAGCATCGCCTCGTTCGGTTATGCCTATTTCCATAGTGTACTCCAGGTTTCTTGGCTGATCTCATATGTTTTCATACACAAGCCACCACGTCATCAATTTGAACAATTATCGGTATGCATGTAAAATTTTTTATTTCCTTAAAATCGATCCAAGGCTTGTCATTTTGAATATCCTCTTGTTTAAGCCGTGCGTGAAAAACTCCAGCCCCTATCATATCAGTATTGATTTTTTCCGGAGGAACTCTGATTGTTTTATAAAATGTCCGTCCAGATCTGTCCTTAAGTTCTGCTTCTGTTTTTTCTTTATCAATATAAAGACACATGTTATTTATGTTTCAAGACTATCTTCTGCAAAAGACAGCCTTTCTTGTTACAAGGCACTGAGTTGAATTTCAGTTCTGGAACTGTAATCCTGTTAGAAATGTCCAGCGGACATATTATTTTTTCTCCATCGGGAAATATATTTCCAAAGCGACAGGTTTTCACTTCATCTGTTGTAAGTTCTGTTTCAAGAACACCCCTTCGAGCAAGATGAATCTCGGACAGGTCTCCTTGATAGTCGTTGATAAAAATATTTATTATCTCAGCATAAGAATAAGGAGAAATCGTTTCTTCAGTGTCCTTCCAGAAATCATGGGTCTGGGCAATGTCCCGAATGCTTGAAACATAGAATTTGCGGCAGTTGTAATCCTGCAGTAATTTGGAAGCTTCCAGCAGTTCACAGACATTGTCCTTTCGCAGCATATAAACCATAGTTATAGGAAAGAACGGCTTTGGTATGTTAATTAAAGGCTTTTCGCTTTTATAAGCCCCGTAAATTCCAACCCTGACTTCAACGTTGGTTAGATCAAGGTCTTCCAATATTTTTAAATTAGATCCGTTGGTATAGATCGTTGTCGGGAGCCTGCAGTTTTGGTTGCAGGCAATCATACGGGGAAGGTCAGGATGCAGGGTTGGTTCCCCACCCAATAAGATAATTTTTTCCGCGGTCGGCAGATAGGCATTGATGTAGGTCTGATACTCGCTGAAGCTCATTTCGTCTTGATTTAATTTATGTTTATAAAAGCACCCTTTACAGCGTAGGTTGCATTTATTTGTAATAAACAACTGTAGAGTGTTCTTAGGAACAGGAACGATCTCTTCCCATATGTCGGATTTATAGTTTAGTTTAAGCCCCACTAAATTTTCCTTCCATGTCGGGCAAATCTGGATTTTTTTTTAAAAGACTTTTTATTCTGTTTATACAGAACTCGGCCCGTTGATCCAGATCTTCCTGTTCGAGTGTATAAAAAAGATACGGCTTAAAAATATTCATTGTTGCTCGGATCATCATATCGGCTTTTTTACGCCAGTTTTCATCAAAATGTTGCGGCGGTCTTATTCCGTCATCCAAGGGTTTAAGCTCGAGTCCGAGGTGGAAAACAGCATCATAACGAGGAACAGGGTAATTAAGACTGACCATTTTTTTAAAAATGTCATTAAAAAACATCACTTCTTTTGAATCGTTTTTTGGAAGCTCACATGAGTAATTAAATCCGAGAAATACCGGGCTATCGGTTATCATTATATCCAGTTTGTCGTTGCAAACGCTTTGCTCCCATTCCAATTGTTTTTCAAGAATACGGTATTGTTCGAAAATATTTTCTATTTTTCCGTGTTTAGATATATAGCGTCTTGCGTATTCCTGAACCAATTCGACCTGTTCCAGTCCGATGACGCCTTGGCATTTTGAGGCGACAGCCCTTGCCATAGTCGTTTTTCCAGAGCCTGGAACTCCAGTTATTCCAATTTTCAGCATGAGTCTTTCCCCTTTAATATTTGGAATCTATTTTTTCTTCTAACATTTTGTGGTCCAATTTTATGAGTCCTACGAGAGAAAACCACGGGCCTTGTGCCCGTGGATGAATCGAGTCAGTAAATAGTTTAAAATAAACCTTATATTTTGTGTAAAATAGAGTATATTACTATTAATGCGCAAAACCTTTAAATATCGTCTATACCCTACAAGACTTCAGATAACCAAGATGAATAATATCTTGGAATTGACTCGTTGGGTCTATAATGAAACCCTTGCGCTTCGAAAAAACGCCTGGGAGTCTGAAAAGAAATCCATCTCTTTGTATGATACTGCTGGTCATCTTCCTGAGTGGAAATTTAAAAAACCTGAACTTAAAACTGTTCACTCTCAGATATTTCAGAATGCTCAGATTAGAGTTGATTTGGCTTTCAAGGCTTTTTGGAAAAGATGCAAACAAGGTCAAAAACCAGGCTTCCCAAGATTTAAAGGAAAAGGCTGGTATGACTCTTTTACCTACCCACAATCCGGATTTAGACTCCATCAAGATGGAGTATATCTTTCCAAGATCGACCGGGTCAAGATTGTCCTTCATAGACCTATTGAAGGGAAAATTAAAACCTGTACTGTTAAACGGACTCCTACTGGAAAATGGTTCGTGTATTTTTCTTGTATAATTGAAACTCCAGAGCCCCTTCCAAAAACTGGAAAAATAGTTGGAATAGATTTGGGGCTTATCACTTATGTCCAGTGCTCTGATGGGTCTAAAATAGATAAACCTCGTTTTTTTAATCTTGAACAAGAGTCTCTTGCTCAGGCCAAAAGGCGTGAGAATATAACTTTTAAAGCCAAACATAAAAGGGTTTTGGCTATGATCCACGAGAGAATCAAAAACAAAAGGGAAGATTTTTGTCATAAGACTTCCAAGAAACTTGTTGATAAGTATGATTTTATTGCCCACGAAGATTTGAATGTTAAAAATCTTCTTGAGAAAAAAGAAAATAGTAAAAACATTTCTGATGCCGCTTGGTCTACGCTGATCCAATACACGACCGCCAAGGCTGAAAGCGCCGGGCGAGTCGTGATAGCAGTAGACGCAAGGGGTACAAGTCAGAGATGCTCCCAATGTGGGACTGATGTTCCTAAGACTATCGAGATTCGAGTACATCGTTGTCCTCATTGTGGTTTTAAGACTGGCAGAGATTTAAACTCTGCCTTAGAGATACTCAGACTCGGGATGGAGTCTGTTGAGCGACCGTCGCGTTGCCGCAAGGCAATTGCGCTGGTTTGACTCATGGAAGCCACGCCCCTCGTGGGCGTGGAGCATTCACCTTTCATCCAATCTACAATATATTCAAGCTGACCTACCCACTCTTCGTAATGGTGCGGTTTAGGTTCAAGTTCCGGATTGATGCCTTGCTCACAATTCCAACTAGACATGAAAGTATACCCGTCACCTTCATCGGTATCTATGTGCAGCGAATGGTGTGCTTGTCCCATTATTCTTAGTTTAAGATCTAAGTCTACATTTAATATTTCGCCTTTTCGTGGATCCATGCGAGACATAAAAACCCCTTCTTTAAAAAGTACGCCCTGAGGGAGTCGAACCCACAACTTTCAGCTTCGAAGGCTGACACTCTATCCAGTTGAGCTAAGGGCGCGTATGAATTTGGTGACCCTACCTGGACTTCAACCAGGGATTTTCCGGTTCGTAGCCGGATGTTCTATGCACTGAACTATAGGGCCATATTTCATTCAATAATTTGGAGCCGGGAACTGGACTCGGACCAGCCGCCTGCGGTTTACGATACCGCTGCTCTACCAAATGAGCTATCCCGGCTTATTTTGCATTTTCAATATTTGATATCGATTCGGTTTTCCTTCAATATTCTTTTTTGATTCACCATATAAAAACTCTAAATAAAAAACTTCTCCGACTGGTTTTGGGTATGGCGCTAGTGTTGTTTCTATTCTTCGATGATCTTCAACCCCCCGATGATATTCTTCTGTGCCCACTTCACTGAGCGGCGCGTGGTAGTTACAATCACAATTTGGGTCGTTGCAGTAATTCATATTTTTTAAGTTCCCAATAAAACCTTAACATCAATCGGCGGTTCCAACGTTATTTTGCTTTCATAAAACTCACAACACTCGAAGAAAAGAACAAACAGGTATCGTTCCGCTCCGTCCGACATTATACGTGGTAAATCTCGATGACACCTGGCCCACTTGTCGTTTTCCTCAACGAAATGTTTACAGCTTAAGCAGGAGGGTTCCATATATTATTTAACCCACCACCAGAAGTTTCCTTCTACCAGATGACTGGGACACAACTCCATCACAGCCTTTTGCACTCCGCCCTGAAGATCTTCCCTTTCGGCGCATGCGGTTACATAGTCGTCTCCGCACAGAATTCCTCCAGAAGCCAGTTTCGGCAGCAACATTCTGACTGTCTGTTTGACAGACGCATAATCATGACAAGCATCGATATGACAAAATTTTACTTTATCCTGCAAGGTTGCCAAATATACAAAACAGTCCATTTTGTATATGATCAAATTTCCTTTAGTCAGTTCCCTTGCCAGGTATCCACCGCGTCAATAACCTGTGGATAAACTGCGTTGGCCAGTGCAACGGTGCTTTTGCCTTCCCAGCACCCTATTTCGATTATCTTGCCTTCAAAGGAACTGACCAGTCTGGCCTTTTCCGACAATGAGATTAATTGCGATTCTGGATACCAGTCTTCATGAAACATTGAAAACCTTTCGTAAAATATACTCAGCCCTTTTCTTCGGCGTATGATATTTAACGGTATGTTGCAGCGATTTTAGAGCCATTTCCTCCAGAACTTCCGGAGAGACTGTTTTCAGTTTTATCAGTATTTGTTCCAGATCGTTTAAATTCTTGAACTTGAATATCTGTTCGTCGGTGAAGTCGTTTTCAATCGGAAGCTCGTGCTCATCGGCAATCATGACCAGACCTTTGGCTGGCAGCTCCCAATATCGATAACATTCACATCCAGCCCCCCTTACGGAAACAGAGGTCTTGCTCTGACTTAAAATTTTAAGGTACTCTGCCCTGTCTATTGACGTATACTCAACACGTGCATAGGCTAACAAATCAAGTTCCTTACTCTTTTTTAAAATGAAATCCCTGACTTCCAAACGATACGGATTGGACATCGTGGCCACAAAGGATATGTCATATCTTCGATAAGGGTAATAGACATATTCGAAAGGTTCTGGAATTGCGGAAAAATTGATGTAATGCCAGTTTGAGGCTGGTTTCGGAAACATCAGTTCTCTTTTAAAAACTGAGTCATAATTTTTTTTCAAGATTGGATAAGAACAAAGACTGGTATCCTCTACGTCGAGCATAACCACTTTAACTGGATTGTACTTTTCTATTGTTTCTGAAACGAATTTATTCCAACCTTCAAAATTCTTGCAAAAGCCATAACCTTCAAACATTCCGGTTATCATAAGAATATCAGGATTTTTTCTGAGCTCCAATTCTGAAAAGCCAAACAGCAGCTGTTCTATATGATACTCAGGCCTGCTCCACGACCCGTGAAGAGATTGTCTTCTAGGAAAATCAACGATATTGCAGCCAAGTTCGCGAAAACCCATATAAAGGGCATCCTGAAGATAATCGGGAATATCTTTGGTGGTAAGGTATAAAATGTCTAGCTCTGAATAGTTCATGAAAATTACGAGAGGAAACCCACGGCTTTAGCCGTGGGAGGAATCGAGTCCTATGGTTCCTCCCTACTCCTTTCTGTAATTATCTATTAATATACTGTGCATATATGAAATGATTAAAACAATTAAAGTCCCAATCAGCTTTAATCCAGAAGTCCTCAAAGACCAAGCCTTTAGATATGCCCAGGTCTTTAATCATATCGTATCCTTCGGATTGGAAAACGGTATTTCCAATGCTGTTGAACTTCATCATAAAACCTACTATACCTTTGCTAACAGGGAAGGCTTTCTGCCGTCCCAGCTGATTATCTCCGCCCGAACAAAAGCGGCAGAGTCTATCCGTGGGTGGCTCACAGCTAAAAGAAAACGCGAAAAACAAATTCTTAAACAACAAGAAAAAATAGTTAAAGGCAAACATATTCGCAAACTTTTACAGTCAATTTCCCGGCCTGTGTCGAAAGGCATTCTTGCCGTTCGATACGATGCCAGATCTTTTAACATAGATTTTAAAACCAAGATTATTTCCTTCTCCTCTATCAATGGTCGGCAAAGAATATCTTTCAATGCAAACCCCTATTATGCCCAATATTATTCAGGCAAGGTCTGCTCCGCTGACCTCTGCTGGTCTAAGAAAAATAAACAATTCTTCTTCCATGTCGTTCTCGAGTTTTCAGACCCAATCCTTTCAGAGCCCTCAAAAGTGCTTGGGGTAGACCTGGGTTTGAATAATTTGGCTGTCTCTTCGGACGGCCAGTTTTATATGAAACATTCAGTCCGTGGCCATATATCAAAGCTACGAGGTCTTAAATCACGTCTTCAGAGCAAAGGCACTCCATCTGCGACAAGGCACCTTCGTGCAGTGTCCCAGAAGGAGCACCGGTTTCGCCGGGACGTGAACCACTGTATGACCAAACAGATTGTCCGGTCGGCAATGGTTGGTGGCTATGACACGATTGCAATCGAAAACCTGAAAGACATCCGACAGCAAAGTCGGGAATTTCAGAAAAGTTTCAGGGCCCGTTTAAATTCCTGGCCTTTTGACCAGTTCCGACAATTCTTAACCTACAAGGCCCTTTCATCTGGAATAGGCCTTGTAGCAGTGGATTCTCGGTACACGAGCCAGAGATGTTCCCGATGCGGCCATGTTTACAAGCCACAGCGCAACGGTAATGAATTCCATTGCGTAAGCTGTGGATATCAAAACCACGCGGACTTGAACGCTGCTTTTAATATTTCAAAGAACTGTTTGCCGGAGGTACAGATTAAAGAGACTCCGGGACCTGAGTGGCAAGCCTGCTCAGATCGGGCCAAGGTTCAACTGGCCTATTGTGATGGCGGTGCAACAGCAATGCCGCACGGAAGACCACCACAAGCCCACGACTTTAGTCGTGGGTAGTTGACGGCAAAGCGTACCCTTTTATGGTTTCGAAAACCAGTTCCCCATTTTCTTTTTTCAATTTACAAAACTGATTCTGTAATCGGTTTGCGCCCAGCATGCAGCCTAAATGAAGGTGCAGGATATAGCCATTCGGAATCATGTAATAATCGTTGGACAGTCGTTTCTCGACGTTTCTGTGGAGATTCCTTACTCGTTCGAGGGAAAACAGCTTATCCATCTGCTCCTTGCATGAATTTCCATACAGGGCCGCGGCAGGGCACATGTCGTTGATAATGTAAGGCTTGCCTTTCTTGAACTCGAAATCGAACGGCTTGACGATCAGCATGTCGGCATCTATCCAGAATCTTTCCGGATCTACGGTCAGCCATTTCAAGCGGATCCAGTCGGTCGAGTCCCGTATGCTTTGGTTCAGGTTTGCGGTGATATATTCCGCGGGTACTTCAATCCTGTCCTGAATCAGCGTGTATTTAATGCCCATCTTCTCTGCCATTGCCTTAACATTATCCAGGCAGAACTGGTAGATACTGGGAATTGGAGGAAAAAAATATTGAATGATTTCCATCTTTTTAAACTCTCGCTCCTAACTTAAGAATCTGATATCGATTAAATCTTTTGACTGGTTTGAAAGGAATTACCCACTGATAAATCATTTTTCCTTCATCTATAATAGCTTTTGTTTCATCAAGATCTTTTGAAGGAATCCTTTATAATAATTTGTGCATTGTGGCTGAATACATTTCTTTTTCGACCAAAAGTTCCATGAAAATTTGAGACTGGATCCGCAGTTACATAAGCCAATCGAACCTTCTCTAATCAATCGTCCAACAGGAATTTTTGGTTTTATTTCTTTATCTTCCCAATACTTTGATATCATTATACCGTAAGGATTAATTACAACCAAGCTCGTCCTCTATTTCTTTCATGAAATCATGATCACATATGCCGTCTTTACCCATTAAAGTTTTCATCCAATGTTTATCAAGCGTATAGCCTTTGACTATCAGTATCTTCGCCAAACAGGCAGCGGTATATAGATTACTTCGATTTGGGTCACCTCTTGGTTCTATGAAACATGCACAAAAAGCCTTGTACAGCAGATTTTCTTCCATAGACTTTTTCATATTTTACCTTTTATGTGGAGCGAGAGACGGGGCTCGAACCCGCAATATTTAGCTTGGGAAGCTAACACTTTACCATTAAGTTACTCCCGCGTTTTTGGATGCATAATTGCATGCATTTTCTGCATATACATATTCTCCGGTTATAAACACGAAACTGTATGCTATGCCGTTAAAATGAACAACCAGATCATTAGAGCCCGTCTGTCTACACCCACAACCAAGTGATAATGCCCTTTGTGTTCGTTCTTGATAAGTAAATCCTTCATCAATAAAATTAAGCTTTCGATACATTGATAAAGAATGGGCGAGAGGGTCGGCAATTGATTCATTCCAGACAGGCCCTATAATATTATCCGACCATATTAAAAAACCGTAAGGGTTCAAAAATTTTAAAAAATTAAAATTCAACCCATCTAACAAACCCATTTCTTGAGTTGTCCATCGCCGCTCATTTGTAGAAATCATATTTGGATTAGTCACTGAGCGTCTAGCTAACGAAAAACTGTAATTATCCTTGGTATTTTCGAATGTTTGAACCAGTAGTTTCATATCTATGGTATCGCTGACAAAAACAGCATATGGTTTTTCACATATTTCTGTTAGTTTCTGGGTGATCCAGGCGGTATTCTCGTTAGCCACCTCTGATGGAATTAAAACCAAAGTTAAATTTTCTTTTTCTAGGTAAACACACTGATTTCGGACGTTAGGAATAAGAAATCCTGACGGGCTGGGAATTCCTTTTAATATGTGATAGCGGCTCATTTTTTATTCTCATGAAACCATGAAAGAGGAACCTGCATTATAAATGCCAAATGTTCACATAATACAGGTAATTCCGACCTATGATTAAGGTCCGGTTCTCTCAAATTAAATATAGCCCCGCACACGGAACAAATTATAGTGTTTACCTTTAAATCCCATCTTTCGATTTTTTTCCAAGCTTTCGATTTTTCTTTCAATTCATCTTCCAGAGCCTGCTCTGAGGTGTAAGGCTCCTGTTCTGGATGCCTTAAGATTTTATAGCGGTTCATAAAGCAACAGCCCATGTTTTTTTATCATACACAAAATGGATTGTTGTACCATTGGATTCGACTTGTATGCCAGTTATTCCAGATATAGACGATAGACCTTTGGGGCTTCCTCGAGTTCCAGGATCTCTACCAGATAAAACCTCCTCAATTTCTTTATTTATAACATCTACAACTTCTTTTACAAAAGCCTGTTCTGAAGTACACGGCTCTAGTTCTGGGTGCTTTAAAATCCTATAACGATTCATAAAAACAACCTGTTATTTTTTGGTCTCGTTTTTTGTTCTCTTTACTGCGATTCATAATTGGTTGGCCATCTGTCTTTTTGTTTTTCAAGGGTATAAACATAAGACTCAACGGATATATTTGCAAGAATGATCTTTTCGATCTTTTCCCAGTCTCCTCCCGAGAGAACGGCACCAATCCGTGGCATATGAATCGTCAGATTTTCTTTCGAAGCTTTATCGTAGGCCAATTTCAGGCATTCATTCAGAGCTTCATACCTGATTGGAGGAACACTTCCTTGCCAGCGTATTCCGGCCTGGGCAATCATGTTTCCGAAACAGATATCCGATTTGACCTGAACAAACTGGACTTGTCCGAGCTGAGGATGCCCTGTTTTGAACCATTCATGATATTGTCGTTCACACTCTGGATATTTGTCTCGAAGGGCGAGAACAAAACCCTTTCCAAAAGCATTTATATTGTTACACACATGAATTATCAAAGCTGGTGTTTTGATTGGTGTCGTAGCATCCCCGATTAAATAATGTAATGAGGGCATTTTAAACTCCAACTCTCTGGGAAAATAACCACGCCACTATTTATTTTGTTCTCGAAAGATCTGATATCTGTTTTTGCGTTTTATTTTCTTTTTTGGCTCTTGAGGCTTATAAGTGACCCATTTAGATGTCTCCGGTGCAGTAGCGTACCAATCTCTTCCTTCCGCATGATACACCACATGGTG
>Ga0315284_10007784_pt1 | contig 15292 bp, 19 predicted proteins | sample YL17G09_16_MG_FD_203696 | JGI IMG/M metagenome (GOLD analysis project Ga0315284, IMG submission 203696) | Sediment microbial communities from Yellowstone Lake, YNP, Wyoming, USA - YL17G09_16 | ecosystem: Environmental > Aquatic > Freshwater > Lake > Sediment | place: USA: Wyoming | collected... | reverse complement strand
TCTGGTAGGCCCCTGAAAATATCCGTGGTCTACCGGCAAAAATAAACAATGGCCATCCGACTGGATGAGCTGCGCCATGCGGTTTGCCATTCCCCATTCCATATTAGAAATCCTCCTCATTTCGCACACTGTTCTTAGTCTACGGATGAAGGTTTGGTTAGTCAAGACACATTAAGCCGCTGCTAGCTGTCGGATAACCCCAATGACCTTTCCCTGAACCTCCACATTCTTCGGGTTGGCATAGATGGGTTTCATCCGAGCGTTAGCAGGCTGGAGACGGATTCGATCGCGCTCTCGGTAGAACTTCTTCAGTGTTGTCTCGCCCTCAGCCTTAAGCCAAGCAGCAACCATCTCGCCTTCATCGGCAGTAGCCGCCTGCTGCATCAGTACGATGTCACCATCGCTGATCAAGGCATCAACCATCGAATTACCTTTAACTTTCAGGGCATAAACATCGTCCCTGCCTTTGACAAGCTCACTGCTGACTTCCACAGTATCCAGCGGCTCAGCCTCCCAAGTATCGGATGTAGGCACAGGGATAGGTTCACCTGCAGCGATATAACCGATGATAGGCACACACACTAAGCGCTTTTGCGACCCACCCAGTAGCTCTATGCCCCTCGATATCTCGCGGTCGCGGCGTATGTAGCCCTCCTTCTCAAGTATCTTCAAATTATAATCCACCACCGAGGTCGAGCTGATGCCGCACGCCTTGACTATATCCCTGATAGTGGGCGGATAATCTTTCTCCTCGCGAAAGCGGCGCAAGAAAGCGAGGATTTGCTTCGGTTTCGGAGAAAGTGTTTTCATATCTCACCTCTCGGCTTTTACCGAACTCTTGTTCTACTGAGGCAAAGCTTACCACGCCAAAATCCCGTTGTCAATGGGATTGAGGAGAGATCTTACAAACGCTTTTTCAACCCCCTGCCTCCCCCATTCTTGGGGGGATTTAAGGTTGAGGGGCACCCCTCCGCTCACTCCTGTTCGTAAACGACCTCTTGAGTAAAAGAAAAGCTGCTCTTGCGAGCAGCTTCAAATTGATATTACTATAGATTTCGGGCGACTTAATAGAGTTACCTAGAATCTAAGTGGAAGGAAAGGCAACGTTTAACTTCTTCATCAGGCGGGACTTGTGACGGGCGGCGTTATTAGGGTGTATGACGCCTTTCTGCGCTGCCTTGTCCAGGGCAACCGATGCTTTCTGAACTGCCTCTTTAGCTGGTTCCGGTTCTTTGCCCGAGATAAGCTCTTCAGCTTTGTCCGTATAGGTCTTCACTGCGCTCTTAATAGCCCTGTTGTGGCTTCGCTGTTCCCCTATGACATGTATCATCTTTTTTGCTGATTTTGTATGTGCCAACTCCTCAACCTCCGAATGCACATATTACACTATCTTATGGATTTTGTCTACAGGGTGAAGTATAATCGCATCACTAATTACCGAAAACGAGGTAAGCATGTCAGTTCTGGAGAGGATGTCAACTTTACTTCCCGATACTTCAGGGGTGAACGAAAAGGGGCACCTCACCCTTGGAGGCTGCGACTTAGCGAAGCTCGCCGCTGAGTTCGGTACGCCGCTCTATATTTTCGATGAAGCTACTTTGCGCCGAACCTGCGCTGATTTCCGCAAAGAGTTCGGTCAGCGCTACGCTGATACTCTAGTAATCTACGCAGCCAAGGCATTCATCAACCGAGCTCTGGCACACATATTTAAAGAAGAGGGCCTGGGGCTGGATGTGGTCTCTGGAGGCGAGCTGAGCATCGTCAAGTCAGCCGATTTCCCCATGGATAATGTCTACTTCCATGGCAATAATAAGCTTCGGGAAGAGATAGAGCTGGCAATTGGCTGGGGTATAGGCCGCATCGTTGTTGACAATCTTCACGAGCTCTCTCTGGTTAACGAGGTCGCCAAGAAAGCCAGGGTTTCCCAGGACATCCTGCTGCGCCTCACCCCTGGCATAGATGCCCATACGCATCAGTACATCACCACCGGCATCATAGACAGCAAGTTCGGCTTGCCTATCGCTACAGGGCAAGCCGAGGAAGCCCTGGTTAAGGCAATGTCAGCATCCAATCTCAGTCTGATCGGATTGCACGTGCACCTGGGCTCGCTCATCTTCTCCGTTGAGCCTTACCAGAAGGCAATAGATATCGTCTTCCAGTTCGCCGCCGAGATGAGAGACAAGCACGGCTTCACCCTAACAGAGTTCAGCCCGGGCGGGGGGTTCGCTGTCCAATATACTCAGGATACCCCCGCTCCAGATACCGCCTACTTCGCCCAGGCTATCTGCGCAACAATTAAGTCTAAGAGCAAGAAGCTTGGGCTGAAGCCACCGAGGCTCATAGTGGAGCCAGGACGGGCGATTGTGGGCCGCGCCGGCGTAGCCATTTACCGGGTAGGAGCAATCAAAGACATCCCTGGAGTACGTAAGTACGTTGCTATTGATGGCGGTATGGCAGATAACATTCGGCCCGCCTTATATGGCTCCAGATATGAAGCAATTGTCGCCAACAAAGCTAACAAGAAAGAGCTTGAGAGAGTTAGCATTGTGGGCAAGTTCTGTGAGTCAGGGGATGTTCTGGTCGGGGACGCAGATATGCCAAAGGTTGTCTCCGGCGACATAATAGCGATTCCCGTATCCGGGGCCTACTGTCTCTCTATGGCTTCCAACTACAACGCCTCGCTGAAGCCAGCCATTGTTTTGGTTAAGGACAATAAGGCTCGTCTCATTCGCCGCCGAGAGAGCTACGATGACCTGATGAGTTGCGATGTCGGTTGATTCTAACAGACACAAGAAGGTCGTAGGAGCAGCCGCTCCTACGACCTTACGCTGTTCCTGCCTCCGCAGGAATTCAAAATAGGACGCTACTTATCTAATCCGGCGGAAAAAGGGCTGACGGTCACCAGCCATCGCCAGTTCAAACGACTCGTCGTGGCTAACTGTCGGCTTTCTTTTTTTCTCCGAGAAGTCGGTAGCTATCAGGGTGATCTTCACCATGCGATCCATCAACGGGTCTGCACCAAAGCCGAAGATTATCTGCGCCTCAGGGTCCGCCACCTGTTTGATAATATTAGCTGCCTCGTTTATCTCAGCGAGTGTGAGCTCGTTGCCAATGATATTGAACAGTATCCTTTTCGCTCTATCAATGGAGAAATCGAATACGGGAGCAGCGATAGCAGCCCTTGCGGCATCAACAGCTCGTGTCGGCCCGCCACCACGTCCAATAGCTATCCAGCCGAGACCAGCCCCTCTCATGATAGTTTTCACATCATTGAAATCGAGGTTTATATGCCCTATGCTCGTCACAACCTCATGAATACCCTGAACACTCTGCCGCAGCACATCATCAACCATCTTGAACGCCGTTTCGATTGAGACGTTCATATCGCACATGCTGAGAAGGCGGTCGTTGCAGATAACGACCATGGTATCCACCTTCTCCTTGAGCATCGTAATGCCTTCCTCTGCTACCTTCGCCCGCTGCGACCCCTCAAAGCTAAAAGGTCTGGTTACTACAGCAACAGTGAGGATACCGAGCTCCTTGGCCACCTCAGCTACCACCGGTGCCGCGCCGGTGCCGGTGCCACCACCCATGCCAGCGGTTACGAACAATATGTCTGCTCCTTGAATAGCTTTGGTTATCTCGTCGCGACTCTCCTGAGCAGCCATCATGCCCAACTTGTGGTCCCCACCCACACCCAGTCCCCTGGTCAATTTGTCCCCGATGCGAAGACGCACCGGAGCTATAGAACGCGACAATGCATGAGCATCGGTGTTTACCGCAATAAACTCCACATCCTCTATCTTCTGTTCAACCATGTTGTTGACAGCATTGGAACCGCCGCCTCCCAACCCAATAACCTTAATCCGGGTTAGACTCCCAACACCAGCTTCAGGTGTATCAACTGCTTCCGTCCCAGCGGTCTCAGTAACCATAGTTCCCCCTCTATAAAAGGGCTAAATTCGCTCGCCAACCCTCATTTTCGCACTGCGACTTCTCGGATTAGCCTGCATTTCTCCTGGTGAGGGCCTGCCCACCCTCTTTGTCACTATTCTGAGCTTGGGTTCATGCCCGCAGACACAGACAGGCACCGCCGGAGGGCAAAGACATCCCTGCGACTCACGGCGGAAGAATTCCTTGACCAGCCGATCCTCCAGAGAGTGGAAGCTGATTACCACAATCCTGCCGCCACTCCCCAGCAGATTCAGTGCCTGTTCCAACGCCAGTTCCAGGCTTGCTAACTCCTGATTGACAACGATGCGCAATGCCTGAAAAGTCTTCGTCGCCGGGTGAATCCTGCCCCGCCCCCCTCCTACAGTCCCCACCACCACTTTGGCAAGTTCCAGCGTAGTTCTCAGAGGACGTTTTTCTACTATATGCTTTGCTATTTGACGACCTCGCCACTCCTCACCGTATTTCTCCAAAAGCCGAGCCAGTTCGTCTACAGAATAGGTATTGACAATATCCGCTGCTGTAAGAGTCTGTCTCGGACTGAACCTCATGTCCAGCGGCGCATCCTGCTGAAAGCTAAAACCCCGGCCCGGAGCCTCAAGCTGGAGAGAGGACATGCCGAGGTCGAATATGATGCCGTTCACCGGGCGAAAATTATATCTGTTGCAGATGCTCTCCAGATATCTGAAGTTTTCGTTTACCAGGATTACATCACTGCCATAGGGCTTGAATCTTTCCTTAGCTACTCTGATTGCCTCGGGGTCAGCATCAATACCCAGTAGTTGCCCTCCGGGGGCGCTCTCCTCCAGAATCGCAGCCGCATGCCCTCCGCCATTGACAGTGCAATCGATATATCTGCCGCCGCGCTGAATCTGGAGCGCGCTGATGCTCTCCTGAAGCAGAACCGGTTCGTGGCTATGTGCGGCAGTCATGGTTAAAGTGATCATGATTACATCTCTACCACTTCTGCGATCTCAGCGGCGTGCTCAGACATAAACTCCTTCTCTGCTGTCCAAAGCTCTTTAGCCCAGAGCTGGAGGTGACTATAGGCTCCGGCTACGACCACCTCGTCGTTGATCTCAGCATACTGACGCAGGGTCGGTGGTATAATCACTCTCCCCTGACGGTCGAGCTCAAGGTCGAAAGCGCCGGAAAAAGTGAATCGCGATATCCTCCTCGTGTTAAGCTGGGTTAAGGGCAGAGCCACAAGCCTTTCCGCCACCTTTCCCCACTCGGTCATTGTGTAAGCGATAAGGCATTTATCGAACCCTCGGGAAAGCACCAGGCCGCCCCGAAACTCTTCCCTAAACCGGGCCGGGATAGCAACCCTTCCCTTGTAATCTATCCTTAGCTCATACTCGCCAAGTAACATCCACTTTACCCCACTTTAAGCCACTTAGCACCACTTTTAGCATATCTTCTCCCCATTGTCAATAGTTTTTGATAGTGTTATGAACACTTTTCAACCCCTTTTGGCCAGCGAGATTTTGGAGTATTTTGAATCCTTCATTTAGGTTTCAAATTTGTTTAGGTGTGCAGCTTGAGACCTCCCTTAAATATGTGTTATAATCTCAAAACGAGCGGGCTATGGGCAAGCGAGTGGATGTCTTCAGATTCGTCGGAATCGGATGGTACATCGCCCTCTGTATCCTTCTTGGGACGCTAGGAGGACGCTGGCTGGGTCAAAAACTGAACAGTAACAGCAGCGAAGTCATATTCACCCTCCTCGGTTTGGGCGTGGGAGTGATTGTGGCTTTTTTCGGGGTGTATCGCCTGCTCAAACCGATCATGAGTAACAATCAAGACAAAGATAAGGGAAACAATTAGTGCCTAAAATGGGTCTAAAAAGCAAGGTGGCAATTGCAGTACTTGTCGTCTTTCTCCTAATTGTAATAGGCGGTCTCTTTTTCCCCGTCCCCCAACCGGAGGTCCATCTCTCCGCCAACTACGGCGGCCCCTCCCCTGAGCCCTTCTACAAACTGGGACCTATCTATATCACCAATACTTTTATTGCCGCGTGGCTCAGCATCATAGTATTGATAGGATTCTTCTTCTTTGCTACCCGCAAGATGAAGCTCGTCCCCAAAGGCTTGCAAAACCTGGCTGAGTATATAATCGAGATGATGCTCAATTTTGTTGAGGGAGTGACAAGCAAAGAAAACGGGCGCAAGTTCTTCCCCATTGTAGCCACCATCTTTCTATATGTCCTCATGAACGCCTGGATGGGGCTCTTGCCTTTCTTCAATGTCATAGGAACGTTTCACACAGGAACTTCCGATACCCTTTTACAAACCCTTGCACACACCATTTTCCCCGCCCTTTCCCCCTCCTTAGGACAGTACAGCGGACCTATAATAGACGTACCACTATTTCGGCCGGCTAATACCGATATCAACTTACCTCTTATGCTAGCTTTAGTATCATTCTTTAGCGTAGAATACTGGGGCATAACCTCACTCAGCCTACGCCATTATCTGGGCAGGTTCCTTAGATTCCAGCAATTGCTTCAGGGATTAAAACAGCTTGTCAGGGGCAAAATCAAGCCGGCGTTGAGCGCTATACTCTTCGGCATTTTAGATGTCTTCGTCGGCGTTCTGGAATCACTTGCCGAATTCGTACGTATACTCAGCTTCACCTTCCGACTTTTCGGCAATATGACAGCAGGGGAAATACTGCTGCTCATGATTGCCTTTCTCAGTCCCTGGATGATCGGCGTGATCTTCTACGGGCTTGAGGCATTCTTGGGCTTTGTCCAGGCATTCATCTTTGCTGTGTTGACCCTGGTGTTCGCTACGATGGCGGTTACCCCACACGAATCCGAACATTAAATAAATCTTCAAGGGAGGGGATTAAAAATGACTCCAGAAGCAATGAGATTGCTAGGCGCAGGACTGGCCATAGGACTAGGTGCTTTAGGCCCCGGGATTGGTATCGGAATCCTGGGCTACGGAGCCATGCAGGCCCTGGGGCGCAATCCCGAGGCAAGAGGAGCAATCTTGACAAATATGATGATTGCCATCGCCTTCACAGAGGCCATCGCAATTTACGCCCTGATCGTAGCCATCATACTTGCTATACTATAAGTAGGCATCTTGCAAAGGGAACACAATCATGTGAGATAGCAGCATGCATCGCCCGATTGGAGGGTTTGCAAGATAGACAGTCATTTCCTAAGCTATACAAAGGGAGTTATACAATGAGGTACCGCCTTGGCCTTGCCATTGTGATTATCTGGCTATCGCTACTGCTCAGCAGTTGCGGCGCCGCGGGAGAGCTCGGCATAAACTGGCATGGCCTGCTGGCACAGTTTATCAGCTTCGGCGTATTGCTGGCTCTTCTCTTGTTTGTAGCTTACAAGCCCATCACCAAGATGCTTGATGAGCGTTCCCAGAAAATCAAAGAGAGCATAGAACAAGGCGAGTTCATCAAGCAACAGGTGGCGAAAACCGAGCAGATGGTGCAAGAGCAGCTAGCACAAGCACGCAGGCAGGGACAGGACTTGGTAGCCCAGGCAGCGCAGATAGGAGAGCGGCTCAGAGATGAAGCACGCCAGCAGGCAAGGCAGGATGCTGAAGCTATAGTTGCCAGGACACGAACAGAAATCAAGGCAGAAAGAGAAGAGTCTATTGCCAAGCTGCGCGAAGAATTCGTCGAGATAGCAATTCTGGCCGCAGAGAAGGTTATAAACAAAGCTCTGGATAAGGAAACACATCGACAGCTCATTGAACAGACATTGCAGGAAAGCAACCTAAAGAAGGAGAAGTAATGGCTAGAGTCGCCTCTGCCAAGCGACATGCACAGGCAGTATTTCAGATCGCCTCGGAGAATAACGAGGTGGAGAAGTGGCGATCGGAATTGAAGGAAATCGCCACCACCCTCAAGGATCCCCAGCTACGAGCGATCCTGGAAGACCCCAAAGTCCACCTCAGCGAGAAGGAAAAGCTGATTAGCAAGTGCCTGCCAGGGATTAGCCAGCTTGCCCTGAACTTCGCCTATCTTCTGATAGCAAAACAAAGGTTAGGTATACTGGAACAGATAGTGTCAGAATACGAACGCATGGCAGATGCCCATCAGGGGCTAGAGCATGCCCGGGTGGTCACCGCACTACCTATCGATAAACAGGAAGAGGCGAAGCTAACAGAGCATCTAGCAACCATAACAGGAAAAAAGATAGTGCTCACTACTGAGGTTGATCCTGCTATCATCGGCGGTTTTGTTGCCCGGGTCGGAGACAAACTCATAGACGGCAGCACCAAGGCAAAGCTCGAGGCTCTCAAGAGGAGTTTAGTCCAGGCAACGATATGACACATCATCGAAACCCAATCGGGTACGGGCACTCCAAGAAAGCGAAGAGCTCGTTAAAACAAGGTAGAAGGAGTTGAACAGATGGCTCGAGCTCAAGATATAGCTTCAGTTATCAGGCAGCAAATAGAGCAGTTCGGGACTACAGTTACCGCAGTTAATGTAGGTACTGTAGTCGAGGTCGGCGATGGCATCGCCCGAATTCACGGGCTCGCCGGAGTCAAATACAACGAATTGATTGAGTTCCCCAACGGCATAATAGGTCTGGCGCTTAACCTTGAGGAGGACAGCGTCGGCGCAATCATCCTCGGGGGATACTCCGAAATCAAAGAGGGGGATGAGGTTAAATGCACCGGCCGAATCGTGGAGGTGCCGGTAGGCGAAGGACTTATCGGGAGGGTGGTAAATGCACTGGGACAGCCCATCGACGGCAAGGGGCCCATCAATTACACCAAAACCTTCCCTGTGGAACGAATCGCTCCCAATGTGGTTACCCGCACCTCAGTGAATACTCCGGTGCAGACAGGCATCAAGGCTATTGACAGCATAATCCCCATCGGCAGAGGCCAGAGAGAGCTCATCATCGGCGACCGCTCAACTGGAAAAACCGCCATCGCCATAGACACTATCATAAACCAGAAAGGCGGCGACCTCATCTGTATATATGTCGCTATCGGTCAGAAATCCTCCAAGGTAGCTCAGTTAGTAGCACTCTTAGAGAACTACGGTGCTATGGAGCACACCATCGTGGTTTCGGCCAGCGCCTCCGATCCCGCTGCCTTACAATATCTGGCGCCCTACGCCAGCTGTGCAATGGGCGAGTATTTTATGGAGCAAGGGCGCGATGCCCTGATTATCTACGACGACCTTTCCAAGCACGCCTGGGCATACAGGCAAATATCGCTGCTCCTGCGCCGCCCTGCAGGAAGAGAAGCATATCCGGGAGATGTCTTTTACCTCCATTCACGCCTCCTTGAGAGAGCAGCTAAATATGATAAAGAACATGGGGGCGGCTCCCTGACAGCTCTCCCTATCATTGAGACCCAGGCTGCCGACTTCTCAGCCTACATCCCGACTAACGTCATCTCCATCACCGATGGACAGATATACCTGGAAACCGACCTGTTCAATACAGGGTTCAGGCCTGCCATGAACGTCGGCCTATCGGTATCACGTGTCGGAGGTTCCGCCCAGACCAAGGCTATGAAGAAGGTGGCAGGCAGGCTACGCATTGACCTCGCACAGTACCGGGAGATGGCAACTTTTGCCCAGTTCGGCACCGCCGACCTGGACAAGACGACCAGAGCACAACTCGACCGTGGTCAAAGAATCACTGAGGTGCTGAAGCAACCCCAATATGTGCCCATGCCGCTTGAGAAGCAGGTTATGATACTTTACGCCGTGACCAACGGCTACCTTGATGATATCCCTGTAGACAAAATGAGCTCGCTGGAGGAAGCCTTCCACCGCTTCATGAAGACCAGCCACCCTGATGTAGGCAAAGCTATCGCTTCGGAGAAGGCGCTGAGTGATAAAACCGAGGAGGCACTGAAGAACGCCATCACCCAGTTCAAGCAGACTGTATCCTTTTAAATTGGAAGATTGAAAAAATGATCCCTATTCGCATTATCCGCCGCCGCATCCGCTCCATCAAGAGCACAGCCAAGATCACCAAGGCTATGGAGATGATTGCCGCCTCCAAGATGAGGCAAGCACAGCTCCGCGTGCTTGCAGCACGCCCCTATTCGGAGAAGATGCGCGAAGTACTGGCTAACCTTACTGCCCAACCCACAACAGATGTTGACAGTCACCCTCTACTTCAGCACAGAGAGGTGAGGCGAATAACAGTAGTCCACATCTCCACCGACCGCGGCCTCTGCGGAGGACTGAATGCCAACATGAACCGCAGGACAGCCTCCTTTATTCTGGAGCAGAGTATACCTGTTAACCTCATCACCGTAGGACGTAAGGGCAGAGACTTTATGTCAAGATACGGCCGGGATATCCGTGCCGAGTTCACCCAACTCGGCGACAAGCCCTCTCTAGTAGATACCACGCCCATCGCACGCGTGGTTATTGATGACTACACAAACAAGCTCACCGACGAGATCTACCTGGCTTATACTCAATTCATCACCACCGTCATCCAGAGACCAGTGCTCTGGAAGCTATTGCCAATTGAGCCGGCGAAGTTAGAACGCACACAGAACATAGAATATATTTACGAACCATCAGCCTCAATAGTTCTGAAGGAACTTCTCCCGCGTTACCTGGAGATGCAGGTTTACCACGCCATATTGGAGTCCATAGCCAGCGAACAATCAATCAGGATGGTAGCCATGCGTAACGCCACCGATAACGCCAATGAAATGATCGATGACCTCACCCTAAGTTATAATAAGGCGCGCCAGGAGTTAATCACCAAAGAACTCTTAGATATCGCCGGTGGGATAGTGACCCTAACATAAGTAGATAACCAGGAGAATATCATGGCAAAAGGTAGAGTAGCCCAAGTAATCGGTACAGTGGTTGATATAGAGTTTCCCCCGGATGAGTTGCCGACCCTAAATAATGCTATCGAAATCCCTCAAAATGGCGGCAAGCTCGTCCTGGAAGTACAGCATCATGTAGGAAACAACTGGGCACGCTGCATCGCCCTTGCACCCACCGACGGAATTGAGCGCGGCGCTGAAGCTATTGATACCGGGGCTCCAATCGCAGTGCCTGTAGGGCGTGAAACACTGGGGCGCTTGTTCAATATACAAGGGGAGCCCTTGGACAACCTGGGCCCTGTGAACACTAAGGAGCGCTGGCCAATCCACCGTCCTCCTCCTCCATTTACCGAGCAAGAGACTAAGATCGAGATACTGGAGACCGGCATCAAGGTGATGGACCTAATTACTCCATTCACCAGAGGAGGCAAGATTGGGGCCTACGGTGGCGCTGGAGTGGGCAAGACAGTTGTAATCCAGGAGCTTATACGCAACATCGCCACCGAACACGGCGGTTTCTCTGTCTTCGCCGGGATCGGGGAGAGGTCAAGGGAAGGCAACGACCTCTGGAACGAGATGAAGGCTTCGGGAGTTATCACTAAGACAGTGCTGGTCTTCGGCCAGATGAACGAGCCGCCAGGTGTGAGACTGCGTATTGGCCTCACCGCGCTGACCATGGCTGAATATTTCCGCGATGTAGAAGGGCAGGACGTTCTCCTCTTCATTGACAATATCTATCGCTATATCCTGGCGGGGATGGAAGTCTCGGCACTCCTGGGCAGGATGCCCTCAGCTGTAGGCTACCAGCCCACCCTAGCCACAGAGATGGGCGAACTGGAGGAGAGGATTACCTCAACCAAGAAAGGCTCCATCACCTCCTTCCAGGCAATCTATGTCCCCGCTGACGACTATACAGACCCAGGCATCGTTACCACCTTCGGGCACCTTGATGCTGTTGTCGCCCTGGAGCGCTCCATTGCCGAGCAAGGACTCTACCCTGCCGTCGACCCCCTGGCATCCACTTCGCGTATCCTGGACCCGCACATTGTGGGCGAAGAGCATTATCAGGTAGCACGAGGGATACAACGAGTGCTACAGCGATATAAAGACCTCCAGGATATCATTGCCATACTGGGCATCGAGGAGCTAAGCGAGGAGGATAAGCTCACTGTTGCACGCGCTCGCAAGATACAGCGCTTCCTCTCCCAGCCCATGTTCGTCGCCGAGACCTTCACCGGCCAACCGGGCAAATATGTTCCCACAAAAGAAACAGTGCGTGGCTTCAAAGAGATACTGGAAGGCAAGCACGACGCCCTGCCCGAGCAGGCATTTTTAATGGTAGGCACTATAGACGAAGCAGTAGCGCAAGCAAAAAAATTATAGGATAGCCAAGAAAATGCCTAAGATAAGGCTGGAGATCATAAGTGCAGAACGGGTAGTCTATTCCGAGGATGTCGATGTGGTAGTGGCACCAGGCATCCAGGGGCAATTAGGTATCCTACCCCACCACGCTCCCCTGATGACGATGCTCCAGCCAGGAGAGCTGATGGTGAGGAAAGATAACACCCAAGAGTCGATGTTCGTCAGCGGCGGGTTCCTCGAGGTACGCGGGGACAAGGTAGTAGTTCTTGCTGATGTTGCTGAACGGGCTGATGAAATAGACATCGCTCGAGCTGAGGCAGCCAAGCGCCGCGCCGAGGAGGGGATCGCCCAGCATCCTGTCCATGTAGACCATGCTCGTGCTGAAGCAGCGCTGCTCCGCTCAATGATACGGCTCAAGGTAGCGGAAAAGAGCAGAAAACGGAGACCACCAGCTTAAGTCTCTAGCATACCCCGGGTGTCGTACTAACCTCTGGTCAAATAGAAAGTCATGCTTTGCAGCGCCAGAACCGGGTCTATCCCCTGTAGTCGTACCCCTCGGGGAACCCTGATGCAGATTGGCGCATAATTGAGAATAGCGCTAATCCCGCTTTTGACCAGTTTATCAATAACCATCTGGGCATCTGACGAGGGCACCGCAACAATAGCTATATCAACCTTCTTGTCCTTAAGCGATGTCTCGAGCTCTGCGATATCCTCAATCAGCACGCCACTGACCTTTTTGCCAATCAAATTTGGATCATTCTCAAAGGTAGCGACTATCTTGAAACCCTCGGACGCAAAACCCTTGTAGTCCAATATAGCCCGCCCTAACCTCCCCACACCGATAAGTGCCATCAGCCATTTTTTGTCAAGGCCTAGTATCTGTTGCAGCTCGCTGTGTAGTCGGCTCACATTGTAGCCCCTGCCCTGTCTGCCGAACTTCCCGAAAAATGACAAATCTTTCCGAATCTGAGCTGGCGTCATACGCAATCTAGCTCCCAAGCCTCGGGAGCTGATAAACTCGACGCCCTCGAACTTTAAAAGAGCAAGCGCACGCAGATACATCGGCAGACGCGAGATGACTACTTCTGGAATCTGTCTCTGCATGACCCTTTCCTCAGATGTCCGGTTATCACTACTTGACCCCGACATGTACGGCAATTGTCCCCAGGTTGAGACTCCTATGGTCAACCTGGCGGAACCCAACCTCCTCCATCATTTTATGAAATTCAACTACGCTTAGAAAGCAGCCAACCGAGTTCGGGAGATAACGGTAAGCCTTGCCATCACCGCTTAACCAGCGACCCAAAGCAGGCACTATTCTATAAAGATAAAATCGATAAAGAGTGCCGATGATGCCAGACGCTGGCCTTACCAACTCCAGACAGACGACTCTGCCTCCAGGTTTGATTACTCGACGCAATTCTGCGAGGAAAAGATTGATATCAGCCACGTTGCGCAGTGCGAATCCGTTCAGGGCACAGTCGAAGCTATTATCACTAAAGGGCAAAGCCAAGGCATCCCCCACAATAAAATCAACCCTCTTCCCCAGCCCCCTCTTCGCCGTCTTTACCTGGCCTCGGCTAATCATTTCCTGGCACAAATCCAGACCCACCACCGCATCAGTATACCTGGCAAGCTCCAGAGCCATATCTCCGGTTCCGGTAGCTACATCAAGCACCCGCCCTCGCCCAGGTCGGGCAAGCCTCACTGCAACCCGGCGCCACCGACTATCCTGTCCCCAACTCATTAAGCAATTTATGAGGTCATAGCAAGGAGCGATCCCGGCAAACATCTCTCTAATCGCTCCCTCTTTGACCTTATTACCATCCTGCCTATCCATTTATTTCGCCGTCCTGGAATCACTCCTGAACTCAATCGATCTCGGTTTTACCCGACATTTTTCGGCAGTAATGATGGACTCAATTTGAGAAATAGCCTGCCCAATCCCATCTTTGTGATTGACCACTATGTAATCAAACATAGGAAGGCTGTTCATCTCCTCGGTAGCAGCTTTAATTCTCAACTCCAAGTCAACGCTGGATTCGGTCTTACGCTGTTTAAGTCTCTTCTTCAAATCCTCCATCGAGGGCGGCGCCAAGAAAATGAACACAGCCTGTGGAACAGTCTTTTTAATAGTAGCTGCCCCTTGAACATCCACCTTAACTATCACATCCCTTCCCTTATCCATAGCTTGCTGCAACTCACTTTTCGGCACACCGTAGAGATTGCCATAGACATTAGCCCATTCCAGAAGCTCACCCTTTTCTATCATCTTTTCAAATTCGGCTTTGGAGACAAAGTGATAGTCGACCCCATCCGTCTCCCCCTTGCGCCGAGGCCTGGTGGTAGCCGTCACCGCGTAGTGCTGAGGATAGCCTCTCTTCTTTATCCCGTCCAATACCGCATCCTTGCCCACTCCTGAAGGGCCCGATAGGACAATAAGCAAGGTATTTACCCTTGAGCCTATCACTTATTTATTCACCCTCTTTTAGTTCACTCCGGCTTAACTCCACTACTTCGGCTCAATGTCAGCCTGCTGGCGATGGTTTCCGGATTAAGAGCGACAAGCACAATATGACCGCTATCCATGATTATGACTGCTTTTGTCTTCCTGCCACTGGTCAGATCGATCAATAAACCTTTGCTTTTCCCCGCCTGTATCATGCGCTTGATTGGCGCCGAGCCCGGGGAAACGATGGCAAGAACCTTATCTATCGCTAAGATATTGCCGAACCCTACATGAACCAATTCTGTGCTCATCGCCCTCTCCCTGAACCAAATTCACAACTTCGCAGCACCTAGATGCTTCAAATCCTGCCAGAATCTGGGATATGATATATTCACAGCCTCAGCATTGTCAATCTCGGTTTCCCCTTCAGCAACCAGTGCAGCTACCCCAAGCATCATCGCCAGGCGATGGTCTCCGTGGCTCTCGCAGGCAGCACCACGCAGCTTCTTTCTCCCGTGAATGACCATGCCATCGGGTAGTTCCTCCACATCAGCGCCCAACTTTAACAGCTCCTTAACCGTGGCATTTATCCTGTCCGTCTCCTTAACCCTGAGCTCCTGAGCATCTCTTATCACAGTCTTTCCCTGGGCTACTGAGGCAGCTAGAGCAATAAGCGGTATCTCATCGATCACCCTGGGAATAAGCTCCCCGCCAATCTCCATTCCTGATAGAT
>Ga0315284_10007783_pt1 | contig 15293 bp, 10 predicted proteins | sample YL17G09_16_MG_FD_203696 | JGI IMG/M metagenome (GOLD analysis project Ga0315284, IMG submission 203696) | Sediment microbial communities from Yellowstone Lake, YNP, Wyoming, USA - YL17G09_16 | ecosystem: Environmental > Aquatic > Freshwater > Lake > Sediment | place: USA: Wyoming | collected... | reverse complement strand
TGGATGGGCTTGCGCTCCACTCCGTGCTCCCGCGCGATCGGCTCGCAGGTCTTGCGTGCCAAGCCGCTGAGCAGCCCGTCCACCACGATGGTGGCATTCTCCAATAGCGACAAGGCCTCGGGATGCTTCAGAATCGACGTCCTTGTCTCTTGGCATGCGCCCATACCTCAACCTATGGGCACACAACGACCGATAATCACAGAAAAACGGTTACAGTAGATCTATGAACGGCTCAAGGCGAGCAACTCGGGCGAGCTTCTAACGAAGCTCAGGGAGGACGCCGGGACGGTCACGCAATCGACGGCGATGTTCGTGCCCGGCCTTGTGATCCAGTTGGTGCGGACGCTGGTGCTTGTGTACATATGCTACTGCTTCAGCGCCGAATTCACCGCTCTGTGTTTCGCGGCGGTCCCCGCATATTACTTCGTGAGTCACTGGTTTGGCCGAAGACAGGGCGAGGTGTTCCGCGGCATACGGGAATCCGTGCGGGGGATGTACTGCACGGTCGCCAAGGTGTCGGAGCAGATGAGGAGCATCAAGGCCAATCGCTGCGAGCCCCATGTCCTGAGGCGATTCCGGAACGACTACTACAAGTACCTCAACTGCCAGATCCTGTCCGGCATCGTCGGCTACGCGTCCAAGAACTTCAACCAGGTGCTGATCGGGGGATTCATCTTCAGCGTCACGTGCTACTTCATCATCGGCGTGATCAGGGGCCAGTACTCCCTCGGTTTCTTCGTGGCGTATTCCATGTACCTGCGTCTGCTGGTGTCCGACCTGTCGAGCTACAGCAGTCTCTATCAGGGCATTCTGGCGTCGTATCCGGCGTTTGATCGCACGTTCAGCCTGGTGGGGGACGCCGGCGAGGGGCTTGCGCGGCCCGCGGGCAGCGGCGATGGGGGGTTTGACATCGAGCTGGACGCCGTCTCTTACAGCATTGGCTCCCGCCGCATCCTGGACAACGTGAACCACCGCATCCGAGAGGGCGAGTGCGTCCTGGTGGCGGGGCCGAACGGCGCCGGCAAGACGATGCTGGTCAATCTGCTGAGCGGCATCATCAAGCCAGACAGCGGACGGGTGCTGCTGGGGGGCGCCGACATGGCCGCCATCCCCAGGCCCGAACTGCGGTCGCTGCTGAGCGTGGTCTACTGCAACAGTCACTTCGACCATGCCTACTTCAAGGCGTGTCCCACGTCAGCGGAGCCGGCGCTGCTCGCAGGCCTCATGAGCAGGGCAGAGGCGCCTTCGTATACCCAGAAGTCGACGGGCGAGCAGTACATTCAGGCGTTCCTGTTCGGTCTATCGAGGAATCCGAGGGTCCTCATTCTCGATGAGCCGTTCGCAAACCTCGACCCCCAACACTGCGAGGTGTTGCTGGAGACGCTGCAGAGCGTCAAGGGTCGCATGACGGTCATCATCACGTGTCACGAGCCCAGCAAGGGGAGAGCGCTGGCCGATTCCGTGCTCGATCTGTCGGACCATCAACTCGTGGAGATGGAAGGAGCGTTGGCATGAGCATCGAGCGACTGTCATCGCGGACGGGGGGGTGGTTCCGGCTGACACGAAGCCGGCGGATCTGGCGTATGGGACTGGCCAGCCTGCTGCTCAAGACCGCGGCGATCCTCGCTTTCGCATTCATCCTGGCGGCGCTGCCCACGCTGAAGACGCAGCAGGTCGTGGGGAGCGTGCTGGACAGGGGAGGAGGCGCCTGGACGATCGAGTTGTATGCCAGCCCGGCCGTGTCGCAGTTGGCCGGTCAGTTGACGCCGGGGCAGGAGATGACGATCAGCCCCGGCGGCACGGCGGAGCGGACGGTGCGCGTGCGGGCCATGATGGCAGACCGGCTTGACCTTCAGGCCGACCGGTCCGCGGGCTACGACGGGCCGACCGGCCCGCAGCCGATCCGGATCAGATACAGAGGACAGAGGAATGTCCTGAGATCGATGTTCGAGGGCGTCATTTTCAACACACGGGGTAGTCAACGACAATAAGAAAGGGGCTGTTCATGAAACCATCGCAGTACAACTGTTCATGGGAGAATGAGAAGCAGGAACTTGTGATCCACAACACCTACACGGGCGCCATGGAGATCGTCTCCGGCGCGGTCCGCGAGCTGGTTTCGAGCCTGCTTTCGGGCGAGCGGCTGTTCACGAGCGATCTTGTGCAACTGCACACGACCGGGCTAGCGATGCGGCTTTACTCGGCCGGGTTTCTGGTCGACGACGAGCGGGACGAATGCGGCGAGATGCAGGCGGACTACCTCCGCAACAAATTTGGCATGCCGGATCACAAGAAATGGGACATTGCGATCGCCCCGACGATGGCCTGCAATTTTGACTGCACGTACTGCTATGCCGCGGTCAAGCGCGGCGCGATCATGAGCAGAGAGGTGGAGGCCAGGCTGACCGAGAGGATATTCGAGTACCTTGACAGCAGCGGCGTCAAGGCGGTCAACACGAACTGGATCGGGGGAGAGCCGCTGATAAATGTGCCTGCCATGAGGCGAATCTCCGAGAAGCTGTACACATACTGCGGCGAGAAGAAGATGTAGTTCACGGCCTCTCTGATCACCAACGGGAGCTTGATGACGGAAGAGCTGGCATACCCGCCTTTCAACATCCAGTATCTCCAGATCACGGTTGACGCATTCTGGCACGACCAGAGCCGGCCCTTCAGGCATCGAAACGGGAAATCGCCGCTGGAAGCGACGCTGCTGGGGCTGAGGAACGCGGTGAAGCACATGCCCCGGCGGATCTGGGTGCGCGTGAACATACCGTATCAGGCGGACCTGACGCCGGCGCAGGTCAGCCAGTACATCAGCATGCTCAAGAGGGACATGGGCATCACCAACCAGGTGTCGTTCTATCTGGCGGCGGTTCAGCCGGCGACGGACAATGCGAGGCTGGGGGATGTGAGCAAGTGGCCTCCCGCGGAGTACGCAAGGTTTCAGAGAGCGGTGGAGGAGGGGCTGGCACATGACTGCGGCACGATGCACACTCCGGGCATGCCGTTCCGCAGCCGAGTGCCGTGCGCCTACGAGTACAAGGAGAACGTGTGCGTGGACTCGGCCGGGTATGTCTACAAGTGCTGGCATCATCTGGGCGTTCCGGAGAGGATCATCGGCAGCATCAGCAAGCCGTTCGGCCATGATTCGTACAGCGGCTCGACCGCCTACCACAAATGGCTCGCCTGGTCTCCGTTTGACACCAAGTGCAAGAGCTGCAAGTCGCTGCCGAACTGCATGGGATTCTGCTACGACGATGCCTTCGAGCTTGGGAAGGAAGACGAAGGCCGTTGCCTTCGGAAGCAGTTCACCATGCGTGAGGATTGCCTGGACCAGGTCGAGGCCGTCCTGCAGCAGAGGCTCGTTGCCCAGTTGGGCGCGACGGGCCGCGAAGGCGCGTGCACGGGCGTGAACTGCGACAGGAAATGAGCTGGCGAAAGCGATGCCAGGGGGTGCCGAGATGGACATGGAGAGAGTCCTGACCGTGACCGGACGTGAAGAGTACGGTGTGGAATTGCCGGATCTGCTGAGGCGGCACCTCAGCGATTGCGTGCGGGCCAACAGTTGCCAGGAGAGCATACTTGGCTTCATTGCCCCTTCCGGTCAATCCGTGCGCTGAGCTGGCTGCGGACCTTGCTGATGCGATGGGGAAGCGCGTCCTGCGAGTGGAGATCAAGAGTCTGCTCATGGAGAGCGCGTTGACCCAGAGGCCCGATGGCGGAGGTCGGCAGGCAGACGGGCTGGTGATTCTCGCGAAGCGATTGCTGCAGGAGATCCAGGATGGCGGCACGGCTGATCTTTTCGTGCTGCTGGAAGGATGCGATGTGTTCCGGCAGGTTGCCGCAGTCTCCGTGGGCCAGTTGTTGCGCGAGCTGCTCGGGACCTTGGCGGGAACCCGGCCGGCATCGCAGAGCGGCGCGGGGCCCGGCCGTGGGATGGACCTGGACAGGGTATTCCTGGCTGTGATCGTGAACGACGAGACGGAAGTCTCCGAGGGGCTGGGGAAGTGCACGGAGTTCTTCCGCATCCGCATGATGACCAGCGAAGAGAAGAGCCTGTTTGTGGAACGGTCGCTGCGGAAAGAGGCCGGCGTCTGCGCGAAGATTGCCCCGGAGGTTGTGGCGTGCCTGGAGCGCGGGCTGGGGGTCGGTATGCAGGGCGATACCTGCCGTGCAGTGGCCAGGCACGCTCTTCGACTCCTCAGGTCAAGGCATGGGCATGCGTGGCTGAGCGACGCGCACTCGCCATGGGAACTGCGTCTGGAGGACTTGCCGCCGGAGGCTCTGAATCGCCGATCGCGGGATCTGTTGTGTGAACGCTCCCCTGGAGAGGTATGGACGGTCGGCCTTTCCGGCGGCAAGGGTGTGATTCAGCGTTATCAGACGAGAGTCGTGCCCGGTTCCGGCCAGAGGGTGTTGTGCTGCCGACCCTCGGAGGCGATCACGCGGGCGATGAAGATTGCGCATGCCGTCGCGCGAGAGAGGGGGGCCGCGTTGGGCGACCAAGATCTGTATTTTGACATCTGCGACGACGCGTACGATGTTCAGGGCGGATCGTGCGGCCTGGCGGTCGGGCTCAGTGTGCTGGCGACCATGCTCAAGAAGAACCTCAGGCGTCTCTGTGTGACGGGGACGCTGGAACTGTCCGGAGCCGTGGGCGCGGTCGGGCGCCTGACGGACAAGGTTGTCACTGCATACAACGGCGGCGTTCAAGGCATGCTGATACCGGAGTGCCAGAGAGCGTGCATGGATGGCCTGCCGTCATATGTGACCGGGAAAATGCAGATCACGCCGGTGAGGGACCTGTGGCAGGCGGTGGAGGCGGCGACGGACGGATGAGCGTTGAGTCGGCGTCTCGCGGCAGGCAAGGCTTGACCGGCGGACCGGAACAGGCGCGGCTGGGCGTCACCATCCGAAGCGACGGAAGAAGCCGAAGCGAGCGCCGGCCCAAGCGGCGGCGGCAAGGAGTGCCAGGGCGGCGATCGCGGCGAGCGCGCGTCTGAGCCGCCGCGGCCACAGCGAGCGAGCCACGTGCCGGCGGATCGCCGGACGCATGAGGCTTTCCGCGGCGGTGAGCCCCACATAGGCACGAGTCATGCGATCGTTCATGGCGGCGAACGACGGCCCGACGAGCGCCTTGATCGCAGCGTGGGCGGCGTGCAGATGCATCGCGGCCGCGTGGGTCGAGCAGTCCATGGCGATGGCAAGCCTGCGCGAGTCGAACCGCTCGCCGTGGTGCAGGATGAACGCCTCTCGCTGCTGAAAGGGCAGGTCCCGCAGCGCGCGGACGAATGCAGCATACTGAGCATCGGGACCACCGGCCGATCGCAGCAGCACGTCGTCTCTCACGCCGGGCGGATGGCGCTGCGCGCGGCGGGACGTGAGGACGGTGTGGTGCCAGAACCATCGCTCGGCCATTTCAGCGTCGCGCCAGCTATCGAGGTGGCGGAGGCCCTGCCTGATCACGAAACGGATGATGCCATTGCCCACGTCATCGCGGCCGCTGAGCGCGTAGGCCATGCGATGCACCGGCCCGTACACCTGCTCCAGGAACGACTGAAGATCCTCGCGGCGGCGCTTGCGGACCCTCTGGAACAGATCCTCGTCAACGGGCATGGAGGGATTATACGCGACGGGCGGCGGGAGGCGCGCCCGACGGCTGCGGCAGGGCGCGCTCGCCTTCGGTGCGAGTTTGCAGACCGTGCGGCAATGAGTAGATTCTGCTGCGATGGAAACCAGCGGCAGAGCAGTCCGAATCGACTCGCTGGATGATCCGCGGATCGCGGCTTACCAGAACCTCAAAGAGCGAGAGCTGGCCAGGGAAGGGGGACGATTCATCGCCGAGGGCGATCGGGTCGTGCGGCGGCTGCTGGAGAGCAGCTTCGCGGCGGAGTCCGTGCTGTTGGCGGAGCGACGTCTCGAGGAGATCGGGCCGTTGGTGCCGCCGGGCGTTCCGATCTATGTCGCGCCGGCGGACATCGTCAATCGCATCGTCGGGTTCAGGTTTCATTCCGGGGTGATGGCCTGCGGGTTGCGTGCGCGGGATCTGTCGCTGGAAGAGGCGGCGGCAAGCTGGGGACAGAAGCCGCTGACGCTCGTGGTCTGCCCCGAGGTCAGCAACACGGACAACATGGGATCGCTGATCCGCATCAGCAGCGCCTTTGGCGCGGCCGGGATGATCCTCGGCCAGCACTGCTGCGATCCGTTCTACCGGCAGTCGATCCGCGTATCGATGGGGACGATTTTCCGCCTGCCGATCGTGCAGTCGCGTGATCTTCTGAGCGACCTTGATCGGCTGCGGAAGGAGCATGGGGTTGATCTGGTGGCGATGGTCGTGGATGAGCGCGCGGAATCGTTGCGGCGCGCCCGGCGGACGCATCGCATGGCGATCCTGTTCGGGAACGAGGCGCAGGGCCTGCGGGCGGAACACATCGCGGCGTGCGATCGGCGAGTGACCATTCCGATGAAGCTGGGGACGGATTCGCTCAACGTGTCGGTGGCGGCGGGAGTCGTCCTCTATCACTTCACGCAGTGCGCGGGCGGGACCGAGTGAGGGATTCAGGCCGTCAGGTCGATGTGCGGCGTTTGCTCCGATCCATCCTGGCCATGGCGGGCGGATGAGCGGCGCTGCTGCTGATGGGGGTGTTCGCGGTCGTCGCTGGCGTGCAGCGTGTCGGTGCTCTCAACCTGGTGTTCGAGATGGTCCCCCTGCAGAGCGGTGTTCTTGGCGAGGTCTTGCGCGCGACGGATCTGGCGGTCTTTGTTCGCGCTCTGTCGCGGGGGAACCTGCCCGCTCTGAATGACGGCGCCGGTGAAGGGGTTGATCTGCGTCATGGCCAGGCCGATAACCAGCGAGGCGTCTCTCCTGTTAAATATCGGCTGCACAGGCGTCTGGCGGAAAAGAAATCCTCCTGTTCGGAGGCGGGGCGGCCGTCGTCTGGATCCGAGCGCGACACAAAAGCTGCCGCAAGGCGGAGATTATGGGAGCTGCGCCAGTCGATTCTCACGGCGGCCGCGCCGATCGCGGGCGTCGGGGCCGATCAGTTCTTGCCGGTGTCGGCGTGCTCAGCGGGCTTGGCGATGAGACTGGGTGGCGAGACCTGGGCGGTGAGGCTCTTGTTCACTTTGGCCGGGTCCACGGTGGTGATCTCGGTGGGGACGACCACCTGCAGGTTGACCTGCGGGTCGTTGAGCAGTTCGCCTCGCACACCGACGAACTTGTCGATGAACGTGGGGTACTTGGGGTCGTCGCTGCGGACGTAGCAGAGGGCGCGGCCGGTGCCGGGATCGGTCAGCCGATACAGCGTCCCGCTGCCGATCTGAAGGGTAGAAGCCTGCAGAGTTCCCAGCGCCGTGTAGACCGTCAGCCCGCTGGCCATTCTGTCTTCGATGGCTGCGCGCTCCGCGCGAAGGGCATCGAGCTTCTGGTTGGTCTTCTCCTGCTGTTTGCGCATCGCCAGCAGCTCCTGCTGGGCCTTGGCCTTGCCGCGGAGCCCGATAAGGCGGATCTCGGCGATGCGCCGCATGGGCACCGACAGATGATCGCTCTTGAGGACGGCTTCATAGCCGGTCACGAGCCGCTCGATGGGCTGCTGATCCAGGGGCTTGTCCAGGGAGTCCTTGAGGAGGGCCTCGGCGCGATCGAAATCCGCTTCGGCCTTATCGGCCGCGCGGCGAGCGGCGGCTTCATCGTTGGCCGGCACGTTTGGGACGATCACGACGGCAGCCTGCGTGGCGGGGCCCTCGCTGACGACGGTGTCAACGGTGCCAGGCTTGGCGTTCAATTGCTTGACGGGATCAACGTACTTCTGATGGACGTAGAGGTACGCATCGGCGGGGGGCTTGATCTGGTAGTACTCCTCTTCTTCGCCGAGGATGGTTACGGGCGTGCCCTTCTTCAACATGCACTGCACGGTGACTTTGAGCGGCGAGAGAGTGCTGGCGGCGCGTACGCGGACGTTCTCGCCCGCGACGATGCCCGCGCTGGTGTTGCCTTCGCGGGTGACGAAGGCCTTGGAGATCACGCTGTACGTGCCCTCGGGCGGGACGATCTTCAGCCAATCCTGCCTGATGCCCACGACAGTGACCCTGACACCCCTGTCGAGCTTGGCCACCGGGTAGTAGTTCTCGCTGGTCCCGCTACGTATGTTCACGGCATTGGCGTTGATGGTTGCCTCGAACTGGAATTTCGAGTTCTCCACCAGCGGCTGAGTCTCCATCCGCTCCGGGAGGGCGGCAGCGAGCGTCAATGACGCAGCCACAGCGGCAACACAGAAGAAAGAGACAAGAAGGGATGAGCGAGCGGCCATGAGGGCACCTCCGTGTGCAAGTAGAAATCCATCACGCGATCCAGCAGTCGCGTCTCTGACAGGGACCCAGGCAAGCCTTCACACGCCGAACCACACAGAACGTGTATGGGCGGAACCTGATTCTCGGACGTATTATCTCAGACTGCCTGGTGAAAGTAAAGCACTTTCCGCGCCCTCGTCAATGCCTGGCCGTGTGTGGTGGTCGCGCTTCTGCCAGGAAACTGTGGTAGACTTGAAACGCGGTAGTGGTCTGCGTCGTCTAGTACCACAGTAGGTGGAGGCATTCTTGGAGACCGCTGAAGCCTGTACGCAGCGAAGCGCACAGGAGTTGCTTGCGGAGTTCAGGGCCAACGGCCGCGGGGAGCCGTTCGAGGAGATTGTGCGCCGGTACGCCGGCATGGTTTTTCATGTCTGTCTCCAGGTCACAAAGAACACGCATGATGCGGAGGATGCGACACAGGCGGTGTTCCTGACCCTCGCCGTCCAAGCGAAGACTGCGCGGGAGATCCGTTGTCTTGGGCCTTGGCTGCAGCAGGTGGCCAGAAGGCTGTCGCTGGACATGCGCAAGAGCAGAAAGCGCCGGGAGAAGCGAGAAGAGACGCACGGCAGAATGTCGCCATTGAACCACGCGACGATGGACTGTTCAGCGCCACTACACGCGGAGGAACTTAAGGCCCTGCTCCATGAGGAGATGCACGGGCTGCCTGCTAAGTATCGTCTGCCCCTTGTGTTACACTATTTCGGAGGCCTGAGCCGCGAAGCGATGGCCGCCGAACTCCAATGCAAGACTGGGACGCTGGGGGCGCGCCTCTACAGGGCCCGAGCCATGCTCAGCGCACGCTTGGCACAGCGCGGCATCGTGCTGGCCAACGGGTCGTTGGACATCGCTCTGGCCTGCAGTATTCAGGCTGCCATAACGGACAGCCTGGTCGCCTCCACCTGCCAGGCCGCCACGCAGTTGGCGGCAGGCAGGGAGATCGGCGTGGGTCTCATCTCGGTGAAGGTCATCTCAATGGTTGGGCGAGCCGTGCAGGCGGCCCTCTACGCGAAGCTCAAGGGGATCGCCATTCTGCTGCTGGTAGGGGCGACGGCGATCGGGGCGGGCGCCGAGGTTGTCGCCCGGACCTGCAATCTTGACTTGCGGCTCAGGCTCCCGTGGGACGTGATAGGCTGGCTCAGGGCGCTGTTGGCGCCTGTGCTGCGGCCGCAGCTCACGGAGGCTTCGGGAGACCTCACCCAGAGGACAGTCGCGACGGCCGCTCCCGCGTCCGCACAATCGTTGCTCAGCATCCCTCGTCAAGGCGGTCCGCTGACGGCAGTGGCCGATGACGAATACAGCCGTTGGCGCAGCAATCTGGGTGCGCAATGGAGTGAGCCGTTGCTCAGCGGCCTGAGCAAGCGAACGGCGCCGAACGTCTTTTCGCGTCCGCCCCTACCCAGGAGCCAGTTCGTCACGGGGCCGGTTGTCAGCGGCCTGTCGGAGCGGCAGGTCGCGGCTGCGAGCCCTGCTGTGCATGCTGCCAGCCTGGCTGCGTATCACGAGTCGCCGGCTGCTCCATTCCGCGGCGCCGTGGCGCCGGCTTTGCCGCAGCCGCCGCCGTCAGCCGAGCCGTTGCCGCAGCCCGTCGGTCCACTGGCCCCGGCCGTACTCCCGATGCTCCCCGGTCAGGTCACGCCGCTGGCGCCTCGCTTCGGCGGCGACGCCTACGCCGACAGTCGCATGATGCCCCCGGGGCCGGAGTTGTCATCTCCGCCGCCACCGCGCCTTCATCCGACGAGCCAGCCCCCGACGCCGCCACCACCCCCGATCATGGTAACGCAGGTCACGAGGAAGGCGGTCGTGCCTCCGGTGGTTGGCACGTCGCCTGTCTCCCCCGTGCTGGCCGGCGCAGCCCCGCCTCCGGCGCCTCCCCCGCCTCCGATGTCGCTCGTGTACGGCGGGTCGGTCACGGGCCAGGAGTCGGCCGGCGTCGTGCGTTTCCCGGAGCTGCCGAAGACCACCGCGTGGCTAAGCGCGAGCACGATCTTGACGAGTTCAGTTGACGCGCCCAAGACCGAGGCCTTTTCGCTGGCGGGGGGCCATACAGCGTCATTGTACAACTATGCACAGACATGCACGCTGAGCGATTCTATCACTTACGGGCGAGGGACGGCCTGCTTTGACGCATCCACCCTGGGGCAGGTCACGGTCTTGCCAGACGCCATCCGTCTCGATGGCGTTCGCGTCGACGCCTCGGCCAACACCCTCCGCGGCTGGGGCAAGGTCCTGGGGATCGACTTCCTGGACCAGAACGGCCAGGTGGTCGCTGATGGCCTTGGAAAACCTCGGACGCTGGACCTGACGCAAGTGGAGACCATCGCCAACACGACGCAAAACCCGGCTCCGGCTGGCGCCAACGGCTGGTTTGCACGCGACCGCGGCAAACTTTCGCTGCGCCCGCTCGCGGTCGTCCCCGGCACGCATACCTACACGTGGGGGGAGAGCGACGATGATCCGAACCTCGATCTCATCAACAGCGTCCGCGCGACCCTGAGGAACGTCGCGGCGCCAGGCCAGCTCGACATCGCCCTTCTGTCACTGGACCGCGCGGATGTGCCCGCCCTGCCGGAGGGACATCACTTCATCGGGCTCTGGCAGTTCAAGGCCGATGATCTGCAGTTCGACTCGGTTGGCCTCACAATCCGCTATGACTACGTCACGGCGTCACAGTTGTCGCTGGACGAGCCCCACCTGAAGCTGTGGGGGTATCACGACGGCCAATGGCAAGTCCTGCAGGATGCCTTCAGACTGGACATGGATCTGAAGCTGATCTCGGCGGGGACGGACGACTTGTCGTACTTCGCGGTCTCTACGCCCGAGCCTGGCGGCATGCTGCTTCTCGGGCTAGGCACGCTCCTGTTGTCCCGACGCCGCCGCAGAGTCCGAGACGCCGGAACTTCGGATGGTCTGAGGCGGTGATAGACAAGGGGCCAATCGTTCGCAATGGATTGACCTGACTTGGTTTGGGGGTATACTGAACACGGGATTTGTGCATTGGGGCTTGGCGGGTCGCCTGCACGACCCGATAGGCAGCGTTCTTGGCGTAGCCAAGGCACCAGCCCCGCTTGCCGGCGCAGATCCCTCCGGTTGAGGAGAGGGCTCATGATCCGAACGCTGTGGAATCGGTCTAAAACGGCCATGCGGCGGGGCGGTCTCTCTACGCGCGATTCGCGGCATGGAAAAGGCGCCGTGGCACCTCGCCGCGCCGCGATCGGGCACTTCCTCGAGCCCATGGAAGCACGCCTGATGCTGGCCGTCGATCCCATCATCAGCGAGTTCATGGCCTCCAATAAGCGGACCCTGCAGGACCGGTTTGGCGACTACTCCGACTGGATCGAAATCTGCAACCCCGAAACCTCCACCGTCAACCTCAAGGGCTGGTGGCTGACCATCAACAGCCAGAAGCTCACCGGCTGGCAGTTCCCCGACGTGACGGTCGAGCCCGGGCAATACCTCAAGGTGTTCGCATCCAAGCGCGACCTGCGGGTGAGCGGGCAGGAACTCCACACGGATTTCAACCTGAGTGCCGACGGCGGCTATCTGGCCCTCGTCAAACCCGACGGGACGGCCATTGCTTCGCAGTATGTGGATTACCCGAAGCAAATCGCCGACATCTCTTATGGCGTGACCTGGCAGTCGAACTCCTGGCCGCTGCTCAGCTCCGGCACGAATGCGAGCGTGCTCGTTCCGACCGCAGACATCGGGTCCGACTGGATCGGAGTTTCGTATCCCGACTCCTCCTGGCAGCACGGGCCCCTGGGCGTCGGCTTCGATACGACCACCGGCGCCGCCCTGCCCACAGGTTCCCTGTTCTATGGCAAGTTCGGCGCCGGCGGCACCTATAACCTCTACGAAGTCGTCTGGTCCCCGGACACCTGGACCAATGCCTACAACGCCGCCAGGAACACCACGCGCGAGGGCAAGACCGGGCACCTCGTAGCGATCTCCAGCGCCGAGGAAAACGCATTCGTGCAATCGATCGTTCCCTCCGATTGCTGGATCGGGCTGACGGATGAGGAGAGTTTCCCCGGAGCGCACCACTACGGCGACACAAGCCGGTGGCCTCTGCCGGACCCCGGAAAGGTCCCCACCTCCACCCAGCGGGGAGCCGGGTTCGTCTGGGTCAACGGCGACCCGTTCACCTACCAGAGTTGGCAGATCGGCCAGCCCAACGGGTATAACAACGAACAGCACTACGTGCGTATGGCCAAGTCGAACGGGACCTACAACGACCAGACATCGTACCAGACGTACCCTTACGTCATCGAATACGACCTGAACTCACCCACCATCCCCCCGCCGCCCTCCGGCGATCAGCCCCTGCCCTATCGGTTCTCGGTTTTCGAAGCCTACAGTCCCACGCCGCTCACCAATATCGGCGCCGCCGCCACTTTCCTCGGCACCGCCACCACCAACACATTCTCTTATAATCTGCCTGCCATCAACCTCGTCCTGTCCGGATCGTCGGATGGCCGTTTCCCTGCCGGCATGGCGTTTAAAGGCGTTGCCTCGACCGGCCGGAACACCAACTTCGCCGCGCGCATCAGCGCCACCATCCGCATTCCCTCCACCGGCCAGTGGACCTTCGGAGTGAACAGCGACGATGGCTTCCAACTCAAGATCGACGGCGCCACCTTCACCGCCGCTTACGGCACCAGCGGAACCATTGCCAGCGGCGACACCATGACCTTCCCTACCACGCGCACCGCCGGCGACTCATTCGGCGTAGCTAACCTCGACGCCGGCGAGCATCACGTCGAGCTGACGTACTATCAGGGCGCCAGCGCCGCCTCCGTCGAGTTCTTCGCCGCCCAGGGCGCAAAAAGCTCCTTCGACGGCAGCTTCAAGCTCGTCGGCGATACCGGCGCCGGCGGAATCGCACTCGTCGGCATGAAAGATCTCATCAAGACCGACATCCAGTCGGCCATGCTCAACAAGAACGCCTCGGCGTACCTGCGAATTCCGTTCAACGTCACCGACCTCGACGAGATGACCCGCCTGACGCTGCGGATGAAATACGACGACGCCTTCATCGCCTACATCAACGGCCACGAAGTCGCCCGCAGCGACAACACGCCCGCATCCGCGGCCTGGAACTCGCAGGCGACCTACGAGTTCCCCGACAGCGAGGCGGTCGTCTTCGAGAACTTCGATATCTCCAGCGCCATGCAGTTCCTCAATGCCAGCGGCACCAATGTCCTGGCGATCCAGGCGCTCAATGCGTCCGTCGACAGTCCCGATCTGCTGATCCTCCCTGAGCTGGTCGCGAGCACGCCGGTCGTGCTCTCGGGTCAGCCGCGATACTTCACCGCCCCCACCCCAGGCAAAGCCAACAGCACCGGCACCGCCGACCTCGGGCCCATCCTCAGCACCGTCACCCACACCCCTGGCGCTCCCACCGACGCCGACGCCGTGGTCGTCACGGTCGATGTGCACAAGGCGTTGTCGATCGTGACCGGCGTGACTCTGCACTACCGGGTCTTCGACGTGAATAACGAAACCGAAGTCGACCTGCCGATGTTCGATGACGGCGCGCACGGCGACGGCAAAGCCCTGGACGGCGTATACGGCGCCACGATTCCCGCCTCGGCCGCCGGGCCGGGACAGCTCGTCCGTTACTACATCACCGCGACCGATGCCGCCGACCGCCAGTCGCGCTGGCCCCTCATCCCCGCCCAGGACCCCGATCCCGACAGCACCCGCAAATGGCCGGAGTATGAAGGGTTCATGGTCGCCGACCCGTCCGTCACCAGCACCATGCCCATCATCTGCTGGTTTGTCACCGATGTCAGCGCCGCCAATTACTCGCGATCGGGAACCAGAGGCTCCATCTACTACAACGGCCAGTTTTTCGACAACGTCTTCATGCGTTCTCGCGGGGGCTGGGCGACCGGCGGCACCAAGGTGCAGTTCAACCGCGGCTACTACTTCCAGTTTGACCTGACGCTCGATCCGGTTTCAGAGATCGACCTGAACTTCCGAGGCGGCCTGGCGCCCGACGAGGCCTGGATCCGCCCCGTGATCGCGTTCGAGACGTTCCGCGACGCCGGCTCACCCGCCTCCATCTGCTTCCCCATGTGCCTCCAGGTCAACGGCCAGTACGGCAGCGTCCGCATCTTCGTCGAAGAACCTGACGACGAATACCTCAAGCGGCAGGGGTTCTACGGCGACGGCGCACTCTACAAGACCCCAAACTCCGACAACGGCCAGATCCCCGACGCATCCTACTTCGAGAAGAAGTACCCCAACGACACCGACTACTCCGATCTGCAGGCTTTTCTCGACAGCATCCACCAGATGGACCCCGTCGCCAAGCAGCGATATCTCCTGGACAACTTTGACATACCGCGGTTCCTCGATTTCCAGGCCGCCACCGTCCTCTGCGAGTCGCTCGACGCTCCCCAGAAGAACTATTTCCTCTACCAGGACACCTACGATCCCCTGGACAACCCCAACGGCACCAACGAATGGGTGTTCCTGCCGTGGGATCAGCATCTGAGCTTCGGCAAGAGCTACGGGATCTCCGACTACAACGCCCGAGACCCGCAGGCCCATCCGTTCTTCGGCGATTCCAACCACCCCAAGATCGATGGGTCGTATGCGTGGAACTACCTGGTGGATGCGGCGCTGGACGTCCCGGTGATCAAGGAGATGTACCTGCGCCGGCTGCGCACCATCATGGACGAGCTGCTCCAGCCGACCGCTACGGCGTACGCGGACCGATACTACGAGAACCGCCTGGACCAGTTGTACGCGCTGCTCATGGGCGACGCTCGCTTCAAACAGGAAGTGGGCGATCTGAAAGGGTATTTCGACGAGATCAAGAACCAGTACCTGCCCAAGAAGCGCACGCATTTCTACATCGATCACAGCGAGAACACAGCCTACCCCGACTGCGCACGGATCCCCGCTCCCCAGCAGGCACATCCGATGATTAACTT
>Ga0315284_10007782_pt1 | contig 15294 bp, 5 predicted proteins | sample YL17G09_16_MG_FD_203696 | JGI IMG/M metagenome (GOLD analysis project Ga0315284, IMG submission 203696) | Sediment microbial communities from Yellowstone Lake, YNP, Wyoming, USA - YL17G09_16 | ecosystem: Environmental > Aquatic > Freshwater > Lake > Sediment | place: USA: Wyoming | collected... | reverse complement strand
CGGTCCACCTGCATCAGCTCTGTACCATAATGGTCACCACCTACAGATGAGCGATGAAGTCTGTTTTTCATCTGATTTTTCATCAAGGCATCAAAGTTTTTATCCAAAAGCTCTGTAGTAGAAGGAATAATGACTTTTCTTCTTACATCGAGGATATCATTACTGACTATTTGAGTAGCAGTAAGACCATCAAGTCTAAGATTCACTCCAGTACCAGTACTACTGCCATTAGCATTCTCGGAAGGGTCATAAGATGAAGAATTACGACGAGTAACAAAAAACATGGGTACAGCCCAGCTATAACCATCTACTGTGTTAATACACCGGGCACGCCAGAGGCCATAGTCCCCTGTCTCTGTACCCATATTAGTATAATTATAAGCTCCCGTTGTATTAGGCCCCAAAGACACTATCAAATCCGAACCAAGACCGGATTCAGGGTAATTATACGGATCCACATTATCAATCACTCGAATACGGTACTGCACCTGTACTCGTTTTGTTGTCTCTATATTAGTATCAGGATGTACCATGTCATCGGTCAAAAAGCCGGAAATAGCTCCTGTATTTCCCTCTTTATATATTCTTTCTACCTGCCTGGATAACACATTAGTAAGCTGCTCTGTCCAGGTCACTGTAGCATCAGTACCGTTATTTGTGTGATATATTTTCAGCTTATCACCGACTACCCAGCCACTGCTCTTATTTGCAAATCCTACAGACAATACATCATAACCGGACCCGGGCAGCTCTGCTGTCCATGTCGTCCAATCTGTAGATCGATATACGACACCATAACCACCACTGACTTCTCCTACTACCCAGGTATAGCCTTTAAAGACTGAGCTATCCAACGGGTGATAATAATAGACCTTTACAATAGAGCCGGCAGCAGGAGCTAGGTTAAGTACAACACCGCCATTTATACCATCCACACTATCTACTGCTACATACGTGGCATCAACATCACCAGGTCGTTTTACTGTTACTTGAACATCACCTGGAACTATTGTAGCTACTCCATAGCCGTCGCCTTTTGAGATAGGGAAAACAGTAGTGAAATTTTTATTTGTACCGTTAAATTGAGAAGAAACTTCTTCACCATTTACGTACTCATCCAGATCAGGTATCAGAAGTACTTTTTTAAGATCTGTAGTAAAACTTCCTGTCGTAGTCCATGTCGACCCACCATTACAGGTCCTGACAATAGTTCCAGAATCTCCTACGGCTATTCCCCATACAGCATTATAAAAGAACACGGAATTAAGATTAGCTGTAACTCCACTGGCCTGAGCTGTCCAGGTTACTCCACCATCACCAGTCTTAATAATGGTACCTGAATCTCCCACAGCCCAGCCGCTATTGGCATCAAGAAAATAAACGCTTCTCAGATTTGCAGTTATGCTGCTGGTTTGTGGCACCCAGGTAATACCATTTGCTGTCTTTAGTATAACACCAGAGTCTCCTACAGCCCAACCTACAATAGACGATATAGCATGGATGGCATTGAGATTATCTGTAACTCCACTTTGAATCATGATCCAGGTAGATCCGGCATTAGATGTCCGAGCCAGAGTTCCACCATCTCCTACTACCCAACCTATTCGATCATCTATAAAAAATATGCTGTTAAGATCATATTTAGTATTGATTAATTGTTCTGTCCAGCGAATACCTCCTGTATCCGTATATAGTACTATGCCATTATTACCGGCTGTCCAGGCCACGTTACTATTATAGACGGATATGCTGTTTAAAGGGTCTATTACAGTATCAGCAGGCGGCTTATTGGTATTGGAATTGGGTGCCAGGAGAGCTCGCCAAACTTCCAGAAAAACCGCACTTACTTTGCTACCGGTAATAGGAGGATCACTCAAGACTATTTTGTTTGTATTAATCTCAGAGGTAGCAGTATTGGTCACTTGAATAACATAGCCATTTACTAGAGCATATTCAGGTATAGCTCCAGTAGGGTCCTGTGTATAAAATTCATTTGTCAGGGATGAGCTGGTATAAAATGGTTTAAAATTAAGCCACCCTGAAGGCAAATGGTACAATGACCTTTTGTTGATAATATTCTGAAGCTGCTGTACGGCATTGAGTTCAGTATCCAGAGGTGGGTATTGCTTCTGAAAAATTATCGTGTCATAGCTATAGGCATTATTGTCATATACGTATGATACACCAGTTCCAAAATTCTCAGCCATTTTTTACTCCACTAGAGTGTCTGTTGAGTTGTTTTTCTCGGATTATCGTAAATAATAGTTAAATTACCCACACTTAAATATTCTATGTTTGTGACAGAAATGTCTTTTGTACCGGTTTCCCCAAACACATAATAAGATGCTTCATAACTTTTTGTGTCCGGTAATTCACCATCTTTAGTACTTACGATAAGTTTACCGTCATTTCTTATATAAGCACGTCCATAAGCCTCTGACACATTCAAAGCATCATCCTGAAGGACCAGAGCTTCATTATTTTCAAATACCCCTCTGAATGAATTCTCATCCCCACCATTATTAATAGTACTGAAAGACAATACTGAGGCTGATGTGATATAAGACTGTACCTGACCTGTATTAAATATCTGCCAGGATACTTTTCCTACCAGATCTCTTACAATAAAGGATCCATCTGCTTTAACCATTCTTGTAAACGGTAGAATCATGTAGTCCACATCAGCAATATTCTGAATTACATAAATCAGTTCACTCTGAGTCAGAGATACTCCAATATCCAACTGGGATATATAATTGGATATTGCCGTACGTATTTTTGAAGTCAATAAATTCAGATTTGTCACATTGGCTTTAGGTACGATCGTAATAATCATATCTATTTTATTTTCTACAGCTGCTTTTACTATCACATCAGCACAGGCATGCTTCATTAGGTCCACTTTTCCCTGCACATCATTTAATAAAGCATTAGTGGAATAAGTGATTGTAAAATTTTCTATAGACTGATACGATATAAGAACTCTCTGACCATTACTAATATGGCCGGCTTCAATGACAGTTATAGTCGTTGCTGTGGCCTCCGTACCCGCTGTTACACTATAATCCTGATTCTCCACATAAACTATATTTTTAGCTTCATTTGTAATGTATATAGTCTCTGTATCAGCTCCAATATAATCGAGAGCCTCATCTACGCCATATACCATGACATGCTCTTCCTCAGAAATAGTCTGAAACTGAGTCAGAGGAAGATTATTGGCATATTTAATTCTAATACCGTCCTGGGCCCCTGTAGACCGCCCTTTATCAAGAGGGTCCTGTAATGATACCAGCTCGTAATTATCCGTCGTGAGTGGTCCAGAAATTTCTCCTACTACAGAAATAATTTCATCTACGGGCTGATTCACCAAAACAAAGACATCCGAGCTTCTGAATTTATAGTCCACTTTTATAACATCTCTGGACGCTAACCCTATACTTATATTCGTTGGTATAGCTTCATTTAAATCTACGGTATTACCCTCACCAATGATTTGGTACCCTGAGATGTCATAAGCCTTGCCTTTTGTGGCATTATATACCTGAGTAACTTCAAATATCGGTGTATGAGGACCGACCCGGGTATTACGACATTGAAACTGATAAGATGCCGTATTAATAACAGAAAACGTCTCTCCCTGCTGTGTTCCTTGAGTACCACTGATACTTTCAAAAGCAAAGGCCAACTGATCAGATACCTGACGGGTTCTTCTACCCCATATATAAATATCTACTTTTCCACCTATATGTGTCTTTCTTAATGTATCATAATCTCTCATCATAAGCTCATCGCCGGCCTTTTCCACTCTAACTGCCCTTACACCAGGAACAGCTATAGCTGTTTTTGCATAGCCTCCTTCCGTTCCCGTATCAGCAAACATAGCCAGCTGTATTCTTGCAGCCAGATCATGATTGGTCTCTCTATCTGTTCCAAATGATATCGGATTAGGGTTTTCTACCTGAAAATCAGAATCTACCCCTGATACATTATTCTTTATCGCATATGATTCTGTATTACCAGACTCCCCAGCTGTCACCGCTTCAACATCTGCTGTAACTTCATACCTATTATTAGTACTATTATAAAAATCTTCCCTGTTAGCATATTCAAGAATTTTAGTTGCCATCACTTTATAGGTCTGAGAGGGTATACCTGTGTCCAGGTCTCCTACAGAAGAAACTACTGCTCCTTCATAAATTCTCATATCCCTAATAGGAGGATTCACCACATAAAAAGTGACCTGACCGGTTGCTACTGCTGCATCTTTACGAATCACATCGACATTTGAAGCCAGTTTATCAAATTGCTCATCAATTAAAACCTGGACATCCGCTGGATTAGAAAGATTTAAAGCTACCTGTAATGTTTTTTTCTTCACAGATTTATTCACAGGATCGCTCTCACCGTCACCATCCGCATCATCAAAATCCTGTAAAGCACTTACTGAGTTGGCTCGAGCAAGAAAATCCTGAATAATGTAAATTCTGGCCATTTCCTCTGTCACAGGATCAATTATGTCACGAAGGACCGTACCCGGTTTCGTATCAGTCCCACTATTGGACAGAAGTATTTCTTCTGAAATTGTCGTGATAATATCACTCTGAGTCCTTGCTGGGAGATCTTTTATCCCAGTAGTAATACTCACAACAGAACTTTCAAGTTCTGATGAAAAAGTACTTTCCGAAACCTGCCCAAGAATAGGATCATAGACCACGGCAGTAACTACAAAAAAGAATTTTGTATCTTCCTCAAAAGCCAAATCAGGCAGGAGCCCTGCTGATACGAGTTCAGCATATCTATCTCTGGTAAGCTGAGCCGTATAATAATAAACCCTTTCAATCTCTTCTGTAGTAGTTGTAACACGTATATTACCATTTGTGTCTACAGACTGATTTAGCTGAGTAGTAATGTCCTCAAAAGTTGTATAATCTGTAACCAGTTGAGTATTTATTTTTACATAAGCCCCATTATTACCGCCACTAACATAACTGACCCAAAAATTATAACCTAAAGTCTGGGGCTCTGGGTTTTTAGTACATACAACTTCTACCTGGTCCTGATAACCTTTTACTTCTATGCCTGTCGGAGAAGAGATAGTCGTAAACGTATCACTCTGTATCAGAGTGATAGATATAGTAGTTTCTGGGCTTAAATTGCCCGTAGTACGTTCTACAGCAACTACAGCTATGTTATTTACTCCCAAGACTATTGTGCCAGTCCATGACCATACTGTGTCTCCAGTAGTATAAGAAACACCTGCAGTAGAACCATTGACCCGTATACGTTCGGCAGTAGCTGAAGTAGTTCCTGATAATGTCTGAGAAGCTACGTCAGTAGTGTAATTTAGCCCTGCTGTAGGGAGAAGAATATCAGGAGCAGCTATGGACATATATAAAATCCTTTAAGCTATCTTCAGAGTTTGTTTGTAATCCACTGATTTACCGGACTTTGCCCTACATACCACTTCTGCATACAGTATTGTAGGATCTTTTTCATCAAAATTTACAATTATATTCCCTACTCTATCTAAAAGTTCCCCGTCAGTAACAGGACGACCCGTTTTAACATATTGCTCCTGCATACTTTTCAGAGCACCTAAAGTAGTGCTTATTTCTGCAGTAATCTTTGTTGTCACAAAATTTTCATCTGATACTTTTTCACCAAGAAAAGTGACGATAGATGTCCCTATATAATTATGAAAAGGGTTACTGCCTGCTTCTGTAACCACAAACTTTTCAAGGTTTTGTAGAAGAAGTTTCTCATTTCTTACTTCTAAAAGGCCACCTCTGATATTAAATGAAATATCATTTATCACATCAAGACCGGCACATTTAGGGCACCAATCTTTTATAGTATAATAAGAGGCCTGAAAATAATCTTCCGGTGAATGCCATTTTTTCTTAAACTTTATCAGTCTGAAAAACTCTGGACTCCCTGAATCCGTATCGTAAACTATGGAATAGTCAGAGGTTGGAACTATGTCATCAGATGCTGTAAGTTCTAGGTCAGCTGCGGATAAAGGTCTGGAAAGACGTATAGTTTTGAGGTCAGACTCAAGACTGACCTCTTCTTTATACATCCAATGATCACAGACAGTTATCAGGTTAAGATCGAATGACATTTAATATCCCGGCTCGCTTTCACACGAAGAGCGACAAGAGTAATGAATAAATAAAAGATTATTACGGTTATTGTGAACTGACTTCACCTTTCTGAGTACTTTCCCCGGACGCTGTAGTCACCGTCACAGACGTTGCTGTTGGGTAATAAAGAGCTGTGAGCTTACCGCGTGTAGCTGCTGAATAAACAGCATCTATGTATTTTCTTGGTGTAGTTAAATCTCTATTAAGTGCAGCATCTTTGGCTGAAAGTCCAAAATCCTTGTTCGGGTTATAATTTTTAAGTGATGCCGGCTGAAATACTGTCATAAATAGCAGCTTGTCTGTATCTAATTTCCTTAGATGATTTACTCCCATCCAATACTGGAAATAGTCTAACACAGGCCCCATAAGCTGATCTTCTATTTTAGGAAAATTCGTTGCTACATAGTCTTTACTAGGGTATTTTAATGTCCTTGCAGTTGTACCTGTTATTTGTATAAGGCCTCGGGCAAAACCTTTGCTTGGAGTCGCTGGATCACCTGGACCTGTTGCCTGTGTGTTCCACGAACTTTCAAAATGTATCAGATAATAAAGGCTCTTCGGACTACATCCAATTATATTACACAAATTATAAAAAACTGTAGATTGCTCCGCATTGAGTTTTCCTATCAGCTTTGACGTATCATAAGGTACATATATTTTCTGAGCTGCTTCTGCTTTCTCTTTTTCCAATTTCTCTGATCCTTCCTTATTAATCAAAACACCTTGAAGATCCTCTTCAGCCGCCGCTAATTGATTGGTATTAAGTTTTGGGACTGCATCAGGACATGGCGGTAACCCTATGTACATTTTTCTATTTTTATCTTTATAAGCTGCCAGAGCTCCGTCTATCCATTTACTCGTGATAGGAATATCATAAAATATATTAACACCAAAAAAATTAGCTGACGCTACACGACTTGTCGGATATGTCTTTGAAGTCTCGTACACAGAACTACCGAAATTCTGAGGTGGTCCACGTTTAATTCCTCTTGACCGTCCAGGATCATTTATGGATGTCTCAAGACTATCTATATATCTTTTTACTTTTTCTTCAGCTACATCATTAAGACCTACATACCACAACATATTCAGCTCTACTCTAAGTCTGGCTATATTTTTATCTGATCCAGGATCATCCAACACAAGACCGTCAGCAGAATCATTAGCCCTTAATAAATCCTGCATACCTTCAGCTTTTGCTGTAGCTCTGAAAATTTCACGAAGAGACATAAGTTTTTGCACACTCATCATGTCAGAGGGAAATATTCGAGCTGGTACTGTATCAACAGATGAAAAGTCTCTAACTTGCTGCGTAGTCATACTGTTATATTTCAGCGCCAACTGGTATAGTAATTGAGTGTAGTATACTCGAGTCTTGGTCAGATCCTGTTTGGCCATGTCAGAATCTGTAACAGGAGTAGATCCAGGAGTCTTTTTTGTTTTAAGATCATCAGATTTCTTCAGGGCCTCTTTATAGAGTTTTTTGGTCAGCTCTATCTCAGAAAGAGTCTTTTTTATGTCATCACTTACTCTCTGTAATTCCCCGTATTGTTCCTTTATAGTAGGATTTAATAATAATTGTCCGACATCGTGCGGGATAGCCTGATTCGGAGGCAATGTTGAGGACATAAACCTAAAAGATTGTATGGGCTCCTGAGTCATTTTTTTATCAGGAGTGTCCTGATAATTTTTGTCTAGCTCTATGTTATTAAGAAGACGTACTTTGATGGAAGATTCTTCACTTCTCAGGTCATCTAATTTTTTCTGTGATCTGGTCAATTTACGCGGTAAAAAAGCTAAATCAGACCATATATTTTTAATGTAATTACTACGATTTAATTCTACTATATCCTGTATATCTTTTATATTGGTTTCTCTTGGATTCATAATTTTATCCTCTATGTTATCAAATTAACCATGGCTTCCCATGCTTTAGTTAATGCTGCTGTCTCAGGCCCTTTTATTGCCTTCAAAGCCGCCGCTTCTGCTGCTGTCAGTCCTACTATAGAATAACCATATACCCCGACATAGCCTACTGAAGTTCCGCTGGGCCCACTGAATTCTTCCTGCCCTTCTAGAAGTTTCGCTGTCTGTATCCTATTTAAAAAGTTACGAATACCTCCTTCTTCTGGGGGCAGCCATAAAAAGGCCGCTGAAGGACCCACTACAAATTTTGTCAGCTCTGCTACCAGTTTCTGTAAAATTATTATTATAGATACCAGATTTTCTATTTTTGATTTCAGGTCTTTAACAAAATCTAAAAATGCCGAGGAACTATCACCAAAACCACCCTTAATATTCTCAAGTAAATCACTCAATAAAGCAATGGCCTCGGGCAGATAAGGTAAAAATAGATTCGTCTGTATAGATGCAAACCATCTGTTTTGTAATATAGAACCATCCGGACTTAATACCTCATGAGCACCACTTTCATGCTGAATTAATTTCACATTATTTTCTGTGTCGTCACACGTTTTACATACAACATGACATTCTGTAGAAGGCTTTCCTTCTGTAACACCTTTAGATGTAACTACATAATAATAATTCAAAACATCTGGCTCAAATATATAAGGTAAAGGTATTCCACCTATAGTGGCTGCAGTAGCCACTTTTTTACCAGGCATATTAAAATCTATATAAGAACCTCCGCCTCTTATATTTCTTTTCACCTCTACCGGTTTAAAAGAGGAATCAGCATATACTCTCATTTTCTGTTTAGGCCATGCAGTTTGATAAGTTGAAAGCATTCTTTTTACAGTCTGTATAAGACCGTCTTTTCCACCTAATTCAGTAGGGGCTACTTCTACTTCCGTCTCTGTCCCTCCTGTATTAATATCTCGATACACTTTAAAAGAGGCTGCAGGAGTAGTCGGAGCGTCCCAATCAAGACTTATCCCAAAGTCATATTCACCCGTTTTAGGATTCGGAAAATACCCGGAATAGCCTCGGACATTTCTGGGCGGTGGAGGACTAAGAGTAATCCCAAAAAGATTAGAAAACTCAAATAGCTTAGCCAGTTGTGTAAGAGCTGTATATACATTATCCAAAGTTTCACTATCTATCAGAATCACAAATCCACCTACTGTATCCCCTTTATTATAATAAGTAGGCCTATGTGGATCAGTTGGATCATCTACAGAATTTCTCAGCCTTTCCATGAAACCCTGAAAACCTCCGGAAGCCATATCAGCTATAGGAAATTTTACCTGTGACTCCTTAAGAAATGACGGGGGCACAATCAAATTCATATAAAAACCGGCTTTTGAATTGGCTAATCTATTTAGCTGATTCTGTGCTTGATCTATGAGTGCCGAGATGAGTTTAGACCAAGAACCGGTAGCATTTATAAATAATTCCACAACCTTTAAAACCGCATTGACAATACCCATCACAGAATTAAGTTTTTCGACAGCTTTAGATACCTTATCAAGTATTTTTGCAACATCCGGAGGTTTAATGACCAGTCTGTGCCACTCATCCCCCGAAGGAGGAGTAGTCGACGGTACATTTGCCAATGCATCTTCCAAATCCTGTTTGGCCTGCGCTAAAAGAGAGGCTACATCAACCATGGTAGATAATGCATCCTCTGTATAGGATTCCACATCAGGCCCGGGTCCTACATACGGAAACACACTTGCATAAGCTTTAAGGTCTATGTATGCCATTTATTTAAACCTTTTCATTTTGCTCATATCTGTTTCAATAATTTTCAGCTCATTGATAAAAGCTTTCCCAATAGAATCAGATATTTTATTGATATGTTTTAATAGATTATTAGGATTAGCTCGCTTCCATATCAACGGATCCGATTGTTGACTTTCTGAGCTGACAGATTCGATTCTATCTGCTTCTCTATTTGACTCAGTCTCGCGTTGCAACCTTGCCTCCTATTAAATCGGGCATCAGCCCATGCATATAAATCCCCTGTACTACCATCCGTATCCCTTAAAACCCCTTCAGTTAATATTCTTTGTCTGATTTGATTCTCACGGGCTGCTAAATAATTATAGCGACCCCCTACCGTACTATCTCTGTCTAATACATAAGCAGTACGATTATCAATATATTCAGAATTTATAGTATTATAAGCTATATTACTGGATCTTAAAGCTGAGTACATCGTAGCATCAGGAAGAAGATTACCAGAAGCTATCACAAAAGATTCTGAATTTAATGCATTATAACTGGCAGGACCTGAAGCATCCCAACCCAGAGCCGCTGAAATAGCTGTCTTCATTGACCCTATAGTAGTATAAGTAGCATACCTGAAAGTCTGGGCATAGGCCGTTGAATTGTATACCCACCACATATTTAATGCCGTCTGATCCACTGTATAATTACCTGATGTAACAAGAATAGAATCAGGCTTTATTCCAAATAATAAACCAGAAGACATCGTAAAAGTGATCTGATCATTTATACTGTACTCACTACCAACTGAAGGGTCCCAACCACTCCATAACCCAGGAACAGCTGAAAGAGTATCTGCATAAACTATGGTAGGACCATATGGAAATGACTGCAATATAAAATCATTAGAATTTGGAGCCTGTAAAACAAAAGAAGTCTGTCCATTAATGGCCGGGCTTGAGACACTATCCGTATTAGGAGTAAAATTTATAGCCCACTGCCAGTCTCCGCCTTTACCTTCCCAGCCTGTATAGAGTGCCGAGTCTATATTGATAGCCACTGTGTTATCTGCTAGTGCCTGTAGCACATTTAAACGGGCTATACCGGTCGTAGCTGAGCTGTCTGAGTAGACCTGCTGACCTATCTCGCTTAATTGACTATTAAGCCCCTGCAGTTCCTGATTCAGCTTAATCTGCTGAGCTGTCACCAGACCTAATTCTGAGCCTGCACTATTGTAAATTATATTTACATCAGCAAGAGAAGCAGGAGAAGTCCTGTCCAGAATATTGGTCAGAGAACTTAATGTAACTAACCTGGATATCTCATTAGTAGCTATGTCCTGAGTTAAATATCCTCTCTCCTGCTGCAGTAACACCATTTCCGAGCCACTCGCTGTTCTATCTATATTTCCAGTCACAATCAATCCCGGAGTGAACCCTAGCTTTTCTACAGCACTACCATACCCCAATTGAACTGTATTATCAGGATACCTTGTACGAATTATTATACTGCTGCTTAATCCATACGAATCTTCTATATCAAGAGAAGGACCATACGTCACATTTGATGTAAGATCTGTACTCAGTTGTCTGGCTATATCTGAGCCACTTAGATTTGATACAGGATAAAACAGTTTCATGAAATAATCAGAAGGATCCCTGAAATATGACTGCAGCTGTTTCCCATTTATAGTAGCATCGAATAAATCCCCGTCTTCCAAACCAAAATCATTATTTACTGTTCCTATTGTCTTGGCCCCTAAATGCCCGTCATCATCATAAATCGGAAAAGCCACTGAAGCATTGTATCGAATACCTTTTTTAGATGTAGTTTTTTCAGCAAAAGGCACCGCCATGACCAAACTAGCATCATTTACTATTGAAGTTACTCTATAACGTTTATCAGAATTCCATACTCCTATATACGGAGTACCGTCCAGTCTTAATTGTTTAGTCCATAAAGATTGTCTGCTTATGCACGTCACATCCCTATGGCCATTTATAAATTTGGCTCCTGTATTGGAAAACTCCCCGCACACCGGATTCGCTCTATATACGGCTATTCCAGTATAATCAGGTATAGGGAACATCCGGTTATACGACAGAGTAGAGGCTTGCTGCTGCTCCTCAGAAAACGTTCCATCATTGTTAAACATCTTAAAGCCGGCAAAAGCGTAATATTCCTGATTATAATAATTCAACCTATCAGAGAAAAAATCATAGATATTCTTATAAGCATTACACTCTATTTCGGCATCTTTCCTTTTATACTCGTCATTTGCAATACCACCCTGAGAATTACCCGAAGCCGTATCAGAAGGAATGTCCCCTCCCTGACTCAGATTACCTGAAAGCATCTGAGCCTCTTCATCCATTCTGGGAATAGTCACCGTTTCAATAAATTCCCTCTGACTCATCGCCTGCACATAAAACTGATCGAGATTAAGATATTGCATTGATATTGTAAGTTTAGACTTCTTAGGCAGCATAGAAAACTGGTCTATAGAATAACCTACACTACTGTCCCCCAAATACTGCTGACCCATGTAATCCAACTCATAAAACTGGCCTTTTACCAGACCTGAATTTAAAATAACAGACCCACTGTCAGAAACTGAAAATGATACGTCTGTCCCATCAGCTCTTAATGCAGGGTAAACATAGACTGTCAATGGGTTTTCATTATGCATAGTAGCATCTAAAGGAACAATCTTACTACTTGACCAGTCAGGTACATAAGTTGTAATAGCTATGTTCGGGAAATCTGTCTGTATAGCAGATGATATCAGAGACATCGTTGGGTAAGTCGCATAATCATATGAAGATGTATCTATAACGAAATCAGTTGTATTTGAATTTATCATATGAACATCTGTCGTTGACACGGACATCAACATACCAGATTGATTTTCAGACACTACTATAGGATTTTTAGAATATAGCTCCAGATCCCCCTCTGCATATAACGGACAATCACTGTAATATACCGTAGTACCTGCAGCATAATCCCGTACTGCCTCAGAGGTCAAATTAACTGTCGTAGCCGTGCCATCATAAGCAGTACCCGCCACGGCATATATGTCATCATCAATTTTCAATAACGTATTTGTACGAAGATACGGGTATAAATTCACACCTTGAAATGTAATCCCTATAGCCTGCGTCGTTATGGAATCAGACAGGACAGGTAGAGTCTCAAATACAACTGAGTCTACAGTATGGACAGTAGGATTTATCAGCTGCTCCGGCACTGTCGTTCTAAGACTTATTTTAGTATCAGACCCAGAAAGACTTACAGCATCTATAATAAAAAAATAAGTGGCTGCTGATTCTACTGTTCCAAGTCGCAGTATCCCTCCAACAGCAATCTCATTAGTCAGATCTACATTCTCTACATAAACATCCTGAACCCCTGCCGAAACCTGAAAATTACTTATATAAACTGGTTTATACTCAGTAAGTTCATTTCTATAACGATAATCAGCTACTACAATATCATTGGGACCGGTGCCTATAGCCAGATTACTTGCATCAGAACCCAGTACTATACTCGTGCCAGATAGCTGGAAGTCATTCAGACTATATTCTTTTTCCCGACTCTCATTATATACCCGTAGCAAATCTACTGAAGCATTTGCCAGTTTTGAATTCTGTAATTGAAACTGAAAAGTGGATCCAGTCTTTATGAGCCTGGAATCACGTACAGTGCAATAAGAAGTACCGTCCGATCGTGTAAGTTCATTTTGTTGTATAGACAGAGGAGTATAACTGGTAATCACTGAATCTGTACTCTGAAGAGCATCTGTAAGCAGTATAGTTCCTGTTCTATGACTTACCCTGAAATCTACGTCTTCTTCTAATACAGTCCCACTTTTCACTATGGATATCGTGCCTCTTTTAAGAGGATATGTATTAACCTGATATGAAGTCTGACCATCAGCAACATCTTCAAGATTCTCATCCTCTACCGGAGTCCCATTTACTTCATAATTAACTGTATAGATATCCCCAGGTCCCGGATAAGCCTGTGTCTGTGGTTTAAGACGCCCTGTTAATGGCTGGAAAATAACATCATCAGCTGGACTCGCCGGAAAAGACAGTTGCTGCTTTTTACCGTTAAGGTATACACTTATACCGTAATCTATGGAATCACTCAGATTTGCAGCTATATATTTTGTCAGTGGCTCTCCCACTGTAGAATCCACTATCGTTAATGTTCCAGTATTAGGTTCTATAACATAATCACGATAAGGTATTTGAACCGTACCATCAATTTCTATAACTTCAGAACCTCTTAAAACTTCATTAACCGGAGATCCGTTAGGAGTACTTGGAGTAACAATCCCATCCATTAGCTGAAACGAACCGTACTCAGAAACAGACGTCAATGCTGTCTGGTCACTGACCCGTTTCAAAAACATCAAATTAGCTACTCTGCGATCCGCTACCGGAGGAGGCAAGGTATATACAGGATTCTGTGAATAACTGACAATATAATTATGGCCTTCAGGATATCTCAATTTGACTATATTGTTTATTTTAAGCTGCAAAGTACTTTCAGGGTAAGGTACGGCCGGCAAAGGAAACTGAAAAGAATCATACTGTGTTTGACGTGCTATAATCGTATTTAAAGCCACGTTACTGTCCATTAAATCTACGGCACCCGATTTGTTAGCCTTAGAAAATTTCAGATTTATACCATCGACCAAGGGACTAAATTGAAGAGAAGTCGCTATACTGCTATCAGTAATTGCGTCATATTCCCAGTAAGAGCTCTCCGTATTATACTCAAAAGCATCATTTTTAGTGTACTGTACCAGAGCACGGCCTATATCTACTCTCTTTGCATTATACGCACTGGTAGTAGTATCTCCGCCATAATTAGTCGTCAGTGTAAGTAAAATATCATTAGTCACAGAAGCTATTCTATAATTAGTCTGATAACCTGCACTTTTTATAATGTCACTTGCTGTGAGATCGGTCAGCCAAGAGGTCCCATCACCTACTACAGTAGGACTCCCTAAAGTAAATAAAGCAGTCCCACTATTTATATTATTATTTCCTATATCCGGCTCTACAAGATACTCACGATTTATCCAGGTAGTATCAAATGCATAAGTACCGGTCAGTCCGGGGGACTCCCCCAAAATGACCGCATTTGATTGTACTGAACTGACAGTAAAAGGATTAGAATTTACAGATATTATATCCAGAGCTCTAAAGTCGTTTGCATTTAATGAACTATAAGGGGAATCAATCGTTAAAGAAGTGATACTTGTAGAATCAAAATAACCAGTACCGTGTAAAACATTCGTACCAGGATAATAGGAACCTGACACATAAACAGTCCCAGTGGTCCTGGCATTATTTAGTCCGGGTTTAGCCCCTCTGATTTCATAATTATTAAGATCTACGGACTGCAGAGCCAATATCTCATCTAAAGTCTTATTTGCCATTTAATATAACCTTCCTATTCCAGGTGCTGCCGGTATAGGTACAGGACCTACCGGAGGTGG
>Ga0315284_10007781_pt1 | contig 15295 bp, 11 predicted proteins | sample YL17G09_16_MG_FD_203696 | JGI IMG/M metagenome (GOLD analysis project Ga0315284, IMG submission 203696) | Sediment microbial communities from Yellowstone Lake, YNP, Wyoming, USA - YL17G09_16 | ecosystem: Environmental > Aquatic > Freshwater > Lake > Sediment | place: USA: Wyoming | collected... | reverse complement strand
CAATGAGGAACGCCGATTCTGGCAAATAAAAGACGGAGATAATCGTAAATCTCCGTAATGGTGCCGACAGTAGAGCGCGGGTTGTGGCTGGCTTTTCTCTGGTCAATGGAAATAGCAGGTGAAATCCCTTCAATTGAATCAGCGTCGGGCTTATCCATTACTCCCAGAAATTGTCGGGCGTAAGCAGATAAGCTCTCAACATATCTTCTTTGACCTTCGGCGTAAAGCGTGTCAAAAGCCAAAGACGATTTTCCCGAACCCGAAAGCCCTGTAATCACCACTAATTTATTTTTTGGGATATCAACATCTATATTTTTCAAATTGTGTACTCTTGCCCCGCGAATTTTTATGAAATTTTCCGTCATAGCAGTTGTATATTATACTCCAAATTTCTGAAAACTTCAATCTCGGAGGACAGACCTCCTGAGTTGAAAAAACGGGAGAGGAGGATTAAGATCTAATGGGCGATGGGGATTTCGTCCCCATCTTCACCTTCGCCTCCATGAGCGGAAGCTCGGTATATGAAGTTTAAATTCATTGCCAAAGATAAAATTTCGCATTTGCCCAAAAGTCCCGGAGTTTATGCTTTCAAGAAGGACGGGCAGATTTTGTATATCGGGAAAGCAACGAATGTAAGAGAAAGGGTGAAAAACCATTTTCAACAGCCCGGTTTCAGGGGCAATCTTTTTGTTAACCAAGCCGATAAAATTGGCTACATCAAAACTGATTCGGAGTTCGCTGATCCTACGGATCATCTCACGTCTCGCCCCGCTTCGCAGGGCTCGACAATTGAGGCTTTAATTTTGGAAGCTAAATTAATCAAAAAATACCGGCCCAAATACAATATTGTCTGGCGCGACGACAAAAACTATTTTTATGTCGGAATTACCAAAGAAGACTTCCCAACGGTTTTTATTACGCACCAGCCCGCTAAAAAAGCCGGTTTAAAAATTAATTATGTCGGTCCTTTTGTTGAAGGCAGAGCGTTAAAACAAACCCTAAACGTTTTAAGACGGGTTTTCCCCTACCGAACTTGCAAACCTTATTCTGGCAAACCTTGTCTTTGGTATCAATTAGGCAGATGTCCGGGACCTTGTTTGTTAGGCTCTAAATTAGCTAATGAAATGCCGAAGCTGGAAATCGCAATCAAAAAAGAATCACAAAGAAACGCCGGAAATTTAAAAAAAATTTTGGAAGGCGGGAAAAGTCAGGTTTTAAAAGGATTAAAAACAGAAATGAAAAAGGCTTCCAATATCAGAGATTTTGAAAAAGCCGCCAAAAGCAGAGACCAGATAAACGCCTTGGAAAGAGTTTTGTCTCACGCAAGGCTACTGGAAACAATTGAGCCGGAAAAAAGCGACTGGGAAAAAACCGAAAAAGAACTCCAAAGAATTTTAAATATCAAAAAAAAGGTTTCCAGAATTGAAGCCTATGATGTTTCAAATATTCAAGGCAAAAACGCAACAGGGTCAATGGTTACATTTGTTAACGGCCACCCGGATAAAAATTTCTATCGTAAGTTTAAAATTAGGATTGAAGAAAAACCAAACGATGTCGCCATGATAAAAGAAATATTATCGCGAAGATTTCAGCATCAAGAATGGGGCTGGCCGGATTTAATTTTAATTGATGGAGGCAAACCGCAACTTAATGTTGCGATAAGTGTCAAAATCCAAAAGGAGCCCGTCAGGGCGGCGGGGTGGCGGGAGGGTTGGAGTCCAAAATCCAAAAAAATAAAGGTGGTGGCTTTAGCTAAAAAGGAAAATAAATTATACATAGAAGGAAAGAAAAAGCCGGTTTTGTTAAAAAAGCTGCCACGAGAGATTTTTAATCTGATTTTGCAACTCCGCGATGAAGCCCACCGTTTTGCCCTGTCTTATCACCGAAAATTAAGAGAGAAATTTTAAATTAACCAACCAATTAACCAACCTCGGGTGTTGAGTAGTTGACATTATAATTTTCATTTGTTAGAAGTAAGAATTGACTGGGATATTATTTTCTGGTAATATAGAAATAGTGTGGAATTTATTCTTGCAAATTGTTTCCGGCATCTTGGGTCTTTGGCTGGCCGATAGATTTATTCCGGGGGTAGACTTTAAAGGTTTCTTATTTATTTTGCCAACAGAATTTTCCGATTTAAGTAAATTGCTGAATACTTTAACCTTTGCCGGAATTCTTTTGGGTATTTTGAATTTTGCGGTTAAACCCATTCTTAAAAAAATTACTTTCCCTTTGCGGATTATTACTTTTAACCTTTTCAGTTTGGTGATTGCTATGTTTTTAGTCTGGCTGGTTGATATTTTTTCTCCTGAATTAATTATTCAAGGGCTAAAACCTCTTTTTTTCACCACCATTATAGTTTTGGCGGTAAATTTTATTCTCTCAAAATGGCTACCAAAAAAGCCTAACTACCAGACAAAACCTTCGTTTCCTCAATAACCGAGCTTCCATATTATGGAAGCGAAGGTAAAGAAGAGAACGAAGTTCTCTTCGCCCTTAACAAATAAACTTATTCTTATATTTTTATATTCGTAGTGTAGGCGAAGAGGATAAATCCTCTTCTTCAGCCACTGAACTTTCGCCACGTGAAAGTGGAAAAGAGGCTCGCCTCTTTGACTTCGCTGCGGCTCGGGTTTATGAATAATCTCTTACCTATTTTACAAATTATTATTGCCAGTCTTCTTATTGTTTTCATTCTTTTACAACAAAGAGGCCAGGGTTTGGGCTCTGCCTTTGGTCAATCCGGCGGTTTTTATAGTACCCGGCGCGGCATTCAGCAGAAGATTTTTTGGGCAACAATTGTTTCAGGAGCACTCTTTATAATTTTAGCTCTTTTAAACCTTATCTTATAAACTATGTCCCTGTTTCATTTACACGAGCGAAGCGAAGGGTGGAGAAGAACGAATGTTCTTCGACTTAATAAATTTGGAAAAGACCATTTTAAATTAAAGAGTTTTTTAAATATCTGGAAAGTCAAAAAATATCCTTCGTGGCCTCAATTCAGACATTTTTTAAAGATTTTGACAAAGAAAGAGAAAATTACTTTTTTTGTTTTTTTATTACTGTTCGTGGCAAGCTTTTTTAGTCTTTTGTTAAGCCTATACTTTAAAAATACGGAAATCCAACCATCCCCCGGCGGCGTTTTTGTTGAAGGAGTAGACAGATCTCTAGTCCATCAGCCAAAATTTATCAATCCAATTTACGCCAATTCTGATATTGATCGAGATTTAATCGAACTTATTTTTTCCGGCTTATTAAAATATGATGAGAACCTTAAGGTAGTTCCTGATTTAGCTAAAAATTATGAAATCAAAGACGACGGCAAGGTCTATGAAGTATATCTGAAGGACAATCTTTTTTGGTCAGACGGTAAACCCTTAACAGCCAACGACGTAATTTTCACCATTAAGACCATCCGAAGCTTGGATTATAAAAGTCCTCAGATTGCCAGTTGGATAGGAGTAGAAATTGAAAAAATTTCTGAGCAAGGCATCAGGTTTTCTTTAAAAAATCCTTACGATTCTTTTTTAGAAAATTTAACCCAGAAAATAATTCCCGAGCATATCTGGAAAGATATTGATTTGGCAGTTTATAATTTAGAACCGGTTGGTTCAGGTCCTTATAAGCTAAAAGAATTCAAACAAGATAAGGTTGGCAGGATAACCTCTTTGGATTTAGTAAGAAATCAAAGATATTTTGGAAAAACTCCTTATCTTTCTCAAATCTCCTTTCGTTTTTTTGACAGCGAAAAAGAGTTAATCAAGGCAGGCCAAAGAAAAGAAATTCAAGGGATTTTACCTCTTGACCCAGATAATTATCAATATCTTAAAACACCTGATTTCCAGGATTTTCACCTTTTTTTACCCAGGTATTTTGCTGTTTTTTTTAATCCTGATAAATCCGGAATCTTAAGCGACCTAAATGTCAGACAGGCGCTGAATTACGGCATTGATAAAACAGAGTTGATAGAAAAAGTTCTTTTGGGCTACGGAAAAGCGGTTGACTCTCCCGTATTACCAGAAATATATGGATTTTCTCCGCCATCAAAAATTTATAACTTTGACTTAGAACTTGCCAAAACTCTTTTAGACAAAGCCGGCTTTATTGAAAAGGAAGGCGGGTCTCGCGAGAAAACCGTTAAAAAAGAATTGGCTTTTCAATTTAAAATTGATTTAAAAGAAGGTTCCAAAGGAAAGGATGTAGAGTTTTTACAGCAATGCCTTGCCAAAGATCCTGAAGTTTACCCTGAAGGCAGAGTTACAGGCGAATTGGGCAGCCAGACAAAAAATGCAGTAATTTCGTTCCAGGAAAAATATGCCAAAGATATTTTAGAACCTTTTGGATTAACAAAAGGTACAGGTTTAGTCTCTAAAGCAACGCGGGCTAAATTAAACGAAATATGCTTTCCCCCGCCGCAAGAAACTCTTCCGCTTAAATTTTCTTTAGCTACCGTCAATCAACCTCTTTTAATTAATGTTGCTAATTTTTTAAAAGAGCGGTGGAAAAATCTGGGCGCAGATATTGAAATCAAAATTTATGAAGAGTCTGAGATAAAAGATGTTATTAAAACGAGGAACTATGATAGTTTATTGTTTGCCGAGGTGCTGGGAGCTGTCCCTGACCCCTTTCCCTTCTGGCATTCTTTACAAAAAAAAGATCCCGGCTTAAATTTAGCTGCTTATCAAAATAAAAAAGCTGATAAGCTTTTAGAAGAAATTCGCCAAACTAATAGTGAAACAGAAAGAAAAGAAAAATTAGAACAGTTTCAAGATATTTTGATTGAAGATGCGCCGGCCGTCTTTTTATATAACCCGGATTCTGTCTATTTTGTTTCTAAAGAGCTAAAAGGAATGAATAGTGGAATTATAGCCGAGCCGGCAAAAAGATTTGCCAATATTGAAAATTGGTATGTAAAAACAAAAAGGGTATGGCGCTCGGCTTCCCAATAGCTACTCGAAGAACATTCGTTCTTCTCCACCCTTCGCTGCAGCTCGGGTAACTAAAGTTTGATATAATCAAAATGAACAAGAAACCTGATATTCGATTTTTGTACGACATGAAAAAAGTCATCTACGACCGGAAATGGCTGAAAACAGCTAAAAATTTTCCTCTTTATTATATGTATCGGGGAATTAAGAAAAAAGGCGATTTAAGATATGATATTACGGTTATTCCTCCCAAAATGTTGGGCCAAGAATTTACTAAAACCAAAGGCAATTGCAATTCAAAAAATTATCAAGAACTTTATATTGTCCTTAAGGGAAAGGCAATCTTTTTAATGCAGAGATTGCAAGGAAAAACCGTTAAAGATATTATGGCGGTAAAAGCAAAAAAAGGAGATGGGACAATTGTACCCTCCAGGTATTATGTTATTAGTATAAATCCTTCAAAAAATATTTTAAAATTAGGAAATTGGGTCTCTGAAAAAAATAAAAATGTTTACAAGGACTTAGAGAAAATGCATGGCGCAGGCTATTACTTTACTGAATCCGGTTGGGTCAAAAATATAAATTACAAAGAAATTCCCAAACTTAAATTTAAAAAGCCTCTAAAATCGCTACCTAAAAATTTAGATTTCTTAGAAAATTGATTACCCGAACCGCAGCGAAGTCAAAGAGGCGAGCCTCTTTTCCACTTTCACTTTCACGTGGCGAAAGTTCAGTGGGTGGAGAAGAACGAATGTTCTTCGAGTAGCGCACTAACCTGCCCAGGTGGTGAAATTGGCAGACACGTTAGCTTCAGGAGCTAATGCTCGCAAGAGCTTGGGAGTTCAAATCTCCCCCTGGGCACTATGAAAAAAATAGAAAATCTCAGAATTATTCCCCTCGGCGGGCAAGAAGAAGTCGGCCGCAATATGACGGTATTTGAATATGGTAACGATATCGTGATTTTGGATATGGGTATTCAATTTCCCGAAGAAGATATGCCGGGTATTGATTATATCATTCCCAACATCAGCTATCTTAAAGGCAAGGAAAAAAATATCCGCGGCGTCATTCTCAGCCACGGGCATCTGGACCACATCGGTGCCGCTCCGATACTGCTGCCTAAATTAGGTTATCCTAAAATAATCGGGCGTGATTTAACGCTGGCCCTGGTCAAAAAAAGAATGGAAGATTACGAACCGAACTCTGCCGAAAATCTGAAGACTATCCATGTGAAATCTGTTGATGAACGAATTAACCTTGGCAAATTCCGCATCGGTTTTTTCAACGTTGAACACTCAATCATGGATGCGGTCGGCGTCATTATCAACACCCCGCAGGGCACTATTGTGCATCCGGGCGACTGGATGATGGATAAAAATCCGGTTGACCAAAAACCCATAACTTACAACCATCTGTCAAAACTGCCCGGCCCTAAAATCCTGATGCTGGAAAGTTTGGGGTCAACCGATACCCAACCCACCCATGTTTCTGAAAAAGAAATGTATGCCAACTTGGAAAAACTGATTTCTGAAACCGCCGGTAAAGTCATTATCGGCACTTTTTCCTCTCAGATAAGGCGGATTGCTCATATTATTGCTTACGCCAAACGCATCGGAAAAAAAGTGGCGCTTGACGGCTACAGCATGAAATCTAATGTTGAGATCGCCAAAAAACTCGACTATATCAAAGTTGGCAAAGAAGCGCTTATCCATATCAATGATGTCCATAAATATCCGGAAAACAAACTGGTTATCATTTGCACCGGCGCGCAGGGCGAAGGCAATGCCGTCCTTTCGCGCATTATCAGCGACGAGCACAAATTCATCAAAATTCGGAAGAATGACACAATTATTTTTTCCTCTTCTGTTATTCCGGGCAACGAACGAACCATTCAGCGGCTAAAAGATAATCTTTATCGTAAATGCGACAACGTCATCCACAGCGACATTATGGACGTCCACACTTCAGGTCACAGCAACGCCACCGACATCAAGGAAATTATCAAGCAAATTCGCCCCGATTTTTTCCTGCCGGTTTATGCCAATCATTACTTCCTCAAAGAGGCGGCTAAATTAGCCGTAGAAACCGGCGTTTCCAAAGAAAAAATCTTCGTTTTAGATAATGGTTCAATTATTGAGTTTTACAATGGTAATGTATCGGTGCTTAACAAAAAAGTGGAAACTGGCTATGTTTTTGTTGACGGCTTGGGAATTGGAGACGTAGGCGAGGTGGTTTTGAGAGACAGACAGATGCTGGCCAGAGATGGAATGTTTGTCATTGTGGCAGTGGTTGACCACCAGACTGGAAAAGTTAAGGGTTCTCCTGATATAATATCAAGAGGGTTTGTTTATTTAAGAGAATCAAAACAGCTGCTCAAAGAAACGAGAAAAAAAGTTATTGAAATCGTGGACAAAGCGGCAGGCACGGGAGGAGCTGTCAATTGGAGTTATATTAAAGACGAAATTAGAAACAAAATCGGCGGCTTCTTTTACACAAAGACCCAAAGAAGACCGATGATATTGCCGGTAGTTATAGAAGTATAAATAAAACGAGGCAAGTGGTTTCAGGGACAGTTAAAGACCTGAGCGGGCATGGTTTTGAGCTTTAGCTCGAAGAGCGATGGTCTTTACCTGAGTGAGCGAGTCTCGCTGGGGCGAGCGAACGACCCGGAAAACCAGCTTGCCGAGTGTTTATGCGAATCTTTTCAGGCATCCGGCCAACAGGAGAATTACATATCGGAAATTATTTGGGAGCAATAAAACAATGGATGGAACTCCAGGAAAAAAACGAGTGCGTATTTTGCATTGTTGATCTTCATGCCATTACCACCCCTTATTGTCCCGGAGAATTGCAAAGAAATATTATGGAATTAGCCACTGCTTATTTAGCGGCCGGCCTTGACCCGGAAAAATGTATCTTTTTTGTCCAGTCTCAAATAAAAGAAGATTCAGAGCTTGCCTGGATTTTAGGAACGATGATTCCTCTGGGCGAACTTCAACGAATGACACAGTTCAAAGAAAAATCAAAAAAACATCCAGAATATGTTAACGCCGGACTTTTAAATTATCCTCTTTTGATGGCAGCCGACATTCTGCTTTATCAAACAGAAGCGGTGCCGGTTGGTAAAGACCAACAACAGCATGTTGAATTGACCAGAGAAATTGCCCGGCGGTTTAATAAAAAATTTGGAATAACTTTTAAAGAACCCCGAACGCTTCTGCCAAAAATTGGCGAAAAAATTATGTCCTTGCAAAATCCCAACAAGAAAATGTCCAAAACCGACGACCCTCGAGGCTGTATTGGATTATTTGATGAACCTGAACAAATAAAAGAAAAAATCATGAAGGCAGTAACCGATACTGGAAAAACAATAAAATATAATCCAAAATTAAAACCGGGGATTTCAAATCTTTTAACCATTTATTCTTTATTTAACGGAAAACCGATTAAAGAAATTGAAAAAAAATTCAAGGGGAAAGGCTATGCCGAACTAAAAAAACAATTGACCGAACTTTTGATTTCAAAATTGGAAGTTTTCAGACGAAAAAGAAAAGAACTTCTTACGAGAGAAGTTTATGTCAAGGAAATTCTCAATCAAGGGAGAAATCGAGCTCGGGTAATTGCTCAATCCACGATGACTGAAGTCAGAAAAAAAATGGGCTTGGTTTAAAGATTTATAATTATCGATCTTATTTCCTTAACTTTCTCTTTCATTAATTTTTCTGTTCTTGCTTCAACCACTAATCTTAAAATAGGCTCGGTGTTGGACGGACGGACAATAAACCACCAGTCTGAGAAATCAATTCTCAAGCCGTCTATCTTTATAATTTTCCCTCTCCTAAATCTGTTTTCTAAGGTTTCTAAAACCTTTTTTTTGTCTTTAACTTTAAAATTTATTTCTCCGGAATAAAAATATTTTCTAAATGATTTAACTAAATCTGAAATGCTCTTCTCTGTCTTTGACATTTCTCCGACAACGCTGAAAATAACAAAAAATGGCGCTTCTGAAAAATAGTGCTCTCTCAGGTAATAATGGCCGTTCATTTCACCTTGAAAAATAATATTTTCTTTCCTCATTTTTTCTTTGATAAAAGAGTGGCCTATACGACCCAGCACTGAAATTCCTCCATTTTCTTTTACTACATCTTTTATAATATTGCTTGAACGAACGTCGCATAGCACTTTTTCGCCAGGATTTCTTTTTAGAATTAAACTTACTAATAAAGCACTGATAAGATCTCCCGGAATTATTCTGCCTTGTTCATCAATGAAAACAATTCTATCGCCGTCTCCGTCAAAAGCAATTCCTAAATCAGCTTTTTGCCTTAAAACTTCTTTTTTTAAGGCTTTGAGATTTTTTTCTTCATGAGGGCTGGGAAAATGATTGGGGAAGTTTCCGTCTAATTTTGGGAATAAATGATAAATCTCGCATTTAGTCTCTTGGAAAAACTTTGGCACTATGATTCCTGGAACAGCATTGGCTGTGTCAATAATAATCTTTAGAGGTTTAATGCGTTTTAAATCGTGGTTTTTTAAATTAAATCTTATATAATCTGCCGAAACTTCTTTTTTGGCGTTTTTCCCTTTTTTTAATTTCTGAAAATTTTCTCTTAAAACTAAATTTCTAATTTCTCTTATTCCGCTTTTTTCACTTATCGGTATGGCGTTTTCTCTGACTAATTTAAAACCATTATATTCTGGCGGATTATGAGAAGCGGTAATGTTTATGCCGCCGTCAAATTTATAATAAGCGCAAGCCCAATAAAGCATCGGCGTAATTGAAAGGCCGATATTGATAACATCACCTCCTTCCTCAATAATCCCTTTTGTCAACCATTTAAAAATCACGGGAGACGAAAGGCGGCCGTCGCGACCAACGACAATTTTTGGATTTTTTTTGTTCAGAAATTTAACAAAGGCCCTGCCGATAAGATAAGCTGCTTCTTTGTTTAGCTCTTTGGGGTAAATTCCCCGAACATCATAAGCCTTAAAAATGTTGGCATTGATTTTCATACATATTTATTGTAACATACTTGTATGAGTTTTTCAGCGGGAATTGTCGGTCTGCCCAATGTGGGAAAGTCCACTTTATTTAAAGCCTTGACCAGGAACAAAGTGGATATTGCCCCCTATCCTTTTACCACCATCAATCCAAATGTCGGTATTGTTAAAGTGCCGGACGAAAGATTAGAAAAAATCGCTGCGATTCTAAAGCCTGAGAAAATCACGCCGACAATAATTGAATTTGTTGATATTGCCGGTTTAGTTAAGGGCGCCCACAAAGGCGAAGGGTTAGGCAACCAATTTTTGGCCCAAATCAGGAATTGCGACGCTATCGTGGAGGTGGTCAGAGGGTTTCAAGATTCAAAAGTGGAAAATATTTTACAGGATCTCAATCCTCAAAGGGATATTGAAATAATCAAACTGGAGCTGTTGATGAAAGATTCGGAAACGCTGGAAAATTTAACCGCCAAACTGGAAAAAGAAACAAAATCCGGGGACAAAAAAGCGATTAAAAAATTAGAACTGTTTAATAAAATCAAAAAAACTGTATCTGAAGGCAAATCAGTTTCGGAAATTGATCTAAGTGACGAGGAAAAATCAGAAATTAAAGAATATCAATTTTTAACTCAAAAACCCGTTTTATATATTTTAAATACTAATGGAAAATCAAAATACTCAATCTCCCGAGCAACAGCGAAGGGGGAAGAACAAAATCTATTTTCTTCGCCTTCGGGTGTTGAACATTTAGAGATAAACTTGAAAGAAGAAGAAGAAATTTCAGAATTGTCTGAAGAACAAACTAAAGAACTCGGAATAAAATCTTGCCTTGACCAGATAATTTTATACAGTTATAATGTTCTTGATTTGATTACCTTCTTTACCATAGCCGGCGGGAAAGAAACCAGGGCCTGGACCCTAAAAAAGGGTAAAGTGGCGCCGGAAGCCGGCGGAGTGGTTCATTCTGATTTTAAAGAAAAATTTATCCGGTCAGAAGTGATTCCCTGGGAATCGTTAGTTAAATCTGGCTCATGGAAAACAGCAAAAGAATCAGGTTTAATTAAAACAGTGGGGAAAGAATACATTGTCCAAGACGGTGACGTAATTGAATTCAAAATCTAATAATTACTATGAAAAACTACGAACTCACTTGTTTAATTTCACCCAATCTCTCAGAAACCGAATTAAAATCTTTCCAAGAAAAGATAATTGTTCTTTTGCAAAAAGAACAGGGAATTTTGGTCGGACAAAATCAAGACAAGGTTCTTAAAAAAACCCTGGCTTATCCCGTTAAAAAAAATATCCAGGCTTATTTAATTAATTTTAATTTTAAAATAAACCCGGAGGGTTTGGAAAATCTAAAAAAAGCGTTAAAGATAGAGCCAGAGCTTATTCGCTATATTATTTTAGTCAAAAAATTAACCAAAATAATTAAAACACCTGAGAGACCTGTCAGAGTCCCCAAGAAAATTTCTCAGCCAAAGGTCGAATTAAAAGAAATTGAGAAAAAATTGCAAGAAATCCTTGGCGAATAATTATTATGAATTTGAATAAAGTATTTTTAATTGGTCGGCTTACCCGAGATCCTCAAGCCAGAGCCTTGCCCTCAGGTCAACAAATTTGTTCTTTTGGATTAGCGACGAGCCGATTTTTCACCGATAAATCAGGTCAAAAACAGCAACAACCCGATTTTCATAACATAGTTTTGTTCGGTAGATTGGCGGAAATTGCTTCCCAGTATTTAAATAAGGGCTCTTTGGTTTTAATTGAAGGAAGAATACAGACCAGAAGCTGGCAGGATGCTACCGGTAATAAAAAATACAGGACTGAAATTATTGGTGAGAGATTACAGTTAGGACCGAGAACGGCAGGGAAAGCAGTCCCGACAGAAGAAAAATCAATGCCGGCCCAAGAAGAAATTCCCATTATTGAAGAGGAGGAAATTGATATAAAAGATATACCTTTTTAAGAAATCCGAAGCACAAAATCCAAAATCCAAAACGGTTTAAATGTTGGTATTTAGAACTTTGAATTTATTTTGGATTTTGATATTTGAATTTTGGATTTAAAATTGTGGCTTGTTATTTTTGCCAACGCAATATTCAACAAATTGATTTTAAAGACACGGAGCTTCTCCGGAAATTTACCTCTGGTTTATCAAAAATTAGACCAAAAAAAAGAACCGGAGTTTGCTCCAGTCATCAAAGAAAGTTAGCGAAAGCTGTAAAAAGAGCTCGCCATCTCGGTCTAATTTCTTACACTGCCAAATAGCAGGGACAGAAGATGAACCTAAAGGTTCATCTTCACCCTTCGCTAACGCTCGGGTTTTTAAGTAACTTCGTTTTCCGAAGTTTGTTTGGCAGGTTTTGCTCCAGACACCGAAGGCTGAAATAAGCCTTTTTTTATTTTTTCTAATATCTCAGGGTTTTCCTTCAAGAAATTTTTGCTCGCTTCCATTCCTTGACCCAGTTTCAAGTTTTCGTATTGCAACCAAGAGCCTGATTTCTTAACTATTCCTTGTCCTAAAGCGGTATTTAGAATGTCAGAAAAATAAGAAATTCCCTCGTTATAATAAATATCAAATTCGGCAATTTTAAAGGGAGCGGCCACTTTATTTTTGACGATCTTGGCTTTAACTCTATTTCCAATGATTTCGTCGCCGTGTTTTATCTGGGCCAACCTTCTTAAATCAATCCGAACAGAAGAATAAAATTTTAGAGCTAATCCTCCAGGCGTTGTTTCGGGATTGCCAAACATAATTCCAATTTTCATTCGCGTTTGATTCAAAAAGACAACCGCGGTTTTTGTCTTAGCAACAATGCCCGATAGTTTTCGGAGCGCTTGGCTCATCAAACGAGCCTGAAGACCGATTTGAAATTCTCCCATTTCTCCTTCAATCTCGGCTCTGGGAGTTAAAGCCGCCACCGAATCCACCACAATCACGTCAACTTCGCCTGACTTAACCAAGGTTTCAACAATTTGAAGGGCTTGCTCCCCGGAATCTGGTTGGGAAATTAAAAGTTCGTCAACGTTTACTCCGATTCTTCTGGCATAATCAGGGTCTAAAGCGTGTTCTGCATCTACAAAAGCACCTACTCCGCCTTGTTTTTGGGCTTCAGCCAGAATATGAAGTGCCAAAGTAGTTTTTCCGCTTGACTCGGGACCAAAAATTTCAATTACCCTGCCGCGAGGAATTCCTCTCACCCCTAAAGCCAAATCCAAAGAAATAGAACCGGTGGGAATAACATCAATATCAACCGCCCTGACTTCTTTTAATTTCATAATCGCTCCTTCACCAAACCGCTGTTTTATTTCATCAATCGCTTCTTCTAAATCCTTTTTTTCAGTTTTTGGCTGTTTTTGTTTTGCCATAACTAATTTTAGAATATAATTTTTTGTGATTAAAGTCTAATAGCTAGACCTTCTGCCATTCTTCGTTTTCGTTCTCATTTTGTTCTTCAGCTTTAATATAAACTTCTCTTGCTTTAGCTCCGTCTCCCGGACCAATCACTCCTTTTTGTTCCAGTGTATCAATTAATCTCGCCGCTCTCGCATAGCCAAGCTTTAACCTGCGCTGTAAAAGAGAAGATGAGGCTTTGCGGGCCTGAAAAACCACTCTTTTTGCTTCTTCATACAAAGGGTCTTCCTCTGAAGAATATCCTTCAAATTCTGTCCCCTGCGCTTCCAAACTCTTTTCTAAATCTTCTGCCAAATTATTTTGGAAAATTTCTTCTTCGGGTCTTGAGGGTTGGTATTTGATATTAGATTTAATATAATCCACTACCTTCTTCACTTCTTTTTCTGAAATGAAAGCCGATTGGATCCTTCGGGGTTTTCCGAGTTCCGCGGACAAATAAAGAAGATCTCCTAAGCCTAAAAGTTTTTCTGCTCCGGCCATGTCCAAGACTGTTCTTGAATCAATTTGGGAAGCAACTTGAAAACTAATTCTGGAGGTAATGTTGGCTTTAATTAAACCTGTAATCACTTCAACCGAAGGTCTTTGAGTGGCGATCACCAAATGAATCCCGACGGCCCGCGACATCTGGGCCAATCTGACAATTCCCGCCTCCACTTCTTTGCCTTTGGCTGCCATCAAATCAGCCAACTCATCCACCACCACTACAATATAAGGAAGCACATCGTCTTTTTCAGTCACTTTTTCATTAAAACTCGCGATGTCTCGGCTTTTTGCCAAAGAGAGTACATCAAATCTCCGCTCCATTTCTCCGGTCAGCCATTTAAGGGCATTGACCGTTCTATTAGCATCATAAATTACCGGAGAAAGAAGATGAGGAAGTTCATTATAAACGGGGAACTCTACTCTTTTTGGGTCAATTAAAATGAATCTGAGGATTTCCGGAGAACTCCTGTACAAAAGAGATAACATTAAATTGTTTAAAAAGATGGTTTTACCAGTTCCGGTAGAACCTGCCACTAAAAGATGCGGCATGCGAGAAAGGTCAGCATAAATTGGATTCCCTGAAACATCTTGCCCCAAAGCAATGGTCAAATGTGAAGGAGATTTTTGGAAATTGGCATTTTCAATTAAATTTCGTAATCTTACCTGAGCTCTAATTTTATTCGGCACTTCAACGCCTACCAGAGATTTACCGGGAATGGGGGCTTCAATTCTGAGGGGATGAGCCGCCAAAGCCAAAGCCAAATCATTACTTAAGCCGGTAATTTTAGAAAGTTTTACTCCTTCGGCCGGCTTCAGGGTGTATTGCGTAACCGTCGGCCCAACATTTATTTCTGACATTTCAACCGGAATGTCAAAATTTTGCAAGGTTTTTTTAATAATGGCCGCGTTTGTTCTAGTATCGCCGGGACTGGGCCCGCCTTTTTCGGTTTCTAAAAGTTCTGTTGGCGGAGTTTGATAAAAAAGATTAAAAGGTTTAGCACCAAGTGCTTTTGTTTTCAGTTCCGGTAAAGATAATTTTTCAATTTTTCCCGTTTCTTCTAAAATTGAAGGTGGAACTTCTTTAACCTTAAACCTGGGCGCAAAAATTTTCTTGATCAAAGAAGTTTTTGATTTGAACTCGGGAGACAATTCTTCTTTCATTTTCTCTTTTGCTTCGGGTTTTGAGGGTTGGTGTAAAAGTTGCCAGAAAATTAAACCGCTGATAATAATTGCCGAAGCAAAAATAATTTGAGTTACTAAATTTCCAAAAAATTTTAAAAATGGAAGAGAAATAAGATACCCCAGCCAACCTCCTGTTTTTTTTCCCGGATTTAAACCTTCAAGAATGCCGGTCAACCCTAAAATCAAGATAAAAATTGCTAAAAGCAAAGGATAGAAAAATTTTTTATATTTTGTGCTAAAAAATACCAAACCAGAGATTAAAAGAATTAAGGGAATAGCAAAA
>Ga0315284_10007780_pt1 | contig 15296 bp, 10 predicted proteins | sample YL17G09_16_MG_FD_203696 | JGI IMG/M metagenome (GOLD analysis project Ga0315284, IMG submission 203696) | Sediment microbial communities from Yellowstone Lake, YNP, Wyoming, USA - YL17G09_16 | ecosystem: Environmental > Aquatic > Freshwater > Lake > Sediment | place: USA: Wyoming | collected... | reverse complement strand
ATCGGATGCTCACCTGTCGGAGCAGGAGCTGGAAGAATTAGGCTCAGCCCTCAGAAGAGTATATATCATTTTCCAAAATTACAGGCTCAGAAAGCAGCAATATACAATTACCCAATGGTTGGATAAGCTCGTGGGTGCTGCAAAAGAAGTAGGAGTCTCACTATGAAGAAGCTTTTAGCAGCTTTGCTGGCCGTCTCCTGTTTCGGATGCGCCTGGACTGAGCAGGTGGCGACGGACTACATGGTTTCGGCGGCAGATGAAATCAACAAGACAGCCTTCGAAGGCAAGCTGCAGTATAAGTTGTGTTATTGCGACCGCAACAAGGACGTCAAGTGCTGGAGGCATCATGGCCTTTATTCTCCGGCTTCCAAATTGATTCACATCGCCCCCGAGTGGTACTGGGAGCCGTACTGGTACTTCCAGGGCGTCATCGCGCACGAGCTCATTCATGCCTACCTCGATCAGACGCATCAGGAGGCGAGCGAGTCGCACCCGCATAGCTGGCGGTTCCGACAGGAACGCGAGAGGGTCGCCCAGGCCATCGACATTCCGGAATGGGCCATCCCTGATGGTAAGAAATCCGGCGACAAATTGGATGCGACGCGCATGATGGCTTACCTAGAAAGATGGGAACAGGCAGAACGGAACAGAGTACACGGCATCATAACAGCGAACGTGACGTCCGGCGGCTGGCCAACTGAGCTTTACGATCCGGAAGATTGGCGAGATGAACCACCCGTTAAGAAATGAAAATCCTGATCGCCCTTCTTCCACTCCTCTGTGGCTGCCAGGTCCTCCGAGTATTGGACTTCGGCGGGAGCGACGACAAGCCGTTCGAGTTCAGATTCGGATGGGAGAAGGGCGTCGACGTATCGACGGCAAAGCCTGGGCACACCGACGAGTGCGGCGTCTACAAGCCGGAAGTGCCTGAGGTCGAAGCCGCTTTAAGCTTTCCAGACGTTTCGGCCGGCCTGATGATCGAAATGCAGCCCCACGCCCGAATCACGCCCGTCGTCAACGTCGACCTATTCGACGTGAAGGTGCCATACGCGAGATGGTTCAGTGCACAAGCCGGGATGGGTTATCAGCTTAGTGAGCTCTATTTTGGCAAGAGGATCATCAGCATCCTCGAGCTGACCGTCGGCGGCTGGGGCGGTTACGACTTCGAAGAACACAAGTGGGCGTGGGGGTTGGGCGGCACGATTATCAAGTTCTGAGTCGCGTTTCACTTCCACTTTATTCACCGCTTCCTCACTGTCCATGGAGAAAATATATGATGTACCCTAACCACACGTGAGAAGAAAATGGCCCTCGGCTGCGACAAACCTGGACTCACCTGGTCAGAAAAGCAACGTATCAAAAACGGTGGCGGCACTCCAGGCGGCAAGGGCCCGCAGGGACCGCCAGGCGTTCCTGGCCAGCCAGGTCAGCCAGGCCAGCCAGGTCAGCCTGGCCAGCCAGGTCAGCCTGGCCAACCAGGCCAGGATGGACCACAAGGTTTGCAAGGTCTGCAAGGCCTCCAGGGTCTTGATGGCCTACAAGGCGGTCAGGGTTGGCAAGGACCCGGAAGCCCTGGAACTCAAGGCTTCCAAGGCATTGATGGCCTCCAGGGCTGGCAAGGAGATCAAGGCAACCCGGGCAACCCGGGCGCCCCGGGCCAGCAAGGCTGGCAGGGCATAGACGGCCTTCAAGGCTGGCAGGGCTGGCAAGGTCCCATCGCACCAAGCGGCACCCAAGGCTATCAAGGCGTAGACGGTCTGCAGGGCTGGCAGGGCGACCAAGGCTGGCAGGGCTTTGGCCTTCAGGGCGTACAAGGTCAGCAAGGCTGGCAAGGTATAGACGGCCTGCAGGGCTGGCAGGGCTGGCAAGGTCCCATCGCACCAAGCGGCACCCAAGGTCTACAAGGCTGGCAGGGCATAGACGGTCTGCAGGGCCAGCAAGGTCAGCAAGGTCAGCAGGGCTGGCAGGGCCTCCAAGGCGTTCAGGGCCAGCAAGGACTCCAGGGCCTCCAGGGTCAGCAGGGCCAGCAGGGTGGGCAAGGCTGGCAGGGACACCAGGGTATTCAGGGCCTGCAAGGCTGGCAAGGCTGGCAAGGCTGGCAGGGACTTCAGGGACTGCAAGGCGTACAGGGCGTTCAAGGCCAGCAGGGAAGGCAGGGACAGCAAGGCTATCAAGGAGCTCAAGGCCAGCAGGGCCAGCAGGGCCAGCAGGGCTGGCAGGGACTCCAGGGCCAACAGGGCCAACAGGGCCAGCAAGGCGGTCAAGGTTGGCAAGGTTGGCAGGGCCTTCAGGGATTCCAGGGTGGTCAGGGATGGCAAGGCAGCCAAGGTTGGCAAGGGCTTCAAGGCCTTCAGGGCTGGCAAGGAATTCAGGGCCTTCAGGGACTCCAAGGATCTCAGGGCCAGCAGGGTTGGCAAGGTTGGCAAGGACTCCAGGGTCTACAAGGCCAGCAGGGTTGGCAAGGCTGGCAGGGACTCCAAGGTCTGCAAGGCCAGCAGGGCCAGCAAGGCGTCCAAGGTCTGCAAGGCCAGCAGGGCCAACAAGGACTCCAAGGGCTTCAGGGCCAGCAGGGTCAGCAGGGTCAGCAGGGTCAGCAGGGTCAGCAGGGTCAGCAGGGCTGGCAGGGCCTTCAAGGACTTCAGGGCCAGCAGGGTCAGCAGGGTCAGCAGGGTCAGCAGGGCTGGCAAGGACTTCAGGGACTTCAGGGCCAGCAGGGCCAGCAAGGTGGTCAAGGCTGGCAAGGCTGGCAGGGTCAGCAGGGCCTTCAAGGACTTCAGGGCCATCAGGGCCAGCAAGGTGGTCAGGGCTGGCAGGGCTGGCAAGGACTTCAAGGACTCCAAGGGCTTCAGGGCCAGCAGGGTCAACAGGGTGGGCAAGGCTGGCAGGGTCAACAAGGCTGGCAGGGCCAACAAGGCTGGCAGGGCCAACAAGGCTGGCAGGGCCAACAAGGCTGGCAGGGCCAGCAGGGCCAACAAGGCCAGCAGGGTGGACAAGGTCTCCAAGGCCATCAGGGCCAGCAAGGTGGTCAGGGCTGGCAGGGCTGGCAAGGACTTCAAGGACTCCAAGGGCTTCAGGGCCAGCAGGGCCAGCAGGGTTGGCAAGGCTGGCAGGGCTGGCAAGGACTCCAGGGTCTGCAAGGCCAGCAGGGCGGCCAAGGATGGCAAGGTCTCCAAGGACTTCAAGGCCAGCAGGGCCAGCAAGGTCAACAGGGCCAGCAGGGTCAGCAGGGTTGGCAAGGCCTTCAAGGACTCCAGGGCGTCCAAGGCCAGCAGGGTCAGCAGGGTTGGCAAGGCCTTCAAGGACTCCAAGGCGTCCAAGGTCAGCAGGGCCAACAGGGCGTCCAAGGATGGCAAGGCTGGCAGGGGCTCCAGGGCCTTCAGGGTCTGCAGGGTCAGCAGGGTAGGCAGGGCCAGCAGGGAATTCAAGGCTGGCAAGGCGTACAAGGTCAGCAGGGCCAGCAAGGTGGCCAAGGCTGGCAGGGCTGGCAGGGCTATGGCGTCCAGGGCCTTCAGGGTTATCAGGGCCAGCAGGGCCAGCAGGGTGGTCAAGGTTGGCAGGGTTGGCAGGGTTATGGTGTTCAAGGCTTGCAGGGTTATCAAGGACAGCAAGGATCCCAAGGTTGGCAGGGTCCAATAGCACCATCCGGCCTACAAGGTCTGCAAGGACTTCAAGGCTGGCAAGGATCCCAAGGTTGGCAGGGTCCAATAGCACCATCCGGCCTCCAAGGTCTTCAGGGCCTTCAGGGCCTTCAGGGCCAGCAGGGTCAGCAAGGCGGCCAAGGATTCCAAGGCTGGCAAGGCGGCGGCGGTCAGGGTTATCAGGGGCAGCAGGGTGGTCAAGGCTGGCAAGGCTGGCAAGGCTGGCAAGGACTTCAGGGCCTGCAGGGCCAACAGGGCCAACAAGGTCAACAGGGTCAGCAGGGATGGCAAGGCTGGCAGGGCTGGCAAGGACTTCAGGGCCAGCAGGGCGTTCAAGGTGAAGAAGGAGACGAGGGCAATCAAGGTTATCAGGGCCGCCAAGGCCAGCAGGGCCAGCAAGGTGGTCAAGGCTGGCAAGGCTGGCAGGGTCTTCAGGGTCTGCAGGGTGTCCAGGGCCAGCAGGGCCAGCAAGGTTGGCAAGGACTCCAGGGTCTGCAAGGCGTACAAGGTCAGCAGGGTCTGCAAGGCGTCCAAGGCCAGCAGGGCCAGCAGGGCCTCCAAGGCGTTCAGGGTCAACAGGGCCAACAGGGCTGGCAAGGCTGGCAAGGCTGGCAAGGTCTCCAGGGCCTGCAGGGCGTACAAGGCCAGCAGGGTCTGCAAGGCGTCCAAGGCCAGCAGGGCCAACAAGGTTGGCAAGGACTCCAGGGTCTGCAAGGCGTCCAAGGCCAACAAGGCCAACAGGGCGGCCAGGGCTGGCAAGGACTCCAGGGATATCAGGGCGTACAAGGCCAGCAAGGTGGTCAAGGCTGGCAGGGCTGGCAGGGTTATGGCGTTCAGGGCCTGCAGGGCTATCAGGGTCTCCAAGGTCAACAAGGTCAACAAGGCCAGCAAGGTTGGCAAGGACTACAGGGCCTGCAGGGCGTACAAGGCCAGCAAGGGCAGCAAGGTCAGCAAGGCTGGCAGGGTTGGCAAGGATTACAGGGCCTGCAGGGTGTCCAGGGTCAACAAGGCCAGCAAGGCCAGCAGGGAAGACAAGGCCAGCAAGGCGTACAAGGTCAGCAAGGCCAACAGGGCTGGCAGGGTTGGCAGGGCCTGCAAGGTCTGCAGGGTGTCCAGGGTCAACAAGGCCAGCAGGGCCTACAAGGTTGGCAGGGTTGGCAGGGCTACGGCGTTCAGGGATTGCAGGGCTACCAGGGCCAGCAAGGTGGCCAAGGCTGGCAGGGCTGGCAGGGACTTCAGGGTCTGCAGGGCGTCCAAGGCCAGCAGGGACTTCAGGGTCTGCAGGGCTACCAGGGTCTCCAAGGCCAGCAGGGCTGGCAGGGTTGGCAAGGACTTCAGGGCCTCCAAGGCGTTCAGGGTCAGCAGGGCCAGCAAGGTAATCAAGGCTGGCAAGGACTTCAGGGCCTGCAGGGCGTACAGGGACTCCAAGGCCAGCAGGGCCAGCAGGGTAGGCAGGGTCAGCAAGGTGGACAAGGCTACCAGGGCCAGCAGGGCGGACAGGGCTGGCAAGGTTGGCAGGGACTTCAAGGCTACCAGGGCCAGCAAGGTCAACAGGGCGGCCAGGGCCAGCAGGGTTGGCAAGGACTCCAGGGTCTGCAGGGAGTACAAGGCCAACAAGGACTCCAAGGCCAGCAGGGCCAGCAGGGCTGGCAGGGCTGGCAGGGCTATGGCGTTCAGGGACTTCAGGGCTATCAGGGTCAACAAGGCCAACAAGGACAGCAGGGCCAGCAGGGGCTTCAAGGTGTTCAGGGTCAACAAGGCTGGCAGGGCTGGCAAGGACTTCAGGGACTCCAAGGCGTACAAGGTCAGCAGGGTCAGCAAGGCCAGCAAGGCCAACAGGGCCAACAGGGCCAGCAAGGCCAACAGGGCCAACAAGGTCAACAGGGTCAGCAGGGATGGCAAGGCTGGCAGGGACTTCAGGGACTGCAGGGCGTTCAAGGCCAGCAAGGACTCCAGGGACTTCAAGGCGTACAAGGTCAGCAGGGTCAGCAAGGCTGGCAAGGCTGGCAGGGTTATGGCGTCCAGGGCCTGCAGGGCTACCAGGGTCAGCAGGGCCAGCAAGGCGGCCAAGGCTGGCAAGGTTGGCAAGGACTTCAGGGCCTACAGGGCCAGCAGGGACTCCAAGGCCAGCAGGGCCAGCAGGGTTGGCAAGGACTCCAGGGTCTGCAGGGAGTACAAGGCCAACAAGGCCAACAGGGTAGACAGGGCCAACAAGGCTATCAGGGCGGCCAAGGTCAGCAGGGCCAGCAAGGCTGGCAAGGTTGGCAGGGCCTGCAAGGGCTTCAGGGCGTACAAGGACTTCAAGGTCAGCAGGGCCAGCAAGGCTGGCAAGGCTGGCAGGGCCTGCAAGGACTCCAAGGCGTACAAGGACTCCAAGGCGTACAAGGACTTCAAGGTCAGCAGGGCCAGCAAGGTGGCCAAGGCTGGCAGGGCTGGCAGGGTTATGGCGTTCAGGGACTTCAGGGCTATCAGGGTCAACAAGGCCAGCAGGGTGGTCAAGGCTGGCAAGGCTGGCAAGGACTTCAGGGACTTCAGGGCCAGCAGGGTCAACAAGGCTGGCAGGGCTGGCAGGGCCTCCAGGGACTCCAAGGCGTACAAGGCCAGCAAGGCCAGCAAGGAAGACAGGGTCAGCAGGGCCAGCAAGGTCAGCAGGGAGTCCAAGGTTGGCAGGGCTGGCAAGGACTGCAGGGACTTCAAGGCTCGCAGGGTGGTCAGGGTTATCAAGGAGCTCAAGGCTATCAAGGGAATCAGGGCTGGCAGGGACTTCAAGGCCAGCAGGGCCAGCAGGGTAATCAAGGCTGGCAAGGTGGCGGCGGACAAGGTTATCAGGGTCAACAAGGCCAGCAAGGCCAGCAAGGTTGGCAGGGCTGGCAAGGACTTCAGGGCCTGCAAGGCGTACAAGGTCAGCAAGGCCAGCAGGGCCAGCAGGGGAGGCAGGGCCAACAGGGCTACCAAGGAGCTCAAGGCTGGCAAGGGAATCAGGGTTGGCAGGGACTACAAGGCGTTCAGGGTCAGCAAGGCCAGCAAGGCTGGCAGGGCGGTGGCGGTCAGGGCTACCAGGGCCAGCAGGGTCAGCAAGGCTGGCAGGGCTGGCAGGGACTCCAAGGCCTGCAGGGCGTCCAGGGTCAGCAGGGCCTACAAGGTCAACAAGGTGGTCAGGGCTGGCAAGGCGGCGGCGGACAAGGTTATCAGGGCCAGCAAGGCCAGCAGGGTCAGCAAGGCTGGCAGGGTTGGCAGGGCCTACAAGGTCAGCAAGGCCAGCAGGGCCAGCAGGGTCAGCAGGGGAGGCAGGGCCAGCAGGGCTACCAAGGAGCCCAAGGCTATCAAGGGAATCAGGGTTGGCAGGGCTTGCAGGGCCAGCAGGGTAATCAGGGCTGGCAAGGCGGCGGTGGACAAGGTTATCAGGGTCAGCAGGGCCAGCAAGGCTGGCAGGGCTGGCAAGGCCTACAGGGGCTCCAGGGCGTACAAGGTGTGCAGGGCCTTCAGGGCCGTCAGGGTGGTCAGGGATTCCAAGGTTGGCAAGGTTGGCAAGGCCTGCAAGGTCTCCAGGGTACGCAGGGCTGGCAGGGTTGGCAAGGTAATCAAGGTTGGCAAGGGAATCAGGGCTGGCAGGGCTGGCAGGGAATGTTTGGGGTGCAGGGCTTCCAAGGCCTGCAGGGTTATCAAGGCGGTCAGGGATTCCAAGGCTGGCAAGGGAACCAAGGCTGGCAAGGTTATCAGGGAAATCAGGGCTGGCAGGGATACCAGGGGCGGCAAGGTTTCCAAGGCTGGCAAGGGAACCAAGGCTGGCAAGGTTATCAAGGCTGGCAGGGGCTCCAGGGTAGTCAGGGCTGGCAGGGCCCTGGGAGTGAAGGCACCCAAGGTCTGCAAGGATTCCAGGGTTATCAAGGCTGGCAAGGCTATCAAGGCTATCAGGGCTGGCAAGGCCCCAGTGTAGCATTAACCTCTGGTTGCGTCACCTCTGGTTTCATCGGCGACGGCGCAGTCGTCTCTGGATCACTCGCCAGCGGCTTCTATCCGAACACTGAGCTTGTAGTAAATTCTACGATTACTCCGGGAGAAGGATTCAATCCGGCTGTTGTTGGCCCAAGAGCCGTCGCGATAACCACCAGCGGTGGAGTGTCTGATACTTGGATAATGGCTGGTGCGACTTCATCAGGCCGCATGCCCGCTATTGGCATTGTTGCCGATACCGCGCTAAAGCCGACTTATGTCCTTGGCAAGCTATTCCATCCAAATAACTGGATTACATTCTCTGGTTGGGCTCCGGGCTCGCTTGTCTGGGTGGGGTCTGGTGATAATGGTTTCCTTGTAAACACGCCACCGCCCTACCCGGCTTCCCAGCAAGTTATCGCCCAAGTTCTTAATAACTCTGGGCTGCACATCTTTGGCGGATATAACTCCGGCAGCATTATCACCTCCGGGAATATCGCTTCCGGGCAAGTCTCCACGCATCACTTCGCGTCCGGCGCGATCATCGACAACAGCCGGAATCTTTCAGACGACAGGTTCGTCACTTCCGAGCGGATCTCTGGCGTGAAGGCAGTGGCCTTTACTCAGAGCGGCTATCTGCAAATCGCGATGTGCGCGCCTGCGACATCTGGCAGAATGCCCGCCGTCGGGATGGTCGTAGACAACGTTGAATCCGGCCAGACCGCCACGCTCTATGAACAAGGGTATCTCTCCAATACCGCATTCAATTTCTCTGGATACATTACCAAGTCGATCTACGTCGGCGCGTCTGGCGACCTCATCAACGATTCGCCGAATGCCATCTATAGCGGCAGTGTGATCGTGTCCGGCGGTTGCATGGTCCAGAAGATCGGCGAGGCAGCGAGTAGTTCCGGACTCATCCTTCTTGAACCCCCGCAAGCAAGCCCGGTCACGCTGGTCGTTGACCCAACAGGAAATGGTGATTATAGAGATATTCAAGCTGCAATCAATGCCCTGCCGAAGCGTGGCGGGACGGTTCAGCTCCGTGAAGCCCAATATGACCTGTATTCCGGTCTAATCCTGCACGGGTCTGGCAGTACAAGGGTCAAATCTCTTACGATTAGGGGTATTCATCCAGCCACGACATCGCCTGCTTATGGCTCTGTCATTACGAATTATTCTGGCGCGTGGCCGGTTCTGAGCGGGCGGGCCGGGACTATACGACTTGAGAATTTGCATATTCGTGGTAGGGGCTTGTCTGGCAGTTCTGTCATAGCGGCGATTGGCAGCCCCAACATTGAAATAGAAAACTGCATCATTGGCAATACTACGACTACATCACATGCTAGCACGATTCTGAATGAAGCTACATATGCCGGAACCATCAAAGTCAAGAACTCGACAATAGTTCAAAGAGGAGAATACGGCGGGGTATTCTGCACTTCTGGCGGTGGCGGCATAGTCGTCTTGGATCGGACAACGCTTTGGCAAATCAATATCGTTCCGATTTCTGGGATGCTGGGGGCTATTGGAGTCGGATTCTCTCTCTATTCTACTGATTCTGTGATACATGGCGGAGTGATGCCCGGCCTAGAATACGTCCAGTGCAATAACACGGAATTCTGGAATTATGGTGGGGATTTCAGCGACATAACCTTTACAAATCAAGCACATTTCATTGGGTGCAGATTTTACGGTCACGGGATCAGGCCTTCTTTTGGCGTTCCCACAATCGTTGCGGATTGTTATTTCGATGGGACGATTCCGGATGTAGCGGCGGTATCCGGGACAACCGCGATCTCTACGGTCAGCGGGGTGAGCGTTCACGTCTCGAATTGCGTCTTTGCTAATTATCTGTCCGGCGATATTGTTATCTGTGGCGGGCCGTCGGCAGTCGATGCTGGAAGTACCGTTGCTGGATGCAACACTATTGACCAGCAACTGGTAGTGGAGTGCTCCGGCGCATGGGGTAACGTCTATACAGGGAATTCAATCTATGAGGGGGTTGCTCGGACACGCCCGCCGATCGATACGACGACGGGCGCTGGTACTTCCCGGATCGTTGACGAGCAGCAGATCGACACACGGTTCCTGACCGGCGAGAGCATCTCTCCGGGCACTCTCGGATCGCTCGCGGTCGCCCTGAATTCGGGCGGTCAGCTCGTCACGGCCATGGCTGGTCAGTCCGGCCGGATGCCAGCCATCGGCATCATCAATAGCGGGGCGCCCCAGGGCTATGTGCTATCGGTCTGGCATAAGGGACGTGCCCAGGGCAACTTCAACTTCTCCGGCTACCGGGCCGGGAACGTTATCTATACCGGCTACTCTGGTGAGATAACTGGGACAGCTCCTGTCGGTGCTGGGGTCCTACAGCAAGAGCTTGGTGTCATCACCAACGGCTCCGGGGTCTTCCTGCACGGCATATCTCCGACGGCCGTCTCCGGCGCGATCATAGACGCCGCTCAGTTCACCGCCACAAATTTCGTGGCGGCCGAGAACATCTCCGGAGTGCGGGCGGTTGCCTTTGCCGGAACGAGTGGTCAGGTCCAGATCGCCATGGCTTGGCTGGGCGGATCGGGTATGTTTCCCGTACAGACATCGAGGATGCCAGCCATCGGCGTCGTCATTGACAACGTTCTAGCTGGCGCTACCGTTCGCGTTTATGAGCGCGGGATCGTAAGTGTGGCTTCCGGTTTCTCTTCTATCTATGCGTCAGGTCTTCTGACATCTGGTACGCTTTATGTTCAGGCTTCTGGCACGATTACTGGTGCAAGACCCGGAATCACTTCCGGTGTCAATTACCCAGTCATTCAGACCATAGGTTCTCTTTGTCAGTGGTCTGGCTTCATCAACATAAATCCGGGATTCGTTGGCCTTGCAAATCCGAAACCGGTCACGGTCGTCGTAGATCCGGCTGGAAATGGCGACTTCACGGACATAACAGACGCTACGAATGCTCTAACGCATCGCGGCGGCACTGTCATCCTGCGCGAGGGAAGGCACATCATCAGCCTTTCCGGTGTCATCGTAGGATCTGGTGCCGTTCCCATAACGTATGTCGGTGCCGGCGTGTCGATGGCTGTAGGATCCGGGACGGACGTGAAGCGAGGCTTCGGGACGATTGTCGACTTCTCCAACGTCGTCCTTGGGGTAGCGTCCGGTGCATTCAGGGTAGGGGGAACAGGAGGAACACAAGGCCGCACGATCAAGTTCCAGAACATCCATTTCTGGTCCAGATTTACTTCCGGGCTCTTGTTCAACCTTGGGACTAGCGCGGTACGCGACGACTGGATATTTGAGGACTGTCTGATAGAGTGCGCCGGACAGGTATTCCGTGGTACGAATTATCCGGGTAGCATCTATCTGAACCGCAGCAAGATCTACCTACCATGGCCCGCGTGGTCTGGACAGCCAAACGCATGTACTCTCGTCGGCCAATCCCAATTGGCAATAAGAGCAGTAGATTCAGACATCTTGCTAGGTTCCGGCAATCTCAACTCCGGATACATCTATAATGGCCTGTGCGAATCGGGAGGCCAGAATTACTTGTCTCTATACATGCGCCACGGCACTCTCGACATGGGAGCGAACCCGATTTCTACTGACGGGAATATCATGTGTAATCTCTATTTGGAAGACGTTGCCGTACAAAATCAGAAAAACAACGCCGATGCTTCACTTGATCCTCTTGTCGTACAAACCGCCCGCGATTGTACGATATCTAGCTTTGAGGTTTCTGCCATAGACGTACTCCATAATTGTACGGTGGTAGGTCCCAACTCAGTTGCAGTCCGCCTTTTGAGCGGGATGTTAGCCAATATCGAGAATCTGAAGCTCCCCAGCGCCCCAACATTTTCCGGTGCAATATGGGTTGAAGACGGCGCCAGGGGCGTGGTAAATGGTATATGTGCTCAGGATATAGGGTCATTTGGCCAACTTGTTACCGACGTATCAGCTTCCGGTTCGCGGTCGAGAATAACGTACTCCAATATCGTCTGGAACTACGCCAGCGGAGCCACTCATTCCGGTTATGGTGCAGTAAGTGATGGATCCATTATCGAAGGACAGCAGCTCTACGACTATAGGCAATCCATTGATGAATTCTCAGGACCAAAGGCCGTAACCTACGCCGGGTCCGGTCTCGTCCAGATAGCTATGGCTGGCATTTCTGGCCGCATGCCAGCCGTCGGCGTTTCATTTGATTCGCCGTCGTCCGGCGACGGGACGATGTTCTCGATGGGCGTGCTCATCAAGTATTGGGGCCGCGTCAATTCGTTCCTGCTCAACTTCTCCGGCTATCCAGTTGGTCAGTCCATCTGGGTCGGTCAATCCGGCGACCTAGTCCTCACTCCGCCGACCGGCTCCGGGATGCCTCAGCAGATCATCGGGCAAGTCACCGACGGCTCCGGGATGTTCGTCGGAAACCTATGCGCCGGACTCGTCGGCTCCGGTCAGATCACGCAGACCATGCTCGCCTCCGGCGTGGGTGGTGGAGCGACGACATGGACGACCAGCTACGTGGCTGGCGAGGCCCTCAGCGGCGGCGAGTTCCTGGTCTTCTCCGGGGCCAAGATCGTCACCCTGGCTTATGCCTCCGGCACCTGGGACCACGCAAGCGTGGTGGGCGTCAGCGCCGCTGCGGTCTTGTCCGGTGCCTCGATCGCGTGCGAGACCCTCTGCGGCCGGGACGTCCGGGTCCAGATGGAGGCCAGTCTCTCCGGGCTCGTAGCCGGCAAGCCGGTCTACCTGTCCGCCCTCAGCCGCGGGGCCTGCACGACCATCGCCCCGACCACGTCCGGCAACACCTCCAAGCTTCTGGGTTGGATTTCCAGCACCTCTGGATATCTATCAGGCTCGGTTGCCAGCTCCCTGCTTTCTATTGTCTTCCAGCCTGGTCAGCAGATCCTGCTGGGCTAAAGATAACATATGTCTACCTGGGTGAACAACCAAAGCGGCCAGATGTGGCAGACTGCCCAGATAATCTCTGGGAGCATCTCCTCTGGCGGGATCACCTATGGGACGATCGCATCGGGGGCGGTCGTCAGCGGTTCAATGCCTATGTCCGGATTCATATTCGAGAGGCACATCGATCCCGCGATCCTGGGGACCAAGGGGAACGAATACTGGAAGCAGATCGGAGTCAATACGCATCTGCGGGACAGCGCGGGCTATTCGTCAGGGGTCGGCCATCGGTGGTACCTCGGCGGCATGCTGAACCGGCACGGAGGAACCAACGAGGCCGGAATCAGCTCCGACTTTGAGGTCCAGTTCTACCAATATGCCGTACCGTTCCTGGCAGCAAGGGGCGGCGCGATTGCCAGCGGCGGCATGGGAATCTACATCACGCGACTGTCGACAAGCTCCGGAGGAAAGTTCCAGCTCGGGATCTATGACTCCGCGAGCAGCGGCAATACCATCTATCCCAACACGCTGCTTGAAGTCAATAACGGCAGCGGGGTATTCTGCGCCGTCTTCGATGGCACCCTTTCGAGTGGCTCATTATACACATGGTCTCCCACGACAGTCTTGTCTCCAGGTAGCCTTTACTGGCTTTCCATTGCAGGACACCCGCTCGCAAGAGGTCCGTGGATCAAGCAAGTCGGACAAGCTACATATAGTCCGTGGGGCATCAATGACTGCTTCAACGTTGACAACACCGTGGCCATAAAAGGCATCTACGTGAATGACAATAGCTATTGGAGCGGCAATTGGCCCATGAAGACTACCTTCCCGACTGTCTCTGGACTCGTACAATTTTCTAACGTGACTATTCCGGGAATCGGAATCAGATACTGATGCCCCTCTTCCTGAACAGCGGCGCGTTGCAGTCCAGAGCCGTCTCCTCGGGAGACCTCATCTCTGGTGAGATATATGTTGGACATGTGGGATCTGGGGCCATTACGAGCGGCATTATTACCCAAAACGCCCTGCCTATCGTCATGTCTGGTCACATCGCTTCTGGGGCGGGTGGCTCAAAGCTCGAACGATATTATAGGCAGATAGGCACGCTAGGCGCGTTTGGAAGCTTCGGGGGATGGGCGCATTCAGGCTTTGACGTGACGCGGGGGTATCCCGCTGGACAGAATAACTGCGCCCTTGGAATCGGAACGACGTTCAGCCCCTCGCAGACGATGCGCGTCTTCTGTATGCCCTTCGCTACAAGCAGGGCATTATCTGCTTGGAAAGTCGCCGTCTGGAAGACTCAGAACGGAAACGACGGCAGGCTTTGCCAGATGGGCATATATGATGCGGGCTCAGATCTCTGGCCCACGACGCTGCTCTACAGCACGTCGCAGTTGCGGATGAGCGGACAATCAACATACCCAGACCCAATCTACGGCAGAACCGAAGAGAGCGGCCTAACCTGGTCCTTTGCGCCAAATAAGCTCTACTGGGCTGCGTGGCTGCAGGGTTCCGGAGCAGTCATAGGCTTAAAGGGAGTGTTTGCCCCATTGCAGTTCTGGGGAGTCGACGCAAACATGATCCCGACAAACATCGCCATGATATCGTACCGGGGAGTGAGCGGGACCTGGCCGTTGCCCGATCCGTTTCCCACGACGTCTGGTACGCTGGAAGGAACCGCAGCCAGCGTACCAGACGTACAATTCTACTTCTAAATGGGAAAACCAATATCCCTGACAAGCGGCGCGATGGTCTCGAGGCAACTGGCCTCTGGAGACTTCGGGTCTGGCTGTGTGACCATCGGCGTTATAGCCTCTGGCGCCATAACATCTGGGAGCATTGGCCTGGCGGCCGTATGCTCAGGAAACGTAGACTCGACTGGCTTGGATCTCATAGGAAGCTCGGATTACGACCGGTTCAGGATGAAGGGGTACGGCTCCGGCATGTCCTTTAGCGCCAGTGGCATGGCACAGCGCTGGTATCCTGCCGGATTTACTGCCATGAACAGTACTCCCTCTCAAGCCCTCACAAGCTTCCCCGGTCAGTGCATTTATGCAATACCCATTTGTTCCGAAATGGGCGGAACCATCGACGACCTCCGCTTTTATAAGAATTTCACCGCATCCGGCGAGTCTTTCTGCCTTGGAATTTACGACAATGTCGACGCCACGATGGCTGACATATGGCCCGGAAGCCTACTTACCCAGGCTTCTGGCCTCTCGGCGAGCGGCGCGAACGGGCCTATCAACATGAATCCCGGCTTAGCCCTGAATCCGAACTGGATCTATTGGCTCGCCCTGCGCATGCCATCAACGGCAGGAACATACAGCCTACAAGGCATGACAGCCTGCTATCTGAACTTGTTCGGAGTCAACCAGAAATTCGAGGAGAATTCCCAAATATTCGGCGTCAACATGCCATGGAGCGGGACTCCGCTCCCCGACACGTTCCCCACGTCATCCGGAAACATCATGTACTATTCCGGGTACTTCCCGACTATCGCCATCCACTACGCCTAGACCACGCCACGCACAACATACGCACAGTATATAAGTTATCAACTCAGGAGATTCATATGCCCGGCAGCTGGGAATTCGGACCGCCGCAAGTCCTCGTAGCCATACTCACTCGAGAGACGGTCACGACCAAGTGGGCACAAGGATTCCGTGAACTCCAAATGCCGCCACAGTCCCAGATCATCTTCCTGACCGGCATGCCCTTCGGCCATGCTCGAAACTCGGCTTGCCAGACGGCGTTGCAGCACAACTTCACATACCTGTTCTTCCTGGACGACGACGTGATCTGCCCGCCGGACACGATTCC
>Ga0315284_10007777_pt1 | contig 15300 bp, 14 predicted proteins | sample YL17G09_16_MG_FD_203696 | JGI IMG/M metagenome (GOLD analysis project Ga0315284, IMG submission 203696) | Sediment microbial communities from Yellowstone Lake, YNP, Wyoming, USA - YL17G09_16 | ecosystem: Environmental > Aquatic > Freshwater > Lake > Sediment | place: USA: Wyoming | collected... | reverse complement strand
GAGAAAATAAAAATCGGGGACATTTAATAATTCAAGTCTTGAAAGGACATTTCTATATAGTAATTCAATTTTCGAGGAACATATAAGAATTAATATTTGTATTTTTGTATTTAATAATAAATAAAAAAATAATTATATATAGTAATATTAAAACAACATGGCAACACTAGCAGAAATAGAAATTTATCTCGATATCGAACTCGGTGACAAAATTCTTTGTAACGGAAAAAAGAAACCAGACAAAAACAAATATTATTATTATCGTGGTCAGTATTACATTATCAAACTAACACATAATATGTGGATGATCGCGAGTGATTCAGCGAAGACACGGCAGATAATGCGCAATTATATTTTTTATTGTGATGGTTCTAATTACGCGCGGACACGAATAGACGACTCTCTTGTTGGATGGCATAGACTCGCGATCGATTGTGATGACGATATGGTTCCTGATCATGTCAATAGAAAAATATTTGACAATAGAGTCGATAATCTTCGAGAAGTCACACATGAAATAAACAATAGAAACAGGTCAATCAGATCAGATAACACATCAGGAAAGCAGGGCGTCGATAAATGTGATATAAATGGGTATGAATATTGGAGAGTTTTTATAAGAGACAACAATAAAAAACCAGTTCAAAAATTATTTAGTATCGATAAGTTAGACGTCGATGAAGCAAAGAGACAAGCCATAAGACATAGGAGATATCTAGAAAGGTTATATGGTTATAATGGCGAATAAAATTAAATAAAATACATAAAATCATTATGATGTTATGTATTAATAAATTAAATGTAGAATGATATATATCTCTAATTCATCGAGAATATCATCATGACGTCTGTGTGACCTAACTCTTTTAATAGAGCTGACATCTGTGTCCTGTGATCTGGATTATCTCCCAATGATCGAGAGACAAACATCACCAATGATGCCCGATCAGATCCTTTGAATTCATTCCCGCGAATTCGTGCCTCAATGCTTGGCCATCTGTCGACAGCTGGTCTGCCTCTTGATTTTTTCACGGGCACTGCTTCGACGACAGTCTCGGGCTGTTTAACTTCTTCAGGTTGTTTGACTGCTTCTTTTTTCTTTCTTGGTTTTGGTTTTTCGACAACAGGCTCAGCCTCTATGGGTTTTTTATCCTCGACGGCTTTCTTTGTTCTGCGTTTTGGTTTTTCGACAATCGGCTCAGCTTGGATGACTATGACCTTTTTAACCTCTTCGATCTTCTTCGCTATTTTTTGCCTTTGCTTTCCCCTGACTCTAATTTTGCTGACAATGTTCTCAGGTGTGATAACTTCGTCAGCGGGTGAGTCGATGTAATTGGCGCCAAGATGGGAATCGATAGGAGTGTCGACACAAGGCTCGACAGAAGACTCGACAGGCTTGGAATTCATCATCACAACTATATCAGACATTTAGATTTCTTATATTATTATATCCGAAAATATTTTTAATGATAATATTATTTCGATTAAAATATTTCTCCCTGTCAATAGTATACACATCATGACTGAAGAGAAAAAGCTTAATGAGCCATCAATTCCCACGTCTAAACGTAATAAAAAACTAAATGAGCCATCGATCACGATCGCTGAACGTGAGAACATGCCTAATCTAACTGTCCCCTCAAAGGGTGGACCACGTGTCAAAGCACCGCCTAAACAAAATGAATCAGAAGAACAATATAATCGCAAGATTGAAAACTTTAGATATTTCTGTACTCCTGACGGATATCCCACAGTAATCGGTGATAAAGAAGGGATAACAGAAGAAGTCAAGACAGACCCATATATCTCGGGTGGAATAACAAAAAGGTCGGGTGTGCTTGGATCTGGTACTCCATGGTTTATCATTGCTGAAAAAAATGCAATGTGGAGACAACAACATTCACTACCTGATAGAAGGTATGGAGGGGGCTATATTGAATTTGAAAGTGATGATCCATCCGCATATTATAATGCCAAAATTGCTGAGAGAGATCCAAATCTTGAGAAGCGTGGACCGTTCGCAAGATTCATAAACGGTGTATCATACATTCCAAAGGCTCTCATATTGCGTGAACAACCAGCACTAAAACTGTTTACTATGCAGGGAGATGACCCACGACAGCCATCGATGGAGGATCTGGAGAACGATCGCAAAGATCCATATTATATGACTGTTGCGAATAGTCTGACAAATACCAGATCATATCCAGTCAGGACACAGATCGGCAATGATCTGACAGACTCTAGGAATGCAGTGAACAAACTAAATCAAATGAGATTTAACAAGATCGCATATCCATATGGTGAGGGTATTGGATCTGCTCCATGGGTTCTTAGACCTGATCAAAATGATTCAGCAGAAAAAATAAAGGCGCCACATGATCTGGCTAGACATAGGAAGAATGTCATGATGAATGGTATGACTAACCATATCCTCAGGGATAACACTCAAAGAGTCCTAGGGACGATACCATCCGTGAATGCGTATTGATGTTGATTTATCCATGACCATATTCGGTGTCTCCATCGTTGGCATCACTGATGTCCTGTGTCTTATGTCATCCGTTCTGATTGGGAGTTCTTTGACCTTCTTCACATTGTCTGACGGCACATCATTTTTTTTCTTTCTTGTGTTCTTGAAATCCTTCATAATATCTTTTATATCTAGTTCAGGTTCTTCATATTTGTCGAGCATAATAAAGTGATCTAAATTTTGTCTAAATCTTTGTTCGATTGGTGCACGTTTGACAATCACAAGAAAATTATTTTTTTGTTCATCTGTGTCCTTTGTTGCATCCATGACCATATCAAAGAATTCCGATTTACTCATATCTGGTGGACAGTATTGTTCATACAGGACATTCATCTCTAGTCTGTTACATTTGAACACGAATAGATAATTGGCTTGGAGGCGACACGATCGGGGACACAGATTTAAATATTGACACAATAGCCATGAACTAGAATTTATATGTCGTCCCTTTACAAACATTTCTAAAAAGGCTTTCGAGTTGATAAGCTTCTTATCATTTATAATGTCATCAAATATCACTAATATCTTCGGGACTTTTGTGATGTCGCCATTTACTTTTGCGATTAGACTCTTTTGTTGATCTATTACTTTTTGAATGTCTGAGGGCTGTGGCATATGTACGACATGATCTTTATTAATAGTTCCATTATCAATCAATGAATCATACATATCATCATCAGAACCAATGAACAAAAATATGGCGTCAAAGTATGGCCTCGGAATTTGTTTTATCTGTTTCTTTTGATCATTGTCATTTGATGTGTCCTCGAGTGATTTCCCGTACATATGGGGTTTAGTTAATAAGTTGGCCACGAGTGTCGTCTTGCCTCCTCCCTGACTTCCTGAGAATAAAGATATTGATGGATGCTGTGGGATGACGTTCGCTTTCATCATTGCCCTTTGTTTGATATTATGTTTTGATGATTCTATCTTTTCTATTTTCATAGATAAGTCCTTTTCCTTTTTTGGTGGCATATACTTTTAGGGCTCATAAAATTATTTTCAGAAAGTAGTTTATATCACTAATGGCGACTATAACAGCACAGCAACCGAGACAAGTGGAACACAAATATCCTATCGAAAAAACAGATCCACGATATTCCGCAAGTGATGCGATATATGAAATCTTTAAAAATAATTTGATGCGTATGTTTTTGAATAAAAATGGTAAAGTCCTTAAGTCAGATTGGAAGACTATGATCTCAGACGCGCGGAAAGATACGGCAGATATTCTTATTGATTCTGGGTCAAAGGTAGAAAATATATCACCAATCCAAAAAGTCATATATGATAAATCATCATCTGATGTGTATGGCACATTATTCACGAAACATAAAAATGCACCTAAGAGTCTCGTCAGCATTTATAAAGGGGATGATAGTGTGTTGAAACGTCTTTTAGATGTAAAAAAAGTTATAGAGACTGCAAGCGATGCATATGTTAAACAGTATGGAGATGACGGAATTTATGAAGCACTTGAAAAATCTTATGTCGCCTTTAAAACTGCTGAGGATAAAGCTAATGAGATTAAGGTCGGATCACAGGAAACACCTGAGGCCGAACCTGAGGCCAAGCCTGAGTCTGAACTTGGAGAAGAAACAAAGGGGTCAAAGGAAGAACTATTGAAGCTTCTTGATGAAGATATTCGTGGATCATTAAAAAAGATTGAACATGTAAATGAACAACATAGACAGATGATCGCTGATATTGAAGGAAGAAGTCATGAGGATCGGGAGAAGATGATCGGATTTGATTTAATGAGGATGAACGCAATAAATAAGAATCTCCATGAATTTTATCAAAGAGCTGAGAATATCGTCGGAAAGGAAAACATCGGGAATAATCCTGTGACGAGGCAGATCGCGAAGATCGGCGCAATCCTTCATGAAAATCTCGAGAGAAGTTTCCAAATGATGGAGGAGGAAAGAGGCAAATTAGGCGAAAGTGAGAAGGCACCCGAACCAGTTAAGGCACCCGAACCAGTTAAGATAACAACAAAAAAAGGCGGGAATGTGCCACGCGGTAAATCTGGAAAAGAAACGAAGGAGGGGACTAATGTGTTCGATCTAATTAGAAAAAGGGAAGGGATGATAATGAATAAATTAAAGTTAGATATGGACAAGATTCAGGATAAATCATCTAAGATAAAAGCATCAGAGGAAATGCAGAGAAAGATGAATGATGTATCTAGAAAGATATTCGAACTGAACACAGGGATCGATTTATCCAAGGTTAACCAATCCCCAGAGCATGTGGGATTATTAGATCAAGCATTTTCAACAGGTATCGGAGCAGTCCAAAGCATAGCGGAGCTTATCCAAAAAAAAGGACTGATAAAGCAAGATAGAGAATATCTTGGATCACATAAGGGCGGATGGTCTTCCCTCATTCGTAATGTTCAGCCCGTTGATGATCTTGATAGTATCGCTATGGCTCATGATATGGAATTCTTGAGAGCTGCGTCGGAACGTGATCCCAATGTACAACGGAAAATAATCAGAAACGCACACCAACATATGATAAGTGAAATAGATCACCTAAAGAAGACACTAGATAAAAAGAGTGATGAATATAAAGACGCAGTAATCACAAGAAGTGCGTTATTAGGAATGCTTAAGGTCGTCGATGGAGGACAACAAGTCGGCCTAAATCTTGACTCGTTTCTCATGACCGATGGCGCTGATAAAATTGATCCGCAGACAATATCATCCCGTTTTGATAATTTAGTTGATTCGATGGATGATCTTGTGAAATATGTCAACACTAACGTCGAATCAAAAGAAGAAGATAAAATAAAAGATGAAGGATATTCAACATTTAAACAAGGACATTATAATTCTGGTCTTGTCGAGAGTGATCAGAGTGGATACGGTGGATATGAAACACGTCAACCACCCATCACACCACCTGTCATAAGTACACCTCCACCCGTCACACCACCCATCAGACCACCTATCAACCCACCAGTCGGAATCAAACCACCCATCGAACCACCATACGGCATCATTGCTGATCCTCCCTTAGATGCTGAGGGGAAACCAGCAGGATATATGAATGTCACACATCAACAAGCTATTAAAAAAGTCCCTATGACATTAGATGGTTTATTGGGTGAATTGCAAAAGATGAACAGTGGAGGAGGTGGAGATCCATCAAATATCTATAGTCTCAAACCTGTCACAGGAGAAAGAAACATGAGGCCATTATTGGTGAAAGGTGACTATAATGGAGTTCTAGACAGAACTAAAAAAGAACAAGAGGATAATCTCACATTCTATGCAAAATGGAAGAATGTCCAAGCAGGCAACGGAAACGGTAACCAGCAACCTCTGCCCGATCAGATTCTCCCCGCTAAAAATAGTCTACTTAGAGCCCAGTCAAGAAATGATATATATAGATTCTCTGACAACTTCGATGTCGGCGCCCGTAAATGGTATCATCAAACATATAGACCAGCTATGCAGAAACATGCGATCGTTCACTCGACAGCAATCAATAATAAGTGGGCAGTACCAATGACAAGAATAAATCAGACACATCAACTGCCCACAAGGAATGGGGCACTCCCCGCAGGTGTTGGGAGACCGATCCAATTCGCCAGAGAGACTGAGAACGGATTCGATATATATACACCATACCAACAACGCAACGCAAGGCAGACAAGATTATTTAATGGCGATGTTGTTGATGGTCGCAGAGTGTAATGATATGTTAAGGTATAACGGAATATGTACACACTATAAAAATATTTTGAAGCACTAGAATATATTAAATATGTTCGCACGTAAGAATGAAGACTCTAAAGTTGATGAAGAAGTTCACGCACTCAGAAGTGCCAACGCATTGACCTATGTGAGGCCATCAAATGTTGCACTAATTGATAGACGTGTTCTTAAATCGTATAACTTTTCTAGTAACGTTTACGAGCTGGGAAGCACTCTCCAGCTGATCTGCAACTCGGGCGCGGATGCCGTGTGGGGGCCTAGTTCTTATATAAGATTTGAATACACTGCGACCGCTGCCCTTGATTTTGGATGTGGTTCGGTGCTGAACTGTATAAAGAGCATACGGCTCACACATAGATCAGGTGAGATCCTCGAATACATTGATAATGTCAACATATTGGCCAATTTGAGATTGTACTGGGAGCACTCAACCGACGATTTTAAGAAGCTGGCGGGGATGTTGGGATTCGAGTCACCAACAGTGCCAGATAGGAATAGACCCGGGGCCGGGGTAAATGTTGCATGTATTCCCCTATCACTTATATCGGGTCTTTTCTCGAATACATCACAATATATGCCCCCTGCTCTTATCGCGGGTATGAAGTTAGAGCTTGAACTCGCGCCCAATTCCTTTATCACTATTGTCAGTAAAGGTGTGACACAGATCAGCAACATAAAACCGACACTGCTCTTAGACTCCGCTCAATTATATGACGTAGTATCTAAACAGCTATTAACGGAAATGGCAGATGTCGACCAATCTGGAATTCAGTTCTCATATGATACTTTTTTTAACTCATACGTTGTCACTAATACAAATGCGATTAACTTGGACGTTCAACAGTCTGCATCACTTACTTCACAAATTATCGGAATTACAAGAGATAATAATCAAGTGACTACACTATTCGATGAAGGTGATGCTAACAACTATATCGATCCATATACCGTAAGTGGTTTTAGGCTCGGGAGTCTCTATTTGCCTCAACAGCAAATAAAAGTACCTACGGGGTCAACTTGGGACGTCACACAGAGAAATTCTAAAGAATGGTATAGTATCGGCCTAATGGGATTTCAGAGCTATGTGGACGAATTTCATAAGGCAGCAGGAAAGGCAGCATCTATTAAATTCACTGAGGCGAATGCAGTCCCTGAAATTAGCAATCAATCATTTACAACTGGTAAAGCATGCTTAAGCTTTTCACTCGAAAAGTCATCATGTGGCCTAGAAATGACAGGTGAGCCTACTAACAATAGTCGCATATTGAACTTTTCTGGCGTGATTGATAATTTGGTTGGTCAGGGTGCCTTTCCTTTGGTGGGTCCTCTCGTACTTGGCAATAAGTACACACTGAGCGAAATTAGATTTGATTCATTTTTGAGATATGTGAGAGTCGCAAATTGTATGGCAGACAACTGTGTCGTCGATCGTTAGCCTCCTATGTTACTTTTTTATGTTATTATTTTATGACATCTAATAATTAATTACTGATTACTAGATATATAAATGTCATACTATCCTTTTTCAGATTATTCATTTGTAAAATTTGTAAAAAGTCATATAGCAGGTAAAAAATATGATGCTGTCTTAATAAATAAAAAGACAGGCAGACTGTCGATGATTCCTTTCGGTGATTCATCATATGAACAATTCAAAGATAAAACAGGACTCGGAATCTATTCACACTTGGATCATGGTGATCAGAAACGAAAAAAAGCATATGTCACCAGACATGCCAATGATATCAAACCCTCTAATTATTCTGCTGGTTATTTTTCTATGAAATATCTATGGGATTAATTTGACGATATAATATTATATCATACATGTCAACACTGAGACAACGACAATTTCCAAACTTTGTACGTATTAATGAGGAATTAGAACGGGCACGATATGCAGAACGTGTGGAGGCTGAGAGACTACTGAATGAGGGGGAATTCCTCCAGTCCGCTCGATATGTCGAGCGTGGGGCGTCAGATGCATCACTTGGGCTTGAAGAGATTCCGCTCTTAGAAGAGGGTCCACTATCTCAGGCTGGGATGTACAACGCCGCGGAAATTGCAGCGGGAAACCTTGCGCGAGGTGTCGCTCGGAGTATTGTGGGCGGAGCTGTGGAGAGTGCTGTCGGTGGTGGTGCATTGGGATATACTGCGAGAGCTATCGCAGGAGGTGTGGCGGGAGGTGTCGCGAATAGTGCCGCGCGGAGTGCTGCGAGACAAGCTCCACAAGTCGCGGGCAGACTCGGTGGTTATTTTGATCCTGTGTACAGAGTTTTTAGACCTGTATTTAATTCGCCCATAGCTCGCACCCTAGGACGTGGCGTCAAAAATGCAATGAGTGCAGAGGCTGGTGTCGCACTTGCTATGGGTGAACTCACATATAAGGGACTTAATATGTTGTTTGATGAAAGAGATTTAGAAAAAAGGAAAAAAAAACTAAGAGATCAAGGATATAAAATCCTAGACAGTAGTGGTGAGCATGAAGTCCAGCCCAGAGGAGATGAAAGCCTTTCAAAATACACCCAAGTCCCAGCAAACCCAACAGAAAGAAAGAAAGGGAATGAACCAACAAAACCTAAGGAACCCATCATATATGTCACTCCTGAACCAGTCACACCAGATGAAATAAAGGCGCCTATCATTCCACCACGTGAACCACCTATAACGCCTGCTATTCCACCACGTCAACCACCTCCAGTGAAACCACCGACAACAGTCACACCACCAGTGAGACCACCGACAATAGTCACACCACCAGTGAGACCACCAGTGAGACCACCAGTCACACCACCAGTGAGACCACCAGTGAGACCACCAGTCACACCACCAGTCACACCACCAGTCACACCACCAGTGACACCACCTCAAGTCATCGGATCAGAACCAAAGACGACAAACTCGTTTCAGATTGTCACACATCAACAGGGTCAATCTAACAGAGGATTATATATGGGTCCACGTCCAGTGAAGCCGATACACTACAGGATCCCTAATAACAGACCATATGACATGGTTGAATGGGAACGTGGGGCAAGGGCTAAAGCACTAGCGATGGTACAATAATTTAATCTAGGTACATAGTATAATCCCAACATGAATATCGGCTACGGTCAACCAACAGGGAATGATTTCTCAGCTATTAGAACTGCAAAATGGCAGGATACAAATAGATTCAAATATATACGAATCAACAATCAAGAAAGAAGCAGTGGATCACCCACCAATTTCCAAGTCAATTTGGGGAACGATCCATTGTTAGATAGATGTGAACAGATCCAGTTAATATCATGTATCATCCCTAATGTAGGATTTAATGTTTCTGCAAAGATTGGAAACAATACATTTACAATAGAGTTTGCAGGATCTCCCCCCACCATCCTCGTCATCCCTGATGGGTACTACACCACGGCAGATATACTGACTATACTGAACACCATCCCTGCGCCTCTCGGGACTATTGTCTTTACACAAGATCCGATCACTGGATCAATCGTCGCCACATCATCAGCCCTTAACATCACTATCATAGGTTCTGCATCTTTTCCCAACACATCAGGACTGAACTCTTATTTAGGTTTCACATCCACACAGAGTGCATCATTAATCATTACATCACAGTCAAGACCTGCACTAAATGGCGACACCATCTTTTTTATCCATTCCGCAGAATTAGGGATGAATATCACATATCTCGATACCAGAACAACTGGCGGAAGCATTAACGATGTCAATGGCATGTTCAGTGTCCCTGTCACTGTTCCATATAATCAAATCCAATCATACATAGGACAAGCAGAGGATCGGGTTGTCTTTGGTAGGCGTACACGTTCCGTGCGTAACTTTAATATAACTTTGAGAACCAACAACGGACGAGAACTCGTCCTAGGTGAGAATGATCAAGTCGTAATAGTTTTAAAAGCGTTATTCTCGGTTGATCAACGATAAATATCTTTTCTAATAGTATATCAATCATGAACGGTGACGGAGGATCAACCCAGAACGACGGAGTCGATGGACAAAACATAACACCTAACTCAGTTATCACAAATGAGGTAAAATCCACAGATATACTTTTTACGACTGCAAGACAAGCAGATTCATTAGTGTCACCTGTTAACTATGTTTTGCCAATTACCAAGCCTCCAGAAGATGGAGGGACATACGCAATTACTAATGCTGTTGATGCAGGTGGGTTGTTCACTACACCCTCAGTTAATTCCACATTACAGATCGGGCTCACAAGTGGTGGACCAAATGCCACGACATTAAATTTTACCTTCCAAGCTAATACAACATTCCCTATCGACCTTATCTTGAATGTGATCAATGAAAGGATAGCAGGTTGGTATGAATCAATATTCTCGAATATTCAAGTCGTTGTATCATTGAATGTCACATCATTCCCATACAGTACAAATATATTTGTCTCGTCCCCTGCTGGATCTGCCACAGTCCTCAACCCTGCGGGAATAAATCAGGTCGCCACATTTCTCGGATGGCCTTCAACATCACCATCATATGCAGGTAGTAACACCTTCACATCACCTAATACAAATACTGTGACACAGATTATAGACATAGATAAGTTATTAATATGGAAGAAGATACCAACATCGTTCGAAGATCTCAGAAATAGAATAGAGTCATATGACGGCACAACATCTATTACATGTCAAGATACTGGTTCTATCCAGTCAATCGGAAATGTTAATCATAATAATGGTAATCTATCAAATGTCGGTTCAGTCGCAGGGACAGCAACATGCAATATTACTACAAGCACGACACAGATTATCAATGGTTCATCACAAGTAAAAATAAATGTTGATAGTACTGATAGATTAGTGATAGACACAAATACATCTAAATTATCAACGAAGTCTATATTAGTGGGTCCTCAGGCTTCATCATTAACCCTAAATGATAATGGGACATTCTCATTAGGATCATTCGGGGCAAACCGCGGGGTCATTGACGGATCAGCAACCAATTTAAATATCGTAGGATCTGGTGCGCAGACATCCATAGAGTTAGAACTTCCCGCCAAAGTAACGACAAGCGTCTTTAATGGTGGGTTCAGGTCTGCACGTCATGTCATAGATCAAAATAATCAAATATTTAATGATCCATTTAATACCCAACGTTTGAGGGTTGATAACACTGGCGTCGTCATAAACAATGCATACAATATGCCACTGACTGGGGGTACACTTGCACAAGTATTAACATCTAACGGCGCATCCACTCCATTATGGTCAACACCTCAGATATATGGTTTATTTAGTCAGACATCCACACAGACTGTCGCCAACACAACAACAGAGACATCTTTGATAGGTACGGGCGTGGGCCCTGGGCTCACTGTCCCTGCTGGATACTTTCAGAATGGTTATTCATTCTTATACAAAACGGGAGGGCTTTTTAGAGATTCGGCAAACGGTCAGCTTATTCGTTTTCGTCTTAGAAATTCTGGCGTGTTGTTTGATTCTGGATTCCTTTCATTGTCGAATGTGAACTCACTGAGAGGATGGAACATAGACTGTCAATTCACATATTATGGGGGTAACATCGTCACTAATTTTAGTTTCTCATATACAGATGGCAATAATGATCTGTTTGGGTTTACTAGTCAAGGTACAAACCCTATCAACAACCTTCTGCCGAATACGTTGGGCTTTACAGCACAGTGGGTCGTGGCGAACGCAAACAATACTATCAGCTCTAACTATGGAGTCATCACAAAGATATTTTAAATCTCTATAGTATAATCATGACATCCATATTAGTCCTATTGCCCGTTGATGGCTCGAGAGTTCAATTCGTTTTATCATGTCCCGATCCTAAGGATCAATGGATCTATCTGTTCAGATTTCTCACGAATAAAAATATAGCTTTCTGTTCACAAGATGAATATATGAATCCTGACTCACTCAATGCACAGCAGATATACTGTGTTGTCAAAAATGGAATCGTAGAAGGTGCATATACACTTTTTCAATGTCTCCCGACTCCTGAATGGGAATCAAAAGAAGAGAAGACACCTAACTTTACATCAGTTATAGGAAGTCTTGCATGGGTTATGATGGGGAAGGATGACATCCCTGATGATGTTCCATTGTCAGTCCCACTGCCTACCGATGAAATACTCCCACCAGATAAAACAACCACAACGACTGAAGCTCCACCACTACCAGATATATTAGTGTAGGACATTCATATATAGATGGAACACAATGAAGACAAAGATTATCAGCTATGCTGCTCAAAAACTAAAGCGAGTCTTTTAAGATTTTTAGTACAAATCATTATCACGTTTACATTAATGATTTTTTGTGTGTATCAGTTAGCATCAGGAAATGAAGAACCGATATATATCAATCTCATCCTCATATTAACTGGGATATGGCTCCCCTCTCCTAAACATGAATAATTTTTAATATGATGTATGTCAAATTAAAAATAATAAGTAATGATCATTATTATCCATAGAGCTTTTCAAATTCATGACGCTTGATGATGGCTTGTTTTCTAGCCTCGTCATATCCTAAGACTCCAATGTTAAATGATTTTGTCTTTCTTCTTGTCGTGCCATCAGGTCTGTCTACGAGAATCCTAGCCGTCCAATATTCTGTGCCCTTGTAAGCTTTTGACCAATAGACACCTTCATATCCTGATGTGTTGTCTGCCCTCAGTTCCCTCGGCACTCTGATATGAGTCGGTTTTATTATCTTCAAGTTATTCGGAAGGTTATCATATAGGCATTCGTTTTTATGTTTGACTTCATATCCCATCCGCATACATCCCCACGATTCTATGCCATTGTGCGTCTTCGCGAATCCGTCCCGTGTATTGTCTAAATAAAAATAGATATGTGTCTCAAGTAGTTTAAATGTTTCTTTTGAGTCATCCGCTATGATCCATTTATTATAAAGTGTCCCTAATAGTTGGATGATCACATATTTCCCTTCAAGATAATAATATTGATTTTTATCTTCTTTGTTCTTTCCCTTACACCGTATCATATCACCGATTTTAACTCCTAGATGTTTCTCTATCCTGAATAATGAAGCCATATGATATATATTATTAGAATTGATTTATATAAACTAATCATATATTTTTTATTACATATTTTTGTCTGTGCGTTTCGATTTGACAAATCATTGTTATACAGTTTGATGATAAAATTACCATTATTACTTTTTCTGTGTTCGGGTGCGTTTTCTGTTTTTTTGGTGGAAACATATAAGAATTTCTTTTTTCTCGGCATATATTATCCTCCATAGATCAGTTACAATAAAACAGATATTATCTAAAAGACTTAACGGGTAGTATAGAATGGTTATCATTTATCGCTACGCTCTAAATGTCTAGAATAGATTTGATATTTATGTTACAATTAAATCCTAATCGCTCCGCTCTCATAATCAGCCTGACGGCTTCACGAGTCGTCCTAAAGGACTCCAGATACAATTAAATACTTATTTCAGTCCTGCGTAGATATCCCTTCTCCTATCGTCGACTTTTAATCGCTGCGCTCTAAAAGTCCTAATGGGTAGACTAGAATGGTCACAATTAAATGGGGAGTATAAGAATCTTATTTCATCCCTTGTTAGTTATCCCTTCTCCTATCGTCGACTTTTAATCGCTGCGCTCTAAAAGTCCTAATGGGTAGACTAGAATGGTCACAATTAAATGGGGTGATTAATATCTTATCGCTCCGCTTTCGGCCTACGGCCTCACGGGTTCACCTGCGGTTCCCTGTGACTTTTTTTATTGATTTTAAATCGTGATCATCTAATAATCACAATTTAATGGACGGAAATCAAACACATAAATATTTTCAGCATATAGTTTAAAATGGATGCCGTTAGTCTTTATTGTAATTATTGTGACGATTGTCTCCCTGCTAATCGTTTCATGATATGTCGAATATGTAAGGACAATATTAAACCGAAAAAGAGAAAGGACAGATGTGATTGTGGGTTTCTTTGTAAAGAACATACAGGGCGGAATTTTGTCACATATAATCATGATAACTTTTTTCTCTGTAATTTTTGTATGCCATTATTTGACATGGCTGATCCAGAAATCCTAGAGCATCTAAAATAATTTGTACATCATGATTATAAATGGGTGTCTATTCAGACTATGATATTGTGGACAAGTATCTCCACTGCGCCGACTGTAACGAGGACATGACTGATGATATGTTCCCTGAGTGTTTTGGCTGTGATGACAAGATAAAACCACGTGGACTGCGTCAATATACCACATCAGATGTGTTATGTCATAAACATATGGATAAAAACACATTCACACGCAAAGGCAAAAATATAATTCTGTGTCATCATTGCATAAGACCTTTTCATATGGAAGATCGTCAGATACTCAGATATATCGATTTTAATTTATCACTTGAGTCTAAGATCAAAAAAATATAATTATTTTTTTATTTATTATTAAATACAAAAATACAAATATTAATTCTTATATGTTTCTGGAAAAATTAAATATCTAAGTTATTTTAATTTAAAATTGTAAAAAGAAAAAAGAATAAATATCAACGAATTCAAAAAAGTATAAATATCTACCAATTCAGAAAAGTAATATAGATAGCTAAAGAACAAAAAGTAATATAGATAATGAATTCAGAAAAGTAATATAGATAGCTAAAGAATAAAAAGTAATATAGATAATGAATTCAAAAAAGTAACAAAGCAAAACAAATATTAAAAAGTAATCATGTCAACTAAATAATAAAAAGTCATATAGATACCAATAAATAATTAAATTTTACCTTATTGCTTTTTTACATTTCCACAAAAAATTTATTACTTTCAAAATTAAATTACTTTATGAAAAATTTGTAACCTCAAAAAATTGTATTTCTTATTTTTTTATTTATTATTAAATACAAAAATACAAATACAAAAATACAAATACAAAAATACAAATATTAATTCTTATATGTTCCTCGAAAATTGAATTACTATATAGAAATGTCCTTTCAAGACTTGAATTATTAAATGTCCCCGA
>Ga0315284_10007776_pt1 | contig 15301 bp, 20 predicted proteins | sample YL17G09_16_MG_FD_203696 | JGI IMG/M metagenome (GOLD analysis project Ga0315284, IMG submission 203696) | Sediment microbial communities from Yellowstone Lake, YNP, Wyoming, USA - YL17G09_16 | ecosystem: Environmental > Aquatic > Freshwater > Lake > Sediment | place: USA: Wyoming | collected... | reverse complement strand
CGGAGGTGAGCAAATGACTAAGCCATATTATAAGAAAGAATGGATTGAGAAGCGTAAAGAAGTCATCGGTACAGAGTGCGCTTGGTGTGGAAGTACTAAAAAGCTTCAAATTCATCATGTGGATTACGGTACTTTCGAAGCTTACAAAAACTTGACTGATGACACGTTTATTACGATCTGTAGGAAATGCCATTATATGTTCCATGAAGGAAGAGATCTCTGCCCGTCTTGCAAGGAAAAAGGAACAATCAAATATAAGAACTCTTGGTTTCCAACATGCTGGCAATGTGCACATCCAGATGAGATTTATCGTGAAGAAGATGAAGAAGATGAAGAAGATGATATCGGTTCCATCATGCATCCGGATACAATTCTTTTTTCTCTGAGTCTTATGGACGCGGAGGCCGATTGTGAATGAAAAAGCCGCGCATGACAGGCGTGCAAATGTCCCACCTGGGCGTGCTGCTGTGGATGGAGTACAAGCCGTCCGAGATCGCCGACGAGATCAAATGCAACACGGATACCCTATACAAGAGTTACATTCCGGCAGGCTGCCCGCATCGCCGAGACGAAGAAGGCAACATCTGGATCGTCGGTACAGAGTTCGCGGCCTGGGCGCGCACGATGTTCAAGCGCTCCGATGCGCGCAAGACGGACATGGGACGCGATCAGGCATGGTGCATGAAGTGCCGCCGGCCGGTTGACGTGACTGACCTGGTGATCAAGCCAGCCAGAGAACGACTAGAGCGAGTTACCGGCCGGTGTTCCGTGTGTGGATCCAAGGTCAACAGACTTAGGCGAAGATGAATAACATGGTAGGATTTAACTGGCTACCCGCGAAAGACGGAGATTCAAGGGCGTATGAGTTGATGAAGCGACACTACACCTTTCATCCCTACGCCGATGGACGCCGACAGAACCAATCCAACCGCAACCGAAAGTTGATCGTTGGGCCAGGTGAAAAGATGGTGCTCTTGACAGTTGACTGCAACGCACTGTTCATCTGGCGGAAATTTATAGACAAGAGCGGGAATATCGGCGTCAACTGTGCAGTGTTCCACAACGAAAGTGAACTACTCAGCAGCGAACTGATACAAGAAGCCGAGCAGATAGCGTGGCAACGATGGCCAGGGGAACGACTCTACACTTACGTCAACGCCAGCAAGATCAAGAGTGTCAACCCAGGCTATTGCTTCAAGATGGCAGGTTGGCATGTGTCTGGAAATACAAAGAATGGTCTGATCATCATGGAAAAACTACCAAAAGGAGAGTAACATGGATACGCTAAAAGAAGGACAGTGGGCCATCGTAGAGATCATGGGACGCAAGGTTGTAGCCGGATACATCACGCAAGCAATCCAGTTCGGATTGCCAATGCTGCGCATTGATGTTCCCGCCACAAGTATCTGGCCAGCATTCACCCAGGACTATGGCGCACAGGCCATCTATGCGATCACCTACGTGAGCGAGGAGGTTGCCAAGCTCACGGCGGAAGCGAACAAGACCAATCCAGTTTCGGTGTACGTTCCGGACCTGAGCGAGATGAAGCGCGCACAACTGGAGAGTGAGCGATTGAGGCAGGAGATACGTGATCTGCGCGCTCTGCCTGAACCAAGCCAACATTTTGAGCGTCCCATCGAGAATTGTAGATATGGATCAACAAAGGATGGAACGTGCAGTCATCCACATAACGAGACGCCTGAATGCACAGAGGATTCATGTCCAATATTTGATCCAGCCAGACCATGATGATGGAATCCAACCAGAGTTCTAATGATCAACCGCGACAATTGGAAGCAAACTAAAATCTATATGGCGTATCTGGCCGAGGTCAAACAACTTGACGAGGGGACGCTGATCAGTAGTCGCTCAAGGTAACGCTCGAGGTGTACGCGGTGCTTGGAGAGGGTGACGTGCGAGATAGGATCGTGAAACTGAGACAATAAATTGGTCACAAACAGGGTGAAAAATCGCTTCAAAAGTGTAGAGAGTTACGATAGGGTGTTTAGTATAGCAGAAAACCGCCCCATGTCGTATCACTACACAGTTTTAACGCAGTCCTGATCCGCTTGTGTGACGCCTCGATGCGTCACATCTCCAACTCTGTCATAGCCCATTCCCGCCACGATCACTGCGACAACAACCCCGACCGGCAACATCGTCAGCGGATCGTCCACCAGCGAATGAGCTGCCACGACGACCAATGCCGCGAGCCGCCAGCGTTCCACGATCACTCGCCGCATGATGCTGATGGTCGCCATGATCATCAGCATACCTACCGCTCCAACCTGGATCACCATTCCGAGCAACGAGTTGTGAACGTGTGGCTGCGTAACGCCATCTCCGGCGATCAAATAATGTGAACCGATTCCAAAGATCGGCGATGATCCAATCAGCTCTAACCCCTGTGCAAAATATAGAAACCTAAGAATGGCCGTGTATCCGTTCAACATGAACAATCCGAGCACCAACGCCGGAGCGCCGAGAAGCATCCAAGGTTGAATCAGAACTGCTATTCCTGCCGCAGCTCCGAGGATTGCCCCGCGTGATACGGTGGCCAGGACGCCAGCGCAGATTACGCTCATCGCTGCGATTTTGCGCCAACCGGCCAGCGTAAACGCCGCTGGTAGCGTCACGGCCAGCAATCCTCCAGTCACGTTCTTGTTCCAGAATGAAATTCCATACTCTGGCGGATGCGGAATAACTAGCATTACCAATACCAATGCGGACAGGATGATTCCGAAAATGACCAAGTCTGTCGCCGAGTCACACGGTGCAGCTCGCACCGTCGCGTACACCGCTGCGTACACCAGCCAGAGCGATAGACCTAGAACCGTCTGCTGGTACGCATCCGTGACGGTCAGTGCGGCCAGGACGCCGATCACGATCCCCGCACCTGGCGAGACACGCACACCATGCGCCCACAATCGCCATAGGCATAGCAACAAAATGGCCGCCACCAATCCTGCACGGATCGGAGCGACCGATGGATACGGATTGCGCGTCACCAATCCGTCAATCAGCGTGATTACCAGCAATGCGATCCACATGTTTCAATCTCCATAGCTGGGCCAGCCCCCATTTGTGCTCTGCAATCGTATACGCAACCTCTGCATCGTTTGTCTCCAGTACGCGATTGACGACAGGGATAACGATCTCATCGAGCATCGGGGATTTAACATAGATGAGCCAGTCACACTGACTTGGATCTGCCAGACGCAGACCGGCCGCTTGCATTGTTTCCTTGCTCATCGTATAACTCAGATTTCCGTAACTCAGAATTGCCGTCTGACGGTGAAGATAATATCTGGTCAGCACAATGGTCGAGCTGTCGGCGTGGCAAATCAGATCGCTTGTAGTCGAGTTCTGATTGAGATATTTCATCGCTCCGATCAACCCCGTCGAGCGATCCCAGCGTGGCAGGCTGACTGTCGTCGCCAGTATCAGACCGGAGATCATGCCCGCCAGCGCACATTGACTCATGCTCCATGTGCGCGGTGACGTGATCCACCAGGCGACGAGTATAACCCAGAAGGGAAACGTGCCGGACATTGCCCGCGCGATCATAACCGGTCTCCAGACCAGCGAGATGACGATCCCGATAATCCCAGGGATGAACGCCAGACCGGCCAGGATGAGCGCTGCTCCGTTGCGCATCCGGATCGCGTCACTGATTGGGAAGATTACCAGTATGGACGTGACAACCACGTTGAGGGGAATGATCCAATCAGGTGTAAACTGTGGGAATACCTGATCGTTGATCTGTGTTAGAAGCCATATAACATGGTCGCCGTGAATTTTGTCTGTCCAGTATCCCAGGGCACCAATGACGCTGGCCTGATTGAGCAACGTAGGCAGCCACAACAGCCAGGGGATCATGCCGACTGCGATCCACGTGGCCGCACGTCTGAATCCAATCCGATTCCACGCGAGCAGCCCAATGGCAGGCATATAGACTGCTCCGGTGTTGTGGCTCATCAGAATGAACATGGTCCCCAGACATAGTAAAACAGGCTTGCGTTCCAGTGCTCCGATGATGGCCACGAGCGTCGCGCACATGAGCAGAGCATAGACCCTGGCCTCGACGCTGTAGTAGATGGTGAACGGTGCAACCGCCATGATGCCCGCTGCGACGAGTCCTGTCAGATCTCCCATGTGCCGGGCGATATGCCAAGTCAGATAGATGGCCAACATTCCCAGCAGCAGCGAGGGCAGACGCAGCACGACCTCGGATGTTCCTAGCACCGAGAACACGCGCTCGATCAGGTACCACGTTGGGGGGTGCACGTCGCCGATGATGCCCGCCCACATGTCGCGGAATGGCAATTGAATGAGCATGGCGGTGTATGCCTCGTCAAACCACAACGGCTGTTGGATCACCGCCAGGCGAATCACAAGAGCCAACGCCAGGATGATGAACAGGACTTGAGTTTTGCTCATCACATCTTGCCTGAGAACGCCTCAGCGCCGATGCTGGACGCGGTCCAGCCGCGATTCTGATTCTCGCGCTTGATTCGCCGCCGTCGCCGTTTGGGCTTGCTGCCACCGAATAGAACATCTCGTTTGTGTCGTATTCGTTTCCGGCTCATGATCACCTCCATGCCTTTGACACGGCCTTGGTGCTGCCACTGATCACGCGACTAACGATGCCCCTTTTGCGCTTGATGCGCCTTGGCTTTGTCGTGCGGTGTTTCTTTTTCATTGGACCCTCCTTGTCCAAACTAGATATAGACCCAAACGGTGATCGGCGCGGATAGCGCCAGGCCAAAGATGAACCATTCCGATAATGTCATTTCGTCCCTCGCGTGCATCTCATGCCCACACGATACGAATGGTCAATGCCACGATCATAATGATGATGGCGATCCACGTCATCACCTCGCGTGCACGCGGCCAGACAAACCAGTTGAGCGAGAATGCTGCGACGCCCCAGAAACACAACATCATCAGTTGATCGCGCGCGGCCAGCACCGCGCGCCATTCGGATGGGCTCATTTTGTCGTCCTTGTCAAGGGTTGCATACTGAATTGCACCATGTCACCATAGCCTGGCATCGGCGTCATCCTGATTGCTGTGGGTTTTGGGAATGGGGTATACGTTGCGACAATGGGTGCCGCGACCGGAGCGACCGTGGGCTTGACCTTGTTGGATTTCCAGATGCGTGTCGAGGCGTAGCATCCACCGCAGGCGCAGACCGCGATCGCGGCCAGGATCGCCAGCGTGAGAAACGCCTTGCGTGACCTCTGCTTGCGCATCCGCTGGATGTTGACCACGGTCGGCGACCAGGGCCGCCCGTCGCGCTCGGCTCGAATGATCTGCATCCGATCAAACAGTTGCATGGCTACACTCGCTTGGCGATGTGCGGGATCGTCGCCCAGGCCAGAACCAACAAAAGGCCGAGGACAATCACACCAGCAGCCAGGACATTCGTGTACGCGCCGAATAGAATTGCAAACGATTCGGCAAAGTCAAATAGGAATCTCACGATACCCCCATCTCGCCGCCGAATCCGATCCGGCCAAGCCACAGCCCAAACGAGACCAGGATGATGAATAGCGCGGCCCCCACGGCCATCTTGGCCAACAGAATCAGCATGATCGTTCCTGCGGTCACATTCGCCTCCATGTCCAAAGTTGATAGACCACGTCGTACAGCCAGCGCCCGGCGAACAGCGTGATCAGTATCAGCAGCGCGGCCACGATCGCCATGCCGCCGAACGTCCATTCGTAAACGATGCTAAACGATTGGCCAGAGCTGAGCGTGATGATCACGGTGGTTGGCATCTAGCCCACTCCCCACAGTTGCAGTGTTCCATCGTACATCCAGCGCGCGGCGAACAGCGTCAGGAGCATCAGCGTTCCAGATGTGATGCCGATCTCGTCAAAGTTCCACGTGTACATCAGCGTAGCTGCTCCCACAGGAACGCCAGGACCAGGCGTCGGCGTGGGAGTTGGAGTCGGCGTAGGAGTTGGAGTCGGCGTAAGCGTTGCCAGGTTGCACCAGAATCCGTGACAGAGTCCATAGTCCTCGCTCAGCGCATGGCCGATGATGGCCTGGCCGAGCGTGGCATCCGCTGCGTAATCGCCCGAGCTCGAACGCTGGCCTCCGCTGCTGATCACATCGCGCGAAATGGAGTAATTCTGCGATAATCCGATTGCCATGGAAATTCCGAACGTCAGAAAGCAGACAACCAATAGGATACATCTATATTTCATGGCATCCTGATCATCATAAACGCAGGCGAATCATCATTAATCACATCTACTGTTAGATTCGCTCCACTGGTTTGATAAACGAAACACTCTACATAGTCTCCTGCGTTCAATTGGTATATCGTTGAAACTATGATTGGTGTGCGTCCCGTTGCGAGGGCAAGTGTACCCACTATTGCGAGCGGAGTCCCATCGCTTGGAACTCCATTGGCATTCATGATTAGATATCCCTGGCGTTGACCCGTTGTGGTGATAGCGAATCGGCTACTGCATTCAATCAAGTACACACCCGCGCTGGGTGCGACCAATCTAGATGTGTTTAAGCTGGTACTATGCAGATTATTGGTGTCCCATCGTTCATTGTTGAATGTCAATGTTATCCATGTGGCATTGGCTATGGTAATAGCCGAATTGTTGTAGACCCGTGCCGAGGGGGATGCAACAAGGTTCGTCGCCGTCGTTGCGTTGGTGGCTGTTAGTGCCGTCGTGGCATACGTGGCGGTCATGGCGTTGGTAGCCGTCAGTGCCGTCGTGGCATACGTCGCGGTCGTGGCGTTGGTGGCTGTCAGCGCCGTCGTTGCCGTCGTGGCGAACGTCGCGGTCAGGGCGTTGGTGGCCGTCAGAGCCGTCGTTGCCGTCGTGGCGAACGTCGCGGTCAGGGCGTTGGTGGCCGTCAGCGCCGTCGTTGCCGTCGTGGCGAACGTCGCGGTCAGGGCGTTGGTGGCCGTCAGCGCCGTCGTTGCCGTCGTGGCGAACGTCGCGGTCAGGGCGTTGGTGGCCGTCAGCGCCGTCGTGGCGTCTCCTGCCGTCGTGGCATACGTGGCGGTTGTTGCCCAGGTGGATGTCAATGCCATCGTGGCGCTGCCTGCCGTTAGGGCATACGTCGCACTAGTAGCCGTATCAGCCGTAGTGGAATGGTCTGCCTGGAATGCAAATGGAGCGGTAGTAAACTGCGTGTCAGGCTCGAGCAGTTGGACGCCGTGCGTCCCATCGTCGAACCAGATACGCAGCCAACGATCCGAATCAGAGAACATTCCATACGTGATTGGATTCGTCTCGCCGAGCAGAGCATTGAATAGTCCATTGACGACCGTCAGCGTGACGGCCTCAGTCGGCGTGATCGCGTCAGTGCCATCATTCGACCAGTAGAATATTCCACTGGTGTTAACAATGGCAAATCTAAAATAGCCTGTCCCGCTGAATGGAACTCCTCCGATGTTGACTTGACCCTGGTATGAAACGAATCCTGGGATTGCTTGAAGTTGCACGCATAGATCCGTATTGTCTATGTTGCCAACCCACACATCGTCAATCCAACCATCAATTTCAAATACCCTGTTTTCTATACCAGCAGTAACGGTCCATGTTCCACTGGCAGCTGCTGTCTCACTGATGCTCACACGTCTCCATTCTGTCATCGTCAGATCGATCATTCCGCTGGTAACATGTTCCGCATTGGGCCCATCGAGTATAATAAATCCCTTGGGAGAATTTAATCCCTCGTTCATCATCCAGGCACTAGCATACAAATCTCCCCCATCCCATTGGAATAATTGAACAATGTACGCATCTGCATAGTATGTTGGGATTGCATGCACCGCAGAATTTCCACAGTGAATTCGTGCTTGATTTTGAGTGCTCGTCACACGCACACCAGACCAACCCGATAATCCATATTCAAACCCTGGATTGACTAACAGATTTGTCGTGTACATGGGCGACTGATGTGGAGCTGCCTGCGTCACCATGACCAGGACGATCAGCAGGATGGCAGCCAGCGCGATTCCTGCAACGAGCCATGGAAGGACTTTGCGATTTATTATCATCGTGACCTCCGGCGTCCGCCGCGAATTCCGCTCGGCGGCAACTTGGGGAATGCTGAATTTCTTCTCATGTATCCCTCGATCCCCTCTCCGCGTCCGATGCTAACCAATATATTGTTGCTGTCTGTCGGCGGGATGGGCTTGCCGATCTTGGCCATCACGAACCCAGCCAGCCACAGGATGCACATGATGACGACGCGACCGGTGAACCAGTATGTGATGATGGTCGGCGTGGCGATGTAGAGCAATGTCGCTGCGATGCGACCGATGGGCTGCATGTAGGTGAGCCAATTTATGTTAAAGTACTCGCCCAGGAATACGGGATGCAAGTCTATAGGCTGCCAGAATTCTTGAAATTCCCCGATGCTGAGCGGTCGTGGTATGACATAGGGCAGCCCCTCTCCACCCTCTCCCATCGGTCCGTATCCGCCTCCGGTCCGCTCTAGCGCGATCTGATCAACGACGATAGGTCCGCTATTTGCTCGCAGCATGACGGCAGTCGGGAATGTGACTGAGCCGGTGACGACGAACGCGCGCATGAAATGGCTCTGGCTGACGATGAATGTGTGCAGCAACGCACCGTTGGCGTACACGCCCATCGTGCTGGTCGTGGCGGCCATCGCGCGGACAGACACGCTGTACTCGTGTGTGCCGGTCAGGTACGTCACCGTCTGCGAGATTGCGTCGCCGGATGGGATTGTGTATCGGCTGTACGCCCACGTCACGTCACGCGACGAGGTCGTCCACGAGCCACCCTCTGGAACGATGAACGACGGATCGTTGAGGATGGCAAACGGCGTCGGCGTCGGGCTGGGCGTCGAGGTGGCCGTGGCGGTCGGAGTGCGCGTCACCGTGGAAGTCGGGGTATTGCTCGCCGTCGGAGTGACGGTCGCGGTTGGGCTAGGTGTCTGCGCGTAGGCAATTGATGCGCCGGTGAGCGAGATCGCCAGCATGAACGCAATCATGAAAAACGGCAAAGTTTTTATAACTGACAACAGCCGCTCGATGACTCCCCACAGGGATACGATGAGACGGACTGTCGTTATGACGACAATCACGACGATGGCGATGGTGAACCAGCCCACCAGGATTCCCAGCCACTCAAAGTCTGCGAGCAAGATCATCGCGCCACGCAAAAGAACAAATGGACTATGACCTCTGATCACCATTCCCATATCGCTGAGTCGCAGGTTGATCGTTGATTGTATGTTGGTTATCGCATCTCTGATTTGGGTAACTCTATCAATGACTTCTTGTAGTCTGGCCCTGACATTGTTCAGAAACGTATCGAACGGATCCCACCAACCTCCCATCAGGCTCATGGCTGATGGGAAAACTGGCGTTGGTGTCAATGTTGGGCCTGGTGTCAATGTTGGGCCAATCGTTGCAGTTGGAAATGGGTAGGGTGTTGACGTCGGAGTTTGCGCGGAGGCGACCGCGGCGCCGGAGAGTGCAATTGTCAACATGATGAACGCGATCACAGAAAGCAATCGTTTATCCACTGGTGTCACCTCCACTGCCTGGCTGCATCATATCGCGCACCTGGTTTGTCACCCAGAACGCGAGAGACACGGTCAACATGGCGACGACGATCAGTGAAATGATGTTGAGCCAGTCGCCTAATTTCCAATCCAACTCGGCGATGCCCGCCAGAACGAAACACGTCCACTGGCCGTCGCCGGAGCAATTGAATGGATACATGATCGCATTCTCGCCGCGCGCCTCGTTTGCCATCCCAGAGAATATCTTGACGATCAGTCCCAGTGTTTGAAAGATCATCAGCAAGATCTTGAACAACACTTCCAGCAAAGCTTTGATGATCCATAGGATAATATCTAGGATTCCGCACAGCGGTGGGTAGCCTGGCATTTTGATTGCATCTAGAATTTGTTCAAGAAGTGCGATGATGCGATTGAGACCTATAAAAATCAACCCAAATTCAATCTCAAACATCTTCCAAAAAGCTGCGGCTGCGTTGTATTGCCAGTTGGCTATGCTGATGGTCGTGCACACGAGCGGATAGATGGAATAGTTGTATATCATCTCGCTCAGATAGGCGGCTGTGTACTCGGTGCCGGTGAACTCTCCGGTCACGCTGTAGGGTCCCATCATGTAGAATGAGGCTGTGTTGTTGACGCTGCCACACTCTGGAAACGGCAGAGGTGGTGGAGATGGAGGATTTGGGTTGACCGGCCCGTTCTGGCTCTGGCGCAAGCACAGGTTATCATAGGTTACACCGTCATCATTGTTCAGGCGCAGCTCGCCGCCATAGTATCCACCAGATGGAACAACGAACGAAAACGACGATGCAAACTCTGGCTCGCTCAATGGGATTGCCCCGATGCTATCGCAGATTCCGGACGTCGCGTTGCAATAGTCGAGAGTGAATGTAGAGTCATGTTCAGCTTTCAGTCCAGCCAGGTCGAGCGAATATCCTCCGCCCATTGCAGCTTGGGCGTTTTTAACATAGTTATTGGGAGGAATGATCGGGCCAGGGTTGATGGCAGGTGTCGTTCCGTCGCTGGTGTACCAGGTCCCGAGGCATTGACCATTCGGAGGAATAGTGCCAGGCCCTCCGTTGTAGCGGATGCACACGTAATCCAGCATCACCGTCCCACCCGCCTCGTTGGCGATGCGGATGTCGAGCGACGTGCCGTTGAGCATGTCGCTCGTCACGGTGAACATGTCCGTGCTCTCGACCGAGGTCACGTCCACCAGCTCGTGGTTGAACGAAAGCTGGCCTGGCTGCGATGCGCCCACCATCACCGTGTATTGGCCCGGCGCGTTGCTGTGCTCCAGGTGCGCGCCGACGGCGATCACATAGGAATAGCCCAGGTTGATCCCCTGCGAGGATTGCTCCCACGCGCCGCCGGTTGGGACTTGTTGCTGGATGAGCGATCCGCCCGGCAGGACAGCCCAGCCGTACACGTTGTCAATGTACGCTCCATTGGATAGCTGCCAATCCTGGCCGCCCAGGATAAAGTCCGGATTCGGATTGATGCAGCTTCCGATGGGCGTTGTCATGGGAGTAGTTGTTCCACACGTGAGCGCTGGCCCGGGCACCACGTACACATCGTCAACCTCGACGACGTCAATCGTGCCGTTCTGCGGCGTGCAGCCGTTCAACAGACCGCCGCAATCTGCGGTCAACGCGACGCTATTCCCGCTGACGTACACGGCTGCATCTTCCCAGGTCTGATAGGTTCCATCTGGGGCAGCAATACCGTTGACGTACAGATGTGCGTTATGATACTTGGGTTTCATGCGCAGCACGACGTTATAATCGCCGCTGATGTTGGTTGCAAGGTATTGCTTTGTGCTGCCGAATGCTTTCGGGATTAGCCCAAGCGCTGGTCCGCCCTCACGAACGCGATACACGCCATCAACGTCACCAGTAATTAAAGATATAAACCATGTGCTCATTTCAAACGCTTGCCAGTTGCTCAGGAAATAGGCAGAAAAATCACCAATTGAAAAAGAGAGAGGAAGAGGAGCGATGCCAACAAAACCTCCTGGGATGGCAATATGATTCCCAATTTCCATTTTACTGTTTGAGATATAGAGGCCGCTGTTCGCAATGTCCGCAGCCGTGATGGCGCATGGGTAGCCTGTTACAGTCACGTTGCCAGGCACGATGCAGAACCAATCTAGCAGTGTTCCTCCGGTCGGGGTCAATTTCAATTCCCCATAAAGGGAATCCAACGTCAGCGTGGTGGTTACCATAGCCCACGAAGTGCTCGAGTAAGATAGGCTGCCAACCTCGTTTCCATTGATCACAATTCCCAATTCGGTTGTAGGCCCTTCGCTCTCCTGCCTGATCTGAGCGATGACTGAATATGTTCCGGATCCGGTAATGGCGATGGATTGCGCGATATAACCACCATAGTCCATATGCCAAATACTGTCTGACCACTCTGCACCTCCTCCACCCGCCCACGTGAACGGTGATGCAAAATGGTAATCATTGATCAACCCACACAACAAGACTCCCATTCTGTCCAGGCAAATCCGATCCACCGTGATCATGGAGCCAGATGCGTTTGCTATGACGACGGGCGTGTAGCCGCTTCCGTCGCCGACCATCGTCAGCGTCCCGCTGTACTCGTGGAACGATGAGCTGCCCGTCACGGTGATCGGCGTCGCCGCGCCTCCGGCGGAAATGTTCAACATACCGCTGATGGCCGAACGCGCGATGACCGACACGATATACTCGCCGCCATATGACCCCTCGCCGTATTGGTCAACGAATCGCCCAATTTTGCTGACGGTTCCGCCAGGGTTGATAGCATAGAATGAATAAGACCAAGACGCTCCACTTACTGTCCATGAATTGGATATGAAATGTGTATCCGTGATCTCGCCGGTGCCGCACTCTGGAACTGGCGGAGGTGGAGTCGGTGGACTGCACAGATATGCCTGGACAGTCAACCCTTCGGGAGTCTCACCATCCATCACGTAGGGATCACCAACGTTCCAACCCATAGTGAAATCACTCATAACCCATTGGATGTTTGGGCAGTATGTTCCCAGATTCCCACCCTCGTTCCATGGACCTAGAGTGCCCGCGTGCCAATCCCAATCGTCATTTCCCTCGCCTGTGCATGGATCTACACCGACAGGATACTCAGTCCATTCACCATACGTGTTCGTGTCGCTGTAATAATCGCGTTTGGTCAAAAACGGGGTATTCCGAAAATAGCAGCCTAATGATCCCTGTCCGTGGTACCGGAATTGCCAATTGCCCCCCGAAATGTTTATACCGCCCGTTCCAGTGATGACATCCAGATCTTCATCAGATGGAACACAGACAATATTGACCTCGCCTGGGCTGGTCCACTCGGTTGGGGTGCAGGTAAAATTGACTGAAAATAGTCCGCTCGTCGGAGTAGGCGTCTGAGCGATAGCCGGTCGCGTCGTGACTGCGCTGAGCGCGAGCATGACGCCCAGCGTTCCGAGCGCGGCGATCAGTAAGCAGATTTGTCGTTTGTTCATGGTGCACCCTCGCCAATTATGCTGATGCTCGATCGAGCATCGCCAGTTCCAACTGTGCGGTCCGCAACGTCATTTATGGTGTGGTGATCACTGTGACGCATCGAGCAGTCACAGTAGTGAAGGCCGCCCGCTGGGTCGGGCGACCGACTGCGCTCGTCTAGCCCAGGCCCGAGACGGCGCCCTTCACGACGCGGATCAAGAGTCCCAAGATCCCGACTCCGAGGGTCAGGCCGATCCCGACCGCGGCAATCGGCATCAAGGCGTTGAACATGGCGGAAGCGTACTCCATGATCGCGTCAATGTCGATATTGAAGCTACCCACTTGTATCACCCCCTTTCTTTATGATTTTTCCACACGGACGCGGTAGCCGCGCCCGATTAGGAACGCAATCGCAGCCCACACGCCGGGCCAGATGCAACACACTAACGAAACGATGAGCCACGGACCTGCATCACGCAACACTGGGGGCCTCCTCAAGATCAGAGTTGATTCGCGCACAAAACTGGCTGTACTCGTCGTCATCGTCACCGCCGGTGGTAACGGCCGGAATCTCTACTGGTATACCCTCTGTGAGCAATTCGGCCTGCTTCCCGCTTCCTGCCACTACCTTTGTGACCATGACCTTGCTGCCAGACTTGTTGCCTGCCGTGAGAATGTATTCGCCATCCTCCATGTGAAATGTTTCGTTACGGTAAACTTTGCCAATCTCCTGCACTTCGAGCGAGGATATGCCACGGCTCTCAAATTGCCGCCACAATTTACGCCACGCAAAGTTTCCGTCCAAATTCGCCAGCGCATACAGCGCCAGCTCCTGAACGGTCACGTCGTGCACCATGCGCCGGATGCTAAAGCGGCCGCCCTCGGCGTCGTCGGTGATCTGGCGGCGCATGTTGTCGTTGATGAACGCGATCTGGAACGGAGTGCGAAATCTACCGCGCGATAGGATTGCTCGCCCGGCCGGTACGGCTTCCTGGAAACACGCATCGCCGTTGCCGATGACGGTCATGCTGTCGTACACCGACGCGCAGGCCAGGCCGACGCGGCCAGGAAAGTTGGCCGTGATGAGCGGCGTCAGCACGTTCTTGTCAGGCCGCTGCGTCGCGAGCACCAGGTGGACGCCCGTCGCGCGACCGGTGCCCGCGATCCTCGCCATAAACGACTCGATCTCGGCCTTGTGCTTCAAAGTCCGGTCAAGCATCACCACCGCGATCTCGTCAAAGACCAGAACAACGTAAGGGATCTGATCTTTGCGATGCCGGTTGTTGTACTCGCGGATGTGATTGCAGCCGCGCTCGGAGCGCAGCAGCGCCAGGCGGCGTAGAACCTCTTGCCACATCAGCTCCATGATCCCTAGTACCTCCGCCGGTTCGGTCACGATGGGGCAATCCAGGTGAGGAAGCTTGTCATACATGGAAAATTCGATACCCTGCTTTAGATCTATGAGCACCAGGCGCACCTGGCGCGGATCGCGCTTGGCCAGCGTGCAGATGACGCCATGCACCAGGTTCGTCTTGCCCGCGCCGGTCGAGCCGCCGATGAGGAAATGCGCGCTGGTGTTGTTCTGGAAATCAATCTTGATCGGTGTTCGATTCTGGCCCATCCCGATCGGGACGACCATCGGGCCGTCCTTGGCCGTCAGCGTGTTGTAGGCGTCGGGATAATCAACAAAGCGCGGAATGTTGCGCAGACCGGACTTGCGATCAATCAGATACCACAGGCCGGTCTCGTCCAGGTGATAGTGCAGCGTCTTGCCGATGGTGCATTCCAAGCCTTTGATGACCTCTTCCTTTGTCATCTCGACTTCGTTGACGCCGCGCGGGAGCTTGCGCGAATTGACACGATACCGGAATTGGTCAGGCCCGATCTCGACCGCCTCGAACTGGACGAACCGGCGGACTTTGTCGCCGTCGAGCGAGAAAATATAGTCGAGGCCGAGCTGCCCCAGTTTCTGGGACATGAGTCGGCCAATGTCCTTGGCCTCTTTGCGCGATAGTTTCCACCAGCGCCGCTCGGCGTCCGCCTGCGTGCGCGCGAACGTGTTGCGCTGGGTGACGTGCGCGCGGATCGCCTCGCGGTCCTGGAGCTCGTCTACTGAGAATCCGCGAGGGATGCATCCTGCGACTCTGCGTCCGAACCGCCATCCGATACATCGGGCGGTTGCGAGTCCGGCAGCCCACGCGCATAGTAGAGCATAAAGGAGCGTTTCCAGGTGCGCTTGATTTCGGGCCAGTCCAGGCCGAGCGTCCATAAAAACGGTCGGGAGCGTCTGCGTA
>Ga0315284_10007775_pt1 | contig 15301 bp, 24 predicted proteins | sample YL17G09_16_MG_FD_203696 | JGI IMG/M metagenome (GOLD analysis project Ga0315284, IMG submission 203696) | Sediment microbial communities from Yellowstone Lake, YNP, Wyoming, USA - YL17G09_16 | ecosystem: Environmental > Aquatic > Freshwater > Lake > Sediment | place: USA: Wyoming | collected... | reverse complement strand
CGCAGTTGCACCTCGCACACATGGTCTGCGTGTTGTCCATGCTGTCCCGTGCGCCACCCTTGGAGAGCGGGACGATGTGGTCATGCGTCATCAGCTCTCCATCGGCGGCGTAGAGGTTGAGGTGCGGATTCGTGCAGCTCCTGGCATCCCCTCTCGAGTGCTCCGCTCGGAATGATACGCCAACCCTCCCACAGGACGCACAGACGAGGGATCGCCTGAAGTTCTGGAGTCTGATCGTGAAGAGCTTGACGGAGTAGGTCTGACCATCCAGCTCTCCGACCTTCAGCCTCACTCCTTCATCGTCAGTGATGAGGGGGAGGATCTCCTCTGGTGAGTGCTCGGACCACACGCACTTAAGGGACTTGACATAACGGGGAGGATCCTCCAGGATCCCGTTTCGGACGGCGTCCTTCTTACCATGTTGGTTCTCCGGTGTCACCAGATGCCACAGGGCTCTGTCCTCGGGGATGTCATCCCTCATCTCCTCACGCTCGACCCATATGATGTTGAGGCCCTCGTCCGTCACGAATGTCTCCCCGTCCAACATGAAGAACGCCCTGTGCTTGCAGGGTGGATCATTGTACCTGCGACTGAACAGGGACTGGATCTCGGGCGGCATCTTGTGGGTGGCGTACCTCTGCATCTCCCACACCAAGGTCTCCTCCACCATCTCCTCCTCCTCGAATGTCTTCTCGTCCCACTCGCCCTCCATCCTGTTGACATCCCCCAGCTTGGCCCAGAAGCGCTGCTTCACGATGCGTTTGTCCGGCGAGGAGACGACCCGGAACGAGAGCGAGTTGAAGTCGGCCAGTCCCTTGCGAAGGTAGATGCGATCCACCGACAGCACCGTTCCTGCGGGGAAGCTCATAGCCCTCCACACCCCGCTGGCCATCATCGCCCAGTGTAGGGACCACTGATCGATCACCTCATCGAACATGACGGCCCACAGCTTGATGTTCCTCTTCTCCGGGAACAGCTTAAACATCCACGGCTCGGAGAGCCTGATCTTGCTCCCGATCATCGGGATCCGCATCATGAACCTCCTGACACCTGCTCGAAGCTGACGGACATCTTGTACTTGGGGAAGCGGCCGTCGTCGCTCGCATACCGAATCTCCCCGTCATCAGCTGTCGATCTCGGTCTGTGCCACTGGTACTTCAGGCGCACATCCTCCAACGGCTCCAGCGGGATGCAGACGCTGGGAGAACGATCTTCGGATCCCGGGTCGAAGCTCTCATCCAGGGATTGGAATATGGTCAGATCGATGAAGGTCTTGGCGACCTTGGTCACCACCCCGTACCGGGGAACCGAAACCCCAGTCGGACATCTCATCTCCTCCATCATCCTGACCAGCTGGCCACGCTTCACATTCGGCATCGGCTTCTTTATGTCGATTCCCTCCTACTTCAGACCCATCTTGCGCCTCGTCTTCTTCATGTCGGACTGAGACATCTTCCATTTGGGAAGATGCTCCTCGTCGGTATGATACTCGGGGCAGGATATGATGATGCTGGACAGGACCTCCCTGGCCCTCTTCTCCGTGGGGAACGGACCAGCGATGGGGGTGGACACCATCCGCACGCCCCAGCCATTCCCATCCTCGTCCTCCGACAGGACACGGAGGAGATGATCGTCACCCTGATAAGTGGCCGGGCCACCATATGGCCCCCTTGTGACGAAGTGGTGCTGTGGGACATCTCCCTCGAACCTCATCAGTTGTTCCCGCCTTCCTTGAATGAACGGCGATGCGTGCAGGTCTCCCTCTGTTCGCCGATCCTGCAGCCGGCCTCCCTGTCATGAGAGCATCCCTGGCAATCGATCACCCTCTCTGCCTTGGCCTTCGCCTCGGCCGCCTTCTTCTCTTCCATCGCCATGTGGACATCCCTGCGCTTCTCCCGACCAGCGATCCTGTGCGCCTCGGAGAAGCGCTTCCTGCTGCCCTCGACCGAGATCTCGAACCTCATCCACTCCTCATCGTGACCGACGAGGATGTCTGGCTCGTCGTAGAAGGCACCGGCGGATGGAAAGAGGGGGTCCTTGAGGATCTTGTGGATGTGGTGCACCCTTCCGGTCTCATCCACGACATCGCAGTTATCGTGCCGGTTGCTTGAAGAGATCCTGACGACGATGCCGGTGACGACCTTCCCCCTTCCATCCCCGTAGGGAAAGAGAATCACATCGCCCGGCTGGAGGCGAACATCCTGCCTCCCCGGTTCCTTGGGCTTCGGAGGGGTCCTGTGCTTCGGGCGGGCCTCGCCCATGCGCCTCTTGAATGGCATGTTCAGAAATTCCTTTCCACGACCTCATCCCCGATCCCGACTCTGATGTCCACATCGAGCCTCTCCCCGGTCTCCAGGTCGTATGCCGATTCGAGGGCATAGAGGGGATAGCCATCGGTCCACTTCCCCTCCGTCAGGAACAGCCAGATCATATCCTGAGGAGTTGTCGTCGTCAGGACGCCATACATCTGGCCACCCGTCGACGTCCTCGACTCCAGGATGACGGCGAATCGCTGCGTCTCATCCACCTTGTTGCCGTCCTCGTCTTGGTTGATGAAGTTGAAGAAGTGTTCGACCTCGATGTGCCGCTCGTCGAGGATGGACATCAGCCTCTCGCCAAGCGGTCCCTGGTGCCTATTTGGTTCTGGCATTTCTCTTTCTCCAACACCCTCTTCTCCCTCTCATCCTCCCGATCCAGGAGCATCTGCGGATGGAGGAGCTCGTTGAGATCATCACCACAGACGGAGCATGTGACGATCTCCTCACCCACCAGGATCACCGATGACCTCCACTCCATGATGCACCTCCGTATCCCCGTAAGCTCCCACTTCGCACGCTGCCGCTCACGGTAGTGCCGGGCACAGATCGGCTCCCCGGACCATGCCAGGACCGGCCTGAATCCGGTGAGGCCGAAGAAGATGTGGACCATCGTCGTCCTTCGACCATGGAGATTCTCGATGAGCCTCTTCTCATCGTCATCGTCGTGGAATTCGCCGGAGTTTCCCTCCGCTCCGAGCTCGCAGCTGCTGGACGCATACGCCTCGATCGCATCCCACAATGTCTGGGCCTCGAACTTGTTCATGATGACACGGCCTCCTCCGGGGTGGCGTGGAGGTTCTCCTCCCTGAACGATTCCGATCCCGATCCCAGATCGTACCAGATGTTGATCCCATGGTACTGGTACGATCCTTCCCACACCTGAATCCTGATCTGTTCCACGATCGCCCCCACGGCTTGGAGCGTTCCCAAGGGAGCGGGGACCTTATACCCGCATGTCGGGCATATCTCCTCCCGACCATGTCCCTTATGCGTGGCATAGAACACGGTGTCGCCGAGATCGAACCTGGTGTCTATGAGCATGTCACGACTCCTTTTGGCAAGAAAGCCCACGACTTCAGTCGTGGGTGGTTGACCATCCTTCGTTCTGTCACGTAAGACCTTTCGAGGTCCACGGCTGCAGCCGTGGGTGCCGATATTGCACGCCTCATATGGATGATGGTCGGCTGGCACCACGCCAGCCGACCGAAACCCTGCTACGCAGGGGACGGATCCTGAGGATTCCCGTCGACCTCTCCTCCCCGTACCTGATGAGACGATCGGAGAACCAGCTGAACCACGACCTGCCCCTTGGTCATTCCTCTTCGCCTCGAATGCCTCCCGCCCCACGATGAGGATCTCCTCCTCGTCACCCCCGTGGGTGGACATCGCCCTCAGCTCCTCGGGGGCATCGTCGAACTCGAAGATGACGATCGTACGAGATGTGTCACGCAGCAGGGCTGCGATAGCCTCGAGCTTCATCAATCTCAGTTCCAGTCAGCCAGTCAGACAGAGTGTGCGTTTCCAGATTCCATTCGCCATCGGTGTTCCTGAACAGCATTCGAAGATGAAGTGTGGAGAAGCCCTCGAAACGGAACTCCTCCCCATCGATCATGCAGCCCATCATGCTACAGAAGAAACACACCTCGAACCAGTCACCATCCCGCATGATCGTCGCCGTGGCGGCATGGACCATGAGGACCTCTTTCCCCCCATCTTCCATCGTCTTGGTGGATTCGTCCTCCACCCGGCGGACCCTCTCCGTGACGAGGTCAAGAAGTCCATCCGGCATCCCCTCTACGATCTCGGCGGGAAGCTCCTTCGGGCTGAACCTGGCGACGAGGCGAGCCAACATGCCACGGATGATGTGGGGTTGTGTCCCGATCCGTTCGGCGACCTCTGCGAATGGGAACCTATCCCTCCCGCCACCCGCCTTCCTCATCAAGACATCCTCCAACATCGAAAGGTACGTCGAGAGGCGGCCCATCGGCCAGATCTCGTAATCATGGCCACAGATGCAGGGCGTCTCCCAGCATTTCGGACAATCGGATAGTGCCACCTGAATCAGTCCTTTCCCAGCAGCGTACTCACGATCTCTTCCGTGAAGAAGTACTCATCGATATGGATTCCCTCTCGCCCGATCGCTCTCGACTCCTCCACGAGGTCCTGATCATCGCCCTGGTCTCTGTCGACGAAGCGGAGGAACTCGTAGACATCAGAACGACCGAACATCCCATTGGGCCAGAAACGGGCGTCGATGAACGGCTCAATGGAATCTCCCCTCTCCCTGGCCTCGTGGTATGCCTCCCACGCCGCCTGATCGAACGGAACGTCGAATGTCACCATGATGCTCTCGCCGTCGTTCAGATCGTAGACGGAGAAGGCGACCACACAGTCATCATTCGGGAAGGTCTTCCTGTCGTGAGTTCTTGCCGAGTAGTACCGAACCATGCGATCGAACAGCACCGAGATGACATCCCGTGGAACCCGGAGGAAACACATCTCGCCCTCTCGCTCGAAGACATCCTTGCTGGATCCTCCGCTCACATCGATCACGCAAGTGCGCTCCGGCACCGTCGTCCAGCTGGGATGATCTCGAGAGACGACGACCGTGGCTTCCCGCCTCGTCTGCTCCAGGTCCTCCATCCCCAGCCTCGCCTTCATCCTGATCCAGGCTTCCTCCCCGTGCCGGTCGAGGATCATCTGGAGGAGGGCCTCCTGTGAGGATGGCTCGTCCGTCCTACCATCACGTGCGCATCGCTGGTTGTGATGAACGTGCGGGCACTCGGTGGTGGCCACATCGATGTGCATCCTCATGAAGCCATTCACGAGCTTGCAGGGCACCCCGCCCCCATCGTACCGCTCCTTGCCTTCCGACATGGCACACGAGGAGCACACTGAACGATCGTACTCGTTGCCGAAGATCTTCGCCTTGGTTCCCCCGTACCACTCCCAGTACTCCCTCGTCCCCTCCGGCGTCAGCTCGGGCTGATGAGGATGGATGATCCCGAACTTGAGGCACGCCACGAGGACGATGCTCTCGAGCTGTGAATGGATGGAGGTGACGGACCCTTCCGTCCCTGCGGTCCAAGGGCGACCATCTGCCAGATCGTGATTCATCCTCCAGCCCAGTCCGCCCAGCCCCTCGATGATCTCCCAGTAATCCTCCTCCGTCTCCGGTTCCCTCTGTTCCACATCTTCTTTCATTTCACCATCTCCCGTTTTTCCTGGCATACCTGAGATCCTCCTCCTTCCAGATCTGGACACGGCTAATCTTGCGGTAGGTGATGGTGCCGGACTTCATCACCCTGCGGAGGCTGCGACGAACGGTGAACATGTCGTCGAGGTCATCGAGGCAGTAATTCCCCCAGATGTCGATCCAGGCGACATCGAAAAACCCCTTGGGTCCGACCTTCCCGTACTCCCAGATGTCCCCCTCCACGATCTCCAGCCACGGGAGGGAGGCATATGTCGGAGCCACGAGGGAGATCACATCTGGATCGATCTCGATCACGACGACCTTCTCGGGGATATGGCGCTCGTGGATCCTCTGGATGGCGATCCCCAGTCCCAGCCCCCCGATGAGGATCGTCGGACGATTCCCCGCCTCACGAGAGATGTAGAACCTCTGTCCACGGATCTCATCCGGCGTGTTGGACATCCAGATGCTCCCCTTCCTCCTCAGCGTGACGAGGGTGTCACCAGCCTCCATGAAGGATGGACTGCGCCAGGTCCCAGTCATCGTCCTCTCGGTGAACACCTTGCGCTCGATCTTGATGCCGCCGCTCTCTCCCTCGGGGATGTCATCCACGCCGATCAGGCTCTCCTTGCAAAGGGATCGTTTCTCGCTTCCGCAGAAGTGGTCGTGTCTCTGTGGGAAGGACTCTCCACACTCGTGACAACGATACCTAGTCCTCATCCTTCGAGAGCCCCTCTCCGATCGCCATCATCAGCAGGTCGAGCTGATGACGACATGATCGCAGACGCCAGTGGTGAACTCTGATCCACTCGTCTTCCTGATGTGTGGGGCAGTGACCGTCGGGGCCCATTATGTTGCCAACCGAGATGGTGGCCTGGACATAGGGAACGATCTGTCTCACGAGATCCTCCAGGGACGTGCCTCCGTGGATCTCCTCGAATCTCTTTCGTGTCATTCTCACAGCGACACCTCGTTCAGCCCGTCCACCGGCCATATGAGCCTCCTCCAGCTCGTGACCAGCCCCGTGTGGCACATCCCGTAGTAGTAGCTCCTCCCGTTCATGTCGATGCGGGTGGTGTGCTCCAGGCCGTCCACGCCGAACCTGTCGAGGCACAGTTTCACGAACATGGCATCGATCTCTCCGGAGAAGAGGCGGGCTCTCCTCCACCATTCGTCGCCCCTCGCCTCCAGATGGGCGATGCGGTCTCCATCCTTCATCCTCGTCGGACGACCTCGCTCGCACCAAGTATCCTCTCCTGTCGTGAACCACGAGAATCCGAAGGTTTTCTGTCGTCCGAACTGTGTCGGGGAGAAGCGACGAAAGGCCCCACCCTCATCGGGAGTCGTGCAGGGTCTCGGACCCTTCCTCTCGCACAGGGCCATGATCTCCGGGAATGCTCCGCCCCAGAACTCGTCGGCACGCCGTTGGATCTCGAACATCCTTCGCTCGAGATCGGAGAGGTGTTCGTCGGTATAACCTGCCCAGATGCGGGCATTTCGGTGAACCCTCCCGCCGAGGAAGTACTTGTTGACTCGCTCGCCGGTCAGGAGGTCGTAGATGTAGCCGTCCACGCCACACCTCGATCCATTGCGGATATTGTTGTACGAGATGAGGGCTGCGGCTCCGAGTGTGTCTGGGATATCGACATTCAGTGGTTCGCTCATCAGCATTCACCTAACTTTTCATGATTTGCCGTGTTGACGGATGGTGTCTCGCCCTTGCCTGCCTCACGCTGCTGGATCCTGAAGTTTTCCATCGACCTCTCGGGAAGGATGAGATGCGGATCTCATCGTGTCCCAGAACAGGAGGAGGACCACGCTCACATCGAGAGATGGTTCATCGAAGGAAGGCATCAGAGATGGGCCCCCGCAAGTGGTGTATGCGGAGCCGCAACGGCATCTATCACGGATTCACCTCGTTGGGGATCATCGTCTGATGTCTCCAGTGGCGATCCGACTTGACATGTTCCGGCCTGATGTACTTCGCCACGACCTTCCTGAACTCCCCGTATGAGAACCCCCTCGTCACCCTGACGACGATGCCCTCCATCTCGTCCTCTCCGTACATGGCCTGCGGGAGCCCCCTGATGATGGACTCGTCCCACACCCCCCTGTAGAGGACGGGAACGTGCATCAGGTCGAGGAGCTCGCACCACTCGATCGTCTCATCCCACGAGAGGCACCTGTTGAGATCGTTCCAGATGCCGAAGACGTAGAACCACGCCCCCAGGTGGTGGTAGTGGATGGAGTGCTTGGCGTAGACGTTCTCCCCGCAGATGCGCCAGCCCTCCGGGATCTCGTGGGCGATCATCCCGTGAATGGCCTTCACCCTGGCCCTGTCATCACCCACCGCAGGCTCGGTGGATCTGGCATGGATCCTGTCTCGGTAGCAATTCGTGTTTTCACCGTCGAGCTTCAACATGGCCACGACCTCCTGCCCGACGAGACTCGAAAGATCCTCCATCACCTTGTCGTCGGAGGATGGATTGGACCACGGAAGGTGAAGGGTCCTCGGATACTTGACGTGGGACCTGAAGGAGTGCAGCACATCGTGAAGGGCCTTCTGGACGGACGGATCGAAGAACAGCTCGCCCTTCAGTCTCGTGCCATCCTCGTTGACGATGTTGCCCCACTTGTCGTAGACCTGATCGTCGTAGAGGTGGGGAGGGAGGATGATCCTCGTGATGCCAGCCGCCAGCCGGATGTCCTCGCAGGAGAAGGCGGTCTTCTCCGCCAGGATGTGATGCTCCGAGCACAGGGAGGCTCCGTTGTCGATGTCGTACCCTCCATCGTCGAAGAGCCTCCTCTCCATGATGTGGTGAACATCGGTGGCAGCAACCACAGAGGGATGACAGATGACACACAGCCCGTCATCCCTCAACAAGACATTCTCCCTGAACTCTTCCCTGGTCATTTCAGATCGGCCATTCGAAATCACGGCATGGGTCGAAGTCGTCCTCTTCCTCGGCGTCCAGAATCATCGGGGTGAGAATCTTCTCCAGGCTCCCCCATCCATGGATGGGATCGATGACGCTCGTGGCATGGTGCATCCCTTGGATGACGATCGGCTGCTGTCCGATGAATCCGACGGCCGTGTCGCAGCGGGGACAGTTGCTGATGACCGAGATCTCCGGCATGAACGAATGATTCCGGGCCATCGAGTACTTGTAGATGCGGATGAGATCTCTCGTCTTTGCCTCCTCCGCTTCCACCCACACCTCGGTGGGGTTGGTCGCATAGTTGCACACGGTCGCCATCAGGAAACCACAGGGACAGGTGGACTCCGGGGAGGACCACTCCCTGACCACTTCCTCCAGCTCTCGCTTCTCCTCCTGGAGCCTCACCTGATCCTTGATGTTCAACATGACTCAGTCCCACCAGTAATCGATCTTGTCACGAAGGATCCCGAACAGCTCCTCCCTCGCCGCCTGGTTCTTCCTGTCGATCTCCCCATACATCTGCATCGTCTGGGCGTGCTCCTCCACCTCATCCTCGGGAGTCCTGACCCCATCCCTCCAGAACCTCATGACTGAGGATCTGATCTTCCCTTCCCCCTCGGAGTCTCCCGAGTCCATGTGGAGTTCCCCCCACCTCTCGGAATGGAGGCGATGGGCCTCGTCGTCGAACCAGCCCACCTTGAGCTTGTGGATGAGATCGACGCATCGCTCGATGTCGGAGATGTCCTGTTCCCAGCCCTCGTACATCTCATCCTTGCCGAGCCTCCTGGCATGGAGCTTGAGCTTGTGCTCTAGGACATCGTAGATGTAGTAGTGGTCCCAGTCCCGGTTGCGCCAGATGACGGGGAACCACCTGATGATGTTGCAGATCCCAGCTTTGACATCCCAGCAGGATCCCGAGATCTTCCCGATCCACCGAATAGGACTGACCCAGAGCCAATCGATCCTCATCATTCTGATGATGTTGCAGATCCCAGCTTTGACATCCCAGCAGGATCCCGAGATCTTTCCGATCCACCGAATAGGACTGACCCAGAGCCAATCGATCCTCATCATTTCACCTTCCCTATCGTGGCCGCCGGAACGGCGATGCTGTTGTCCGCCTGCGTGGCGCTCACGGATCGAACCTAAATCAGATTGTACCTCGGATCCCATTCCTTGACAAGCACATTCGAAAGCACGATGGGAGAGGAGGATGACACCACCGATCTCCACGAACTCGTCGGCGAACATGAAATCAATCAAGTTGAGTGATCGGCTCCCATTTGTGCAAGGACTTGTTCCACATGGCGACGGTGTCCACGACGAAGCCATCACCGTTGGAATGCTGGTGCTCGATGTACCACTGGGCACCATGCTTGCTCTCATCGTCCTCGATGACAGCCTCGGCCTTCCCGAGCTCCCATCCGTCGATCACGGCTGCGACGTGCGCCCGGTCGTCCACGACCACGTAGCAGTCGATGACGCCACTCCTGAATCGGAGGCACGCCAGGGCTTCCCGCACCTCCTCCAGCGCATCGCCGACATCGCTGAGGTTTCTCTCGACGATCAGCTGGGATCCCCTCTTCACATCCTCCTCGTAGCAGGCGAGGAGGTTCTCGATCGTCTTCATGAGCGGGCACTCCACACCGTTGATGGTCAGCGTGACCTCCGCCTTCCCATCCACATCGGGGGTGCACCGATCGGGGTAATCCATCGGCATCGCATCGAAGATCATCATTGCGATGTCCCGCTTCACTCCAAAACGGGCGTCAGCCAGCTCATGCAGATCGATCCGATCGGACATCGTCATCACCCATCTTCTGCAGTTTCGATTGGGACACCATCGACTTCCTCGAACAGGTCCTCCGCCCAGTCGTCTGGGTTCAGCCCGACGGTCAGCAACATGAGGAGACCGGGCCCATCCCGATGTGCGAACTCACCGAGCCTCTCCGCTCGCCTCTTCCATTCCTCTCCCCTCTCCCGGTCGGCTTCTGCACATATCCGTTTCAGGGCATCCTTGCCGATCCGTGTCAGCATATCTGGGTAGTCCTGATCGAGGAATGCGAGCGCCGTCGCCAACAGCTCCATCCTCCGGAAATCGCATCCGTCGACATCTCCCCTGAACTTGCACCTCGGGAGCGAGACGCATATCGTGTCATCCTCTCGCTTCTCTTCCGATGCGCCCCCCCACATGTAGACCGGGTTACGTAGGTATGCCATCTCTCACACTTCCTTCTACCCGAGGATGTCCATCACCCTGCTCGATCTTTCGCAATGAAAAGGTATTCCTCTACCAGTTCCTCTGCCATATGTTCGTGACCAGTGCGCCATTCAACCTCGAAACACGCAACCCCCAGCGCATCTATCAAGATGTTGATGGCAGATGCACATTCCTCTGCATACTCCGAGGTATGCCCCAACGCCATCAGGCGTTCTACCAGTTCCTTGTAGTAATTCTTCAGCATCATCAATACTCCTCGGCCGTCTCGAGCATTCTCAGGCAGGTGCCACAGGCGTTCTCCGGGGGGCTGTCGAATGCCCTCTTCTCACGCCTGACGAAGGCCCTCTCCAGCTCCCTGCCACAGGCCGTCTCGGTGATGAGGACGAGGGAGCTCGAGACCTCGATGTGCGACTTCCCGTTGTGCTTGTTGATCCAGTTCATCTTGATTCTCCTTGACACATCCCTCCATCAGGGAGGAGGATCCTGAGGAATGCCATCGACCTCTCATCCCAACAGTGGGATCCTGTCGAAGAGCCTGCGGGCATACCCCGCATCCTTGACGATCCTGTAGAGGCAGACCGATTCCATCCCCTCGTTCAAGGAGAGCTCGACGATCCTCCCCGCCTGGTGCATCACGGCGTATGGCCCCAGCCTCTCCAACATGGGCTTCCTCTCGTCGATCGGCCGGATGCAGGTGCGCCTCTCTGGGATGACGATGAAGATGTCCACCCCCCGATCCCCAACATCACGGGCGACCTCTCCCACCCATCGGCTGACGAACATGGTTGCGTCTTCCTCCGTGGGAGGAACGATGACGACCGATCTCCCCATCCGCTCCGGGTCCGAGGTCAGGGCGATCCTCAACGATGCACAGACCCCCCCGATGATGGATTCTGGGCACAGGATGATCGTGACGGGCATCCTGCCGAACAGCTCCAGCCATGTCTCGGGCGTCCCCGGCCTCGGAGGGGATGACCAGATCGAAGGACCCGGATCATCATCGTCGTCATCGAACCACTCGAGATGCATCATCGGTCACCTGTTTGTTTTAGTTGTTCGATCCCATTCACCCACCACTCCTTGGTCCCATCCTTCCCCTCGAAGGCCGGCCCATCGAGGCGATGGAGGCGATCGTTCACATACCACCACTTGTCCCCATTCGCCCATTCGATGGCCGGCCCATCGAGGCGATGGAGGAGACCATTCTGATACCACCACTTGTCCCCACTCGCCCTTTCGACTGTCGGCCCATCGAGGCGATGGAGGAGACCATTCTGATACCACCACTTGGACCCACTCGCCCACTCGACAGCCGGCCCGTCGAGGCGATGGAGTTGCCCTGCCTCATTTCGGTGTTCCACGGTTCCGTCGGGGAGGACCGTCCCGACGGAAGGGGATGGTGGCTGAGGGGGGACCTCCTCTTCCTCCTCGTCATCGAACCACTCGAACTCGATCATATCGATTGCCTCACAGGACGCCGAGGGTGTGGAGATGCGGACGAAGCCGATCGCCCAGCGCCTTGTGGGCGATCTTGAACTGATCCATGATGTCCGTCATTTCTTCGGACTGCTGGAATGGGACATCCTTCTTCCCGAAGAGTCCCATGCGAATCTGGTAGAATCCGCTGTCCCAACGATCGAGCTGGAACTTGGGCAGTGCGTCCATCCGGTGAGGGGCGGAGAGCCTGACCAGATCCTTGCCGAGGCGGAGGACCTCCTGGGCGTCCTCGCAGAGGTCTCCCTCGTTTTCCTTCAGCCATGACGCCACGAACCGGGGCTTGGCGGTGCGGCACTGCTGCCAGATCGGACGAGGGAGGCCGTCGATCTGCATCATCTCCTCCGGGGTCATCCAGAAGAAGTGGTTGGGGATGTCGTAGACCTGCCCCTTGTAGGTCATGTTGCCCAGGGAGGAGGTCTGGTTCTTGCCCTCGAAAAGAGACCAGATGATGGCATCGAGGGACCACTGAGGGCAACTAGGATGATCAATCTTGGGTGTAGCAAACTGATCACGCCAGTTCAACCATGTGGGGATGACAAGTCTCCTAATAGAGAACAACACCATTGACTCTTCGAAATTCCCCGGAGTAATAGACCAGCTGCCGGTATGGGGGTGACTCGATGATACGATGTAGCATGATGATGTAGAATGCTGGACATCATTGCCGTCGGCGTAGATGGTCGCCAACGCATCCGGGGACTGACGATCGACCAATATCTTCCCCGTGGCGATGGACAGGGGTCCACTCATCGGAGGCCTGACGACCGTCGCCTTGGGGCGCATCACATGTGCCGAGAGGGGATCTGATGGGACGGAAAATGTCTTCTTGAGAAAAGAATGTCCCTCCGGTATATCTTCGGGGAAGATATCTAGGGTAATGGGTTCTTCTTGCCTACCCCAGGACCACATCGTGAAAAGGCATGGCCAATCGGCATTGACATTATCAAAATGCTTGGCATTGAAACAGAATCCCCCCTTACAGGACATTCCCCTGAACCAGCATTTGTCCCTGAAAGGCCCATATCCTGGCCCATTGATGATGGCTGCGGGACTGAAGACCCCAAGGATCAGATCTCTCAGGAACAAGTTTGACAAGTGGATGGCCCGATAGATGAACTGGCAGGCCGTGTTGCGAGTCGCCAATCCCAGCTTGGCCTTGCGCATCTCATCCCCTGTCAGCGTCTTAGAAAGCCCAGATCGAGATTGTTCTCCATCCCGAGCGTACTGCCCACCGCTACCCTGGGCGAAGGGAGGATTCATTATGATGAGGAGACGGTTGGCTTGTGCCTCCTCGTACGAGCCTCCTACCATCATCCCCAAACCATTCTCCCACTGCCAATCTGGAAGGAAGAAATTGCCGAGTGGCTCCCGTGAGAACGGTCCATCATTCAGGAAGTCGAGCTTACTCCTGAAACAACCCGCTAGACCAATCTCATCGCTCGGTTTCTCAAGATCTGATATGAAAAGCCTCGTCCCTTCGGGACAGTTGTGGATCAAAGAACCGTCGCCCACACATGGGTCGAACCAAGTTCTGATCTGGTAGATATCATCTCCGAAAGCCTTCACCAGATATTGGTGAGCCATCGTGGCGAATCCGGGAGGTGTTTGGTAGACGCCCTCTCGGCGAACCTTGTCATCCACCATCATCCGGACCGATCCTCCTCAGCACATCGTGCATGGTGATCTGTAGGTTCAGGTACGAGATCAGGAAGCTGCGGGGGATGAGGACCCTGAAGCGATAGCCCCGAGTCGGATCGTTGCGGTGCTGAGAGATCAACTCCACCATCCCGTGCCCACTCATCTCGTCGAGGGCATCCATGATCTCCTCGTGGGAATGCCTCACCTTGGGCTCGATCTCCCAGGAGTAGGCACATTCCTCCTTCCCGTTCGCTCCACCGAGACGAACGAACGAGAGGATGGACAGGAAGATGTCGATGCTCTCCAACGGGATCAGGTCATGAGTCATCTCGATCACTTCCCTTCAGCTCGTGGACGATCATCTCCAGCCTCACGATGGACCTGCAGAAGTCCTTGGGGACGAGGAACCTGTAGCTGACGCTCTGATTGCGTCCCCTGCAGTCATCCCAGGACAGACCCACCATCCCCAGGGCCTTCATCTGCTTGAGCGTCTCGATGTACGCCTCCTCGATCGGCAGGCGGGCATCACCGTCGTCAACGATGGTGGGATGGGATTTCATCATCAACCACAACATGTTCCCTTCCTCGTCACGATGATTGGTGTGATCGATGATGAACATGAAACGCTCGAGGTCCTCGTACGGGGTGAGGTTTGGCATCAGAGATCCTCCTTGTGAGTAGCGGGTATGTTCGCATCCATCCACATGCCATCGGCACCGTCCTGTTTGTACAGATCGATTCCCTCGCACGAGTAGATCCAGTCCCTTCCCCCTCTCGCATTGTCGACCTCTCCCAGACAGCGGGCGAAACGGACCTCGACATCATCGCCGGAGAATCGCTTGCCATGGAACCAGTAACCGCCAACCTTCGTGGGCCAGGTGTGGGACCACTCCCCGACATCCAGCAGGTCGACGAAGGTCTCCGCACATGACAGGACATCCTCGTATCCCGACGAGTGGCCATCATCCCACGCCATCTCCCAGAGCCTGTCTGCCTTCGGATGCCCGGTGATGCCGAGGTACCTCAGCAGATCTTCCTTGAACTTCATCTTGAGCTCGTACATCTGACGACGGTACTCGGCACGACCGTCCCTATCATAGACATCATTCGGGACGTTGTAATCGCCAGCCTCGATCTTCCCGAGCAGGTCCATCTTCATCACCTTCCTGGGTGTCTGCTTCCTCACGCTGGATCCTGAGGAATGTCATCGACCTCACATCAGCCCGTCGGATGGCTCCGGTGCGATGACCCTTATTCAACGATCTCCTCCATGATGATGAGCCCGTGTTCCAGGGCTTGCCTGACTGATGGCCTAGAGAGATCGGTTCTCTTCACGACCTTGCTCTGCCGACCTGTGAACAGGAGCTTGAAAGGAATCTTGAACGAGACCGGGTTGCGTTTCTCAAGCAGAAGTACTATTGCTGGATCGACACATATCAATCTGACACGAGCGACATTCCTCATCCGTTCACCTGTTCCCGTCTGCGTTCCA
>Ga0315284_10007774_pt1 | contig 15302 bp, 14 predicted proteins | sample YL17G09_16_MG_FD_203696 | JGI IMG/M metagenome (GOLD analysis project Ga0315284, IMG submission 203696) | Sediment microbial communities from Yellowstone Lake, YNP, Wyoming, USA - YL17G09_16 | ecosystem: Environmental > Aquatic > Freshwater > Lake > Sediment | place: USA: Wyoming | collected... | reverse complement strand
GGCGAAGCCGTATTCTTTTTTGCTGTGATATGTTAGCATCTAAAAAAAATGAAAAAAAGTATTTATTAAGATTTTAACCTTAAAATGGAGTGTAAAATCGTATCTGTGAAACAATTTATGTCAGGGATAAGTGTGTCTTGTAAAATAGATTTTGACGATACTACTTTTTTTTTTAACGTGGTCGCAAAAAATACCAATGTTAAAAGAGTGACAGTCAATCCAAATACGTTAATAGCAACTATATATACCCGTAACCACAAAGATAACCTAGATGAAGTCTCAACACAAACAATAGATACAAAAAAAATGGATCTTCAAGATTTAAAATTGCACTATAAATTTGTGCAAATTCAAACTCAACAAAAACTCATTTTGGACCAAATTCAAGATGTCAAAGAAATACTAAATCATGGTTTAGGATATTTTGAGTTGACCAAAAGTGTTAATAGAGAATTGTAGAAAAATTGGGTCCAAAATATTTACCTTTCTTTGGCTTATGACAGCATTCACTGCCATAATTTATAAATCAAAAATCTGGTTTTTCCCGTGGGAAAAAATGAAAAACCTAAATAAATAAACTAAAATAAATAAACCTCTAAAATGAACCACGAACAAACCACTCAAAAGGCTTATCAATACGTATGAAAAAACGGAAGGGTTTCAGGTAGATACGAAAAAATTTTGTTTTTCGTGTGTCTTGATCGAATTTAGACTCAAATTTACATCGGAACAGATAGATCAAATGTTCGAGTTAGTTACACAAGACCAATTAAACATGATTAATAATCGCCTTGACATTGAAGAAGAAGAGAACGACGGATCCAGTTGGTATTAGGTGGTTTTTTCTGACCTGTATATGGTATAATATTATACCATATTCGACATGGTAAAAAACACCAAGACAAATTTTACTTTCTCAACTAGTTTAAAAAAAAGTTATTAAAAACGATCTTTTTTTTTCGAATATTTTAAGGGGGATAAATAAGATTATCATGAATATGAAAAATATGGAACAATATCTCCCAGTCACAATCTCTGCACTTGCTGTCATTTTACTCGGTTGCATGAACCCTGAATTTCTTAGACATAGCAAATATAAGGGTGCCGAAGATTTGAAACGAGTCAATTACATGTGGTTGGCACTTGCTGCTTTTGTTGCTGGTGTTGTTGCTGTATGGCTTCAAAATCAAAAAGGTTATGAAATCCTCTAAAATTTTCCTCTTAAAATATCACACTCATGTTAAAAAAATAGACACCATGCAAAAAAATATGTGAATCCGACACTTCGCTTAAGGATTGTTGTTAAATCAAGGTCTCAATTACTCCTATTATTAGTTACTAAATTTTAGTATTTTACTAAAATTATTATTGTACCAGAACAATCTGATTATAGCTTAAATGCAAAAAAGTTTTTCATATTTTTTTCTGCAAACTTCCTTGCTTCTGTGCATTCTTTTATCGCATCGTCAACTCTAACCAAAATTATATTATGGAAGTACAACATAGCTGCAATTTGAATAAATAAAATCCCACATAATACCCCAAAACAGTAATCATAAAACATTTTAAATTATTTTTTTATAATTCTAAGAAACAGATAATTTTTTTGAGTTTTAAAGGATCGTACTAGTTTGGACTCATGCACAGTAAAAAAGAATAAGAAATCTTAAAATAAAGAGGAACAAAGTGTACCTGATTATTTTAGTATTTTAGTATAAAATATATTAACTAATTAAAGGAGTAATTAACATCTTGGATTAACAACAATTCTTATTCTTTTTTGTAGTGATAGTCCCTAAATGATCACTAAAGATAAACCAAATTAAGTATTTTTACAATCAAAGAACAACTTCATGAATAGGTGTTCGTTTAAAATAAGCCCTTTACACTCTGTGAATCGTTATGACAATCATCACCAAAATAAAGTAAACCATCATGGGTACAGGCATAAATAATTCTCTGGGCCTTTAATCAACAATGCGATGACGGATTGCGGCTATGTCAGTGGTACTTGCGTCATAAAATGTAGAAAAGTCCAAAATAGTTTGAATACGACCCCTTAACACTACAAAAAATAACAAAATCGTTGTTAAACTAAGGTATTAATCACTCCTTTGATTAATTACTTTATTTTCACTTTAGAATAAAGTGAAAATTAATCAGGTAAACTTTACCCCACATTTATATAAGATTTATTCTTATTTTTTGTAGTGGTAATTTTAAAATATTGTCTGAATAAATATTAATAACAGTTTTCATAATATAATGCTCATGTCACGTATTTTAATAGCTATTTTAGTAATAATTACTTTATGGGTATTAATCAGTCCAAATGTTGTATCAGAACATTATTATGATTCGAATAACGTAAATATAGATAATGATGTGGAAATCTATGCAATAAATCTTAAAAAGAGATACCAAAAACGTGAAAATATTAAAAATCAGTTTGTAGAACAAAACTTATCTGGTAACATATTTGATGCAATAAACGGTGAAGAGTTAAATTTGGATGAGTTAAAAAAACACGGCGTATTAGATTTACAACGTAGTAAACAACTTAAAAAACGTTTATTAAGACGCGGGGAGATAGGATGTAGTCTGAGTCATGTAACATTATGGAATATGTTCAAAGCATCTGATAAGAAATATTTTTTGATTCTTGAAGATGATGCGCTCTTAACAAATAATTTTAAAGATAAATTAACTGACCTATTAAATGAACTTAAAAATACAAAATGGGACGTACTGTATTTGAATGAGAACTGTTTAAAACATTTCGGTAAAAAAGCATGTGATGGTCCTCCTTATACTGAAAACACAATTAGACCAAACAATGTTGGCTATGGACTTTATGGTTATATAATATCAAGAGAGTGTGTACAAAAATGTGATGATGTTTTACCATTCATTGAACCAATAGATAGCTACGTGATCGAAAAATCATTCGCTGATAGAGATTTTATTGTATTAAGATCTAAAAATGTTTTAGTAGATTTGGATAAATCCTTTGTTAGCGATACAAACCCTGTTATTTAAAACTTTATTTACATTAGAATAATATTTCTAAAACGAAATTGTGGAAAAACCGGGTTTTGATATATAAATTATAATAGGGCTTTCTATCATAAATCAAAGAAAGGTAAACATTTTGGACCCGGTTTTTCCACAATTCTACTTTTTCTGTTCAAAAAGATATTTATTCCTTTGAAATAAGGAAACTATTTTCGGCTTTAACACCCCCCTTATTTTAATTTGGCGATGGTCCCTAAGGTAAATTATTTGACTTGACAATTCTACTCCAACCTTTAAACAATATAAATTTATATATTCAAATAAACAATATATAAATGTCTTATATTCAAAATAGGCTTTATTTAGGAGATTACGAAAATGCTTCTAACATAGAATGGCTCAAATCCCACAAGATCACTCACATTGTAAATTGTGCAGTAGAACATAAAGAATATCACCCAAGAATGATCACGTATCTCTCTTTAAACCTCGAGGATTCTCCTTATCAACCATTATATCACGTTTTAGAGAAAAGTTACCGTTTCATCAAGAAAGCAATTAACGAAAACGGCGTTGTATTAGTTCATTGTCACGCAGGTATAAGCAGATCTGCCAGTGTAGTGTTATATTATATAATGAAAAACAACCCTGGCTTATCCTACGAAAAAGCATTCAGTTTTGTTAAATCTAAAAGATCCATAATAAGACCAAACGAAGGTTTTGTAAAACAACTCATAAGTGTTACGCCTGCGGTCGCTAGTACTGTAACTGACACCCCTGTTACGATTACAACCCCTAATAAAGAACGGACGGCGCATCCTTATATCATTACGCCTTCACAAAAGAAAAGATTCGACCAACCAAAATATTTAGAAGGAACAGCCCAGATTTTAAGAAATGTGACAAAAGGATCAAGTTAAAATTATATCTTAAATATCTTATAAACCCCCCAAATATCCCCTAAATTTAACTTTAAAGACGTGGTTTATAAATAATAAATAATGTCGTCAAATTTTGATAAAGTGGTTGATTTTAACACCCAATTTGGTGTTTTAAGTTCAAATGCCCTTGTTCCAAATCCAAATATTTTTGACCAAGACCCAGCCATTGTTGAGTTTTGTTTAAAATTAATCAGAGAGGAAGCAAAAGAAACAGAAGAAGCAGTCAAAAATAAAGATTTTGTTGAAACAATCGATGGATTAATCGACCAACTCTATGTTATCTATGGCATGTTGTCTAGACTCGGAATAAACGCAGATAAAGCTTTTGATCTAGTTCACACGAATAATATGTCTAAATTATGTAAAACGGAAGAAGAAGCTCAGGAAAGTGTTAAATATTACGAAAATAACAAAGATTTAGGATATGATTCACCTTCTTATAGGATGGCACCAGATCAAACTCATTGGGTGGTGTACAACCAAGCTACAAACAAGGTTTTAAAATCTATAAAATACGAAAAAGTAGATCTTAGCGAAGTATGTAAATAATCGTCTGTGTCATAAAATGTAACAATCATGGATACAGCATACGTAAATTATGGCAGTATTTTCTGCCATAAATTCAAAGGTAAATATTTCGGACCTGTATTTTCACAATTCTTATCTTCTTTTCATCGCCATGAGCATTACAATTCCGCCAAATGCTACCAAAAGCATCATACCAATACATACATGAGGAAGGTAAGAATTTTCTGGTTCTCGGTTATTTTTATAATTTCTATTTTTTGGATCGAATTCAAACCCCTCATCCCAGGAATATCTTCTTGGTTTTTGTATTAAAACATTTCGAGGATAATCTTTTGATTCAGCTACAACTTCCGAAATATCTTCTCTATGTAACTCTGTCAAAGAAGGTAAATTTGATCTCACCATTTCAATATCTGATTGGCCTCTGGTTCCTACGCTAGTTGACTTTGTAAAATCGGCTAAATCTTCTACAGGTTCTTCAGGTTCAATCGAAGCATGGTCATAAACAGGTCCTTTCCCACCTAAATGTCTAGAAATCGCTTCTTCATCTCTTGAAGCGATTCTTGATAATTCTGCCAACTGCATTTTTGCATCATAAACAGCGTCTGTGTATTGATTTGGTATATTATCTCCATTATAATGATAATTGCTACTCATAGGCATTCCTGGATATAAAAGTTGTAATTTTTGTTTTTGCATTGGATATTTCATAAACCTGTAAGAATTTTGTCCAGATTGAAATATTTGTGTTTGTGGTCTATCCATTATTTAAAAGTTGTTTACGATTTTATAAATATGTTTGTTCAAACTATTTAGATTTAATATCACAGATAATCATGGGTCAACTAATTTGGGTGTATGCTGTCATAAACCAAATTAAGTAATAAATCAACCAAAAGTAAAAAACTTGGATCCAAGTTTTTCCATCGGAACGTTTTCTGGAATCTTTTTCTTTATGTCTCCAAACTCAAGTTTGCCACAATTTTATTTGTCACAATTTTATTTGTCACAATTTAATTTGTCACAATAAATAACAAAAGTAACAAATAAAATATAATAAGGATGTGTGGTGTTTGGCTTTTAGTTATTTTAGTTGCTATAATCACATTTAGTTTTTTATCCAAAAAAGAACATTTTGGTGGACCCATCAAGAATATGAGGAGAATACCTCGAACGAATTGCTACCAAATTTGTGGTCAATATTACGATGATTGCATGAGAAGATTTAGTGATGTTGACGCAAACGCTTGTTTTCGAAGAAGAGAAAGTTGTTTGAGTATATGCAATTACTCGGATTTTCAAACGTTATAGGTTAGTCTTAATATTAGGGATTTAGCATACCTGTAAATATGGCGTTTTAACCAATAATCTCTTATGAACTATTGATGTGGAAAAATTCAGGTTGTTATAATAAAATTTTCTATTATAAGCCAAAGTAAGAGATTGTTTTAAAAATTAAAAAATCTATATTAAGAAAAATGTTCAACCATAACAATACTTATTTATCTTTTTCTTTTGGAGGAAAGAATCCAAACTATAATTTTACAGGTTCATACGACGTATGTAATATATGTTGTGCTACAACTGATGTTAAACCAGGCCGAGGATCAGAATCTAAAAGATCTAAAGCATGTCAAGTTGTGCTGATGTTTGGAAAGGACGCAATAGGTGAATACGATTCTTGGAAAAAGATATGCAAAGAACATTTATCGGAATTTGTCTGCAAAAAACAACAATGTAATGTGTGCAATCCAAAAGCAAAATTTGACATAAATCCAAGGATATGTATGGCGTGCGCGTTGATGTTGTTAGATGGTTACGATAAAATTTCAGACTAGCTTTAAAAATTCCTTTGTTATCTCAATAGAACACATTAAATCGTCATGTGAACAAGTTATAACAGATTTTACTAATTTATTGAATTTATAATAGATTTCCCTATTAAAACGAAATTATACACAAAGTAAATTTTTTAAATTCTTGGATTGCTTTATCTAGTTCATCGAATGGATATAGTTCGTTGGAAGGATCGTCCAAAGGATTTATTACAGAGGCTAACTGTACTTCATTGTCATAATAAACAAGATATCTTTCCATTATGTCTCCAAAAATTTGTTTGCTTTCCACCAATTTTAATGTAGCATTTTCAGACAAAGCATCCCATATATAAGCATCTCCAAAAATATTTGGACTTCTAAATATTATAACTTCGTTAACTAATTTATCTGAAAAGAAAGATTTTTGAATTTTACAACCTCCTTCGATCAAAACATGCATTATTGGGCTCATATTTGAAAGAGTTTCCAAGATTTTTTTTGGTTGCAAGTTAGGCAAAACAATACAATTTATACCATATTCGTTTGACGTCCACTTCTCGACCATGTTTTTGGTCGTCATAATCATAGTCCCATTAGATAAAATTTTTTTGGGAGAAGAAGTTAACGAATCACCATCAATAACCACTCTCAATGGTTGGTTTTTAATAGGTATATTGTATCTCACTGTCAATTCAGGATCATCTTGTTGTACCGTCAATGCGCCTACGATGATAGCCTGCGATGAAGCCCTTAATATATGTCCTACTTTTCTACTTTCATCATTTGATATCCATTTACTTTTACCATCTGATGATCTGTAACAATTATCTACACTGAGAGCAATTTTTACAGTACAATACGGCATTTTATTTTTTTTATAATACAAATATTGTCTTAATGAATATTTAACCTCTTCGTATACCTTCTTGTCGATGTGTTTTATGAGATCTACTTTTATTCCTGCTTTTAATAATTTTTCGATTCCTTTATTATAAACTCTTTTATCTGGGTCAATAACACCTATAACTACTCTACTAACTTTTTTCGCTATAATTATATCAACACATGGTGGAGTTTTTCCATGATGACAGCAAGGTTCAAGTGTTACATAAATAGTTGTACCTTCTGGGATAGTTGTTATAGATAAAGCTTTAAATTCTGCATGAGCTGACCCTTGTTTTTCATGGTAATTTGAACTAATAATTTCAAAATCTTTAACTACTACACATCCTACCCATGGATTTGGAGGGGCTGTTAACATTCCTTTCTCTCCTTCTTTGATGGCAATTCTCATATAATAAGAATCATCGTAGACTATTTCATCAGAAAAAGGGAGATTAAATTCTACATTGACGATGTCCCCGCATTTAACTTGATATAGAGTTGTTTTTTTTATAGTTTCAGGTATCAACGCGATTCTAATTTTGTTGTTTGTTATTTCTGCGATTGTCAAACTTATTCCATCAATAGCTATGCTCCCTTTGTACATAACAGAATGCATACTCATACCAAGATCGATCCACATATTTTCTCCTTCAAATTTAACAATAGTTCCTGTTTGGTGGATGTGACCACTCATAATATGGCCTCCTAAAAAGGAACCAAATTTAATGGCTAATTCGACGTTGACTAAACCTTGAGTGAAAAATTTATAAGAAGTTTTAGACATTGTTTCTTCAGAAAGGTTAAACGTGCAGTAATCTTTGCAAATTCCGACAACTGTCAAACAAACCCCGTTTACAGCAACAGAATCGCCGATTGATAGTTTATTAGAAACAAGGTTATCCAGGTATAAATATAAACAAGAATCTATAAGGTTAGCTTTGCATATGCATTGAACTATGCCGGTGAACATTTGATTGATGGTATAAGATACTTTATGTTAGTTGAAAAAAGTTTGGAAAATGATCAAATTTAGATTGTTGTAACATTTTTGACCTGGTTTTTTCATAGGAATGTTTTTATTCATAATAATTAATATGGCTGACTTCGAAAAATTTTTAGGGCCATTGGTAGTATTTTCGTTATTGGGCCTTGTAATTTATCCCAACCAAAATGTCAAACTATTGGTACTATTCTTCCTGGTAAGTGTTGCCATTTATTTTATTTTAAAACGCAATAATACCGATGAATACGTAAATATGGAAAATGTTGTGCCAGGCAAACTTGAATACGATACATCCATGTACCAATATTCTAATCCTTCTTTACCAAAGGAAAGAAACTATTATATGTGCATTAGTGAAGAATGCGGAGGAAATACTCAAAATTATGATTGTCTCGAAAAGTGTAAATTAAAGACGTTTAGAGCAGGTATGGATACTATGGACACAAAAGATTGGGTTTGTTTTCCTTTTGCTGAAGATGAAGATGCTTATTATAAATGTTTGAGCCAAGTATATGCAGACTACAGATATCCTTAAGGGGTCATATCAAAATTAAAATAAGATAAGCCATCATGGATACACAAAACGAAATTGTGGAAAAACCAGGTCCAGATTTATGCTTATTTATAAATTACAATAGTGTTTTCTATTGTAAAACCAAGGTAAGGTAAATATTTTGGATCCGGTTTTTTCACTACCTCACCCCCTCAGGTGAGGTAGTTCTACTTTAAACAATTTAACGACAACCCCTTCGCAACAAAAAAAGAATTGTTGTTAAACCAAGGTATCAATTATTCCTTTGATTAGTTACTATATTTTAGTATTTTATTATTTTATAATCAGGTACGCTCTTGCGTCATAAAATGAAGAAAAGCCAAAAAAAAACTTGAACCCTGTTTTTTTCACCAGAATCCTTTAAAAATAGTTTGGAGACGACCCTTAAACTGGTTAGCTAATTATCACATGTCCTAATACGATCTCCTTTTTACAACATCTTAATAGTGTCCCATATCACTAAAAATAAATCTTTTGGAACGTTCGTCAATAAGGCATATTCTAAATTCATTTTCCACGATGTAAGTTTTCTAAGAATCAATTTCTTTGCTGCAGAGTTTTTTCTAATTCCTGTCATAGAATTCAAAACATCAGTTATCAAAAAATTGTTTTTGTGATCCATGACTATTTCTATAACCTTCAAACATGATGTAGATGTCGCATTTACCATAATATTTTTTCCATGTCTTTTATAATTTATTTGTGTGGTAGTTATAAGCTCGTATAATATGAATTCAAAAAACGTCATATTAGTAGGATAGTTAGAAACAGCTAGGATGGCATCCGATTTTTTAATTTCTAACATTTTTTTCGAACAAAAAACACATATAGACAAAGCAGATAAAATATAATACGTTTTAACATCAGGATTAACTCGTTTGCTCCTCAAAGTTTTTATGAATTTTTTTGTTTTCATAGGACATTGTGTATCTAAAATATACATGTAACACTGAAACATTAATTCAAGCTCTTTTACCTTTTTGCTGGCCTTGATGCATCTTATATAATCTTTTTTAGATGTAATAAAATCTTTTGTGGGAACGACTATATCCAAATCTTTCGCCATAATCCTTAATTCTTTTTGGCTCATCGAATTATAAGGAAAAGGAGGAATATATTTTGTCCAATACTCGTTTTTACGATCCATTATATATATACACAGATTTTTCCTAAAGGCGAGTGTATAAGGGGTTGTCTTTCAAACTATTTTCGTCTTTTATCCTGTAAATATGGTGGTTTATCTAAATTTAATTTGATTCATAAATTATGGCAGTATTTCCTACCATAAGGGACTGTGTCCAAAGTAAAATTAGGTAAACAATTATGGACACAGGATAAAAGACGAAAATAGTTTGGAGACGACCCCTAAGCCAAAGAAAGGTAAATATTTTGGACCTGGTTTTTTTCACTACCTCACTCCACGGGCGAGGTAGTTCTACTTTACACTCAAAACCACTTTAACCACATACAAAATTCGAAAAAAGAAATTAAACCGTCATTATTATCATCAAGATTATCAAATGCATCTTCTTCATGGTTTATATTTAAATTCTCCATCATGTCTTCAAATTTAAAATAGGGTAATCCTTTTTGTGGTGCATCTACGTAAGAAAAGAAAAGTGTATGTGCTTTCAACAACAAACTTTTTTTCTCTACAAATAGAGTATATTTGTCCGCTCTTCCTAGCCATGCCCCAAATTCGTTAATATTTAACTTATTATCCATATCAGTGTCTATGTAATCGAATACCGCGTTTATATCTTTCGACAACGCATGAGAAAGATGCGTAAGAGTACTAGTCGTTGTTCCAAGTTTACGTATAAACTTTTCGAATTGATCTCTTTTTAAAAATCCTGATTTGTTGACATCAAACTTGTTAAATACCTTTTTCAGTATTTCTTCGTATTCTTCTTGCATCTTTAAATATACGCAATCCTATAATAAAATGAATCGATACGATCTTCGAAAGAGAAATAGGGACAAAAAAGAGGAGTCAACAGAAGAAGAATGGCTTCCAGAAAAATCGTCATCTAATTCGTCCGATGATTCTACTGACGATAATAACGAAAGACCAAAAAAAGTCAGAAAGAAAAGTTCAGAGGGTCATATTATGGCAGGTTTAAAACAGAAATTTATAAAAGAATTTCCAGACTTGGATGAATCAGAAATCGAAGAAATTATTGAAGATGCTTTCGATGAAAGGGGTAATATTAAGACTCCATATTATCAAGAAATAGAAAAATTTTTCCCAACACAAGAAAGACAACGAATGCGAACTCTGTGTAATACGCTGTATTTTCAAGAAAAAGGGTCAGTCGGGTATATCAACGCGATTTATCAAATTAACAATATATTAGAAAGGCGGAATTATAACATTTCTGACAAAGATGAAAGAACTCTTGGGCTTCTTCGTGCTACAATACAAAAAAGGAAAATCTCAATAGAAAATATTCTTCATGCTTATCTAACAAATGATGAAAAAATTCGCGCGTTGGAAGTATATGATAGACTTCTCGACCCAGATCTTAAAGCAGAAGATATTATCAGCATTCAAAACAGGCTTGATGTTATAATGAGTGCACAACTTTCTTCTGAAGAAGAAGTAAAAAACGTAGAGAAAGACGAAAAGAATGCCAGACAAAACTCTTTTATCTCTCCTGCTTCTATAAGAAGGAAGATTTTCGCTTTGGATGCAGATGCTGCGACAAAGAGTGTGTTATATAACATGTATTATGAAATGATTGCTAGAAATTCAAAAGAAGGACGTTATGGTGATGTTATGGACAAATTAACTTGGGCAGTAAAATTACCTCATCGAAAAATCACTTTATTTCCGGGTCATACCAAAGACTTGTGTAAAAAAGTGTTTTCATCTCTTAACAAAGAAATATATGGTTTAGCGGAGGTCAAAGAAGCAGTTGTTAGAGCTGTTAATGATAGATTTCACAATCCTAGTTCTAGATCTATTATTGCTTTACAAGGGGTACCTGGAGTAGGAAAAACGAAAATCGCAAAAGTCATTGCTGATAGTATAGGTATTCCTTTTAATAAAATAAGTCTTGGTGGTGCGATTGATCCAACTATATTCAAGGGATCAGATAATGTGTGGTCTGGAGCAAGTCCTAGCATGATTTTAAAAACGCTCGCAAAATCAGATACTTCTGATTGTATGATTTTATTAGATGAAGTTGACAAATTAACGACGTCAGATAGAGGTATAGTAGTCCAACATTCTTTACTGCATGTTCTAGACCCAACACAATCTTTATCTTTTCATGATGAATTTCTATGTGAATACCCTCACGATATCAGCAGAATATGGTTTGTTGTATCGATGAATGATGACGCTTACCTTGACCCTGCATTAAAAGATCGTCTCAATATTATCAATATTCCATCTTATACTCCCAAAGAAAAGGTAGAAATAATCAAAAAACATGTTCTACCCGAAGCTTTATTAGACAAAGGTTTAGATTTGGGCTCGGTGACTATCAAGGACGAAGCTGCAAAGAAAATTGCGCTCATGTTCCCTGACGAAGGCGGAATAAGATCTGTAGAAAAAGTTATTAATAAGATTGTTTCGAAGATTAACTTGTGTGGTATATTTCAAGGGGAGAACATTGAAACAACAGATTCAAACGCTTGCATAAAAACTGCTATTCCAGGGTTTTCTGGGTTTCCTTATACTATAACAGAAGAATGCATAAAAAAATTAGCTCCAAAGAAACCAGAGGTTTTCCTAGGATACGTTATTTAGGAGTCGTGTGGGATTGATTTATAAATTATAATAGGGTTTCCTATCATAAATCAAAATTAAAAAGTTTGGACCAAGTTTGTATATTACGATATTTTCCTATCATCCAAATATTATAGATATTAAATTAATAATACCATGAATAGAATTTTGAAAAATATGCATGCTGTTCCGCTTACTGATTTGATGACTGTAAATGTGTTAGTTATTGTTGGTCTTGCATATGTTATTTCAAAGTATATGAAATTAAGCACCAATATGAGTATCGGAGTACTTATTGCTCTTGTTGTAGTCAGTGTATTTTTACATCCAAAATTGAACGTACCAGATAATTTAAGTTACTATTTCGGTCTTGGTCCTAAACCAGATGGGTGGAGAGGAGCTTAGATTGGGAGAGGTATTAGGGGTCGTAGCTAAGGGACTGTGTCCAAAGTAAAATTAGGTAAACAATCATGAACACAGGTAGAAAAGCTGAAAATAGTTTGGAGACAAACCCTAAACTATTTTCAGCTTTCCTGCCTGTAACAAGAAATTTACTTTGTCCAAAGTCCTTTAAGGAAAAAATCCGGGTCCAAAATGTTTACCTTTCTTTAATTTATGACACTACAAAAAATAAGAATAAATATTAAATAACTGTGGTATAAACTTTACCTGATTATTTTAGTGTAAAATACTAAAATAAAGTAATTAATCAAAGTTAGATTAAGGACTGTGTCCAAAGTAAAATTAGGTAAACAATCATGGACGCAGGTATGGACGCAGGTGGAGTTGCAGAAAATAGTTTGGAGACGACCCCTTACACGTTTATGTACACAAAACTCCCTCAACAAACACACGACATACACACTTCATCTGTGCATATAACCTTTGGTTTTTGTTTTTCTGGGATTTTTAGACTATTCAAAGAAAAATTCTTTGGATCTGCTGCTGCCTCTCTTCGTAGATAATACATGCCTGTTTTCATTCCCTTCTTCCAACCATAAAAGTGAAAGGATGTTAATGCACGATAAGTAGGTTTTGACATCCAACAGTTAAAAGATTGCGATTGACATACAAATTCCCCTCGATCAAGGCAAAAATCAGAAAGAAGTTGTTGACTGAGCTCAAATACAGTCTTGTATTTGTTTTTAATATGTGTTAACCTCGTTTTTTGATCTTCATTCAATCCTTCATCAGAAAGTTCCGTAATTCTACCTCTGTTCTTCCATAATTCTTTCAAAGCAGTCGTATTCCATAAACCTATTTTTTGTAAATCATCAACAAGATATTTATTTACAATCACAAATTCTCCTGATAACACCCTTCTTGTACCCATTAAATGGGTAAACGGTTCAAAACATTCATTTTTACCCAATAAACCAGCTGTAGACGCTGTTGGCATCAACGAACAAAGTTGCGAGTTTAATAACCCGTATTTCATCATGTTAGTCCTAAGTTTTTCCCATTCTTCTGGAGAATATCTAGATTCTTTCTTTGTTATGTTGTTGACATACGTTTTTTCCGAAACCCCTTCTTTTGATTGTCTATAAATTTCGTTTTCCCTTCTTTCCTCATCCCATAAATCAAACTGGAATTGACCTTTGCTTGCCGGAGAACCAGGAAATAATTCGTATGGTCCTCTTTCCTTTGCCATTTCAACACTTTCGGAAGTAGTGGCAAAATATATAGTTTCCATGATATCTTTGTTAAGTTTTCTAGCCTCAGCTGATTCCCAAGTCAAATCCATTTTTGCAAAAGTATCAGCTAACGCTACAATTCCTATTCCAAGTGGTCGAGTTCTCATGTTTGTATATTTAATTTCTGGAATTTCTGGTGGATAATAGGTTCTATCAATAGTTTGATTGAGATTACGAGTTTGCGCTCTTGCTAATCTATCGAGTTTTTCAAAATTAAAACTAATGACATTATCTTTTATTTCCACACAAGAATCTAATACAATACTACCCAAAGTACAAGAACTGATGTTATCCTTGTCAGTAACCAACATAATCTCAGTACATAAATTACTAAGCCTTATTTTTCCCATATTTTTTTGATTTGACTTTCTATTACACGCGTCAATATAAATCATATAAGGCATACCAACCTCCATCTGTGTGGTTACTATTTTTTTCCATAATTCTCTAGCAGAGACTTGGCGTGTAAATGGTGTTTTATTTTTGTTATGGACAGTTTCAAGGGCGCTATAAGCCATCTCAAACTCAATACCCCAAACTTTGTCCAATGTTTTTGCTTTATTAGGACACATCAAAGTCCATTTTTCATCATTCTCGACCCTTCTCATGAACTCATCAGGTACAGTAATGCCATAAAAACAATTTCTTGCTCTAAGATCTTCTGGACCATTTCCTTTTTTCAAATCTAGGAATTCTTCGATATCATAATGCCATACAGGTAAATATATAGCACCAGATCCTTTCCTTTTCCCACCTTGGTCTACTGTAGATAATATACTATCTACTATTTTAATCCAAGGAACTACTCCTTTGGATGGTTCTCCTCCTTCACTTTCAATTTCTGAATGTCTTAGTGACATTTCAGTTCCCACACCACCACTGTTCTTTGAAATAAAAGCAATGTCTTTCCAATTCTTTGCGATTGATCCCATAGTGTCTGCTACATTCATGACAAAACATGAAGATAATTGTGGATTCTTTTTCCCTGCGTTGAAAAGAGTAGGTGACGCACAGGAATAATTCCCCAAACTTAAATCTTCATAAGCAGTTTTGATTTTTCCAAATATTTCTTCAGTAATATTCTTTTGGAACCACCAAAACGTGGAAACGCGCATGTATACATATTGCGG
>Ga0315284_10007773_pt1 | contig 15302 bp, 10 predicted proteins | sample YL17G09_16_MG_FD_203696 | JGI IMG/M metagenome (GOLD analysis project Ga0315284, IMG submission 203696) | Sediment microbial communities from Yellowstone Lake, YNP, Wyoming, USA - YL17G09_16 | ecosystem: Environmental > Aquatic > Freshwater > Lake > Sediment | place: USA: Wyoming | collected... | reverse complement strand
GGGTCCGACTCCGACTTCAAGTGGAGTAAGGACTCGGGGGACACGAACTGGTCGGTACCGTACATCCACGATTGGGAGCAGGCGCTCCCGATCACGCTCAAGACGGATCACCCCCTCTGGCAGCGCCTGCTCGCGCTGTACCGCCGGGCAGCGGAGCGGCTGGAGGGGAAGATGCTCATCAGCTCGCTCGACCTGCACACGAACATGGACCTATTGGCGGCGGCGCGGGGGCCCGATCGGCTCTGCATCGACCTGGTGGAGAGGCCCGAGGTCATCGACGAGGCGATGAAGTCGGCGCGAGCCGTTTTCCCGCAGGTGTGGGAGGCGTGCGCCGAGGCCGGGGGAATGAAGGAGCGCGGCTACTACCACGGGATGTATTCGATGGAGGGGGCGGCGATACTGCAGTGCGATTTTAGCTGCATGATCGGTCCGGCGATGTTCGCCCGGTGGGTGCTACCTGCGCTGGAGGAAGAGGCCAGGATCGTGCGTCACGCCTACTACCACTGGGACGGCCCGACCGCGCTAACCCACACCGAAGCACTGTGCGCGAGCGACGGGCTGCACACGATGTCGTATGTCCCCGGCGACGGACGTGGGTCGCACATCGACTATCTGGACCTGCTGAAGCGGGTGCAGTCGCTCGGGAAACCGGTGGCATTCTCGGGTTCGCCCGAGGAGTGCCAGGTAGCCCACCGCGAGCTGCGGCCGGAGAAGGTGCAGTATGGGACCTGGGCGGGGAGCCCTCAGGAGGCGGAGAATCTGCTGAAATGGTTCGTCGACAACACCTGAGGGACTTCTGAGCGGGTGAGAGCTGGCGGAGCGGCTGGCCCCGAGCAGGGCTGGGGGCGGTGGGGCAAGCGCTTGACGGCCTACCAGAACGCGCTGGTATCTGGTATAATCCTGGCGAATGGCGGCGGCCTGGTGTCCTTACCGACGCGTGGCGCTTGGTCTAAAACCAACGGCCAATCTGCCATCTCTGGCTGCTGCGGAAACAGTTTGGCCATCCGGGGATTAGCAGGGGATTGGCCGTGGGGGGGGAATGGCAAGGGGCCTTCGGGTGGTCAGGCGCGCAATGGCGTCGGGACCGTTGCCTGGTTGCCTGCAGTGCAAGGAGGTGCGGCTGTCATGAGGCTGGGTGACATCGAGCTGCAGTTCCGGCCGGATCGCACGGCAATAGTGCAGGGCACCGAGAATCCGTCGGTGCGCGTCTGCATATCGGCGCGGCCCGTCGGATCGCAGTCGCTCGAGAGGCAGCCGGTTACCCTCGTGGTTCTCCTGGACTGCAGCGGGACCATGCGCAGCTTCCGCATGGAGGCTGATGAGGCCCAACGATGGATCCAGACCGCGAGCAGCCGTTCCGAGCTGCGGGTGGTCGAGTCGGACCGGCGGATCGTGCATCAGTTGACCGGGCAGACGCTTCAGGACGTGCGCACCTCCGCCCGGTGTTCCCTGGCGGTAGCGGCGTCGGCGCTCGAAATGCTGGCCGCCGAGATGCGCGACAACGATGTCTGCTGCCTGGTGGGGTTCGCCACGAAGGCCGGGATTCTGTTCGACGGCAGACGACGGTTCCTCCGCGGTTCGTTCCGGGACATCCTCAAGCGGATTCAAGAGCAGCCCTCCTCCCCCGGGCTCGGTGATGGGACCCGCATGCAGGAAGCGTGCCGGATCGCGGGATCTCTGCTCCACGGCGATTCGACCGCCCGGCGAATGCGCCGCCTCGTGCTGATCACCGACGGCATCGTCGAAGATGAGCCGGAGACGCTTCGCGAGCTGGAGGAGATCCGCAACGACAAGGTTTCCGTGACCACCATCGGCATCGGTCAGGAGTTCAACGAGGAGTTCCTGACGCGAGTGGCCGACTGGACCGGCGGCACCTACCACTACGCTCCCACCGCGGACGGCGTCGAGAGCCGCCTGAGGGAGGATGCCGGTGTGCTCCAGGCGGTGGCGGCGACCGATCTCACCGTCTCCGCACGCGGCATGAATGGCGCAGTGGTTACGTGCGTGACCCAGCTTATTCCGCAGACGAGGATGTTCGAGGAGATACGGCTGCGGGAGGACTGGTACCAGGTGGACGTGGGCGAGGTTGCCGGCAGCTCAGGTGTGACGCTAATGAGCGAGTTCTCGCTGCCGTGGCTGGCGGCCGGAAGACATGCCGTTGGGGAGGTCGAGCTGGAATGGCGAGACGCCACCACAGGCGCCATGCAGAAGAGCGGTCATGTGGTTACGATGAACTGCGTTACGCCCAACGCTCCCATTCCCGAGGTGGACGCCGAGGTGGAGGAGATGTTCATGCGCCTGGAGGTCTACCGGGCCGAGCGGAGCGCGCAGTGGGCCCAGGAGAGCGGGCGGCCGGGGGTGGCCACGGTGCGGCTGCGCGAGGCGAGCACTATCTTGCGCCACCTGGGTGAGCCTGAATGGGCGAAGCGCTTCGAACAACAGGCGGCTGACCTGGAGACGAACCAGTCGGACTCGGACCGCACGAAGGCGCTGAAGGACTGGGTGCGCCGGCTCGCCCAGCGGAAAGAGGAAGAAGAGGAGGGCTAGGGAGGGGCGGCGGCAGCCAGATCCGCCGAAATCGGAGAGGAGTCTGTGTTGGGCAGGAGGTGTGTCTCCTGCCTTTCTCGCGTGTGCCTGTGGGGAAGCGGCCGTGCGGGGGCCTATCTACCCCGGGAGAATCGCCGCCCGAGGTCGTGCCACAGGGAGGCGCGAACGCGAACGGTGAGGTGGACCTCCGCCCTTGTTCCCCCTGGCTCGGCCTGGAAGCCAATCGTCAGCGTATAGACCCCGCTGCGCACATCGCGAAGTGGCCGTACTGCGATCTCGCTGCGTTCGCCCGGCGCCAACTGGCATTCCGCAGGGGTGATGTGGACGATGCCGGCCCGGGAGGCACGGATGGTCACGCTCCCCGGCTCGCCACCTCCATTCACCAGCTTCACGGTCAGATGCTGCGTGGTCTGGCGCGTTACGGTCAACTCGGCGCGAGTTGGGTTGACCGACAGCGAGACGGGTCGGCTGGTAGGGCGGTTGAGCCGGCAGGTGATAGTGCTTTCGCCAGAGGAGCTGGCTACGAGGATGTGGGCTTCCCTTTCCGTCGCCAGAGCCGCGGCGTCCGCCACTACGCGCACCGCGCAGGCGTTGCCCTCGAACGGGATCTGCTCCGCCTTCTGCCCGTCGGGCCGCAGGAAGGCGATCCCGGGATGGTCGGCGCTGAGCGTCCCGGAGAGGGTGCCACCGCCGGCATTGGTGATGACAATGACGCGCTCCTGCGTACCTCGACCAGAAGAGATGTCAAAATCGAGGGCTGACTCGCGTACCACCAGCCGCGGGGGAACTAGCTGCTGGAGGTCGTGAAGCATTTCCTGGGCAGTAGCATAGCGCGCTTCGAGGTCATAGGAGAGGGCCCTGGCGGCAGGGGTCGCCAGCTCCTGGCAGTAGGCGGTGATCTCGGAAACCGCCTGCGCGACAACCTCCTGATCTCGCTTGTCCATTCGGTTCTGATCGAGCGCCTGGTTCGTCACCAACTGGTGAATGGTGCAGCCGAGCGCGAAGATGTCCAGGCGGCGGTCGGAGTTGATGTCGTCGACCTCGACCATCTCCCGCAGCTCGGGGGCCATGTACCCGGGAGTCCCGGCAATGGCGCCCATGGCCAGGTGCCGCAGGGCCGATGGCCCGTGGGGCGAGCCGTCGCCCCCGGCCGCGAACCTCGCCGACCCGAGGTCGAGGAGTATCGCCAGGCCACCGTCGCCCTGCTTCACGTTCGCGGGTTTCACGTCGTGGTGCACCAGATTGCGAGAGTGGAGAGAGGTGAGGGCGCGGGCGATCTGCAGCACCAGCGGAGCCACTTCCGACGGGGGCACGGGACCGAGGCGGTTCATTCGATCCTGGAGTGATTCCCCGGGGACGAACTCCTGCACCAGGTAGTTCATGCCGTCGGCGGAGAAGGCCTCGACCAGCGCCGGCAGGTGCGGATCGAGCCTGAGACCCCACAAGACCTCGCGTTCGTGGAGATAGGTCTCGTGGAGTTCTTGACGCTCGGTGACCGTGATGCCGGGGATGAATTCCTTGATCGCCACGGGAACATCGCGGCTGGCGGCCGCGGAGTAGACGACTGAGTACCCCCCCTCCCCTATCACATCGTTGACGCGGTAGGTATCCCGCCCGGTGAGTACCTGGCCTGGGATGAGGACGGTACGATCGAACCTACGACGACGAACCTGCATCCTGGCCTCCTGCCAGGTGGACAGTTAGCACAGAGAGCCGGCCGACAGCGATGCGGTCACCGTCCTTCAGCCAGTGCGGCTGACCCGGCGCGAGCTTCTCTCCATTCAGCCACGTGCCGTTCGTGCTGCTCTGGTCGACGAGGGAGAGCCTTCCCCCCGTCCAGCGCATCTCGGCATGCTGGCGGGAGACGGAGTCGTCGTGCTCCAGGTCGATGTCCGGGGGAGTCGTCTGTCCGGGAGCACTCCGCCCGACGGTGATGACCGGGGTGGAGAAGCGCAGCTCCCGTCGCGCGACGCCAATCTGCAGTTCCACGCGGCACGTCTTGGCCGGCAACCCCAGTTGATCCATGGCAGCCATATCAGCACTCCCCCCTGCGGAGGTGCGGTCGCCTGACGCCACCGCCGGAGCTTTGGAACTGCCTCCGGGCACGCCAGACAACCTGCTAGGCAATTGATTGTACTGGGTCGCGCCGGGAAATCCTTCTGCCGGCGCTGGACTGCCGTCGCCGGACTCGCGGGGAGGGTGACCCCAGAACCATAGTTGGCAACCCCACTTCGCTCTCCAGGGGTCACACCCATGCCCTGGTGGCGCCGGGGCACGTGTTGGCCATGGGAAGAGGGTCACCACCCCTAGCGGGTGTGCTTGTAGTCCAGCGAGATGATGCGGGTCATGAGCGATGGGGAGAAGCAGTCGCGGGTCGGACACTCTTCGGGGTCAACCACCTGACCGTCGAGGCGACAGAGGAGATGGGCCTGGCGGAACAAGGTGTCCTGATCGTCGTTGAACCCTGTGGTTCCCTTGAGGTCGAGGCTCGCGCATCGCTGCCAGAGCTCGGGGTAGTTGCATCCCTCGCAAGCGGAAAGGGTCGTGCCGCCCCGAGCGGCGTCCTGGGCTAAGGGCATGTGGCACCGATGCCCGCCCGTCAACACTTCCTCTCGCAGTTCGCACTGCCGGTCCTGGTGGGGCTCCAGCAGATCATCCTGCGGCGATTCGCAGACCACGGAGCGGCTGGAGGCGAGGCCCATGCTGAGATCGAGTGCGGCCATGCGGAAGGCGGCGCGGAGCATGATCCGCTTGAGTTGGTCGGGATCCTGCTCGAACATCTGGCGCACCTGGCGGTGGCGGGTGCTCACCTCCACCGCCTTCTGCGACCGACCGGACAGAATCGGGACTGTGACTACACAGCCACACCGCCGACGGCTCTTCCAGAGATGACCGGAGAGCTCGAACCGCCGACCCCGGGGGCCGATCATCTCGCAGCGAAACACCCGCTCGTCCCAGGCCTCCTCGGCGTCGGGCCCGAGGCTGGTCCCCCTCAGTCGGGCAAGCACCTTGCCAACGCTGCCACGGTACCATCGGTGCAGGAACGAGTTCTGGAAAACCCGGCGGAGGGCCTCGGCCCGCGCGATCTCGTCGCTGTCCAACGGCCCCGGGATGACGTCGGGCGGCGGCCCCACAGCGATGGTCTCGGTGATGATCTCCGACTCGGGGACGGTCTCGTCGACGCGCAGCACGGTTTCCTGCGGCTCGCGCCGGCCGCGAAACAGGCGGTTTCCGAGACGCTGCGCTCCGGTCGCAACCCACAGGATCGGAAGGCTGAGGAGGTGGCCCAGCCGGCTCTCCCGGTGCTGCGGCTTTCCGCCGTCGGGCCTCCGTTCCCCGACCGGAGATAGCTGTATCACGGGCGCCCGCTCGTCGACTGTGACCACCTGCGCGGTCGTCTCATGTGGCCTGCTCAGGGCCAGCGCGAGCAGCCCCCCCGTCAAGCCAGTGATGATGCCGACCAGGGTGCTCACGAGCATCCGGAGGGCCGACCAGATGCCGCGCAGCAGCCCGATCACGGCCCACCAGGGAGCATAGCCGAGGTACGTCAGTAGGCGGAGCGAACGCAGCCACAGCGAGTAGTCGGCCACCGGCGCCACTGTGATCGCGGTAACGACGGCCTGGCCGTCCACCTCCCTGGCCTGCCATTCACGCCTAAGCCACCCTCGCGCCTGGGTCGGCCATGCGTGGGGAAGCCGGATGTCGGACGCGACCGCGGCAAAGAGCAGGGCGGGGATGGCGCCCATGGCGGCCGACGGGAGGCCGCGGATCAGGACTGCGGTGGGGGCCTGCGCCAGGTAGCCGACCACGGAGGTGGCGGCGAGGGCAGCGCTCGCGCACAGCCACAAGGAGTGAACGGGCCCCACCAGCATCCCAGTGTGGGCGACGGTGGGGAATTGCAGGCTGAGGAATAGGCCGACGGTTGCGAAAAGCGCCACCGCGACAACGTTGAGATAGGGAGACGCGGTGCTACTGGGGAGCCAGACAAGGACCATGCAGGCGGCCGCGGCGGCCAAGATGCCCAGGACGGCTCGGTCGAGGCTGAGACGCCCGACCGGCCAGGCGTCGGCCCCAACGAGTCCGGCAAAGGCGCTCACCGCCAGCCAGGCCACCGGCCGCAACGACGTTGCGCTGGGAAGAATGGTCCAGATCAGGATCGCGCTAGCGACGCCGGAGAGCAAAGCCATGAGATGAAGCCGGGTGAGGCCTAGCACCTCTTCCCGGTGCCGGCCAGTGATGAACGCCGATGACGCAAGCAGCGCGAGAGCGGCGGTCCCGATCACCTGTGCCCACATCAGGTCTGCGGCGGCGGACGGCGAGGCGTGCTGCGCGGATATCTCCCACAGGTTGGGCAGCCGCAGACCGATACGGTCGAACCCGACGGGAAGGGCGGAGGCGATCAAGACGGCGAGAGAAGCGACGCGGAGCACAGTCCTTCCATACAGCGCCGACAGCAGCGAGGAGCCGAGCGCGGCCGGAACTGCGGCGCCTAGCAGCGCGAACGTGACGTCGTCCGGGTAGGAGCCGCCTCGGACGGCCGCCCAGGCGCCGATGCCACCGATGAGGTAGACGCAGACAAACGTCCCTGGCCGGAGTGAGCCGGCATAGGCGCCGGCCAGGGCCAAGCCGGCGAGCACGCCTGCCGCGGCGAGGTAGGCCGCGAACGCAGCGGAGGGCGTTGCCGCGGCGGTCGGATCGGGATGGACGAACACCTCTCCCGCCGCAGCCAGCGCGAACAGCACCGCGAACACGCTTCCCATGCGGCCGACCGCGGACCGCCTCCCGCGGAGCCGGGGCCAAAGGGCGGCGCCTAACAGCAGGCCCGCGAAGACCCCACCTTGACCCCACGAGATGGTCGCGCCGGCGTGCCCACGCGGGTATAGCCGGCAGCCAAGGACCACCATGCTGAAGGCGACGAGCGCCACCGCTGACAGCCCGAAGGCAGCATAGAAGGGGGAGGCGACATCCTCGCGTTTGCGCTTGGTCGTGCTCATCTAGGTCCCCGGGAATCTCCCGTACTCACCGGGAAGGGGTCTCGCGGGCGGGGCGCTGCGCCTGGCGCGTGGCGAGGGCGAGCTGAGAGAATTCGGAGGCGTGCTTGGCTCTCAACAGCGCCTCCTCATAGTCCACCTGCCCTGAGCGGACGAGCTGCGCCAGAAACTGGTCGAGTGAGACCATGCCCGTGCGGGTTCCGGTCTGAATGGCCGAGGGAATCTGGTAGATCTTATTGTCGCGGATGGCGGAGGCCACCGCGGAGGTGTTGGCCATCACCTCGAAGGCGGCGATCCGACCCTTACCGTCTGCGCGCCGGACGAGCGTCTGCCCGATGACTCCGACCAGGTTGGCGGCCACTTGCACGCGCACCTGGTCGTGTTGGTGGGTGGGGAAGATATCGATAATGCGGTTGATCGTCTCCGCCGCGTCCATGGTGTGGAGCGTGCTTATCACCAGGTGTCCGGTCTCGGCGGCGGTGATCGCCAGGCTAACGGTCTCTAAGTCGCGCATTTCGCCCACCAGGATCACATCCGGGTCTTCCCGCAACGCGTTGCGCAGCGCCTGGCCGAAGGATGCCGTGTCGGCTCCCAGTTCCCTCTGGCTGATGATGGCCTTCTTGTTCATATGCACGAATTCGATCGGGTCCTCGACGGTGATGATGTGGCAGGGATAGCGCTCATTGATGGCGTCGAGCATGGCGGCCTGGGTGGTGGACTTGCCCGAGCCGACGGGGCCCGTGACCAGCACCAGCCCTCGCACCCGCGTGGTGAAGTTCTGGGCGAGCTCTGGCAGGCCTATTTCGGCCATGGTGCGCATGTGCACTGGGATGACTCGAAGAACGGCCTCGATGGTGCCGCGCTGCCGGAAAACGTTCAGCCGGTAGCGGCCCCCGCCGGGGATTTCGTAGCCCATGTCGAGTTCCCAGGCGTCGCAGAAGCGATCCCAATTGCGCCTGCCGACTACCGCCGAGAGCGTCTCCTCCAGTTCGAAGGAGGAGAGGGGCGGGAGATCGGTCGGTATCAGGTCCCCGTTGATGCGCACGAGCGGCGGCCGATCGGCCTTGAGGTGCACATCAGAGGCCCCCAACTGCGCCGCGAATCCCAGATACTCATCGAGGTTCGGCATTCAGTGGCCTTCCTGCATCATCCCCGGGCGCTCGCAAAGGGAGCAGTACCCGGGCGCCGGCGATCGGGGCTACCGCTGGACGCGTTTCGCGGTCGGCTCCTGCGATTCGGGCATCGGCCCCAGGATGCCGTGCGCGCGTTTGCGGAAGTCGTCCGGGTTCATGCTCTTCGCCAGAGCCTGGTCGAAAGTGATCTTGCCTTCGCGGCAGAGGGTCACCAGGTGTGAGTCCATCAACTGCATGCCGAACTCCGAGCCCGATTCGATCACGCCGTAGAGCTGGTGGGTGCGACGCTCGCGGATGATGTTACGGACCGCGGGGGTGGCGATCATGATCTCGAAGGCGGCCACTCGCCCGGGCCGGTCGGCGCGCTGGACGAGCGTCTGGGAGACGACGGCCTGAAGAGTCAGCGCGAGCTGGGTTCTGATCTGCTGCTGGCGCTGGGGCTCGAAGACGTCGACGATGCGGTCAACGGTCTGGGCGGCATCGGTGGTGTGGACCGTGGAGAGCACCAGGTGGCCCAGCTCGGCCGCGGTGATGGTCAGTTGGATGGTTTCCAGGTCGCGCATTTCGCCGACCAAGATGACGTCCGGGTTCTGCCGCATGACGTGGCGCAGCGCGTCGCCGAAGGACCGCGTGTCAACGCCCACCTCGCGCTGGCTGATCGATGCTAGCTTGTCCGAGTGGGAGAACTCGATGGGGTCCTCGATGGTGACGACGTGCGCTTCGCGGTTTTCGTTGAGGCGGTCCACCATGGCCGCCAGTGTCGTGGATTTCCCACTCCCGGTCGGGCCGGTGACCAGCACCAAGCCCCGCGCAGACATCGCGAGATCTCGCAGAATCGGGGGCAGGCCAAGCTCCTCGATCGTCTGGATCCGGAGAGGGATGAGGCGGAGAGCGGCCGAAACCCAGCCGCGTTCCCAGTAGACGTTCACCCGGAAACGCGCCATTCCCGCGACTTCGTAGGCCAGATCCACCTCAGAGCCCGATTCGAGCCGCTCGCGCTGGACGGGGTTCAACATGCCGAAAGTGAGCTCTGCCACCTCTTCTCGGCTCAAGGGAGGGCGCGAGGTTCTGACCAGGTCTCCGTGAACGCGGTAGATCGGCGGCTCGCCAGCTCTGAGGTGAAGGTCAGATCCTTCCCGCTCGACGAGTTGCTGCAGGAGGAGGTCAAGATCGATCATCGACGTGGCTCACCGGTCCGGCCAGATGGAGGCGTTGCGGCTTCGCCTGGCGAGGCCGCGGGGGACTTGGGGACGTGTACGACACGCGCGCCGCCAGGCCCGCCGCCCGGCCATTGAGTGCGCTGCGATGGAACCAGGATGAGTGGGGCTTTCCAGGTCTGGAGCTGATGCCGGATGTCGTCGGAGGTGATAGCGCCGTAGGCCGCCGCCTCCGTGCTCCACCAGGGGATCAGCATCGGGAATAGGGCTCGCTCGCGGGCGCGCGAGATCCTGCCGGCCACCGAGATGGGGAAGCTGTTCACCCGCCTGTTGTGGGTGCGCACCAATTCGTTGTAGCGATCGCGCATCGGAGCGAGGCGGCTGTCGACCACGCGAATAGCCTCCATCACCTTCGCCAGGTCCGCGTCGAGGCGGAACTTGGCGTCGCGATGGAACTGCTCAACTGCGGTCTGGACCGTCAGCACCAGGCTGTTCTGCACGGCGGCATGGGTGTGGGAGTCGTTGGTCTCCTCCATGCGGTGCAGCAGGTACTGGATGTCCTCGACCAGCTTGGGGTTGGTCCTGAGCACGACGCGCAGGCGCTCGTTGAGCTGACTCACCAGTTGGCCGCGCTCGCGGAGCCGGAAGTAGATGTCATCCCACTGGCTGTTGATCTTCTCCGTCTGGCGGCGGAGCCAGAAGCAGCAGCCGGTGACGGTGACTCCGACTCCCGCCGCGGTGGCGGCGATGGCGAAGCCCAGGTCTGTTGCGCCCATCTCCCCCATGCCTGATCTCAGCTCTGCGGCGCCCCTGCATGGGGCTGCCGCCTATGGCTGCAGTAGGTGCAGCCGCACCACACTCGCACAACGTCGGGCTCTCGGGGAGGGAACTCGGCTTGTCGGAGGGCTCTCTGCCGGCCCTCCGGCCCGGGTCTAACTTGTCTTAACTCACTGCTCTCAACCGATGATCGGATGCCTCCTGAGGGCGACGGCTCGCGCCAGCAGGGACAGCGGGAATCGTTCACAGGCGAAGGCGGCGTCGGCCGCCGCTGCCTTGTATCGGGCCAGATCCAGCCGGACATGCTGGAGTGCGCGATCCAGACGTTCGGTTGCTTCCCCGATCTGGATCGACATAGAAGTGGCCGCCCGGCGGGCGGCGTCCCTGTGCTCGCGGAACAGAACCCGCGCCTCGCCAGCGGCCTGCAGCCGTTCCCGAAGTGATCTGCGTCCCTTCAGGACCTCTAGCAGGCGCTCCAGCACGACACCGGTCTCGCGCCATTCGCGCAAGCCCAAGCTCTGGAGGGCGTGTTGCCAGTCTTCAGCCGCGTCGGCGAGAGTGGCGAGGTCGCGACGGACGCGCTCCTCCCGCGTCTGCACCACAGACCTGACACCGTGCAGGTAGAAGGTGGCGATGAGCACCCAGAGGAGGAACACCGCTAGCAGCCACATCTCCATAGCTAGTCCCGCCCTTTCGCTCTCGCGTTCCTGCCAGACAGGCGCGAACCAATGCCGCGATAGCACGCCCGCAGGCATCAATCCAACTCGCCATGCGTGCCATCTCGCGGTTGACTGCTAACCTGGCGGCCGTGCGAATGCCTGTTGTGCGCCGCACCCTTCAGCGCTGGAGCGATCGGCCGGTGAAAGAGGAGGCACCGTTCGGGGCCGCGCTCGCTCCCGCCTCCGCGGCCTTCCAGGGTTGCCAGCGCGCTACCAGGCAGACTGCGCCTGACCGCAGCAACCGAGCGGAGTATACCAGCGGCCAGCGACGAGTGTCAAGTTCAACGGGCCTGCGGCCTGCACCAGCACGGGCTGATTGTCACCCCCTGTTAGCGGCACGCGAGGTGGAGATGCACAGACTGAACTGGTGTGGTCCCGCGGGCGAGGGGAGATTGCTCCAGTCGTTGGGCGAGATGTGCCAGATGTGGCATAGAGAGAGTCGGACACGCCTCTGCGTGCCCCTGGTCCGCGCTGCGTTCGGTCCACCCCGAGCGCAGCGCTTTTCTTTGCTAGGGACCGGTGGGAACGACCTCGAACCCCTGCTCGGCGAAGTGGCGATCGAAGGTAAAGGCTGTCCTCGGCTGCCGCTCACACGCTCACAGCCACCGGTCGAACCACAGATAGGCCTTATGCCGCATCTCGTCGGTGAACTCGTGGCCCGCGGGAGACTCGAAAAGTTCCAGTGCCTCAGCCGCTCCGAGGCGGCGGTAGAGCATGCCGGCGCGCGACACCACGTCCCTGGCGCCGGAGATGGGGAAGCCGCGGTCTTTGGCGCCTGCCAGCGCCAGGAAAGGCCGAGGCGCGATCAATGAGACCACTTCCGGCTGGTCGCCCCATTTGAGGATCCCCGGCACGTACCATCCATAGTTGTGGTACCATTCGGCCGCCAGCACGGCTGCGTAGGTCGTCACGCCGCAGCTTGCGGCCCCTGCCTTGATGCGGGGCTCGAGCGCCATCGACCACCAGGTCTCGCAGGCCCCGAGAGAATGGCCCATCATGCCGATGCGCGCCTCGTCCACCTCCGGTCGGGTGGAGAGGTAGTCGACGGCGCGCATTACGTCCCAGATCATCTTGCCCTGAAGGGTAAGGCCGCGCAGCAGCAGATCGTGCGCCAGGAATCGCTCGTAGTCGGGTCCGGAGAGCCGCGGATGCGAGCGCTCCTCGAAGCCGATGCAGTCGGGGGAGAGGGTGATGTAGCCGCGGGCGCAGAGCTCGGAGGCGTACGCCTGCTGCGGATTGCCCGCCCAGCCCAAGGGTTCGCTCTTCCCCAACTCGAACTGCCCGGCGTGCTGGTGGTGGCAGAGCACGGTTGGCACAGGGGGGGTGCGCCCTTTCGGGATGAGCATCACTGCCGGCACGATATCGCCGGGTTCGGCCTGGTAGCGGATCCACTCGACGATGCGGTCCTTTTGCTCCTCGCGTTTCGCGACCACAGCGTTCAGAGCAGTCCTTCCGGGGAATCCGCCCAGCAGGCGAGTGAGCTGGCGGCGTTTCGCCTTCAACCAGGAAGCGTGGTCGGCCGCAGATGGGAGGGACAGCAGGTCGCTCGATTTCGGTAGCATATCAGCGTACCTTTGACAGCACGTCTTCCCACCGGGAAGAGCGCAGGTGGAAGGCGGCGGCCACCGCTGGGTGTGTGACGTGGCCGCGGGCGGTGTTCAGCCCTCGCGCCAGGGCAGGATTCCCCTGCAGAGCCCCTTCCAGCCCCTTGTCGGCGATCTCGAGCGCCCAGGGGAGGGTGGCGTTGGTGAGCGCATGGGTGGAAGTGCGGGGCACTGCTGCGGGGATGTTCGGCACTCCATAGTGAATGACGCCGTTGATCGCGTAGGTCGGCTCGGAGTAGCTGGTGGCGTGAATCGTCTCCACGCAGCCTCCCTGGTCCACGGAGATATCGACGATCACCGATCCCGGTTTCATCTTGCGCACCATCGCCCGGGTCACCAGCTTGGGCGCTCGCGCGCCCGCCACGAGCACCGCGCCGATGAGCAGATCGGCGTAGCTGGCGGAGCGCTCGATCGAGTAGGCGTTGGCATAGACCGAGATCACGTTTCCGCTCAGGACGTCATCGAGGTACTTCAGTCGGTCATGGCTAGTGTCGAGAATGGTGACATGAGCGCCCATGCCGACGGCCACCTTGGCCGCGTTCGCTCCTGCCACACCGCATCCCAGGATCACCACCTCGGCCGGCGGAACGCCGGGCACGCCGCCGAGCAGCGTGCCGCGGCCCCCCTGCTGCGCCTCCAGCAGCCGGGCGCCGATCTGGACGGACATCTTGCCAGCGATCTCGCTCATGGGCACCAGGAGGGGCAGCGCGCCGCTTTCGGTCTGCACGGTTTCGTAGCCCAGCGCGGTCACTCCGGAGGCGAGCAGCGCGTGTACCAGGTCACGGGAAGAAGCAAGGTGGAGATAGGTGAACAGAATCTGGCCCGACCGCAGCATGGGATATTCGGGTGGGAGCGGCTCCTTTACCTTGAGCAGGAGCTGGGCCTTGGCGCAGATCTGGCCCGCCTCGGCGACCACCCGCGCCCCAGCGCGGCGATACTCGGTGTCCGAAATCCGGCTTCCCTCGCCGGCCTGAGTCTCGACCAGCACCTTGTGCCCGTGGTCGCGGAAGGCGCGCACCCCGGCCGGTGTGATGGCAACCCTCTCCTCCCCGTCCTTGGTCTCTCTTGGCACCCCAACGATCATGGTTCGAGGGCCTCCAGGCCCACGCGAAAGCGATTCGTCGCGGCGGAGTTGTGGTCCTCTGGCCCAACATTTCGTCCGTGTTGTTCCCAAACAGGGTTGCCTGGGGGCTGGAATGGACTATAATGAGTCTTTGGGGCGGGGCGCGACTATCTGGTCGCCTGCCGTGTCTAACGCTGCTGAGACTGACCGTCCTGAGATGGGCGCGGGGAACAACTGCGGGCGCGGGACTGAAATCTCTGTGAAGCCAGCCCTGGTTTGGCGCGTGTGGGCGCTAGGGGCGGCTGAGAGCGTTAGCGCCGGCTCCGACCAGCAGCGTGATCGGGTTGGATAGGTGGCGCGAGTTCGTGCTCTCGGGAACCGGGGCCGATTAGATGCCCCGGACGGGACGTGGCATATCTACCTGCCGTTCGCGGGTGCGCGGTTGTAGTGGCGCCTGCGGGCGGCGTGATGGACAACTGAATAGCATGCTCTCTAGGCTGCCGGACGGCAGATGGCTTAGTGCGCCGGAAAGGAGGTGAGCCCAAAGACGCGCACGAGCGGGCCGCGAAGCAGCAGACTGGGCGAGAGCCGAGGTATCGGCGGATCTGCGCGAGAGGTAACTAGGACGCTCCGTGCAGGCCGCTACGCTTCGGTTCCGCCGATCGAGACGTACACATTCAAGGAGGAACAGATGCGTAGAGTAGGGTTTGTACTGGGAGCGCTGATTATCATCGCCGGCGCCCTAGTCCCTGCCTTCGCGCAGCAGCCTTTCAGTGATGTCCCACTCGACCACTGGGCATATAATGCCGTCAACAAGCTGGCCGAGACCGGACTCATCGAGGGCTACCCGGACGGGACCTTCAAGGGCAAGCAGCCCCTGACCCGTTACGAGTTTGCGCAGGCAATCGCACGACTGATGGATCGCGTCGAGCAGATGGCAAAGCAGCCCGGACCTCCGGGACCTGCGGGCCCTGCTGGAGCGGGTGGTGGCGGCGGGCTGACGGCCGAGCAGCAGGCTCTGCTGGACCGGCTGGCCAAGGAGTTCCAGCCGGAACTCAAGGCACTCCGCTCCGACCTGGACAATCTGACCAAGCGGGTCGAGGAGCTAGAGGCGAAGCCGGGCGCGAAGGGCCCCGTCATCACCGTCAGTGGTGACATCGTCTTCCGCGCCGGCCTGTACGGCACCAAGCTTGGCACGCAGGAAGTCGAGTCCACAGGCTATCCGTACTTCGGAGAGCTGGTGGGCGAGGGTGACCTGGCGCCATATGGTGGCATCAACCTTCCCGACTTCGACAGCGAAACCGGGCTCTG
>Ga0315284_10007772_pt1 | contig 15304 bp, 18 predicted proteins | sample YL17G09_16_MG_FD_203696 | JGI IMG/M metagenome (GOLD analysis project Ga0315284, IMG submission 203696) | Sediment microbial communities from Yellowstone Lake, YNP, Wyoming, USA - YL17G09_16 | ecosystem: Environmental > Aquatic > Freshwater > Lake > Sediment | place: USA: Wyoming | collected... | reverse complement strand
GCAACGGAAACAGCCATATTTTCCAGTTGGATTTTTATCATGACTACAAAAAACTAATGATTCCACTTTTTTCAAATACCAGCTTTTATACTTATCCTTATCAACACCACAGTAGGTTTCATAAAGTCGCTTGACGTTTTCATCATCCAACTTGCTAATTTCATAAAAGAGGGTTTTTACATTTGTTAATTCATTAAAATAGGTTGAACTGATTATAACTGATTCTAAAAATAACCTTAAAAACTCATTATCTTTATATTTCTCTTTTTGCTCCGCCAATAAAAGATCCGTCGGTTCCTTAGGATCTGGAAACAACGCCAACTCATTAATAATACTATCCATACTAGAAATCGTTAACATCGACTTATCTTTACCATTCGTTATTCTGAATTCAATAAACTTTTTAATAATTTCATAATAATTCACACCTAACAACCCAACTTTGAAAAATAAATTACGTATTGGTTCTTTACTCTTGACGTAATTGTCAGCTAGGTCAACTATTACCGTATTTAACCATTCCAACAAATCAACATACTTTTCCTCAACTAAATTCCGAGAATAAATTGAGGAAACATATATAGGTTTTTCTTTTCTAACTTCTAACACCGCTTCTGACATGAAGAACTATATAACTATATATATAATAATAAATAATATTATATAAATAAATAATCTATTTTGATTATACTCTTGGTATATATTCATCTAAATGTCGCAAAGAATCTTTTTGCCATCGGTTCATGCTGCTTCGAGGATTTTTCTGTTCAACAAGAGCAATTGCTTGTTCGGAATTCATTCCATTTTTGTACATGAAATAGGCGGCCGCTCCACAATTGCTCCGCCCCTTCCCCGCATAACAGTGTATTAAGATGCGCGCTTTTGGATTTTCGGCATGAATTTTATCTACAACGTCAAATAATTTTATATAATTCTCCTTTGATGGGGGCATATAGTCGGGAACCGGTATTCCATAATACTTGATAATTGTGTCGTTTATCCATTCTATTTCCTGGCTTCGATACTCGTTCGGTTCAATGAAACCGATAACCGCATCAAATGCCGAAATTGTGTCAAAATTATCTTTTGTCGGAATGCTTGAAACCGAAACGGATTCGTTTATATGATACATGTGAAAGTTTGCGTCATGAATCAGCCCACTTCGTTTTGTGACATTTATAATTCTTTTGAAAATTCCAAGTCCAATATATTTTAAATAATAAAACATATGTATAAATAAATATATACGTATATACTTATATATTGACTATATTTTTATTATATTTTTATTTATATTATGAATAAAGGAATGAATAAAGAAATAAAGGAAGAAGATTTTGAAAAGTTTTTAGATGAATTATTTGAAGAAATATATAGGAAATATGGCAACAATGGAATTCTTTACAGGTCAAAATTATAAACAATAATTACCACCCCGGTAAATCGGTAATTAAATTCGCAGTTGTGATGTTTCCAACTTTTTGTCGGTCCATATTAATCACCGCAGAAACATTATTCAATCTTGTTAAAATGTATTGTTTTTCTTGCTGCATTTTATGTTCTTTTTCTTCTGGTGTTAATTTACCCTTGTATTTAAAATAAAGGATGGAACAAAGAAGGAATGCGAAAAGAGCAAACATGGACACATTGAATAGCGTGTTATAATGGTTACTACGAATTTGATTGCATCCTTTTAGCACACCGCTAAAGAATGATTTTACACCGGGTTCGATCAAGGTCGGTTTTTCATCCGTAGAAGAACCCGATCTAAAAAAATTCATTCCAAAATTCATTTTAATCAATTCAAACTAGATAAATTAAATTGCTTTAATTAAATGATAGATAATTCAATTAAAAATTATACATAAAAATAAATATTTTTTTATAAATGTATTTATTATATAATATTTTCAAATATATATTTCTTATTTTTATCATTCATAATCATTTTTATCATTCATAATCATTTTTATCATTCATAATCATTTTTATCATTATATTATCATTTTTATCATTATTAAAAAATATAAACCATGTCTTCCCCCCAACAAGATCCGCCGAATGATGCAACAGCGACAACGCCAACAGCGACAACACCACCCGTAACAGGGGCAACAGCAACGCCAACAGCGGCAAATAACGGCGGCATTGATCCCGTAGTTTCAATTTATGTATTCACAGGCATTACTCTAGTGTATTTTATTCTTAAATATTTAATGCCTCAAAGGGAATCCGTCTTGTTTATTATATATTTCCTGTTGGTTCTTTCAAGTCAATTCGGTTTAAATATATATTTAGCAAAACAAATGTGCAACAGTCCTTCCAATGTAGGAACTGCCGCTCTCGCAACTTTTATTCCGTGGCTTTTCATATTTGGACTTCTCAACTTGCTATTAAACGTGTTTCCGGGATGGCTGTCTGCATTTTCAAACACAATCGGCTATGCCATTGCCAGTGTGGCCGGCGTGGCTTCTTTTTTTACAGACCAGCTCCTCAATGTAAATGTTGGAGCTACGTCCAGCAAGGATGCATTCAAAGTGATACAAAATGTCACAAATGATCCGTCGACAATTATTAATACCATCAATGATGAAAATGTTGAAAATTTTTGGAATAAGAGTATAAAGGTGCAATTTTTCAACAGTTTTCAAGAAGTAAAACCCGGCGTCGAACCGCCGCCAGAATTTACTCAACTTAAAAATTTCATTCGATTGAAAAATATTGTTTCCTACTTTATTTGGTACTTGTTGACCGGTGTTTTAATTACGTCCATAAGTTATAACTACATGTTGTCCGTGCCGTGTGTCCAAACGCCCAAACAAGCGCGCGAATTGGCAGCTCAGTTTTTGGCAAGCCAAGCCGCTAAAAAACAGGCATCCGATGATGCCAAGGCAAACATGCCGGTTTATAAAACGGATGGAAGGTAGTTTTTATTTTCCACGATTTACGTAATAAAAAATTATGGCATTATAGCTGAAACCATTTCGACGAAACAATTGCATTGTCGATTAAAAACATGTCATATTTTGAAATAAAATATTTCTCGAACCATCGCTTGCTAATGATATTATACCCCTTATCAAAAGCGTATTTGCAATAAGATTGATAAATCGAATACAAGGAGTGACTGTTCGTCGATGCAGAATTAATTGGCGCAGGAGCTTGTGAATGTTTTAACAATTTATAATACTCGTTAAACTCTTCGATTTCTTTTTGTTTATTCCAAATTTCCGGTTTGATTCCAACTTGAATCAGGTATTTGTCATCTTCAATAATCACATCGGGATAAAAATGGCGTATAAGACCCAACAACATTTTATCGGATGCGTTGTTGTGCAACAGCGTGGTTGCCGATTTTTTGATCGATTTATTAAACAACATGAGCAGTTCATCCACTTCTAATTCGTATTCTTCGTATTCTACTTCTTCTTCTTCTAATTCGTATTCTTCTTGTTCTTGTTCTTGTTCTGCGTTGCCGCACTCGTAATAACAAATAATATTATTTTCCCAGTATGAAATAAAATTGCAAACAAAAGGGAGATGTTTACTTGTTCTATTTTTTATGATGAAGTTCTCAATGTCACAGTTAGTTCCTCCGACAATGGAATTCGAAGTTAATGTAAAGCCGGCATCCGATGCAATTTCAAGCCCGAGTTCATGCGATTGTGTCAACAACATTTGTTTGAGAGAATGGTTGAAAAATACACTTGGAATGTTTTCGTCTTCAATAAATACTTTCCACAAATACAACATATTTTTCCACGAAATGTGGTATCCGCCGCATTCTTCTGTCGTGGCATTTATAAATTGTTTTAAGATTTCAATGCTTTTACTATTTTTTAAATATAAAGCGTAATTGATGACCAAATAATCATTGCAATAATTTTCTAAATACGAATCTCCGCACACATAGCGCGTAGAATAGTGCGAAGCCACGCAAAATAAATTAATCAGTCGATACAAATCAATAAAATTCAACAGCATCGAAGATGGAGAGATTTCGCGCATTTGAATTAAACGACAATCGTCGCTCGAGTGTTCATAATATTTAAATTTGAAATGGTTCAACAAGTTGATTCCGAAAAATTTATAACATTCTTGACTCAGCTCTTTAAAAAGCGGCGTCAGCGTTTTGGAATGAATAAAATAATAGTATGATTTCTTTTTATGCAGAATGTCGCCAATCACAGTCAAAAAATATTTCGCAGCATCTTTCGTTGAAAAAAGTGACGGCACTAAAAGTTGTATAGTGTCTTGGATGGTTTCCGATTCCGGAATGGATTTTAAAACACTGTTTTCCCTGACTCGCTTCATAAGTTGTATTTTAATTTTATATTTCCACGGCATTAATTCCGGGAATTTCGATGTTATTGTCGTGAGAATCAAGTGCTGAATATTGTCTTCTTTTACGACTTCATACATTTTCTCATCCGAATATGTGAAAAACAAGTCGGTTGGCGAGTAATAAAAAAAACGCGTTTTTGCCAGAAATTCTTCAATAAACTCGTCCGATTTTTCTTCCAACGTGTTCTTTCTCTCTTCTCTCTCTTTTCGTTGCTGGCACGCATTTTCGCAAACGCCTGATAATATATTTTTAATGTAATGATGTATTTTTTGTTTCATGTTTGCGTTTGGATACTGTTCAAATAACTTTTTAACGATGTCAATGCATTCTGTTTCTAAACTGTCATCATTCATATTCATTCCTATTTTTCTTAATTTATAAAGCGGTTAAATAAATATATAAATGTATATTTTTATATTTATATGATTATTTGATTAAACTATTTTACAATATTATTTGCGCTTCATTGACTTTCTATTTTTATTCATACTTTTATGCAATTTCTTTGATTTTCTACTTTTTTTATTAACTTTTCTTTTTTTGTGATGACGTTTTCTACCGCCTTCTTCGTATCGATTATCATTATCAAAAAGTGCAACTTTCATTGGCGGGGGTGTATATAAGGTACCATAATATTTTGTTGGATTTACATGTGATGGGGAAAGTGAATATTGCGTATATTCTTTTTTTTTATTTAACTCAAGATCTAATTGAGCCGTAGTTATACCAAGGTTTCTGGCAAGTTCTTCGTTATTGGGTTCTCGGGATAACTGTTTTCTTAATTTTTGTTTTGCAAGAAAAATTTTTTCTGGAATTTCTGGTAAAGTTCCAAATGATGATGACATTTATATAATATAAAAATATTATATAAAAATATTATATAAAAATATTAAATATATTATATTTTCATTTTTTGTACATTATATAATGTCATTTTACAACGTCGTTGCAATCGCCGTATTCATGAGTCCTAAAAACATTTTAAATCGGTGGTCCAAATTATAAACGTGAGTTTCAATATTTACTAAATCTGCGGAAACATCGAAGCTTCGCACATAATAAAAATATTTTTGACTGTGCGCTTTTATTTTTTTCAGCATGTCGTCCAACTCGTTATGCAGTTTCACGCACATTTCGTGAATACCGGTAAGCGCTTTATGAATACTGGGTCGCTCATGAGCAGCATCCGATACCTCGGAAATGTAACTTTCAATCACTTCCAGCTTGTATAAAATGTCCAGTTTCTCAATCCTGGATTTAATGTATCCCTCGCTGCACATGTAGTCGGATAAAACTTCGTACAGTTTTGAATTTGTTGCGCCAATGGAACGCAGCACCGCATCTCGCTGCAACAGTGTTATAACAATGGACATGAATTTACAATAATACTATATATATATATTTATATTTATACTGATTATTTTATTGATTTATATTTCAGTTAATATATCTTCGCCTATTATCAACGGTGATGATGCATCAAATGGGTAGCGTTTTTTAAATTCAACGTCTTCCCAATAAAGATTTTTTGCATCGCTTGCATCGCTTCTTCCTAATTTGAATTTGCCATGGGCTGTTGTATATGTTTTTATTGGATTTGGTAGTTCTTCAATATTTACTAAATATTTAGGATATTTGTCTCTTCCATCATCATAGCTATTTATTCCAAAAATGGGAAGTTTATCATGTTTTATTGTATAAGTGTCTGGATATCCATGGCATCCTCTATTAAAAGTCATATACCAACCATTTGGTGTTGCTTTGTCTGAAGTTGAATATGTATCCATCGGATCTGGTTTACTCTCATCATCACATTTTTTACGACACTCTTGATTTTTTGCATGATATCTATCCAACAAATCACCAAATCTACCCCCCCCATTAATCCTTCTGGAAACCCTATTCCGTCGCGTATTTTTAACGCGTTTGGATCTAATATTCATATTGAGTTTTTTACGATGACTATGGCTTCGTTTTTTATTCTTTTTTTTGCTCTTCTTTCGAAGATAGTCCATTCTTTGTTTTTATTATTTTTATATATATAACGTATATAAATTTAACTAAACATTAAAAAAAAATTAAAAAATATATAATAAAAAAATACTAATATAAACAAATTAAATCGTTATAAGGTCGATATTTATACTGATTATTTTATTTTATTTAAAACTGTCATTCTACCTTGTTTTTATATAAATTTCTTGCAGTTCATCGTTTGTTATGCAATTGTTATTCTTATTATAAGAATGTCGTAAAATCGCATATTTCATCATGTTGCACCGTTCTCGCGTATCATACAAGAATACTGGAATATTGTGTTGTCGTAGTATAGACAAATATTGTTTGGTTAAAGGAACTGTATGTTCGGTTATCAGCGCCTTTGTTTGAAAAATAATATTGGTATAAACGGGAGCAATGGATTTCATCATGTGTGTTATGTATGCTTCTTCATATTTTCTGCGTCTATCCGATATACATTTTTTCATATGATACGTTCCAGATATAAAATTGAAATGCAGGGTGTTTTCATTTTCACACATGATTTCTCCCGCAGCATAGATTATGTATTCTTGATTATTATTTTTATTAATATTCGCGCCATGTTCTTCTTCATTATTATGTTTTGCCAATGCCAACCGATACATGATTTGGTGGTGTTTTGTTCCGAATTCAAACATGTTTGCGGTCTTTGTTACATATAATTCTATTTTTGGTTTAGGTTTTGGCATTTCATGAGATGACGGAGACAATGCCACAATCATATATGTGTAATATGCCCCCGATTCAAATGTGGGCGGGTTTTTAAGAAGCGGACTCACTTTATCGATCAGCTTTATTACATTTAATGACGTGTCGTATGAATTTATGTGAATGTAATAGTATTTACCCGCGTCTGCGTCAGCGTCTCTCCATTTTGACGAACCGAAACCTTGTGAATTTTGCACGTGCCGACAAGGGTTTACAATTTTATTGTATGACTGTCGTTTCTTTTCTAGTGGAAATTTTTCAATCGGAATAGAAGCATTTCTTGTTTTGGTCGGGTTTATGCTATCTGAATAAAATACTGGATTCACACAAGACATGTCTGAATATTATATGCATATGCATACATACATGATTATATTTCTATATAACTTAATTAATATGTAATTTATTGTAAAATAAAATAATTCGTAAATATATATTATGGATACTCCAATCGAACATACAAAATATAGATGTTATTTTATGTCAGCTTTATGTGGGTTATCATTATATGGTTGGCATAGTTATTCATTATTTGATCCTGTAAACAACTATTTTTTTACATCATATTATCAGAATTGTATGTTAATGTTGGTTTATTTAGGATGGGATGCATACCATATGTTAACTACTCCCGTATTATTTAGAAAAGATTTGATAATACATCATTCTTTAGCATTTGTTACATTTCTGTCATTTATGAATATATGTCCTTTACAAATGAGCCATAGCTTGATTATGGAGAGTATTTCGTTAATGAACTATTATTGGAAAAATAAGCCAAAGTTATTAAAAATATATAGAATTTGTTGTATTTTTTTTATTAGAGGACCAATATGGTTTTGGCTTTGGATTTATTATTTCCCAACTTATATATTAACCCACTATAACCCCCTTCTATCTTATAATCATTATATATATTTATCAATACTTATGAAAATAATGTTATCTTTTTGTATATATGATGCATTTATAATATGGAAAATGGTTAAACCAAAATAAATGCATAAATACAAAATACAAAAATGAAAAAAACAGTAAATTAAAACTCGTTTCGGGTTTTATGACTATTTTTTACTTATTTTTTTATGTTTTCTAGATTTGAGTTTTTTACGATGACGACTTTGTTTTTTATTTTTTCTTTTGCTTTTTTTTGCACCACCATTGTATATTGGTTGTTTTACTTCGGAATATTCTCCATAGCCGACATTTCCATCGTCTACATCTCCATAGCCGACATCTTCTGGTATGACGACGGGTTGTCCTGATGGTATGACTGCTGATGGGACCGATTGGTCCAATTGGTCGGGTTGTGGGACCAATTGGTCCAACTGGTCGGGTTGTGGGACCGATTGGTCCAACTGGTCGGGTTGTGCTGGTGGGGCCGATTGGTCCAATTGGTCGGGTTGTGCTGGTGGGACCGATTGGTCCAATTGGTCGGGTTGTGGTTGTGCTGGTGGGGCCGATTGGTCGGATTTCGCAGATGCGTTACAAATTTCTGTTGCCTTGTTTTTTGCTTCTTCGCATGCTTCTTCTTCTGTTGCTGGTTTAAACTTGTTTATTAATCCAGTTAAACTTTCAGTAATATTAAATCCACCACGCATGCGTCTTTGTTTTTTGCGCTGGCGCCGCGTTCTTCCGTATTTACTTTTTGATTTCAACGTCTGTGCCATGTTTCAAAAAATAATTTATTTATATATATTTACGATATAAAATTATTATATTAATATAATAATTTTAATAAATAAAAAAAATAAAAATAATTATTTTTACTAAAGATTGTTTCAAGAGTTTTCAAGGAGCGTATATTTGACGATTGCCGATACTACCGTATATAGATCCGCCTCCCGATTTGAATGCATTATTTGCCCCCTTTTTCTTAGGGGCAACACACCCACCGGCGCGACACCTCCTTAAAGCATCGTTTCGACTTGTTGTGTCGTTACTTTTGAATGACAAGGGCGCACTTGTTGCTAAACCCACCTTCATACTTCCTCCGCCAATTGCGTTGTTTTTAAGACGCTCGATTCTTTGCGAACTGTCCTGCGGGAATGAAATCGGTTTTCCAACAAGTCCCGTGCGTTTATGGGGCGGTATTTGGTTGAACGTGGAACCAATGCTGGCACGAACCGTTCCGGCAATTTTATTGTCCGTGTTATTGATTCCATTGGGTTCGCCTTTGGTTTTTACAAAAGTGCGCCGGCCCATTGCAAACACGCTGTCGTTGGAAGACGGATAAAATTGTTGGGGCATCGGGTTTACACCGGCAAGGGTTGCATTATTTCCGCGCTGTTTCATCAACACGTGATTATCGGGCGGACCGTTGAAATTATATTTTAATTTAAACGCCATTGAACGTATAGGATTATATTATATATAATATAATATAATTATTTTATTTAATTTTATTGTATTTAATTGTAATACATAATACATATTTACACATATTGATACTTTATTTGATTTTGTTTCAATTCATTTTACACATTCGATTGGTGTCCATTTCTTAAATTTATAATTAAAAACACACTTCATTTTAATTTTTTTAGTTAAATCGACGAATTTATCAATATTTGTATTTTCAAATTCGTCTTCATCGTCGCTTTCTTCTAAAGCATCCAAAGATCTATTTTCTTTAATGTTTCTAAACAAGACATTCATGAAAACACTGGTTTTATAGTCGGGTATTGATGCAATAAGTTTATTAGAGATGTCATAATTTGACAAGTCATTAACTGTGGTATCCGGCTCCACGAGATTATAAATGTCATTTTGAATATCTGCAGAAACGATGAAAATTTTATACTTTTTATTATTGTTATTATTGTTATTATTAGTAGTAGTAGAATCATTTGATTTTTCGACATATTTTTTACCGGTTTCTATAATATGTTTTGAAACGGTATTTATTGATTGTTGTGCTGGTTTTATTGGTGCATCCATTTTTTGTATGGTCGTCAACACGTTGAAATGAATATTTTGATACTGATTTGTCTTATCATTGGACCTCTTTTTTTGAATACAATAAACTTGGTAGAATGGTTTAACAGATGAAATGCGTTCAAGACACGTATCAATATGTGGTAGCCCAATGTCGACTTGGAATGTTTTTTCCAAGGTCGATGTTGTAAATGCGAGATGAAGTGTTTTGCATTTTTCAAATACCGTCTGTGTTGCGTCGAGATAGACACCATTATAATAATGAATATTCTCAATTGTAAAATAATATTGAACATTTACTACAGAATTTGAGTTTGCAGGTGCTCGATAATAAAAATGGGTTCCATATAGAATTGTGTCATTCGGGAAAATGTGGGACGTTTTTTTAGATGTGACATTTACAACTTGTTTATCATTGTCAAGCTCTAAAAATAAACATTCGCCGTTTTTAAACCAGACAAAATATTTTTTACCTTTGGGTATCATGAAAAATATATTATTATTATTATTGTCCTGGTCCTGGTCCCGATCCTGGTCCCGGTCCTGGTCCTGGTCCTTATTAAGATTTAAATTTGAAACTTTCTTATAAGATTTTAACTCATAAGAAAATTTTATTTTTGGAAATTGTTGTAATAGTTTTGCACATGTATGTTTATCTGCATTACTTTCAGTAACAATTTTATTATTATTACTTTTAAATGTATTCATTTGATCACTTGCGTATACGCTTATATAGGATAATATAGAACTATTCTTTTATACCATCTTTGTAAAATATTTATTATCATCGTTGTTAATATATATGTAATTTTCTGGATGATTTTCTGGATGATTTTCTGGATGATTTTCTTAAAAATCTTTTTGTTTTTTTATGGCCGACGACTTTTTTTGATTTTCTGGTTTTACTTCTTCCTCCACCTTCACTTTTATTTTTCTTACATTCTTCGCATCTGATTTTCAACCTACCGTGCGTACAAAAACAACTGGCTCTGCATATTTTACACCTGGTTTTTAGATTATCATGTTCACAATAATATCTTCTACCATGTATTCTGCATGTGTATTTTGATATACCGTGTTCACAAAAACTACTCACCGGTTTCCCTTGAGCAAAACATTGTCTGCACTTATTTTTTTCCTTGCCGTGCTCACATAGATGGACGCCACGACAAGCTTTACACCTACTTTTTTGGGTTCCGTGTGGACAAATACCTAGGCCTCCGCATTCTTTACACCGGTATTTTACCCTCCCGTGTTTGCAAATACTAGGTCCATCGCATAGTACACATGTGCTTCTATACTTATCATGTTGGCAATATAGTGGCCACGTGTATTTTGTCATGCAGATATCACACTGGATTTTCGGTATATTATGTCTGCAATATTGTACCCCCGTACATGTTAGGCATTCTGTTCTTTTTACCCCGTGTTCGCAATCATCAGCAGCATTACCAGTAGAAGCAGGAACGGCGACAGAATAAGGTCCTGAAGTTGCATTAAGTTTTTCAAGTTCTTCAGCTGCTTCGCGGAATTTCGCAAGAGATTTATTCTGTTCTTCTGACACACCAAAAGGAAGTTCATCGTCAGGAGCAAAAGCAGCGCCATTATCATTATAGTCAAAACTATCATGAAAATCAGCATCATCATCATTTAAATCTTCACCATTGACCCGATTAGCGTGATAAGGATGAGTACGATCAGGATTTGCATAAACAGCACCACTCTGATCAATTGTCATTAAAAATCCTAATGCCCGCAGAACTGAAAATACGTTTCCCATTAGAAAATCGTTAAGTAGGCGTCTTTCTCGAGATTCGGGTTCGAGTTGATTGTATAAGTTTATGAATTCCGTGCATAAATCTAGGGCTTTTTCTGCTGATCCATCACGTAAATCCAATTGACTCAAATCTATAGCTTCAATTTGATGTGTTAGCGCTGCAATTTTACTAAATGCATCTTTGCCTTGATCCATCTTTTTTTCGAATTTATATTATATTATATTAACATTTTAAATTAAAAATTTATAAAATAAGACAATAACCACAAAAATTAAATATTATAAAATGGTTTAATAAATAATTTATTTTATATTTATTTTTATTTCGTAAATGAAAAAGATGATATGTTTGAATCAAAAGGAGAACCAGAAGTAGAACCAAGATCTTTAAGAAAATGAATAAGGTCTTCCTTCATAGATTGTGTTGGTGTGTTGACAATATTTTCATTGTTCCCATTTATGCGTTGCATTGGTTGTAATAGCATTTGTTGCTGTTGCGGGTGTTGTTGTTGCAACGAATCAAACATTTCATTATATTTCTTCTGTGGAAGTGTTACTAAATCTTTAATCTTTGGGATTGTTAAAGTTGATATAAAAAAGGAATAAAGATAGTGAAGAAGAAAAATGAATACAAGCGATAATATAGAAACCTTGACAATCCAATACCACATGTTATGTTATTTTTTAATTTAATTTATGATTTTTCTAAATTTTTATTTTGTAAAAATGAAGATGCTTCTTTTTAATAAATTATAAAAATATAAGTTTAATATGATAAAAACGTACACAATGTTTTAATTGTTTTATTTATTTTTTATTTTAATTAAATTAATAAATGAAACTTATTGAAATAAAATAAAATATTATTGATAAATGATTTAAACCCAAAGAGTAAAATAGATATAAGATAGACCTCCGTCAAAAAAGAAGAGTCGTATATAAATGCCGTCGATTGTAATTGTTGAAAAAAATGGCGATTTGAAGGATCAAGAATATAAGAGTTCAACTCTAGATGAACTGTATAAAAAATGCGCTTTTAAAAAAGCGGACGGATTTGGAAAGGTTGCAGAATGGACGTATTCTAAAAAGGGCGAAAATATGATTACAGTAGAGTTGTGGGCGCGACACGACGGTCAAGCGAATCAAGAAAATAAATATGATTTCCCCCCGCCTGCAGACAACTTGCTGTTTTTTGGAAACTGCGCTCTTTTAGCGAGGGATTCAACCATGAGCATTGTTGATCTCACAGTTGAAAAATGGAATAAAGTGTACGAGCAATTGTTTGGCGGTTTTGAAACACTTGCCGATAATGAAGACGAAGATGACGAAGAAGAAGACGAACTAGATAATATTCCTTCAAATATGAAAACAAAAGACGGGTATTTGAAAGACGGATTTATTATTGAGGATGCATTGGAGGATGGTGGCGATTCGGACAATGACGACGATGAATGTGAAGACGAGGTCGAAAATGTCGACGATTCTGAAGACGAACCGTGTGATGAAAGGTCCGCGACCACGGATGATGATGAAGATGGCGGTGGTTCTGAAGATTCTTCCGAATTGGCATCCGAAGAGTATGACTATTCCGATTCGGATTCTGAAAAAAATGTTACATGAAATGAATGAATAAATGAATGCGAAGATTTAGAAACTGGAATAAATATTTATATAAAATAATTAATATTTATATAAAATAATTAATATTTATATAAAAATAAATATTAATCATTACCGTCGGGCTTCTAAATTTCGAAAAATAAATTAAGCAATAAATTATATAAACATTTCTAAGATATCTCAATTATTATATATGTATAAATGTATAATACAATATATAGCAAATGAGTTCCAATTTCCAACTGCCCAAACTGCGAGACCCACCACCAGCACTACCTGAATTGTCTGGTGAAGCTTATGCAAATATTGTAAATGCAGAGTTACTACCAGATGAAGAAATTTATCGCGACCGCAGAGGAACCGGAACGCAATATGTTGAAGTCGCTGCACAAGCTCCTGTCGCTGCCGATGCTTTCCCAGCTTTCCAACGTCCCCAATCAATGGAAGAAATTATTATACGAAAAAAACAAAAGGAATTTGCGAAATTGAGCGAGCAGTTAGCAAAAGGAATTATTACACCAGAAGTATTTCAACAAAAAAGTGACCTTTTAAAATTATCTGATGAACAGATGGATGAAGCTGGGTTATTTGGATTAAACAAAGGTGGTAAAAGAAAAACTCGTTATTCAAAGATGAATAAAATGCGTCGGACCCGGTCAAATAAACGGTCAAATAAACGGTCAAATAAACGGTCAAATAAACGGTCAAATAAACGGTCTCGTAAATAATACAATTTTTATTATTACATTATTTCAATTATTATTAATTAATGTAAATCATATTATACAAAAAATTGATTTTAAGACACATTATCATTATAATGTAATACAAGAGGGATCTTAATTTAAAAAATGATTATCAAAGACGTAGAATCGTTTCGCCAGAATGTGCGCAAAAAGCTGTCAGACAAAATAAAGGATTCAGGGAAAATCGGACTTAATTTGGAAAAGGGGATTTACAATCGGACACTGCAAAAAGCAGACGAGATGAATATTGTGAAAAAATGGGACAATCCATATTTTGTTCAGCTGTATGTTGACTGGTTGAAATGTATAATTATCAACCTTGATAATTCGGATGTTATGAACATGCTTGCGTCGAAAAAAATCAAACCGCACGAACTTGCGTTTATGACGCACCAAGACATGAATCCGAAAATGTGGACAAAGATCATCGAAGACAAGAAGAATCGCGACAAGAACAAGTACGAGCTTAAAATTGAGGCATCCACGGATTTGTTCACGTGTCGCGCATGCAAGTCGAACAAGTGCACATACACACAACTTCAAACGCGTTCGGCCGATGAACCCATGACAACATTTGTCACGTGTCTTGAATGCGGGAAGAGGTGGAAATGTTAGAGCAATCAATCAATCAATCAATATTCATAAAGTGATTTTAACATCATGTTACTCATTTTTTAGTGTATAAGTTGTGGACCAACATAATCATTTTTTTGTTTTTTTCATCATTTTTTAGTAATAATTTGGATATCATTATCATGTTAAAAGCGATAGTAAACATAAATTCATTACCATATTTTTTTCTTATTATTTCATCAAAGATATTACTATAGTTATCTGAATGTAACTCTTTTTGGACAAATGAAGGACGTTTACAATAATAAATATTCTCAGAATATAAAATACTATTTGCATTCATATTTATATCTATATCAAAATGTATACCATTTGGTTTTGGTAAATGGTTATCATTTTTATCAAGAATCGATTTTATATATTTCCTGGTAACAATGTATACATGTGTTAAAAATCCATAACCACGTGTAAAATATGCATTATTTATATCTTTTTTATAATGGTTATCATTATATTCAATAAATTTATTATGCAAAAATAAAATATCTACTTTATCTT
>Ga0315284_10007771_pt1 | contig 15305 bp, 15 predicted proteins | sample YL17G09_16_MG_FD_203696 | JGI IMG/M metagenome (GOLD analysis project Ga0315284, IMG submission 203696) | Sediment microbial communities from Yellowstone Lake, YNP, Wyoming, USA - YL17G09_16 | ecosystem: Environmental > Aquatic > Freshwater > Lake > Sediment | place: USA: Wyoming | collected... | reverse complement strand
CGAGCAGCGAGCGCTCGCTGCTCGATCGCGTGATCGAGTTTGAGCTCACCGACTATCTCTTTGAGGAGGGCAACAGCATGGTCACTGTGGCGTCGTTCTACGCATGGCTCGGCCAGCTGCTGCACAAGCCGGGCTATCTGGAGCAGTGGAACCGCTCCATTGCCATCGATGTCGAGGGCGGCGGCAGCGGCGGCCTGTTCATGCTCGTCAAGCGCCTCTTTGATTGCAAAGACGCAACGCTGGCTGCGCAGGACCAGCTAGGCAGCCTCGAGGCGCGCTCGGGTGCACCAATCCAGCTCTTGATCTGCGATCTCTCCGTGCGGCCACTGCCAGCCGTCAAGCCAGCCGTCAAGCCAGCTGCCAAGCCACTGATTTCTCCAGCGCAAACCAAGCAGCTCTCGACGATGGAGAAAAAGGGCCAGGGTCGCAAGCTCAAGGCCAAGTCCAGCAGCTGTCGCTCCTATGGCGCCAAGTCCAGTGTTGTGCCGCAGACACCAGGATACCCGTGCCATCTGTTGTACACCAACTTTTGCCAAAAAAGCATGACGTTGCCGCCCAACTGCAGCTTGGTTCTCGACTCGAACCATCAGCTGGACAAGATGCAGACCCTGCTGCAGGACAAGTTCTGCGAGCTCCTGCATCTGATCGACGAGGTGTACCGGCACACGATTGGCCTCATCGGGCCAGGTCGAAAGGCATGGATTCTGAACGCTTCGACGACCAGCATCAAAAAGACCAGTCGCCTGCTGAACTACTGGATGCCAGAGTGCCTCTGCCACGCCGATTGCAAGCACAAACAGCAGCAGCGGCGGCTCAAGGGCAAGCGCCAAGTAAAAGTTTTTTAACGAAAAAACGGCTTGGCAGTCTCATAGAACTCCTTTGGGTCGTTGTGATTCTCAAAGTGGAGCAAATCGGGATGGAAATGACCAGCTGACATCTTGACATGTGCCTGACGTATGCCAGCGCATACTTGGTTGATTTCTTCAGACGTCCATTCTATCTGCACCTGTTCGATAAAGCCTTGTGCATCGTGGAATCTCCAGCTCAACTTGTTAAGATGATATTCCCAGGTTTCAACTGGGCTTTCCACTGGATACCGCGGGCGAGCAATGCAGAGCTCAAAGTGGTGTGAGCAGTCGCACTCTGCTGGCTCAGCAGAGCTCTCCTCCGAGTCCTCCCCGAGCAGCGCAGCATAGCCGGCCACATGCGCATAGTTGCAAGTGTCAGCCTTTTTCCACTCTGTCGAGTACAGCGCAGTGTAGAGTGTTATGAGACCATCCTGCAATCGCCGACAGTGGATGCTTTCCTTTGGAATGTGGATTTCAGTGCTGCAGCTAGCGTCAAAGGCTGTCCAATCTATTCGGAGAACGAAAACATCGTGTAGTGGCTTGACCTTTTGGCTTGTTTTGAAAAGCATGGATGCTCTACAATTTACAATTGCAAAAATTAGGAGACATACATGTCGATCTACGAGAACAATGCTGTGGTCGCCGGCTACGCAGCGCTGCGAGTGTCGGAGCGCGAGATCAATGAGCGCCTTACGGCGGCAATTATCGCGCAGTTGCGTGCCCGTGGCTACTATCGCATTCTCGACATTGGCTGCGGTCTTGCACCGCTGCTGCCGCATCTCTGCGCGGCGCTGCGAAAAATGGATACAGCTTCGCACATCTTCTACTCGGGCCTTGACGGATCCGAGGCTATGCTGCAGCACAATCGCCAGAGCTATGGCTATCTATGCGACGATACCGTTGAAATTGAATTCCGGTCTTGCAATATCACTGAATTGAACGAGCTGATCCAATTTCCATGGTACAATATCATTATTGCACAGAGTGTGATTCACCTGCTGCTCCCGGCCGAGGTGGTGGAGCTGTACAAGTTTGTCTCCAAGAGCCTCGCCAGCGATGGCGTCTTCTACGTCAGCACCAAACTGGATGTGGATGTGCAACAGAAGAACAACTCAGATGATTTCCATGTTGTACGCAAAGCAGCGCTTCCTGACCAACCTTATTTGCGGCGCATCTACACTGCTTCCAAGTTTATAAGCGAACTTGGATTGTTTGAGCAAGAGGGCAGCTATCGACTCTTCTCCAGAGAGGATGTCGATAGCGCTGGGCATCGCTTCCTTGTGGCTTTTGTCTCCAAGCCAGTCGAGCTGCTTTACGGACGCTACCACTATGCGCTGGGCTTTGACGCGCGTTTGCTCAACGTCTCTGAGCAGCTTGCTGCGTGCCGCGGTGTCAAGGAGTACGTGCACGATCTCGAGAGCATGCGGGTGATCCGGCGCGAGGGCTACCTGATGGCTCTGTACGAGAGCGACCGCGCAGCGTTCCAGCGCATGATGCAGCTGTTCCGCGAGCTGGTGCAGCGCGCCATGCCCGGCAGCAGCGTGCTCTACCTGAAGGACAAGCTCAATGCGAATCCGCTCGACTGGAAGTTCCCGCTGCACCAGGACGCCAGCACGGGCTGGAACGAGCGCATGCGGGCGCACCTGCGCAATCCGAATTTCGTGACTCTGGGCATCCCGCTGGCCGCAGTCACGCAACCAGAGCAGGGTCCGACTCGCATCGCCATTCGCCAGGGCTACTCGGCAGAGCTGGTCAACGAAACGACGCCCCAACACACTGTGGAAACTGGTGCCTATGAGCAGCGCCTCGGCAAGCCACTGCAGTACCTGCTCTGCGTGGGCCGTCCGGGCTGCTACTATCTTTTCGACCAGTATGTGCTGCATGATTCGGCGTACAACCTGCAGGAGCAGAGTCGCGACGTGTGGTTCGTCACGCTGGCGCTGAGCGAGGAGCCGGACGACCCGCGCTCGGACAGCATTGCGCTGGCGCAAGAATTCTACCAGAGCAAGGGCGCGCTTGACAAGCAGGCGATCGAGAAGCTGCTCGCCAGCGGCGTTGACAAGTCTCGCCTGAAGCGCGACAATTTTGGCAAGTTTTCGCTGGAAACGTAAAGCCATTTATTTTGTGTTGCAGTTGTTAGTAGATTTCTAAACACCGTTGACACACCAACAACCGGCAATGGGTGACCGACGCGTGCGAGAGCTGCCGCCGGGCGAGGAGCCGTCGATGCTGGGCGTCGACGAGAGCTGTGAGGACCCCGACGAGCTGTTTGAGCAGATTGCCAACCGCAACAAGCTCAAGGACAATGACCTGCAAGCGCTGCCGCCCGGCTCGGACGACGATCTGTTTGGCGACGACGCCGACATTGACGACGACGAGCATAGCGACCAGAGCACCGACACGGTGAATCACTCTGTCGAGAAGTCGCTCGAGTCTGAGAAACCACCGGCAAGTCCCAAGGCCAAGGATGAGCCACGACCATCGCCGCCCTCGCGATCGTCGCCTTCACCCGTCAAGGCAAAAGTTTCTCCTAGTATTTCATCTCCGCCTCGCGCACCACAGAGTCCACCAGAGGCGAAACCGGCCACGAGCAAGCCTCTCGATCCGGTCGCCGCGTACGCGGAGAAGCGCAGCCGCGAGGAGATGGAGAAGGAGCGCGAGGAGGCCGAGAAGCGCGAGCTACTGATGCGCTTTTTCGAGTTTGAGGAGGCCGGCATTCCCTGCCCCAAGCGCTTCACGCTCAAGTCGGACCTGGCCGAGATGCGCTTTGAATTCAAGAAGCTCGACGACGAGTTTAACCGCAAGCAGACGATCAAGATGTGGAAGGAGGGCGTCAAGCTGGTGAGCAACCTCGTCGAGGTGATGAACAAGAAGTTCGATCCGGTCGGCTGGAAGGCGACCGACTTCTCGGACAACCTCAACCTCAAGCTCGGCGAGATGGACTGGGCGCTGCGGGAGCTGCACAAGAAGTACTTTCGGCGCGGCGGCAAGCCCTCCCCCGAGCTCTACCTCGCCTTTGCGATCGGCTCCACCGCGGTCGACACGCACAAGGCCAACGGCAAGAAGGAGGAGCAGCGCCAGCAAAAGGCTGCGCAGAATGCGCCCAACATGTTTATGCCGCCTCCCGGAAGCTACCCGTACCCGCCGCCCGGCTGGTACGGTGCTCCGCCAGCCGGCGGGCCGCCGCCAATGTACTGGAACCCCGCTGCTCGGCCGCCGCCCGGCATGCCGCCCAAGACCCAGCCGCAGCAGCCAGGCCGACAGCCCTATCCCCAACAGCATCCTCAGCAACCGGTCTACCAACAGCCGCCGCCGCAGCCTCAGCAGCCTCAGAGGCCAACGATTGTTCCAAACTCGGGAGGCATTCCCGGCACAAGTCCCGGTGTCCCGCCGGCGCAGCGTCAGATGCCCCCCGTTGACATGAATCGCGTGGCGCCGGCCGTACCCGCGCCAATGCCCACGGCTATGGTGCCGCCGGTCGGCTACAATCCGCAGGCTGGCAACGCACCAGAGCAGCCGGCCAAGCGGCGCATCCCGCCGCCGACCTCGGCGAATGTTGGCCCGCTGGGCGACGTCGGCAAGCTGATGTCCGGCTTTGGCGGCAGCAGTGCTTCGGCGGCGCCAGTGACACGGCGCACCAGCAACTACTCTGCCAATCCGGAGGAAGAGGAAGAGGAAGCTGAGCCCTCTGAGAAGGAAGAGTCCTCGGAGAAGGAGGAGGAGCAGCAGTCAAAGCCGCAGAGGCGCAATGGGCCTGTTGAGCCACCGAAAAATGCATCTCCCTCTGGAATTCGCTATGAAAATGGGAAGCTGGTGTTTGGAGAGTAATGAAATCGATGCGGTCAGAAGCGCAAATATTAAAGCTTGTCCTAGTACCAAGAGTTTGCCTGCACACACTTTGAAGCGCCCGTGACCATGACGAGCCTAGATGAAGCTTGGGGCCGCCCGAACAGCGCCGCTCAAGCGCCGAGCGGCCGCCTGGTTGGGCAGAACTACTACAGCGGCCAGAATCGCAACATGGATCCGAGCCTGATGCCGTACGTCGGCAACGGAATGTCCTCGGGGCCCGGTCAGCTGGCGCAGCAACAACAGCCGCCCCCGCAACAGCAGCAGATGATGCCCGATTGGCAGCCGCCCAACATCTCGGTGCAGGTGGAGAAGAGCGAGGAGGAGCGCGAGCTGTTCCGCTACATGCGCTCACGGCTCGGCGAGATGGACTGGGACCGAATGCAGTCGTACTTCCGGCAAAAGTGCAAGCGCAAAGTGCGCAAGGCGAGCGGCGAATGCGGCTGCCTCGGCGTCTCGGAGCACATGGAGCAGTGCGGCAGCTGCAAGAGTATGTGTCACAGAAAGAACGAGTTCCGCGCCAACCTCACGCTCTACCTGCTCATCGGCGTCTTTATCCTGCTCGCCCTGAACCTCATTTTTCCCAAGGGCTTTGGATCCAAACAATGAAAATTTCATGAAATAAAACATTTATTCAAACTAGGGGCAGCATAAATTGTTTTCTTTGGAAATTTCATTGAAATTTCTTGAAATAAAACTAGGGTTAGCTTAAATTGTTTTCTTTCTAAAATTTCATTGATTATTTCATTCAATAATTGGCCTTGTTTTAAAAAAGTGCATTTATCTTTTTTTGACAGCCAATTTTTTTTGAGGTCCAACTTTTTTAAAAATGCAAATTTTGGATTCAAGGCTTGATTAATGACAATGAAATTTCATAAAGAAAACAATTTATGCTGACCATAGTTTTATTTCAGGAAATTTCATTGAAAATTTCAAGGAAAACTATTTATGCTGACCCTAGTCTTGATTATTTCACAAAAATTTCATACGTTAAAAATAATATTTCTTTGTAATTATAGAGAAAAATCTTTTCAGTTAATATTTTTATAGAGAAAAACAATATCTTGGAAGAGGTGTTCTCTACACACTCATTTGCAAAAACACAATGGATACAACAACCAAGTGGAAGCAATTGCAGCAGCGCTACTACAAGACACTCGAGCTCACAGCTGGCTGCGGGGATCGTGCCCAGGGCTACATCGACACGGAGTGGAACAAACTCGCAGCCTTTGCCAAGGAGCATCCCGAGTTTGGCGAGCAGCTGCCGCGCAAGCACAGCTGCGAGGACGATGGCACCAGCGGCATGGCCTCTGGCATGGCGCTGCATGCCAGCAACATGGCCAGGAGCATGCGACAATAAAAGGAATTTGAAAAACAACTCCAAATACCAATCGAAAAATTCTTTTACAAAAGTATGTTTGCCGACACTGGGTTTGATTATTTAATGGCTGAGATTCCAAGCTGCACAGGCAGCCTGCAGCGCCTTCTGCACAGCAAGGCCCCGCGAGTGTGTGAGATAGGCAACAGATTTGCCCGTGTCTAGGCTCCACATGCCAGTATCGATACGCGTCAAATCAATCAAATAGCTAAGAATAGGATCGATAAAACTCAACCGAATCCGATCATCGGTGTAAATTTTCACGTCCACCAAGCAATCCGCTCGGGATACTGCGGTCCCTTGAAGGTACAAGTAGCGCATGTGATGCTCGAAAAACTCATAGCGGTCTCCATCAGGAAAGAGCACAACCAGATGATCTGTCTCCCACGTAATGCTGGGAGCCGCCTTGTCCAAGTGGCGCCCAACAGCGGCTTGCTCTTCCTGCTGCTGCAACAGCCATTGCTGCGCAAGCAAAGTTGCCTTGAGTGCTGTCACCTCTTCGTCCATAACTGCTCTTTTTTGAATGCAACTTCAGTAGTATGAAAATAATTTATTGTTGTCCGCTGGTGGTTAAAGATAATTCTGCGCAACGCGCAAGGGTATCGCGGTTTTTCAGAGCACAGTGCGGACAAACAGCATAGCGCTTTCCGATGAGCGGAACAACAAGGACGCCAGCGCACACTTTGCAGCACTTGGCGGGGCAGAGTCGGCAGTGCTCAATATGATCTCGGCAGATTGTCGCTCCGCAGAAGCAGCGCTGTGTCTGGCAGTCCCAACAATCGTCCGCTGGGCACTGCGGCACAGCGCAACCAGGGCGACGGCAGGACACGCACAACATCATAAGGCCATTCGCGTGGAGGTTCGCCGTCTTGCGACAAGGACTGACGCACTGCTCGCACAGCTTTGCTTTGCACCTGTGGCAAGCGTATGTCCCCTTGTCATAGGAACTCATTCTCCTCTTAACAGGACGTTGAAAGCAAATATTGCACAGGTCGGGCGTCGCAATCGCCAAGACACGCAGCAGTTGTGAGGCATTGAACCGAAAGCACTCGAGCACTATTTCATTGGTCACGAGCTGCTGGCGCTGACAGCACTGCAGGGCGCGCAGGTCCCGCAGTGTCAGACGCCGGCTCAGATAGCGCAGCACATCAGCGAGCTCCAGCATGACTAAAACAAATTTGTAACCTCTAACCTTTTGTTGCCACCCTGAAAAATAACAATAATGTCCGTTAATGAAATAATATTTTAGTCTCAGCGGTGCACGGGGGAGCTCATTCTTCAAAAAATAACAAGCAAATCATGGTGGAGCTGGCCAACAAGCTCTGGCTCGACTACTTGAAAGAACATCGGGCGATCGATATTCTGCGTGCCAAGGCAAAGGCAAAGAAATGGAAAAGAAAATTCAAAGCTCTTCGAAAGGCATTTCCAAGGGACTCTGGAGACGGCGATGGCATATGTGATGTTTGTTATCTGCAAGACGATCGTTCTGAAGGTGTGCTTCAAGATGAATTTCACAAATCAATTGACCAACTATTGTGGTGTGATTTCTGTAATCGACTGGTCTGCTTTAATTGCTTTCTGAGTGGGAAGACGCCGCCGCTTCCCAATGATCATCTTGTCGAGCAGTTGGTTTGCACTGTGGAGCAACCTGTTGGTTGTGGCAAAAGTGCCTGCCAGCAATGCGAGAAGCAGTACTTTTCCCATTACATTGCGTACAGAAATGCACTTACTTACCTAGATGAGCAATGCGACGAGTGTTGGGACAAAGAAGTCCATCCCAAAGCTGTCGATCCCTAATGCACGAGACATAAAGTGTTTACTCTACTAGGTTGGCTTGACAATGATCCACAACTGGTATTTCGCTCGTGTGACGCCGGTGTACTTGAGGAAGTAAAAGTCGTTGAGTGCCTTGGCTTCCTTCCGCACGGATGCTTTGGAGCCAAGGCCATCCTGCTCCAACGCGCGCTTCTTCTTGTTGTAGTGGTAGAGCTTGATCGATTCGTACTCGGCCACATCGCGACTCAGAATCACCGAGTCGTACTCGAGGCCCTTGGCGCGGTGAATGGTTGACAAGATGCAGCGGCACTTGTGTAGGCGGTGAGAGGCCTCAATGCGCTCTGTAACTCTTTTGACCACAGCAGACGGAGAGCTGCTGATAAACTGGTAGAGGTACAGCGCTTCATCGCGTCGCTCAGAGACATCTTCCTCAGTCTCGTCCTCGCCTGCATCATCATCAGTGCCATGCTCTGCCACCCATAGCTGCTTTTCGTACGCCTGCATAAAGCCCATCTTGTCTGCGATGAATTGCTTGTGCAGCTTGTTGAATTTCTTGAGCTCGTCGGATTTTGTTACGCACTCAATTCCGTCAAAGGCAACAAACGTCTCAAAGAGCTCTCGATTGGTGCGGAACAACAGCGCCAACTCACCGGTGTTGCGGGCCAGAATGTTGGGAATCATCTGGCGCAGCTCTGCCGGGGAGAGGGTCAAATGTGCGACCTTGTCATCGCGAAGCTCGTTGAGAGTGCCGATCACAGCCTTGGGGTGTCCCTCGACCAAGTGATTGAGCACAGCCGTGGCTGCCTGTGCAATGACCGGGCCAAAGCGCACAGACTTGCTGAGTTGCAGCACTTGAGGCGCAGCGATGCCAAAACGCTCAGAGAAATCGACATCTGTAAAAACAGATATGCAGTGTCTAAAGCTGTATAGATGTTGATAAGGATCGCCACAAAAAATGATAGCCACTGGAACGGCAATTTGATTCATGATCAGCTTGAGCATGGGCCAGTTGATGTCTTGCGCCTCGTCCACAATCACGTGCGTAATGGGTCGTTTTGGCTCTGGCTCAGTGTTGTCATCTTTGCTCTTGGAAGTCCAATCGAAATCAGTAAGCAGTCGACGCCGCTCAGCAACCATCTTGCAATTCCAGGCAAAGGAGGGACAGTATATGCGCCGCGTCTCAATGGCTGACCAAATCTGTCGTGCGTGCAGCAGAACGTCCTCATTGGTGGCAGTCATCTCTCTAGCATCGCTGTAGGCATACCTGTTGATAGTCAACCACACCGCATTGATGTGTTTCTTGATCTGGGCTTGTTCAAGCAGTTCAGCCATGGTGGGACCCTGCGCAGCAAGCCATGCTTTCCAATCAGGGATAAATTCCGATTTGAATTTTGGCATAAATAGAATTGTCAAGTCTTTGCGGGCCAATGCATCAATTGTTGAGCAGGTGACATTCTTGATCCCAAGGGCTTTGCTTCGTTTGCCAGCCTCAAGAGCAGCATCGCGGTTGAAAGAGAGATAAAGAAATTCCGACTCGGGGCGACGTAGCATATACTCGAGCACAGTGGCGGTTTTTCCCGAGCCCGCTATCGCCTGGATGAGAAGAATCTCGCCAGAGGCTACCTCTGTTCTCAAGATTGCCTCTTGTTCCTCGGTAAAGGTGATCGAGTTGTTTGGGCGCTTGCTCGCCGCTGTCTTGGCTGCCTTTTTGCGCTTCGTACTCATGGATCTTCTCGATTGCTGCAACTCTCCTAGGAATAACAACAATTCACTGGAAGGCTAGCTATCTTTTAATTATTACTCCTTCTGAGGATACTTGAGGGACATGCTCTCGCGGAGGGCCTCCACGCGCAAGAAGCACTCGCGGAAGCGGGGCCAGTGCTCGCGGGCGAGCGAGTTGGCCTTGCTAGGCTCGGCCCGCAGGTTGGTGATCACCTCCCGCAGCAGCCTTGCAAATTGGCAGACCTCTTGGATCTTGGCCGCACAGTCACAGCCCATAATCAGCTTGGGCGCCCAGGCATCGTTGAGGCCGTGGCTGAGATAGCGTTGGAGGCGGCAAGCCGCGCAGGTGCCCTCGCGCTTGTACAGCACCGGCTGAACAGAGGGAACCGGGAGCTTGATGTCAGCCAGGTTCGAGATCATGTTCTCGAGCTGGGCAAACGTAAAGATCTCGCTGGGGGCCTCTTGGCCGCAGCACCAGCACCACTTGAGGTACTTCTCGTACGCAGTACGGAAGAACGAGTGCTGGCGCCACAGATTTACAAGATCAGCGCCGTTTCCCGTGAGCTCGCCAGCCTTGGCCGCGAACAGGTGGGTAAAGTCATCCCGCATGTGCTCGTCAATGTGCTGCCCGACATACTCGTCCAACTCAATCTCTTCTCCCAGGTCGTCCGCCTGCTCCTCCAGGATCAGGTGCTGGGTTTGCTTGCGCTTGCGAGACGAGCGGCGGACGCCTTTGCTCTTTTTGGCTGGCTCCTCCTCTTGTGAGGAGATCTCGACCACCATAGGCTCCTCCTCTTCGACCTCTGAGAGGATCGCATCATCAGGCACAACAAAGCTGTTTTCCTCCTCCTCTTCATCTTCATCTTCATCTTCTTGCTCAGAGGACAAGTCATCGTTGACCAGCCCAACAACCTCTGGTTCCTCGGTAAAGTCAAACACCGAGGTGGCAGGACGGGGATTCTCAGGCTCAGCCGGGGGAAGAAGCGGCAGGCTTTCTTCGTCTTCCTCTTCCGGCTGCGGCACATCTCCGAGCTGCATGGAGTCTCGCAGGGCGATAATAGTTTCGCGATTCTGCGAGAACCACTCGAGCTTGGACTGGTGCTTGTCAGCAGCAGCCTGCGCAGTTCGTTGGTGCTGCAGCTCAAGTGCCTCCAGCATGAGGCGAGTCTCAGCCTCAATCTGCTGTTTTCTTTGCAGTGCTTCAATTTCAATCTGCTGTCTCTTTTGCAGAGACTCGGCTTGAATCCGCTGCAGAGCCTTGGCCTTCTCAACAGCAATGTGGGCCAGCTGCGCCTCGTGGTCAGCCGTTTGGTGGGCCTCCTTGTTGCGCACATCATCCAGGCAGTCGTCCCAGGCAAAGCTGGGCACCGCGCCGCCCTCCAGCGGCAGCTCGACCCGGTACTCGCGGCTCTTGTCTGCCTTGTCTGCTATCTCAACGGTCAAATTGGAGCGCAGGCTCCGCACAGCGCTGAGGACGCCTTCGACCAAGTCTGTCGCGGACACCCTCTTGTTGGCCCGCTTTGGCTTGGAGTAGTACGCTTTCACTCTATATTCCTTTCGCTTGGGAGAGGTATCTCGCTTGGACGCAGGCTTGCTCATGTCTTTTGATTTTTGACGTTTGAGCTCTCTGCGGCGGGAACGTCGACCGCCAGGCCTGGATTTATTTTCTGACATCAGAAAATTATCATTTCTGACGTCAGAAATATTGGGCTTAATACTCAACTGGCCGGTTGACGTCGACCAGTCATAACTCCAAAACCTCAAGAGTGAAGTATGAAGAACACTGCAGTCCTTGCCTCTGCACCTTCCGCGACTCTGCGTCCGAGACCTGGCTCACAAAAGCGGCCCATCTCCAGGGAGCGGACCGATATCCTGCGCCTCGATCTGGCCCAGTATGGGCTCAAGTATAGGCCTACCCTCTGGTCCGGCCCGGGCAGGCGTCCCGACTGCCAGAGCGCTGCCTGCCCCCGCATGTGGTTCAAGCCAGACCTCGCCTATGTCATGTGCCGCTGCTGCACTTGCTCGGACTAAGTGCGTAAATTAAAATCCACTTATCCCACAATCAAAGAGGGCTATAGTTGTAGCGGGATTTATAGGCCAAGGCTAGAGCGCGTTAGATAGAGAGAGCGCACAGGGCAAAGCGATACTTCGGAAAGCATTCTTTTGAGTTAGGGGCACATTGGTTTACCTAATCGGGTGAACAACAAACGACACTTAACTAGCAATCGCTTGCCTGCAAACGCTCTTTTCTTCTCGAATAGTTTCCATGTTTTTTATTGCGACGCCGCTGGTCGATTTTCAGACAAACCTCTGCAAACTGGACATTCTCAGTCAAATAATTTAAGAATCCGCCCGAAATTTTAATGTCCTATTTTCACAATGTCCAGTTTGATTGTATTTGTCAATCCGCATCGAACAATCAAAATCCAGCCGTCGGACTTTCTGCTCATTTAAAACATTTGCGGACAAAGACGCTCTGTCAGTCCAGTCAACCTCCAACAACCAATGCTCAAGAGGAAAACGCCAAGCCCAAGCACCCAGGGCCCTGGGCCGCCCAGCTCCAACGTGCCGACGGATCCTTTCGTGCAACCGTTTTGGTCGGCCGCCGCTCGGCGCCTCTCCTCGGCTCTTCCACTTCCGCCGAGGACGAACCCTAGCTTGCTCAATTGGGCCTGGCTCAATCCGGCGTTTCAGAAAAATCCTATCACCAATTCTTGGTTCAACGTCAAGTCTTACGACACCATCGATCCGACGTTTCGCGCTGAGCCGTGGGAGCTCTTGCGTGCTGCCCTTGTTACCCCAGAGCCAGTCGTTAAACCTGTGCCAGCCAAACCTAAGGCCAAGCCCAAAATACAGCCCAAAGTCTCCGCCAAACCCAAGGCCAAGCGCCAAAAGAAGGCGCCTTTTGACCTACAGGCTACCATTTCCAAGCAAAACGCCAGTGCCAAGGCAAACTGTACTAGAAAGTCACCTGCTGTTCCCATCAAGGTTCGAACTCTCAAGAAACCTCCCCCCAAGCCGCCCGATCCTGCTGCACCCAAGGCAGCTAAACCCAAGGCTGTCAAGCCCAGCAAACCTCCTCCTGTCGGCGTCAAAAAGATTAAGCTTTATCCGACCGCGGAGCAAGCTAGCCTCTTTCGCAGGTGGTTTGGCACTGCTCGCTGGACTTATAATCGCGTTTTGAGCACTATCAAGGAAGACAATGCGCCTCGTCAGAAGAAAGTACTGCGGGCTGCTTGTGTGGACAACTCGCTCTGGGCCAACGAGCCGAGCTTGGCCTGGGTCTCTCAGACGCCCTACGACATACGAGATGAGGCGATGATCGACGTGATCAAGGCGTACGAGAGGTAACTTTGCCAAGAACACTGGCAAGAAGTTTGAGCTCAAGTACCGATCTAGGAAACGCCAGACGCACGATAGCATTGTCATCCATTCGAAGCACTGGTCCAAGGGGATTATCTACAAGAATGCTTGGGTTGGTGATCCGATCAAGACATCCGAGCCCCTGCCCGACACCTTGACCTATGATGCTAGGCTCCTGTGGAACATGCGGTTGGGCGAGTTCTACCTCTGTGTGCCCAGAGCTGCTGAGATGCGGCGCGACAACCAAGCGCCACCTCGCAGCACTGTCGTCGCTCTGGATCCTGGACTCAGAACCTTTCAAACCACCTATTCACCGGATGGCCGAACACTCGAGTTTGGCCGGGACAGCAAGGTGAACCCAACTGGCAAGAAGAACAAAAAAGGAAACGGTGGCATCAGTCGCATCATGCGGCTCTGCATTCATCTCGACAAGCTCCAGAGCAAGTGGAGCCAGCCTGACGTCCGTCACCGGAAGCGCTACACAATGAAGCGGGCCGGTGCTCGAATCCGCAAAAAGATTCAGGACCTGGTACTTGACATTCACCACAAGACTGCCAAGTTCCTGTGCGAGAACTACCAAGTCGTTCTAGTGCCGCTGTTCGAGACCAAGAACATGGTCTGCCGGCTCAAGGAGAGACTGGGCAAGCGGAACGGGAGCAAGACAGCGCGCATGATGATGACTTGGTCGCACTATCGCTTCAGGCAGATCCTGCTGAGCAAGGCCAAGGAGTACCCATGGTGTCAAGTGCTAGTTGTGAACGAGGCCTACACGAGCAAGACCTGCGGTCAGTGCGGCTTTATCCACCAGAAGCTGGGCAGCGACAAGGTGTTCAAGTGTCCTCGGTGCAAAGTTGAAATGGATCGCGATGTGAACGGTGCACGAAACATTCTGCTCCGCTTTCTGAGCACGGACACGAGGAGCTCTGGCTTTCGAGCACAGATTTTTAACGCAACACCTCCGGGTGTTCTTGGGGCCTGTACCCGTCTACCGCCGCGAGGCGTGTAGAATGCAAAAGCTAGCTTTTGTGTTGATGATGAGTCGACAAGGGTCGGTCAAACGACAATTGTCATACTCTAGACACAAATGTCCAGTTTTAACACAGGCGCAGAGCCATCAGACGAGCTTGCGGCGAGCAAGAGAGCTTCAAGATGAGCCAGCGAAGCGTCGAGCTGGTCGGGCGGCCAGCTATTGATATTGAGAGACGCATCCATTTCAAGAACAGGCTCTCCGGCTCTGGATTGAATCTGCATGATCCAGCTATCGTCCATCTGGATGTTGATGAAGGCGCCCTTGTTCTCCCACTCGAGCTGAAGCCGGTGCCGCGGAGCTCGCGTAGAGGTGCTTTTGTAGACAATAGACTCGCCTACAGACTTGTTCTCATGTGCCAGCGGACTCCAGCCGAGCTTGGCGATGCGATCGCGATTCAGTACCCGCTTGGCAAACTCCATAATCATAATCTGGCGCTGCTGCGTCGTGCTTTGCCTCCGCTGCATCTCTGTGTGGCTTGTTGTATTTTTGACTGAGAAGAGTCCTTTGAGAGCCAAGTAAAATTATTGAATTAATATTTTCAATTTCAAGATTTTCTCTGCAAGGAACATGAGCACAGGAGAGATGGCAGAAAAGACAGCGTGGAACTCGAAATCGACGTGGGGTCCGTTGTTCTGGCAGCTCGGCCACCTCGTCAGCTTTGCGTATCCCGAGCATGCGCCGAGCGCTGAGCAGCGCGAGCAGACGGCGCGCTTCTACGAGTCTCTCGCGAGCGTAGTGCCATGTGAGGAGTGCAAGACCGACTACGCCGCGATCCTCGCTGTTAATCCGGTACGCCCACACCTGGGCAATCGGGACGCACTATCGCGTTGGTTCTACGGCGTGCACAACCAGGTCAACGCGAAGCTCGGCAAGCCGGTCACGCTCAGCTACGAGCAGGTCAAGCAGCGCTACCTGGCCTGCCAGAGCCAACAGCAGGCGGTGCAGAGCTGCCAGCGCTCGCTTGGCAGCCAGCGCGTTTTTATCGCGCTGCTCAGCATCGCCCTCGTTGCTCTCGTCCTCTACCTCATCGTCTCCTCCAAAAGCAAAGCTTCTGGGCAATAAATTATTTCAAATAGACTCAAACGAAATTTCATGAAATAATATTTTTAAATTGGACCAGGGTCAGCATAAATAGTTTTCCTTTGAAATTTCATGAAAATTTCATGAAATTTTCATGAAATAAAACTAGGGTCACACTAAATGGTTTTCTTTCTGAAATTTCCTTGAAATATTTCAATACACATTAGCCTGATTTTAAAAAATGCATTTAAAGATTTTTGGGCGACCTAAATTTTTGAGGTCCAACTTTTTAAAAATGCAGGTTTTCAAAAGTAGGCTTATT
>Ga0315284_10007770_pt1 | contig 15306 bp, 17 predicted proteins | sample YL17G09_16_MG_FD_203696 | JGI IMG/M metagenome (GOLD analysis project Ga0315284, IMG submission 203696) | Sediment microbial communities from Yellowstone Lake, YNP, Wyoming, USA - YL17G09_16 | ecosystem: Environmental > Aquatic > Freshwater > Lake > Sediment | place: USA: Wyoming | collected... | reverse complement strand
TTCGAACCGCCGCTCCCTCATTATCACGCCAGCCTTCTGGAGGCAGGATGCTCTCTCTGCGGCTGGCATCCTACCCCATGTCTCTGCCGCCTTTCTGGCGGCTGCGACAGCGTCGTCTGCGTCTTTCCTTGTGGCATTGTATGTGGAGCCCACTATCTGGTCTGGGTGTGCGGGGTTGGTTGAGACGAGTATCCTGGATTCGGGAAGCGCCCGTTCCTTGCCGCCTATGACGAGGGGGTGGGGTTCTCCTCCCATCTCACCTTCTACTTTGGCGAGCGCCTCCATCATCAGCCTCCTTGTTTCCGCTTTTGAGTAGTCTTCGGGCGGCTGGTTACTGAAGCCTACAAGGCCGCCTGAAACTTTGGCGGCTGGCGCGAATCCCCTGCGCATGGTGTTGGTGCATATCGACTTGGTTGTGAACAACTCGTGGATTAGGTCTGGGTTTATACCCTGTATGAACCTTTTGACGTTGACGCTCTCGCGGCTGGTCTCGGCGGCTATCCTGTTGAATTCACCGCTTTGGGGGCCGCTAGCGAATACCCAGTCCACATCTTTTGCGGCTGCGAGCGCTCCGGGGTCGGCTGCCGCAACATCAAACCTGTCCCCCCACATGTTCTCTCTCATGAGGGTTATGAATTCCATCGCCTCAGGGTCTATTTTGCCTGCTACTGTGACGGTGTTCCCTGTTACCAGGGCTGCGGACAATACCTCGGAGAATTGCGACAGGGAGAGTCCGTCGGCTACTATGACGCCTCTGCCGCGCGGCATGTACACGCACGTGTTCTCCTCGCCAGGGCAGGTTATCACCGAGGTGGGGCCCATCCGCGATATGGCCTCCGCCTTCCCGGCTTGTTCTCTCATAATCCTTGCAAGGTTGCCTGACCTCTCACTGACTGAGTCAGCAGTCAAATGCATGAGGTTTGAGCGTGCGATTTGTTGTATATGGAATATGCTATCGGCGTGGGCCTCAGGTTGGGCGGCAGGGGCCTGTGGTTCGGCCTCACGTGGGTCGCGCAGTAGCTTCTCCCATTCGGTCCGCTCGAAGTCCGCCTGGCGGAGGAATGAGTCGTTGCTTGTGTTCTCGAGTATCCTCCTCACGAGGTACCCCATCCCAGGCAGGAGCTCCCCGCATGGCGTGTAGACCCTCACCTTATGGCCCATGTCAACCAGCGTCTGCTTGAAGTTGTCGCCCATCCCCCGCAGCATCTGGAACTCGAAGTCGGGTTTCGCGCCCGTTTTTTCCTTGATTTCTTCGGCTACAGCGAGCACATACGACATGCTCCTGACGTTGTGGGTCCCGAAGGCCGCCTTTATTGAGCCTGACTCAAGGAGTTTCCTTGCCTGTTCCTCGAAGTTTCTGTCCGTCTCGCGTTTGTCCTCGTAGACCGGGACGGGCCAGTCGGTCTTTTCCGCCGTGGCTGTCTCGTACTCCCAGTATGCTCCCTTCACGAGCCTTACCGTGAATGTCCTGCCGTTTTCTCTTGCGAACTCTATCAGCCCGTCGATGTCTTTGCCTGAGTCTTTGAGGTATGCTTGGACTGCTATGCCGAAGTTGTCCCTGTTCAAGCCCTTGTCTTCATCGAGCATCTCCTTGAATATGTCTAATGTGATGTCCTTGTAGGCGTACTGTTCCATGTCTACGTTAACAAGGACGTTGTTCTCCTTTGCCGCCTCGACTATCCTCTTCAGTCTGGTCTTGACTGCCTCCTTCGTGCCCTCATAGTCCATGGGGTCGAATCTGCTGTAGAGTGAGGACAATTTGACCGACACGTTGTTGAGTTTGCCCTTCAGTTTCTGGTCGGTGAGCATCCTCTCATATGTTTTTACGTAGTCTTCAGCCTCCTTCTCGCTCAATACCGCCTCCCCTAGGACGTCGACGGTGTGGTATTGTCCGTCCCTATCCAGGCCGTCTATCGCCCTTAACACGTCCTTGGGCTCCGGGCCTGCGAAGAATTTTGACGCGACCCACATTATCATGGCTCGCGTGGTTGCTCCCACAACCTGCGCACCGAGCGGGAGGTGGCCTGCTACTTTCCCTGCCAGGGCCGCGTATCTCATCTCAGCTGGTAGTCTTTTATCATCAAACGGGAAGTATTCGGGGAGGTGGTCTCTCACCTCCTGGTTTGTGAGTTTTGCGAGAGCGTCGATGAAGTGGAGGAGGCGCACCTTCGTGTGTTCGTCTCGCATGCCCCATTTCATCAATACGGTCGTGGGGTCTAACTTCTGCGTCGCCGAACCGCTCCGCTCGAATATGTCATTTCCTATTTGTTCAATCCGAGACTGCCGGCTGGTCGGCTGGGAGGCGGGTTTCAGGCCGAGGCGCACTACTTCTATGCTCTCTATCTCATGTCCTGGGCCTTGGGCTTGCCTGTTCCTTCCGTCCCGTTCCGACTGCATATGCTAAGCTGGGAACTATGGGAATAAATATCCGGCCTCGTATGCGCCCTCAATCAGTGATTATGGTGCCTATTCCGGTTTCGCCGAGTAGGGCTCTTTTTACGTATCCTGGTTTCATGCCGGAGATTATCTCAGTCTCTACTCCGTGTTTTGAGAGTGCCATGAGCTCCCTCACCTTCCCGCCGATGCCTCCTGTGACGTCGGTGCCTTTCGTCCTGCGGCCGTCGAGTTCCGCGACTATCCCCTCGTTGATGTAGTCCATCCTCTTCGCCCCTCTCTCATGCGGGTCCCGGTCGTATATGCCGTTGTGGGAGGTTGCGATTATCACCTGGTCTGCGTTCAGTCTCTCGGCGAGGTATGGCACCAGGTGGTCTCCGCTGAGTATGTTCAAGCCGGTTTTAATGTCAGGGAGGACGTCCCCGTAAGCAACGGGTGTAATGCCTAACTCGAGCAGTCGTTCCATCGACTCAAGCGGGAACGCCACGAGTCTGCGCGCATCAAGTATCCCACCCGCTGAGGGTTGGTAGGCCATTGCGTTGACGCCTGCGTCTATGAGCGCGCCCACCACCTGTGCGTTCAGTTCCTCCATCCGCCGGTGCGTCAAAGCCATCCCCTCGATGGGTTTCACGCCAGAGAGGCCGCTTGTGAGTCTGTGTCTTTTTGCTGGGGCGTGGCCGTAGGGGCCTGCTCCGTGGACTATTATGAGTCTGAACCTCTTTTTCTTGAGTGCTTCTGACACTTCTTTTGCGAGGCGTTTGAGTACGGGTCTGTTCACCTGCGTCTTGTCCTGGCTCTTTTTGGTTATGACTGAGCCGCCGAGTTTCAGTATCACAAGTTTCATCTTACAGTAGGACCATGTTGTCGTGGTGTATGATCTCCTTGGGTGCTTTCCTGTCGAGTATCGTCTGTATCTCGCTAGTGTGCCTGCCTATTATCCTCGTGAGGTCGTCGCTTGGGTAGTTCACCATCCCTCGGGCTATCTCCCCTCCTGTCGCATCTACTATTGTCACTGGGTCTCCTTTTTTGAATGTTCCTTTGACTCTCGTAATCCCGGATGGTAGCAGGCTCACCATGCCTTTGGCGAGTATCCTCGCTGCTCCATCATCCACAGTCAATGAGCCTTTCGTGTTTGAGGCGTAGAGCATCCACTGGAGTCTGTTCTCAAGTCTCTTGTTCGGCAGGAATACGGTGCCGACTGATTCGCCTGCCATGAGCCTGGGCAGTACGTCCTCCATGTTGGAGTCGACGATGGCCATTGGTATACCGCATTCCATCATCATCTTCCCTGCGCTCACCTTCGAGCTTATGCCGCCGACTCCCCCGAGCCTCGACTTCCCCCTGAGGGCGGTTATGTCCTCGGTTATCTTATGCACTACATCTATCTTCTGCGCCCCCTTCTCCCTCGCCGGGTCTTTCGTGTAGAGGCCGTCCGTGCTCGACATGAGGACGAGGAGGTCCGCGTCGATGTTCGATGCGACTATCGCGGAGAGGGTGTCGTTGTCTCCGAACTTTATCTCCTCGACGGCGATGGAGTCGTTCTCGTTTATGACCGGTATGGCGTCCATCTTAAGGAGCGTCACGATGGTGTTCCTTATCTTCAGGAACCTCGCCCTGCTGCGGAAGTCGTCGCGTGTAAGCAGTATCTGGGCGACGTTCATCCCAGACCGTTCGAATTCGCTCGCGTAGGCTTTCATGAGCTCCCCCTGGCCGACCGCCGCCGTCGCCTGGAGGGCGTTGATGTCGCGTGGGCGCTGCGTTAAGTGGAGTTTCTTTATCCCTGCGGCTATCGCCCCGGATGATACGATGATGACCTCCTTGCCCTCCCGTCTAAGTTGTGCGATTTGGGAGGCTATCCTCCCCATCTTCCTTTCGCTCAGCAGGTAGTCGTCGGTTATGCTCGCGGTCCCAATCTTTACCACGACCCTCCTTGCCTTGCGGAATAAATCAGCACGTTCCATCTACACTATCAATTAGCCTTGTCTGTTTTAATACTAACGCCTAATATTGATACCATGAGCGGCGCCCTCACACTATTGCCTGCTGTGCTCCTCGCAACAATCTTCGTCTTTGCGTGTCTTCTGGCATTTAGAGTCGTCTTTAAGGCCCTTTGGTTCTATGAGATGATGCGGAAGGTGGCGGTGAAGCTTACGCTTCGGTACTATCAGCCTCTCATCAGCCGGCCTCCGGTACTCTGTGGGGTGTATGGTGGGCGTGAGGTTGTCATAGATTTCGTGGATTTCTATGTTGGGTTCACGAGGATTGAGGTGACTCGCGTCAGGGTATTCCATAATGGTACGTTGGCTCAGGAGTTCAGTGTCGGCGACCTGCCTTTGCTCAAGCGTATAGGAAAGGATGCGGGCTGCCGCCGCCTCGGCTCGGACGACGATGAGTTTGAGCGCAGGTACGTGGTCGCAGGCGGCGACCTTGCCGTAATCAGGAAGTATCTGGATGCCGGGTTGCGCCAGATGATTCTGGCGTGGAATCAGCCTTACACTGTCGGTGCATTCGACGTGTCCTACAGCAGACCTGGGAGGATAACCGATGTGAAGACGCTCTCTGAGGCGTTGGACTTCCTAGTGAAGGCTGCTGCACGGGCTGACAAGATAGTCTAATCCCTAACCCGGCTGACTGAAATCTCCGAATATCATCTGTCTGGGCTGCAGGATTATTCCCTTGTCTATGACGTAGGGGACGAGGTTCGTCATCTGGTTTGTGCCCCTCATCTTCAGGATCTCAAGCGCCCTGATGCGGGATTTCCCGCGGCGGATGTTATATAAGACTATGACGCCGTCCACGACGAACTCCATTATACCGTGTCTGCTGTACTTCGTCGGGTCCTGCTCGCTCTCCGCTATCATGAGCGTCGTGCACTTGCTCTTCTGCAGGAACCTGATGAGTTTGAGAACGCCCTGCCTCTTCTCGAACTCCCCTTCAATCATCGTCTCGATGCTCGTGAGCGAGTCGATGACGACACGCTTCGCCTTCAAGTCGTTTATCGCGTCGACTATGCCCCCGTACTCCTGCTTTATTATGTGCATGATGTCCTGGGGCTCGATGCGCATTATCTTCAACTTCTTCTCAGCCTCAAGTTTGCTGATGTCCCAACCGTACCTCATCATGTTCTCCCGTATCTGGTCAGGCTCCTCCTCGAAGGTGACGTAGACCCCAGGCTCGCCGGTGAGTGCGCCGCTATATAGGAACTGCATGGCGAGTGTTGTCTTACCTGAGCCGCAGCCGCCCGTGACTAGAATGGTGTTACTCTGCTTGAACCCGCCCTCAATCATCTCATCCAAACCCGGAATCCCGGTAGCAATCCTATCCACAACAATCGACCACACAACTTATTTAACTCAATTACTAATAGGTTTACTGTTTAAAATGCTAGTATTCGGAGGCACGCGCTCGAGCGGGCTCGCATGGGCTGTCTCAAAGGCACTAAATTCTGAGGTCGGGAAGTCGGAGATAAAGACCTTCCCTGACGGGGAAAAATACGTTAAACTAGGCAATAAGGTCGCTGGTATCGAGTGTGCCGTCATCCAGTCCGTGCGTACTAATGACGATTTTGTCGAACTTTTGCTCATGCTCGACGCCTTACGTGATGGCGGCGCCACACAAGTGCACGCCGTCACCCCCTACATGGCCTACATGCGCCAGGACAAGAGGTTCACAGAAGGAGAGGCCTTGAGCGCCAAGACGGTGCTGAAGGTTATCCACGAGCTCGCCGACTCGATAACCATGGTGAACTGTCATTTCCTCAATGAGGGTGGCGAGGCCGTCTTTAATCACGTGAATTTCATGAACCTGGACGCCATCCCATTGCTTGTCCAGGAGATGGCTCAGCATGCGAAGGTGCCAGTTGTCATAGCCCCAGACAAAGGTTCTGTAGGCTATGCGAAGGAGGCTGCGACCCTCTTGGATTGCGAGTTCAATCACCTATCCAAGAAGCGGTTGTCTGGGACTGAGGTCACGATAAAGTCCAAGGAGCTCGACGTGAAGGGCAAGGACGTGATAATACTCGACGACATCATCAGCACCGGGGGGACCATCGTCGAGGCGGTGAAGATAATCCGCGGGTGGCATCCTGCATCAATCAGCGTCGGCTGCGTCCACGGCCTGTTCCTTAATGGGACTGACTCATTCAAGGGCGTCGCAGACAGGCTCATCTCAACCGACACCTTGGATAATCCCGTGGGCAAGGTCAGCGTCGCCCCCATCATAGCCGCGGATTTGAGAAGATGAACCGCCGGGTCAAGGTGGCGGCCGCGTTTTTTGTCGCGGTCTGCGTCTTCCTCATCCTTAATCAGAATCCACAGCAGTCGACCATCTGCTTCAAAGAGTCTTGCGTTAAGCTCGAGATTGCCGACGACGACCTGAGCCGGACCCGGGGTCTCATGTTCAGGGAGAGTCTGCCTGCCGATGAGGGGATGCTCTTCATCTTCGACTCAGATGGCGATTTTCCATTCTGGATGAAGAACACGCTCATACCGCTTGACATGGTCTGGTTGGGCTCTGACTTGCGCGTCGTCCACATAGAATATGCGCTGCCGTGCAAGCAGGACCCGTGCGTGAACTATGACTCGCAGCGCGTGGCCAAGTACGTTCTTGAAGTCAACGGCGGATACACCACAGAGCATGGTATCAGGGTAGGCGACCGTGCGGTGTTGAGGTTGAGCTAGGATGGCATTAAAGAGTTTGCCTGACGGGTTGAAGTTGAAGGCCACAGTATTCATCGCCGGCGCTTCTGTGATGGTGGTCGAGATTCTCGCCAGCCGGGTGATAGCCCCCTACTACGGCTCATCCACTTACGTATGGTCTGCGTTGATTGCGGTCGTCCTCGCTAGCATGAGCATGGGGTACTATTTCGGTGGCAGATTGGCTGATAAGGAGCCGTCGTACAGGCGCCTGTCATGGATACTACTCGCGTCGTCAGTGTCGGTCTTCGTAATACCCCTACTTCAGGACTTCATATTGTCCCTTACCAGGGTCATATTCAACTTCACATCAGGCTCCATTATCGCGTCACTGGTGCTCCTTAGTCCTACAGGGTTCTTCCTGGGCATAGTCTCCCCTTATGCGATTAGACTGTCCGCTAAAGGCACGGAATCCATAGGTTCGACTGCGGGCAGCCTATATGCCCTCTCCACAGCCGGAAGCATCAGCGGGACGCTAGCTGCGGGATTCATCCTGATACCCTACGTTAAGATGTCCACGATATTCTTCTGCGTATCCCTCACCCTCCTGGCGTGCAGTGCGCTCCTTGAGTACAAGACAAACAGGTCAAGCCAGAAGGCGACCCTCCTCGTGGTCTTCCTCTGCATACCCTTCTTCAATCTACCCTACCTCTACGGCAGGGAACTGGTCTACATGGAATACACGCCCTACGGGAGGATAATTGTGGACCAGAATAATGTAACCCGCTACCTGTGGTTCGACGACAGAGCAGACGGCTCGATACGCCGGGGCACCGGCCTTACCGGCTACGAATACGCGAACTACTTCGAGCTGCCGTTCCTCATGAACCAGAACATCACCGACATCCTGGTCGCAGGCGAAGGCACCGGCGTCGGCCCAAGGCAAGTCCACATGAACCACCCTAACACGAGGATAACCGTCTCTGAGATAGACCCTAAAGTGAACGAGGTGGCGAAGAAGTACTTCCTGTTTGAGGAAGGCGACGGCATCGAAGTGTCAGTAGGTGATGTGCGGCCTCTTGTCCGCTATGGCAGTAAAAAATACGATTATGTCATATTGGATGCCTTCCGTGATACGCAGCAGACGCCATACTACCTGCTATCCAGGGAGTTCTTTACAGAACTTAGGGGCTCCATGAAACCTGGGGGGATAGTCCTCATGAACATAATATCTCCCCTCAAGGGTCCAAGGAGCATGATGTTCCAGTCTATAATGCGGACCATGGACGGGGTATTCAACCATACTCAGGTATATCCACTCAGTGAGGACCGCACGAAGATACAGAACATCATAATAGTCGCATCCAACCAGCCATTGGTTGACAAGGAAACCCTCATGTCCCGGGCCGCTGACACGCAAGTCATGAACAAGACCAAGATTGGCTCGATGATCGGGCGCATGCTTGATGAGCAGATGGCAGTAGACGGTGGGGTGGTGTTGACTGACGACTATAATCCGATCAACCACATGTATGATTCTATGCGGGGTTATTAGTCACCATCCGTCCTCTCCTATAAGCGGCACGAAGACGCAGCCGCCGTGGTCGGTCTCTTGGAGCCTGCCCGCCTCGTCCTTTGAGACTACGATGAGCCGCTGGCTCCACCTACCGCCCACTGGCACAAGCAGTCTGCCGCCTGCCCTCAACTGCCCCACCAACTTAGCCGGTACATGCGGCGCAGCCGCGGTAACGATTATCCTATCGTAAGGCGCGTCTTCACTATATCCTAATGTGCCATCGCCGACGACAACGTGCACATTATCGTACCCAAGCCTCTTCAGGACAATCCTCGCCCACTCGGCAAGTTGTGGGACCCTCTCAACTGAGATGACATCCCCCTCGCCAGCCAGTTCGGCAAGCACAGCCGCCTGGTAGCCTGAGCCTGTGCCTATCTCCAGGATGTGCGAGTCAGGTTTCACATCAAGATGTTCGGTCATAATAGCCACCATATGGGGGGCGCTTATGGTCTGCCCATAACCTATCGGCTGGGGGCAGTCATAGTATGCTCTGCCCTTAATGTCGTCTGGGATGTAAGCCTCCCTTGGGACGCGCCGCATGGCATCAATAACTATCTGGCTTCGCAGGTACCCTTCACTAACGAGCCCATCCAAGAGGGTGTCCTTATCCGCTTTGCTTCTCATAACAGTGGCTTTTTCCTCTTCTTGTCGTTAAAACCGCTCTGGTCCAAGTTAAGGTAACTATCGTACAGCTTAGACACCTTGTCAACATGCTCTTTATACGTTTGAGGTTTCTTAGAAGGCTTCTGCCCACCACTTTCAATAGACTCAAACTGGAGCTTCAGTGGGTCGCTCTTGCCGCTGCTTAAACCAGTTGGTCCGGCAAGGCCTGAGCCGCCTGCTAGGTTCCCGCTTCGCTTGAGCATGGGGTTCGTCCTAATCTCAATATCACCGAACATGGTTTTTACTTCGGTCGCTGACATGTTGAATTTCGTTTGTTTCAGTCCCGCCAGACGCGGGTCCCTGCCAACCCCCTTCTTCTGCGTTGATTCCACAACCTTATTTATATCCACTCTCCCTATAAAGTTAGAATTTTACCTTACAGCCAGGGCCCATAGCTCAGTCTGGTAGAGCGCTCGACTTTTAATCGAGACGCCGCGGGTTCGAATCCCGTTGGGCTCGAAAAGGAACATAAAAATGGCTCTCATGCCTCATTCCCGACGGGATGTAAAAAGCCGAGGGCTTTTTAAAAAAATCCCGTTGGGCTCGCAAAACGTTTTATATCACGTGGGTAAACGCCGGGTTTTAGGATATATATGGTTTATCGCCTAAAATCCAGGCAGACCATTAAACTAATGCATAAAAATGGCTGATGGGAAATCGAATTGGCGCTACAAACTGGCGTTCCTAAAACAGTGCCTCGGCAGGGGTCAGACTTACATGAGCGACTTCAAGAACATATTCCTTGTTGCTATGGGCTTTAAGGTCTTCGGCTTCAGCGTAGAGCAGGGCTTCATACTCGGCGGTCTGACAGTAATATTCTTCGTATGCTTGGGGTATGTTGACCTTAAATGGGGTATATGGAGGACGGAACAGGATTTTAACCTCCGTGAGACCAACACAGTCTTCAGGAACCTGGAGAAGAATACTGCAGCCAAACCAGAGCCAAGATGATACGAAAGGCGATAGGGTTCATCCTGAGCGGAAAGTCATCGAGAATATACCAGCGGATTCTTGATTATACCATACGGAGGAACAAATCAGGCACTGAGACGGTCAGCGGACTGACATACTTCTACTCCCCCCACAACAAAAGCTGGAGCAATGAACGCTGCATCGAGACTTCATTGGGTCAGGCTGAGGCCGCAGACGACATGCTCGAGGTGGGAAATGTCCTCGGAAGTTCAATGAAGAGGACCTGGGATTGCGTCGACAAATACGAGAAAGCGGACGGCGTCATAAACGAGGACATTGTCTCCTACCATTCCCCCAAAAAATCGGGAAGACAGTTACTCTCTCCACACTCGAACACGTAGGGTTCGACGAGCCTGAAGGTGATGCCGGGAAGATAGTGGCAGCCGTCGGTAACATGAAGAATCTTTTAGCGAACGGTGGGTACATATGGTACACTATCCCGCTCAATTATAATGCTGTGGCAGAGGAGTATCTGCGCAAAATGAGCTCATCCGTAAAATATTATCACAGGGTCAGTTACCTCCGGTGGGAATCCAGCGACCTTACATCCGCATCCAAGGAAAAATACGACCAAAGATGGTCTGGGGCGACGGGGATTCAAGTGGGGGTAATACCCAAATGAGCAATGCCTGTGAAAAACAAGCAAAATGTCACACCGGCAGGAGTGGACTAAAGTCAAGGTAGTCGACTTCTTGCTTAGGTTAAATTGGTATCGTATATAGTAACGATGATATCCTCTACATTCCAGCACATACCGTATGTTGGTGAGAAGACTGAGCGGCACCTCTGGGCTCAGGGTTGTCTCGACTGGGACAGGTACATTGCTCATCCTGAACGGTATCAGGTGCCGAAGACGTGCAAACGCACCCTCAAGGCTGGGGTGCTTGAGAGCAAGGCCAGGCTTGATACACTCGACCACGAGTATTTTGCAGGTAGGCTGGGGAAGGGAATTTCCTGGCGTGCGTTCCCGGACTTCAGGGAATATGCCTGCTGCCTGGACATCGAAACAACGGGGTTGTTCCCTGACACGTCCCATGTGACTACCGTCTGCCTCCACAGCGACTGTGAGACGAAGACCTACATACGCGGGTTCAACATCGACGAGTTGCGCGCTGACCTGAAGAGATACAAGTACCTTATCACGTTCAACGGCGCCAGATTCGACCTGCCGTTCCTCTCAAAGAGCATGGGACTCTCATTCAACCAAATACACCTGGACCTCCTCTACCCCCTGAGGCAGTTGGGGCTGCGCGGGGGGCTCAAATCCATCGAGCGGCAGTTGGGCCTGAGCCGTGGCAGCGATGGGGTCACTGGCTTCGATGCGGTCCGCCTCTGGCACTCGTACAAAAGCGGCAGGACGATTGATGTCGCAGGCAGGAGGGTGGCGGGCAAGGATTCGCTGAAACTGCTCGTGGAATACAACCGGGACGATACAGTGAACCTGATGGAGCTCGCGGAATATACTTATGGGATGATGTTCGAAGCCCACAAGCGCCTGGTCGAGTCGCTTAGGCAGTCCTGAATTCGACTCTCTTCAGTTTCTTCTTCAGTTTTAAACCGTTACTTCAGCCCATCTACATCAGTGAGTGTATCCTCTGTAGTATATCCTTGTCCCGGATTATGCCCTCGAGGCTCCCTCCGTCCACTACGGGCACAGCGTTTATTCCCCACTCCAGCATGAGATGCGCCGCTTTGCCGGCGTCGTCCGACTTCCTCATGGACACCCGGATGGGCACAAGCACATCCCTTACGGACATGTTGGATATGTTCGACTTGTCAGCGAGTATGATGTTTATCATGTCCTCAAAGGTTATCATCCCCTCTAGCTTGTCATCGTTCATCACAATAATCCTCCGCTCTATGCCCGAGGATATCCTCTTAACCAGGGTCTCGAGGGCGTCGTGTATGCTGCAGGTGCTCACGTTATAGGACATGACGTCCATGGCCTTGAACTTGCCGCTTAGAAGGTGGAGGAACTTAGATAACACCTCCTCGCGCCTGATGATGCCCATATAGTCATGGCCTGAGATGATGGGGACCCCGTACACGCCTTTGCCGCAGAGTCGGTCTACGACGTGATTCAACTCCGTGTTGGGGGAGGCGATGAAAGTGGATTCGTGCATAATCTCGCTGATGAGAAAGCTCTCAGGTTTCCTTACGTCCAGGGACTGGATGACCTTGACGTAGGAGGCCACACTGACGGTCCCTGCAAATCTGCCGTCTGCGAGGACTGCGATTATCCGCCTCCTGTTCTTTAGCATCAGGAACAGGGCGTCCAGGATGTCCGTTTTCGGGGTCGTGAAAACGGAGTCTTTGGTTATGATGTCCCTGGCTAGTATCGGGTGGCTGGCCATCACTTATCAGCTATGTGCTTCACGCGGTTGACCAGGTCGTCGTTCTCGAAGGGTTTGGTTATGAATCCGGCCAGTCCGTCCTTGTTCAACTTCTCTCTTATGGCCTCAGAGTATTTTATCACGGTCAGGAACGCGACCTTCTGCTCGGGGTGGGTCTTCTTAATCTCCTCAAAGACCTGCCAGCCGTTCATCTTTGGCATCATTATGTCCAAGAGGACGACGTCGTATTCCATGGAGCCTAGTTTCTTCAGGCAGTCTTCTCCGCTGAACACCACATCCACCTTGAATCCCTCCGCTTTGAGGAGGAACTCGACCGTCTTCGCCACCGTTGGCTCGTCATCGACTATCAATACTGTCTTTGTCACTTTATCGACCCCCATGTATTCCTTCGCAAGGTATTGTGAACTTGAATGTGCTTCCTTCACCGAGCTTGCTTTCGACCCATAACCTGCCCTTGAAGGCCTCGATTATCCTTTTGCATATCACGAGGCCTATGCCCGAGCCACCTACGTTCTCCATCTGCCCGTTTTTCACCTGATAATATTTCTCGAACACCTTGTCCTTGTCTTCGGGGGGGATTCCGATGCCGGTATCCTGGATTTCGACGAGGATGCTGTCACCATCCCGCTTTGCCCTTATGTCAATCCTACCCCCTGGGGGGGTGAATTTTATCGCGTTGTTCATGAGGTTTTCGATTGCCATCTCCAGCCTGTCCTTGTCTGCTGTCACGTGAGGAAGGTTGGTCTCCACCGACTTGTTCACGATAATGCTTTTGCTGCCGCTGAGTATCCTCAGTGTGCTGATAATCTCGTCAACGATAGGCTCGATATCCACTCTGTCCATGTGGTATACCATCTTCCCAGACTCTATCTTCGCTATGTCCAGTATCCTCTGGACCGCACCCCTCAGCCTCCTCGTATCGCAGTAGACTAACTCCAAGGCCTCCCTCTGCTCCTTTGTGAGTGAACCTATCTTCCCGTCCAAGAGCAGCTTCGTGAGGCTCGTTATGGTGGTGAGTGGGGTCTTGAACTCGTGCGAGGTAGCGTAGAAGTACTCCTCCTTCATGGCGTCGAGCTCCTTAAGCTTTTCGAGCTGCTGTTTTATGACCCGTTCGGCCTTTTTTAGCTGGGTGAGGTCGTTCACTATCTCAATTAGTGCTGTGATGCTCCCGTGGTCGTCTTCAACTGGCGTGATGGTAAGGTGGGCTGGGAACTCGTTCTTGTTCTTTTTTACGAGCGTCACCTCAGCCTTGTATTCCCCCTTGGCGAACGCCTGCCTCATGGATTTCGCAAGTAGTTCCGTGTCCTCCTTCTTATAGAATATGCTGTGCGGCTCCCCTTTCACATCCTCTTCTGCCCACCCGAATAGCGTTTCGGAGCCCCTATTGACGTTCATGATATTGCCTTCCTTGTCGAGGATATTGATTGCGACTCCGGCATTGTCCAGTATCTTCTTTTTAAACTTGTCGAGTTCCCGGACCTTCTCCTCTATGAGCGCGCGTTCCGTGATGTCGCGGAACATGTATATCGCATACTTGACCTCTCCTTTGGCGTCTTTTATCGGGTAGGAACGCGTCTCATGGTATACCCTCCCGTTTTCCCGCTCGTGTGAATGGGACGTCTCGAAATATTGTCCCGTCCTGAAGGTGTCCCTGACGATGCAGACGTTGCAGCGGACGTCATGGTCGTGTATCACCGAGTAGCAGAACTCCCCTATTATCTTCTTTTTCGGCTTCTCAAGCCACCCCCTGAAGGCACTGTTGAAGCAGACTATACGATATTCCTTGTCCAGTACGACTATACTCTCCTCTATGCCGTCTAGTATGGACTGCAGCAGGCCAATATCAGGGGCTGCAGAAAGTACATTGCCCACTCGCCACCACCCGTACCTTACAATCTACGACACATTGTTTAATAACCACATTTAAGTACATTTTTGTACATTCTCTTTAGCTCTTCGATTGTCGTGCTCTTGCAGTCGGCTCCTTGTCGTTTACGACTTGGACGATAACCTGAACATTATTTAGCTACTGACTGGGCTTAGGAGAAGATGCTTGAGACCCACCTGGGGCTCGCCGAATAGCTCAGCTCACCTTGATTAGGCCGATGTAAGCGCCCCCGTCCTTTACAGCCTTGTACACCTCGATGGTGAGGCTGTCGACGTACGTAATCCCCCCGGTTGATAGTACTGCGGTGGCGTTCATTATCTGCCCATTAGGTTTCCTCACCTCAAGGCCGATGCTGCACTCTGGGTTTTCTGGCCCGCATTTGAACCTCTTGTCATCCATTCGGAACCTGTATCCCTTGTAGCATCTCTCGTCCAACTCGGTTATCAGGAGGTATCCTCTGTACGAGTCGTCGCAGATTGTGGTCGTCGTCCTCATCGTCGTTGACGTGGATGTTATGGAGGTCGATGTCGTCTCAGTCGACGTGGTATCGATTGTCGTCGACGTGGTAGTCGATGATGTCGACGTCGTCGGCGGATTGCACTTGATGGGGTCATCGACCATCTGCCCGCCAGGGCAGACGTAGGTGTATTTGCTGTCCGTCTTGCCGCCTATGCAACCGCATATAAGGCACACGGCAACCAATACGGTTATGTAGCGCATGGTATGTATGATGTCAACTGCGATTAAAATACGTCAATTGATGCTTTTGAGCAGCTTCATCTCCTGCCCTATCATGTCAAATCCGCTCTGCCAGAATCCTGGGTC
>Ga0315284_10007769_pt1 | contig 15307 bp, 14 predicted proteins | sample YL17G09_16_MG_FD_203696 | JGI IMG/M metagenome (GOLD analysis project Ga0315284, IMG submission 203696) | Sediment microbial communities from Yellowstone Lake, YNP, Wyoming, USA - YL17G09_16 | ecosystem: Environmental > Aquatic > Freshwater > Lake > Sediment | place: USA: Wyoming | collected... | reverse complement strand
TGACTTTCTTTCATTTGTTCCTTTGAGTTGTGTCCGCGTGGTTCGTATGTGTGTTGCGTCAGCATTATAGGGATGGCCGGCAGAAAGTCAATGAGGGGTCGCAATCTGCTGGCTGGCTTTGGCTGCTGCTGGCTTTGGCTGCTGCTGGCTTTGGCTGCTGCTGGCTTGACATTTAACGGCAGGTCTGCTAAGATTACGCTATGAAATTCGAGAACGATACCAAACTCGCCCCGCCCAATGAGTGGTCAGAGAAGCATCTTGGCTACTACGCCTTCGATCATGCCCCGCGTCTGCTGTTCGTCTGGTCAGGGCTGTTCCAGAACGTCATTTCTCAATGCGGAACTTACCTGTTGACCGGCAAGTTTCATGACCAGTCGCCCGCCATCTACAAATGCGAAGGGGGCTGCCAAATCGTCGGGGTCAACGAGCTGGTCTTACGCAGCGACCGCTGCAACTGGGACTGGATAAGAATGGACTCCAAGAAGGTGGCAAAACAGCTCCAGCAAATGACCAATCTCATCAACGATGTCGTCCTCAAATGGGATCCGGAAGATCCGATCAATACGATGCTGACTGCCGCTTCGGCCTCTGCTGGTTGCGACCGCAAGGAACTCGAAGCCGCACTGCATAAGTCCGACCATAGCGGCAACCCGTTCGGCGGCGACGCCCTGTCGAGTTTCTTCGACTGGAATCCATTTTCCAAGCCGCCAATTGACCGCGATTATCTGCGCTTCTGCCTAATCAAATTCGAAGGCAAGACGGATGAGCAGGTCGACGTCCAGTATGCTGACGAGGACAAAGGCGAGGAGTTGAAGGCGCTGCTCCAAGCGCATATCAAGCGCAACCCACGCAACGGTTACGCTTCAATTCATGCCTGTTCTCCGCGCCGGTCAGAGGACGGCAACAATCTGGCCTTCTGGGTCAATACGGGCAAGACGACGCAGATTGACGGCTGGAAAGACGAGGAAGCCTTACGTGCCTTTCTCAAAGGTGATGGCTTATTGGCCACTCCAATCGAATCCGTTTCGTAATTCGAATCCTTCACTGCTTTATTAAGCCCAACAGCTGTTGGCTTTGTTTCACACGACGACTTCGTAGAGCAGAGTAGTGAGGCGCAGCGCGGTGCCGCCGAGGGCGGGGCGGTGGCGTTTGTCGTAGAATTTGGGGAAAGCGGTTTGAATGCCTTCGAAGCCTTGGGTTTGAAGAGTTTGGAAGAAGCGGGCAACGGTGGCGGGGTCATTTGCGTTCCGCTGGCTCCATGTCTCATGGAGATGGCAAGGCAATGGCGTTGGGTTTTGGACTTCACAGCGCCAGAGCTGGAGGCTGACGGTTTGGTCGTCAACAGGGGCAAGGTCGCGATGCGCCTGCTCGCGGGTATCTCGATAGGTGCCACGCTCCGGCGCCGGAGCGTGGCTCACCGGCCATCTGTGGCGTGCTATGGCATGTTTCTGAAAGTTGACATAGTAATTTTTAAGGTTGACCCGCAAGACGTTATGTCCGCCGGATTCGGTATGGCAGGCAAACAGCAGACTCGGTTGGACGACGGGCTGGGTCCATTCGCCGGTGGCGTAGCGGACCTGGAGATTGTGGTAGGGGCCGGCGACGCTCCAGAGGCTGCCATCAGCGTAGCAGCGGCGGGTGACTTTGTAACCAGTCTCGATCTTCATGCCCTGCCAACATAGCCGAACCGCGTGAGGAACGGATGGCCGTGCTGCATCCGTTCGCGCTCAGGTCGTTGGCAGTAACACAAACCGCCGTTGCACGGCGCGCCGTTATTGCTCACGCGGTTCAAAAGGTAGTGTATTCGCCTTGACGAGTGTGATTTCACCCCTTGGGTTCACCTGGCTGGTAGTAGATTTGCGTGGCATCTTTGCAGTCTGGAAAATCTTGGCAAACCACCGAATCCAGCTCGCTTTGCATCCGTTCGATAGACTTCAGCGCCGCGAGGATCGACTTGCTGACGGGGTAAGATTTTGGTCGAATATTCAGCCCGTCTTGCATCAGCAAGTTGCGGAACTCTTGGAGTTTTTCCCCTAATTCACGATGTTGTGCCAGTGTCATATGGGCTCCCAATTCGCGTTGCCATATTGGCTGATCAACAGCTCGCCGTAATCGGTCCAATCGGTGGGGTTATCGCAGCGCAGCCCGACGACCATGACGGAGCGGCTATTGGTTTGTGGTCCGACGCGAGCGATAATCCAGCGGTTGTGGGCGAGGGCGATGGACACCTCACGGAAGACGCCGAGTCCGATTCGTCGGGAGCGTTTCATTCCGTGGCTGAGCGGTCGCACCACGACGCCTTGGCAAAATTGCACGGCGGCCAAATAGACATCGATCGGGCTTTCTCCGATGTCACGATTTGGACAGAGGCAGTGGAAACCTTGGGTTTCGATCCATTGACGGTCTTCGGACTCGATGCGACTGCCGTAATTTTGCTTACTGTGAGCGTAGTAGACTGGCCGGTTAGGCCGGCCAAGCCGGCCAAGCCGGCCAAGCCGGTTAGTCCGGCGGCTTGAATAGATTGAAGGAAATTTCATCTTATTTCATCGGCTAGGCACGCCGCGGGCGCGGGCGCGGATGCCCTCCTGCGACGGATGCCAGCGTCCGCGGCTTTGCCAAACTCGGCCAGTCTTCTCAATTTGGTCGGCGAGGCGACGGATGCCAGCGCCCGCGGCTTTGCCAAATTTAGCGTCAGGCGCGTCCTCATGTAGAAATCTGCCATTTTCTACAAACTCAGCAGCCTTCCGCATTCCCGCCACTTGCGCTCGATTATTGTCGGCTTCGACTTCGATTTGCGCCCGATCGATATCGACGCCTGTTAGTGCCAATCTGTCTTTGTTAGCCAGTAGAATTTTAATGGCCCAATGTTCAATGTCGGCCACCGAACCCAATACCACGCAGAGTTCAGTGGATTTAGCGGCTTCAGCGGCTTCAGCGGCTTCAGCGGCTTCAGCGGATGGGGTGGATGAGGATGTCATAGGATTAAACTTTTCTGCTACGTCTAAAACGATTTCAAGACAGCGCAGGCAGGTTTCACGAATCTCAAGTTGTTGCATCGGGGAACGGGATGCAGAAGGAGGTTCATGCCCACGCATGATGGCTTTGATTCTGGTGGATATCTCTTGGTATTCAGTGAGGTTCATTGAGGTTTTTCATTGAGGTTTTTCATTGAGGTCCATTTCGTGGATTCTTAAAACCAATTGCCTTGTGAGTCTTGCATTACTTCTTTGTGGCAGCGTGGGCAGGTGCCGTTGAAGCTGCAGCCGTCGAAACCTTGCTGTTGAGGGGCTAGATGCCAGTGCATGTGATCACAGAACCAGCGAGGAAGCCACCGGTTGCATAGCACTAGCGCGATGGGGATGGCTAGCAATCCAATCAGGAGCAGGATGGTGTGTTGGTAGCACATCGGTTAAGTTTCCACGCTAAAGACGCGTAGTCCGGACAATTCCCCGTCCATCAATCGCAGGAAGTGCTGGCGAGTTTTGTGGAAGCTGTGGCAATAGTTGTTGGGCGTGGCGATGACGCGGTAGCTTTCGGGGGCGAGGCGGGTGGCTCCCAGCAGCCGCTCCAAGTTCTTGTAGGTGGCGAGGTCGGCTGGCTCTTGGGTGGTGAGCATTTGCGTGAGCCAGTCGGATAGCGGCGTAACCGTGACGATCCAGATGTTGGATAATTGCGCGGCGAGGGCGAAGTTGGCTGCCGTGACGATTTGGGCGGGGAACGGGATGCAGAAGGACTCGTAGAAACTGTCACTTTCAGATCCGGGGTAATACATCCCTTGCATCAGGGCGCTGCAGGCATTGGCGATGCGTCGCCCGTGGGTGAGATTCTTGCGGCGGAATTGGAGTTTCTTGTGGCGTTTAGCTTCCATAATTGTGATTCTCAGGGACAAATGGTTGGCGGTTAGTGCCTGGAGTAGGAGGCTCTGGCCGCAGGAGACAACTTTCCTTCATTTCCCAAACCGTTGCGCGTAATGACCCTTGCTGTAACCTGTCTGCAAGTCGGCGGCAAAACCGCAAAATGCCGCCCAACGCCGTGCTGAATCGCGCCGATCACGATGACAACCATTCGTCATACTTCAACGCACAATCTAGCAAATCAACGGTTGGAAGTCAAGACTGGAGTGGCAGGAGACTCTTGCCGGCGTCGGGAAGCATGTGGGGTGGAACCTAGGCGTGGCTTTATTCGGACCTTGTTTGGTGATCCTCGAGCGTTACAAGCGATGGGGTGGACGCAACTTTACAAACGGCGTAAGTTCGCCTCGCATTGGGATCTTCTGATCAATGACATTCGGGGTGCGCTGACGCAGCCTGAATTGAAATTTGTTACGTATGTCTGTGGTCAAGACAACGAGAAATACCTTCAGGATTTGGGTGTGCGCACGGTGTTGGTTGATGCGCAGCCGCTGCCTTTGGGTCCGCACCGGCAGATTTTGCAAAATCGTTTCCTTTGTTTAGAAAGAGCGTTGGATGATTTGGATGAATTGGTTGCGCTGGATTGGGACTGCCGCTTATGCTGTTCGCTGCCGGCGGATTTTTGGGAGGTATTGGGGCAGAAAGATTGTTTTCAAGCTCCATTAGGACGGTATTCTTACCGGCAGCGCAAGGCTCCTTGGCGTTCGAAAGAAATGAATTTGGCTCCCAACGGTGGATTTATCTATCTTCGCGGGCGGGAGGTTTTGCAGCAGATGCTGGCCATTATCCGCGAGGGCAACACTGAATGGATGACGGACGAGGAGGTGGCGGCCAAATGGTCAGATATAGCGATGGGTGGCTGGGGCGGTCCCGCCGCCTATTTTGCCCGTTTCGAACCAGCATTTGTTTCAGTAGATAAGCAAGACGTATTCTACACCGTCGAACAGTTAGCCGAAAAGCGGAACTGTTTTGCCCACCGGCACGCTTTCAAGCCACATTGATCGATGACGAACTTGACGCGTCGCTACTTTCAAGGCTGGCCATCGTAGTGAATGGAGTCGCCGACATATTCCCATGCGAAGGTGCGGCGGATGTCGCGGCCATAGGGGTCTTGCAACTCCACGGGGGTGATGGCGACTGACCCAAACTGATCTTGGGGGTAGACTGTTTTGGCGAACGCTAAGGCTTCTTCGGCAGTGCGGCAGATTTTGACATGATACACGGCGGCGTCGAGGTTGCGATCTTGCGTCACTGGGTCGATTGGAATTTCGCTGCACCATTCGACCTCGAACGCGCGCTCGCCGAGTTGGGGAACCCAGGCGGCTTGGCGGGTGGGTTGGGGCGTGCGGGTTATGCGTTCGCCATATGGGTAAACGGCTTCGGGGTCTTCTGTGGCGATTGCCGTATAGGGGACGTCGTGATAGGCGGCCGGCGGTTCCATTACCTCTAGGAAGAATTCTTCGGTTTCGACCGAGGCGTCGCCAGCGTCCCACAGCCCATTCCCTAATGAGCGCAGGGTTTGGCGCGTCAGGTTCTTCATTTGCACATTATTGCCGCGAGTGCGAATCCAGTTGAGGTGTTGGACGCCATAGGCGCGGGCGTCTGGATATTGGTCTTCGTTGATGATCGCATATTCAGCAGGGGTCAGGATGGTTTTCAGGCTGGGCCAATACATATCGCGAATGTCTTCGAGGGTGATGTCGTAGATGGGTTTGAGTTTCTGTTTGTGTCGCAGGGCGTTGATTTCGTCGCTATGACTATTCAAGATGTATTCGATGATGACGCCTTCGTGTCCAATATCGCCACAGTCGGCGTCGGCGCCGATGGCTTGTCCGTTGACGATCCAGTATTCGCCGGCGAGCGCGATTTTGGTGAGGGCGGCTTGGTGGGCGGCTTGGTGGGCGGCTTGGTGGGCGGCTTTCGTGTCGGGTTTCAAGTCAGCGCCGTGGGCTTCGTGCCAGGTTTGCAGTTGTTGGCTTTGTTGGTTATTGAGTTTCCAACCTGGGGGGAGACTGACCATCGGCTTCCAGCCGCGCACTGGCAGAAAATGGCGGGTCAACCAGGAGCGGATGGCGTCTTGTTCCTGGACGCTCAGGAACTTCTCCCAGTGATAAACGATACCGTTGTCGCTGCGATAGCGCCAGCCGGTGCTGTGCGTCCAGCTGGCGGGGGCGAAGTGACTGGCACTTCCCAATTTGGATATGGGCAGCATTTCTCCGACGACCTCCAAGTCGGGATTGATAAATCCGAGCACGGCGACAGACTTGGTTTTGCTGGCTTGTGCTTTGCTGGCTGCTTTGCTGGCGTTTTTCAACGGCGTGCCGCGGATCCCAGATTTACCTTCGCCCGGTTCGGTGGTTGGCTCGGGGGTATTTGGGTCGTCGTTGTTATCCGGGTCGTAGCGATTGCCGTAGAAGCCAGGTCCTTTGTAGTGCCGCTTCCAGCGGGCGAGGCTTTCGGGTTTCAATTGTTCGCCTAATTTCAATGCGGGAATCCAACGGCCACGATAAAAGATATCAATGTGATCTGGGGCTACGACTTGTCGTTCCCTGGCGCCTGTGTCTACATAGTAATCGCCGAAGTCATCAGTCGTCAGGTCGTCGGCTTGTTCTACTTCGATGTGTTGGACGGGCACTCGCAGGCGGAAGCGGTCGGGGGTGTCCTTGAGGTTCCACTGGGTGGTGGCAAAATACAGGCGGCAAGTTTGTGGTTCTTCTATATCTTGGCCGGGCCAGCGTTCCAAGTCAGGGCGGTCGACATAACCGCCGGGAGTTTGGCCGGGATTGTAGGACCAGAGTCCATGGCGCAGCAACTGTTCAATATCGCCGCGTGGATGGATGCGGTAGAGGTAGATGCCGTTCTCGCCACCGCATTTCTGTAGGGCTTGATGGAGGTTGAATTTCATTTATTTAACAGGTCGCCAGGGCCCGACGGCGGTCTCGTATTGGGTGAGCATCTCATCGGGTGGGGTGCCGTAGCGCACCCGCACAGTTTCGAAGATTGGATTCTTGGTGCCAGGTTTGGGATTGTGGTAAATGACCTCAAGAATACACAGGATGCGGTTGCTGCCGCGGAAGCCGATGGGGGTTAGGCAACGGGCGGTTCCATTTCTATGTTCCCACTCTTCGGCGCGAGGCTTAGGCCGGGCTAGATTTTTCATCGTGCGGGTCAATTGGTCAACGGACTGCTGCCAATTGGCTTCGGCTTGGATCCGATCGGGGGCTTGCAGGTGTCCTCCCGTTTGTTCGTTGACTTCAGTGGTCAAACGCTGCCATTGCCATTTATCAGATTGATAGGCGGCTTGGCGGGTGAGTGCGGATTCCCAAATGGTGGGCAGGATTTCCAACAGGCGTTGCCGCAGTTGGGGCGATTGGTTTTGGGATCGGGCCATGAGAACGCTGACGGTTTGTTGGACATAGAGGTCGCGGCATTTCTGGACCCAGTCGGGATGCATGTTGAATTTCCAGTCGGCATAGAGTTCAGCGGTGTTGTATTCGGTGGTCAACTGGTCGGGGATGTCGATTTGAAAGGAGATGCGCAGGTCGTCCTCATCAGCGACTAAGCTGCGAGGTTGCAGTTCCATGGCGATGAGCAGTCCATTGCCGCCATGGATTTTTTGGGCGCGGTGGATGGCGCTGCGGGCGGTCATCAGGTTGCGCGTGACGTAAACGCCGCGCAGGCTGGCGCGGCTGGGAGTGTGGAACCAAGCGTCCGGATCTTCATTCCAAGTGCGGCGTTTGGGTTCTGGGACCAGTCCTTGTGCCATGATGTGGGGCAGCAGCCCCGTGGCGGTCCCGTGATACCAAATGCCGCGTTCCGCGTCTGCGCCGCCGTAGCGGGCTTGTTTGAAGAGATGGTAGTTAAATGTCGTCATGGATTGGCTGGTGGTTCCGGTGCGGATTCCAATCGGCCGGCGGGTGTTTTCACATAGCCATTGCTGAGCAGCTCCTGTTGGAGACTTGGCAGCCACAGATCTCGGTGTTGTTTATACCACTTGGCAATTTCAGAGTGGCCGGCTGATTCTGGCTCTCCGAGATCAGGCGACATACGCCCGAGCTTGAAGACCAGTTGATTGTCGGAACACTTGGGGCAGCCCCATCGGTCGTAACCGGCGTTGGTCCGGCTTCCGTGAGATCCATTTTCCAGGCAGCGAAAAGATCCCCAGCACAATGGACAGAATGCATCATTACAGAAGCCAAAGTATTCCACTTCTGTGGTTTCCTCTGGAGTTGCCACCCCAAGACCGTAATTGACCATTGCCGCTTGCCGGCGCACCGAATTGCACCACACCTGTGATTTGCCGCATTGGCACTTCAAGACTTGCCCTGGGCTGAAAAAGTGCTTGGGGTTGTCCGCCGTGGCAACTGGATTGAGATCAGAAGAGCAATGGCCACAGTAGTAAGTGCCTGCGGTGATGAACTTGTATGCTATCTTCAAGAGTTGCTGTTGCAGATTGAAAGCGGCTTGTTTCGGTGTTGTTTTCAGTGTCGCCAGTAGTGGCACCCACTGCCCGCGCTGTTGGATTTCGATTTGTTTGGCGGGCACGCTTTGGCGACTGAACCAATTGGTATAGATCAGGTGGGGGCCGTCCAGCATTGTATCGCCGTAGGGATCTTCTTCGGCGTCGTCGGGCCATGGGAAGCGCAGCAGCACATTGTTCCAGTGCAGGGCCCATTGGTCTTTGGGGCAGAAAAAGACGGCGGGTCCGGACACTCCGCATTCCTCGCCCCGTTGGCGTGATTTTTGGCGCGGTAGCAGTCCACTGCGCAGGATCCGGGGCAAGGCGGCTTGGTCAGTCGCGTGATAAGCCCAATTATCTGTCGTGGCTTGTTTGTGGTTTTGTTGAATGGGGGCGGTCATCGCGGTGCCGTTGTCCGTGTTTGTGATGGCAGTAACAATCCATTTCTTCGTCTTCCCAATCCCAATCCCAATCGTCCCAGTCTTTTTTCATGGCGCTCCTGGTTGTTTTGGTTGTCCTGGTTGTCCTGTTGTTCCGGTTTGTCACTCTGGACTGGTGTCTTGCAACCACGCAGCAGCAGATAGTGAAGATTGCAAGCCGTTTTGCAAGCCGTTTTGCAAGCCGTTTTCTTTGGCCAGCGGAATGGCGCTGGCCATTCGGATAGCGGATACCCTTTCTGATTCAGTAGTTTTTGGTGTTGGGACATTGGTGTCTGCGAGAATTCTTGGGCAAGTTGTTCGACAGTTTCAGTTGGACGCCGAGCGGCTTGTTTGACGGCGACTGCGGGCCGCGGCTGGAGTTGGCGACGGACTGCCTGCAAGATTTCCGATCGTTCCCGGAACGACTTGGCGTTGCCTGTCGAGCCAATCCACGGGGAAATTTGCGGCCATGGTTCGACAAAGAAGCCTGCTTTTTCGCCCGAGGCGACACCGTCATAATGCTTTTCGGGCAGGAATTCAGTATGGTCCCAGCCGTAGTCATCGAAGTATTCGTATGTTTCCATCCACAGAATCTGTCCGTCGGCACGGTCGTAGACTCCGCCGTAAACTGGTTGGTTATTCCACAAAGCGCAGTTGCGGGAATCGTCGTCATCTTCTGCAGCCTGTCGCTGCTGACGGATTGGATTGGCGGCCTGTCGCTGCTGTTGACGGCCAATGGGTTGCACTTTCAGCACTTTAACTTTGTGAACCAATTGGGGTGGAATATAGACTTCTTCGTCGTTACCCCAAGCTCCATTCGGTTGGCTACGTTCGATGTCCGCGGCGGTGATGGCGCTGGGATCGACGGTTGCGAGGTAGCCATAGCCGTTTTGTTGCGCCCAGCCTTTCCAACGCGCGGGGTTCTTGGAAATGAAGAGTCCATCGCTCGAAACGAGACTTTGCGAATGATGGCGCCGGTTGGGGCGGAAGCCTGGTTGTTTGGTGTAGTGATAAAAGGGTCCGTGTTGTTGCAATTGGCGGTATAAAGATTCTGCCCCCGACGGATTTCCGCTCGTTGGATTTCCGCTCGTCTTGTCTGGCACAAAGTCCCAGTTCCGACCTTGGGTCTTGCGGGTAATGAGGGGTTGTTTAACAACGCCGTATTGTCCGCTGCTCGTTGGCTCCACCAATGTTTGATCCACCCAGATGAGGGTGGGACCGTAGCCGCTGGCATTGCTCGCGTCGCTGGTGACGTTTAACCATGGTCCCCGGTTATGTTTTTCCCAAGCGTCGGCTTCGGCTTCAAAAGATTCTTGATTGGCGCCTTCATATTCCATGACCTCCCAGTCACAGAACACTGGCACATCCGATTTGGGGAAGTAGCCGTGGCGCTGGTAGAACTTCACATCGGCGGTAGTCAAGCCGCGGTAGAATTGGACGGAGGCGGTTTTCGTCGGGAGCGGGTCGGATCCTCCATCGTCGATGGAGGCTAAGGCGATGTGTTCTGGGGGGATGGGGGTGGTGCAAAGCCATTCATATCCGGCCTCGCCTGGCTGCAGTCCAGGGAAATTGGATGGCAAATTTACAGCAAGGATGGCGAGTTTTTCATTTTCGTCGAACTCCTCTCCCAGCCAGTTCATCAGGGCGTTTTCTAATGAGGTTAGGGAATTGAACAGAAAAATGGCGAGTGGTTCCCCGATCTGGTTACTCCGGGATCCAGTAGCCGGCCGCAGTCCGGTGGCTTGGATGGATTTCCAATTGGCCAAAGGGGTGACATGATAATAGGTGCAGTTGCTCTGCGCTTGTTTGATCGGCTTGGGCGGAACTTTCTCCATCCGGCCCCGTCGTTCCGACAACCAGTTGAGGAACTGCTGAACTTCGGAGTGCATGATGACCCCGTCGTCGCCTTGGGACTCCATGTAGTTGGTCAATTCCGAGCCGCCCCAATGCCAGATTTGAATAGCCTTATTCAGTGCCAATAGCTTGGTGCGGGGGGCAGCTGCGTAATGGGTGTCTAGTGACTCCCAAGCTTGGCGCAACTTTGGCATGATTTTTTGGTGATCTTGCAGCCACGCGTAAATGGCTTGGGATTGAAGGCTCACCCCTTGGGCTTCTAGTTTTCGCAATTGGGCCCGCATCACTTTGCGTTTCACTTCATATTTTTGCAGTTGTTTGCCGAGAAAGTCATGCCACTCACTGTAGACCTCGTTGAGCAAGTCTTCGTCGAGCATCCCTTGGCAGGCGTCGTCGAATAGCTGGCGCAATTTTGGCAGTGTCAGGCGGCTGGCGTGCAGGGTGCGGTGCAGAGTGCGGTGCAGATTGAAGGCCCGGCGGGGCTGATAGATTGGTTGAATCTGTTGCGGGACGATCGGGATGTCGTTGGCTTTGGGGGCGGCCGAACGGGCGGCTGAGCGGGTCAGGGGATCCCAAACCAACGCGCCATCTTCGTCCTCGTGGATGATGCGGGCTTGGTCGGACAGCGTCCACAGTTCGGCGGGTCCATAAATTTGGGCGGTCTCTTTCTGGCGGGCGACCCAGACAATTTGGCTGGCGGGGATGGAGCGCAACTCGAGTTGTAATTCTGGCGACAGCTGTTCGGGCCATTCGTTACCTAGTTCTTCGGCTTCGAAGCGCACCACATCGGCGGCGGTGTCGGTAAATCCGTGGTTATAGCCGCTGGCAGCTCGCCAGGCAGGTCCACGGTATCGAGGCAGACTGTTGAGGTTCATGGCAGTGGCACCTTGTGGATTTTTGCCAGTGCGGGGTCATCTGGATAGAAAAATTGGAAGTCGACTCGCTGGCCCTGCCATTGTGGCTTGGCGGCGTCCGTGGGAAAGCGGCTGTGGTAATTGGCGGTAAACTGCAAGGCGCTTTTGCCGCGCACGGGGTGGATGACGACGGCGATGTCTAAGTCGCTATGGGGGCTGGCGTCACCGCGCGCCACAGACCCCACAATGTAGGCGGCTTGCACTTCGGGGCGCATTGCCGCATACAAACTTTGGCGAAGGGTGGCTTTGACCCAGCGCAGTGTGGGCTGGTGGCTGTCGGGTGTGGGCTGGGGGCTGTCGGGTGTGGGCTGGGGGCTGTCGTTCTGGCTTAATGTCCGATGGAGATTGAAGGTCGCGCTCGTTTTGGGTGCGGCCACATCGCGCGGCATCCCTTCGCGCTCAATGGCGGCCAAAGATTCTTCGGTGAGATTATGGAAAACGAAATCTGCGGGCGCCGGTTTACCTATCAGCGGGTCGCGACCGTGAGTTTGGCTGGCGAGGCGGCTGCCGGGCGGAAGGTTGGGGAATAGGCTGTTGCGCCCGACCAGCCACGCGCTGGGTGAGGATCCCAGTCCGTTTTCTCGTTTCACGGGGTAGTCGCGACGTTCCAGCCAGTTGCGCACCGCGTCGCGCTCGGCGGTTTCTGGGCGGCAGGCATCTGACCAGAGGAGGATGCCGTTGGCGTAACCGAAGCGGATAATGGCGGACAAGCCCAGTTGGTCGTGGGTGAGTGTTTTGTATTGGGCGCAGGTCAATCGTTTGAAACGAACTTCGCCTTGGGCGGTCAGGCAGCCCAGTCCGTAGCGTGATGGGGCGAGGGTAGTCATGTCTCTTCTTCTGGCTCTCGCAGTGGGGGAGTGGTTGGCACAACTTTTGTCCCGCGCACACTGGTGGTTGGCACAAAGACTTGAATGGTGTGGTCGCCGCGGAAGGAAGCGGCTTCCAGCCGATGCCCGCCATCAATGATACCCAAAGATTCGTCGACGACGATCGGTTGGAATGGACCGGTGGTGTCAGCGTAGCGCCGCACAAGATCTTCATCAATCAGCCATTCGGATTCGGGAATGGCATCTGGCGACATTTCCAGCAGCACATATTTTTCTGCCAATCGCCAAGAATCCGCGAAGCCGGGGTGCAGACGCAGAATGTGTCGTTGGACAACGCCGCCGTCGTAGGTTTGGCCCACTACGAATTCTTGGGCTGTTTTACGGATCTGTTGTTGAAGGTTGAAATTGCGTTTGACCTTTTGGACGCCGTGGACATGGCAGACGAAGGAGTCGGAGGGGCCATCGTAGTGGGCTTGAGGGCAACAGGCGGCGGGATGGACAGCGAACTCGATTGGGCGATGCTGGTGGTAATGGGTGCCGGGCGCCTGCCGATAACGCAACGGGATGCGGCCGGGGGTCTTGGCGGGCGGACTGGACGGTGCGGATTTGATGTTGCCGTTGGGAGTTTCCATCGGTAGCCATTGCTGTTGGGCTAAATGCTGTTGGGCTAAATGCTGTTGGGCTAAATGCTGTTGGGCTAAATGCTGTTGGGCTAAATGCTGTTGGGATAAAGTGGTCAGGGGGCGTGGCTTTTTGGGTTTGGGTGGTGGCTGGTGCAATAGGTTTTGTTCGAATTCATTGACCAGCGGCGGGGGGGCGCGCAGGTCGCGTATTTGCCGGTAAACTTCTGACGGTTTGTTGGCGATAATCGTGGGAAATTTATCGTGGGTGGCCGCCCATTGATTGCCGGAATACCGAAACACGAAAGAGTCGTCGCACATTTCGGGGAAGTCTTGTTGAATCTGTCGCGTCCACGCCAAGACGATCAGGTCGCGCGGATCGCCACCAGGCAAAGCAATCTCGTAAAGTGTCTCTCCGAGATTGTCGTCGAATAGTCGGATATGGGTGGTTTTGGCGGGAACGCCCTGCGCTCTGTAGCCAATGGAATAACCTACTGGCAATTCGCCACGTCGTTTGAGCGGCTGACCCAGCAGCCCCAGATCCTTCCAGGTGAAGGTGAATGTGGCGGGCCAGGAGACTGCCGCTGCCGTGCGTTGCCAATTGCCGTGCGGCACGATGTGGTTGAGCATTTGGAAGGTCTCTGACGGGTCATCCATATCCAGATGGGTGAATGGCACTGGCTCTTTGGGGTTGCGCATTGAGAAGACTGTAACTCGCCATGGGAAATGCACAGGGTTATCAGGATTCAGGAGGCCGGGGGTTACCAAGCCAAGCAGGGGAATGCGGTCGCCGGTTTCGTCGGCTGGCAACTCGCCTTTCCAGATTTGTCCTGTGGGGTGCTTGGCGAGCATTTGCTGGGCGAGACGACGCAGTTGTATGGGAGTGGGGCGCATCAATCTCCCAAGAGTTCCAAAGTTGTTTGATTTTGTGCGGGCAGTTCTAAGCAGGTTTCGCAGATGAAGCGATTGGCATCACGGCTATCTCGGCCGCAGATATTGCCAGGTTGGATGGTGTGTTTGCATTCCGCGCAGGGGTGTGGATTGCGGGCGATGCCAATTTCGGTGATACTGGCGCGGCGATACCAGTTGGTGGCGTGGTTAATGTCGGACAAGGTGACGGTCGGTTGTTTGTGCCGCGGCAGACGGGCAATGTGCTGCCAATTCACTGTTTCATCGGCATCAAGTAGCGGTCGTGGGCGCAGTTGTTCGCAGACCATTTGATAAGCTTCACTGATGGATTCAGCGTCGACCCGTGTTGGCAGACCAGTGATCGCCCATCGCTGGTGACGGTTGCCGCTGGTGAAGACTTTCCATTGGAATTCTGGAAATTGACTGTTCAAATGGATTTGCCAAGCTTTCGCTACCAAAACGCTCTCAATTCCCGGCACGCACCGCTGGAGGAGCCGGTCGTAATATAGCAAATCGGAGTAGCGGGCTGGCAAAGGGTATGAGTGGATAGCGTCGTTGGTTTCCTTCAGGGTAAAACCGGGTGGCAACCAGTGAGTCTTGCCCTGCAGGACACACGGAACGGCAATGGTGTTAGTCTCGGTGTTAGTCTCGGCGGCGCTGGCGCGACGATAGTTGGCGTTGGGAGCGCGATGGGACGCCAATGTGAACTGCTGTGGAGTTCGTGGTCGGGCCCTGATCTTGGGGCGGTGACCAAGCAGCGCTTGCTGTTCTTCGGTCAGCAGTGTGGGCTTTTTATCTGTGTGAAGCTGGTCGCAGATTTTGCAATAGGCTTTCCAGACAGTCTCATCATGAATTCGGTAACTTGTGATTCCTGACGGCAAGTGGCGGCGAGTTCCCGCCAAGCCTGTGCTTTTGATTTCCCAATCGCCAGCGATCACCGGTGAATAAATTATCCAGTTCTGTTTGGGGAATTGGCGTTGCATTTGCATCTCCCACGCTTTTTTTATCAGAATTGATTCAATGAAACGATCTTCGGACGCTATTTCAATCAATTTGTCGCCTTCAAACAGACAAGTTTGACAAGTTTGCGGAGGAAGTCTTGGGTTTTCTGCAAGAAAAAATCCAGGTGGCAATTCGTAAATTTTGTTGCGAATGGTGTAAGTGGTAGCCTCGACGGGCAGGGCGTTGATAGCCGCCAAGGTGTTGATTCGTTGGCGCGGAGTGTGGGTGCGGTGGAGCAGCGCTTGCTGTTCCTCGGTTACCAGTGACGGCGGCTCGAAATGGCTGCTGATCATTGTGTAGATGGTTGACATTTTTGCGGCTTGAAATTTTGGTAAACCGGGGGCTTCCACGATGAACATTGGTTTTTGGGCTGAGGTATGCTGCTGGGTGGA
>Ga0315284_10007767_pt1 | contig 15308 bp, 11 predicted proteins | sample YL17G09_16_MG_FD_203696 | JGI IMG/M metagenome (GOLD analysis project Ga0315284, IMG submission 203696) | Sediment microbial communities from Yellowstone Lake, YNP, Wyoming, USA - YL17G09_16 | ecosystem: Environmental > Aquatic > Freshwater > Lake > Sediment | place: USA: Wyoming | collected... | reverse complement strand
ACCTGGAGCAGCCCACCGAGCGCGACCTTTCCGTCCACGAATTCGACATGCGCGAGCTGGCGGCGATTAGGCCGGTGGTGGTTGACGAGGGCGTCACCGATGTCCAGGACCTGGATCTGGCGCAGCGGCTTGGGTGGTCGGGGGTCGCGCTCAAGACCTGCAAAGGGCACACCTCGTGTCTGCTGTACATCGCGAAGGCGGCCGAGGCGCGGATGCTGTACACGGTTCAGGATCTGACGAACCCGGGGCTATCCCTGATCCACTCGGTGGGCCTAGCGGCGCGCAGCTTCCCCGTGCGCGGGGTGGAGTACAACGCGCGGCAGTACATTCCGTGGGCGGCGCAGAGCGTGCAGCGCGCCCACGAGAGCTCGTTCCGAGTTCGCGGCGGGCGGGTGAAAACCGAGAGCCTTTCCTCTATCGGTCTTGGGTATGCGCAGGCGGCGCTGTGAGCGCGGCCCGCCAGGTGGTCCCTTACGCCGTGCGCCCGTCGGTGGTACACGCGCGCGACAAGACGCGTATTGACCTTGGGCCACGCGGTTGATACTGTTAGCCGATTGGCGAAGCTGCGGCGTTGGCGTGCCGAAGAGGCAGAAGACAAGCTTCTGCCCTACGACTTCTGACGTGACGATCGGCACTCGCGCCGCACGACTCGCCGATTGGGGGCGTACGAGGAGGCTGGACTAGCCATGCACGGTTCCATCCATCTGGGCAGGATCGCGGGCATTTCGATCGACCTGCACTTCACGTGGTTCATCATCTTCGCGCTGTTCGCAGTCGCCATAACCTCGCTGTTGCCTCATGAGGAGTCGGGGACGCGCTGGCTCATCGGCATCATCGTCACCATTCTCTTCTTTGTATCGCTCTTGCTCCATGAGCTGGCGCACTCACTGGTGGCGAAGCGATTGGGCATTGGCATCGCCGGCATCACGTTGTTTGTGTTCGGCGGCGTGTCGCGCATGACGTCGGACCCGAAGTCGGCGGGCGACGAACTCAAGATGGCGATTGCCGGGCCGCTGACGAGCGCGGTACTCGGCGTAGTCTTCCTCATTGTGTGGCTTTGGGTTCGCGCCACCGGGTTCGGCGACTCCGCCGTTCAAGTGGGGCTGATGTGGCTGGGCGCGATCAACATCATCCTGGCAGGCTTCAACCTGATACCCGGATTCCCGCTCGATGGCGGGCGGGTGCTGCGCGCGATCATCTGGGGCGCAACCAATGATCTGCGTCACGCAACCTACATTGCGGCGACCGGAGGCCAGGTTTTCGCATACCTCCTGATGGCTTACGGCGTCGCCCGGTTCTTCATTGGGGGAGGCCTGCTGGCGGGGCTGTGGCCGATTTTCATTGGTTGGTTTCTGCTTGACGCGGCGCGTGCGAGCTACCAGCAGCAGCTCCTGCAAAGCGCGTTGTCTGGCATCCATGTGCGCGACATCATGACGCAGAACGTCATCACGATCCCGCCCGAGTTGACGTTACAGCAGGCCGTGGACAACTATTTCCTGCGCCTCAATCACGCGGCGTTTCCGGTTGCGCAGGACCATCACGTAAGCGGCATCCTGACCCTGCCGCACGTGCGCCAGGTCCCGCGCGAGCAGTGGCCCTACACTCGTGCCGGCGATGTGGTTGACGCGCTCGACAGCAGCGACTTCATGAGCCCGGACGCGGACGTGTGGGACGCGTTGACGGCGATGGCGACGAAGGACAGCGGACGGCTCCTCGTCGTGGACGGCGGCGCGCTGGTCGGCATCATCAGCCGCACCGACATCATGCGCTTCCTGCGCACCAAGATGGCGCTAGGGGCGTAAGAGAAGAGGCTGTCCCACGATCCCGAAATGGCGGGTCGGCCGGGAGGCCGACCCCTACGGCCGTGAACGTGGATCGTAGGGGTCGGGTTCCATCCCGACCCGTCCCCTCCCAATTGCGAGACGGCTTCGGAAAGTAACCACGACTCCTCTCCCTCTCAGGGAGAGGTCGACCCGCGCAAGCGGGACGGGTGAGGGTACGAGACGCGCGTGTCACCCTCACCTTGATCCTCTCCCTTTCAGGGAGAGGACACGCCTAAGCTGCTACCCCACCGATTCTACCACCCGCGACCAGGCGTCTTCCCAATGCTGGCGGTTGAAGGTCTCGCGGACGCGGGCGAGCTGCCGCGCTCCCACTTCCGCACGACGAGGGTAGGTTACGCGCATGGTTTCGGCGAGACTCTCCGCATGAGGGGGGCACTTCGCCGTCGGCAAATCGGCGAGACCGCCGATATCCGTCGTGATCGTCGCGACGCCGCACGCCATCGCTTCCAAGGCCGACAACGACGTCCCCTCCCCCGCCACCGACGGGATCAGCACCATCTCAGCCGACCTGTACACTGCGGGCATGTCCGCGTGCGGCACCGGCCCCCAGAACACGACGGCGTCATCCAACCCCAGGCGCCGCACCAGTGACCGCAGCGCGCGGACATAGGACCGCTGCCCAGGGGCGCCGACGATTACCAATCGCATATCGGGGAATGCCGGTCGGAAGCGCGCGAACGCGGCGATCGCCAGATGCACCCCGCGGTTGTAGTAGAGGTTGCGAGGGACGATGATGGGTCGCAGCGCGCGCAACTGCGCCAGCCCCTCGCCGGGCTGGAAGCGCTCCGTGTCAACGCAGTTGGGGATGAACCAGCGACCCGGCGCCACCTGCTCGAAGAAATGCTCGCCGGGCGCAATGTTGAGGCCCATCTCGCGAAGGAAGTTGCTGTCATTGGCGACGAAAGCGGCGCACCGCCGAAAGGCCGCGCGCGCGATCGCTTTCTTTATGCGGCTGCGCAAGGCGCCCGGGCGGTCGTCCCAGGTGACGCCGTGGGAGATGCCGATCGTTCTCGCGCGCGGAGCGAGCGCCATCGCCACCAGCGCGTATACGGGATAGTGCGCGATGATGGCATCCTGCGCGCGGGGCACTCCGGCGCGAGCGATGAGCCCGAGGGCGTGGGTCCAGAACTCCGCAGGGAGGCCTCGCAGAGGATTCGGCACCGAGACGAACCACGGCGCGGTTTCATTTGACCGGCGCGCGAGCACGACCTGCGCATGTCCGCGCGCCTCCAACGCGCGGCGCAGGCTCTCGACGTACACGTCGCCGCCGCCGACCAGCGGGAAGTATGTGTATGTGATGTGAGCAATGCGCATGAGGCGCTGCCGTTCCACTTTCAGAAATCCGATAGGGGATGCTTCGCCGTAGCGCGCTGTGCGCGCCTGCCCGGCCAGGGATTCCGGAGCGGCGCTCGGCGCCGCGGGCTCAGCATGACACTAGCCACTGCGCTCAGCATGACATCAACCGTCCGGCCTGCCGATCACCGGCGCGCGACCGACGGCGGCGCGCGCCAGACGGTTCGCGATGCCGATGGTGTATCCGCAGAGATGAGCCGCGTCCACGATCGCCATCGCCGCCGGCGCCAAGAGGGCTGCGGCCATCCCAGCTCCCCTCCGCCGCGCCCTGCGCGCAACGCGCAGCCAGTACAAGCCCGCCAGCGCCGCCAACGCCCACAGCCAAGCTGGCGCAAACGCTGCGGCGAGCCAGATGACGACGCCCGCGACGATCACTTCTGCGTACGCCTTGGCGTAATGCCCGAACCATAGACCTGACAATCCGTCGCCGCGCGCGTAGCGGAAGAACTGGCGGAAGATGCGTGCGGGCCGGCCCTGCGGCCGCCAGTGCACGATCGCCCGCGGCTCGAACACGAACCTTGCCCCCGCGCGCTTCAGCGCCACATCGAACACCGTGTCCTCGTTGAATGGCGTCCATTCCGGATAGCGCCCGGATCGCTCCCACGCCTCGCGCCTGAAGGCGATTGAGCGGCTCGATGGCAGGAATGTCGCGGGATCAACCTCGTCCGCCTTCGGCACCAGGGCGGCCGCCGCCGCGCGCTCCATCAGGGTGCGTGGTTCGGGTTCGTAATAGCCGGCGACGACGTCCACATCCGATCGCTCAAGCAGCGGACGCGATATGGTCTCGAGCCACGCCGGTTCCAGCACACACCCCGCGTCAACGCATGCGATAATGGGCTCATCGCATGCTTCAGCCGCCGCATTGCGCCCACGCGAGCGGTTGGCGCCGGGGATGACGATGACGGTCAGGAGCAATCGCTTCTCGTACGTGTGCAAGATGTCAACGGTGCGATCGGTCGAGCCGCCGTCGGCGACCACGACCCGCTGGGGCGGACGGGTCTGGGCGAGGATGGAGTCCATGAACTCAGCTATGCCATCGGCCTCCTGAAGCACGGTCGTGATGAGGCAAACCCCGCTCATACACCGAGCCCCCGCGTGCGGTAGAGGTCGAGATAGAGCTGGGCGACTTTGCGCCATGATTGCGCGCGCGCGAAAGCCTCGGCCTCATCTATCATCGCTTTGGTCTTGTGGGGATCGCGCGCGTGCTCCTCAATCGCTGAGGCAAGGCTCCCAGGGCCGTCGGCGATGATCATGTTCTGCGCCGCGGGAAACAGCTCCAGGTAGTCGCGCTTCAGCGGATTGTCGTAGAGCGAGCACGCGAGGCGGCGATTGGCCATAGTCTCGAGGATGCTCAGGTATCCGGAGACGAATGCAAACCTGCACTCGTCGAGGCACACTGCGATATCGGTGACCCATCCGCGGAGGATAACGTTGACATCCGCTTGACAGGCGAAATCAATGACGTTGTCGCGCAGCGGCCCGTCGCCGCAGACGATGAGGGAGATGTCGAGCCCGCGCTCGCGCAGCAGGCGCAGCGCCTCGAGGTAGGCCATGATGCCGGTATCGGGCGCGAGGCGGCCGACGTAGAGCGCGGGCGCATCCGGATCGGGATTGGGCGCGCGGCTGGGCGGAGCGTCCACGCCGCCGTAGGACACGACGTCACACGAATGTTCATACCAGCGACAGATGAACTCGCCCATGCAGATGACCCCGGCGGCACGCGCGGCCAGCCGTCGTCGGAGCCATCGCGCGGTGCGGGGGATCGGGTACCCCTCGTATCCGTGAAAGGTCACGAACAGCGGCGCCCGGGCCGCGGGCCAGGCCGGCGCAACGAAGCGCAGGTAGGGGTATGAGTCGTGGCAGTGGATCACATCCGCCGCTTGGAATACCTCAACCTGGCGGTCGCGCGGCGCCTTCGAGATGCCACCGGCGACGCGGCGCACGTGGATACCGCGCAGCTCCTCACGTTCGGGCAGCGAGGTTTCCCAACGCCGGGTGAGCACGGTCACATCGTGCCCGAGCTTCGCCAGTTCCTCGCTCACGCGCAGGACGTGCTTCTCGACGCCGCCCAGGCGCGGCGCGAAGTACCCGGTTGTCATGAGGAGGTTCAAGCGGGTTCCCCGTTTACAGTCGGCGCAGCCATTCGTCGTTCCACCTTCGGATCCGTTGCCGCCGAAGCATCTCTCTCCGCCGCGGCCGCGCCAACAGGGGCCATGACACGGCCAGACCGAGGGCCACGACCGCCGCCGCAACCGCCCCCGCGGTGCCGGCGAGCAGCGCCAGGATGAGATCCGCAGTGAGCCTCGACCACAGCCGCCTGCGCGAGAGCGGCGTCACCTTGCCGCCAAGCTCGCGGTAACACAGCGGCGTGTGCATCGCCAGGGCGAGCAATTCAAGCCGCGCCGGCCCCGGCCAGGCGGCCGCATCAAATACGATGCAGGTATCGGTTGCCCCGCATCGATGCAGCCGGCGCGCGAGAGCGCGCATCCGCGGGCGGCTCCAGCGGGTCATACGCACGACCTGTTCGGCGCAGCCGAGATGCTGCACGAACGCCGCGGTCGCCGCGGCCGCGACGACGATGATGCGGCAGTCGCCGAAGTATTCTCGAACCCGGCGGCAGGTCTCCTCCAGTTCGTCCGGCGCAGCGAGGCGCTGGACCTGAAGCACCACCACGGTTCTCGACCCATCATGTGATCGCGCGGAGGATGTCACGCGAGTCGGTCCAGAAACAGCCGTGGGTGGCGCGTCGCATCGCACGCGAGAGCCCTATCGCCGCGCAGCCCCGCGCCCTCGCGCGCGCGAGCGGCAAGGGCATTGGGCAGCCGCCGCATCGCCGCCGCGAGGCCGCGCACGCCCGGGGCGCCGTTGCGGTTCGTGATCTCGGCGGCCATGCGCCGCGGGAGGCGCCACAGGTGCCGCAGCAGCACGTCGCAATCGCGCGCGTTCTTCCAGGCGAAAAGCAGGCTGTTACGAACCTCAATCGCCTCCGCCCGGTGGCGGCGATGGAGCCGCCCGATCGTGGCGCCGTGCTCGTGGTACATCGCGCTCGCGGGCTCAACCAGAATCCGCCATCCCGCGCGCCACGCGCGGTAGCCCAGATCTACGTCCTCCCAATAGAACGGCAGGAACAGCGGATCGAAGCCGCCGAGTTCCCAGAACTTACGCCGGTCGAACAGGCCGCCGCCGGCCGGGGCATCGAGCATGACGCCGCGCCCGAAGTGCGGCTGCGGGCCTTCCGGATGGATGCCGCCGCAAATGCTGCACCGATAGAACCCATCGAGGCCGCGCCGCACACGATATTGCGGGCCGACCGCGAAGATGTCGGGTTCATCCAGGGCGGCGACCAGGGGTTCGAGGCACCCGGGTGCCACCACCATGTCGTTGTTGAGCAGCAGCGCGAGGTCGAAGTAGCAGAGGCGCATGCCGAGGTTGCACAACTCGCCAAAACCGTGGCTGCTCTCAACGCGAACGTGACGCACGCGGGGGTGGCGCCGGCGAAGGAAATCGGCGGTGTCATCGGTGCTGCCGTCATCAATGACGATGATCTCGTCGCCCGGCCGGAGCGCCCGCTCCAGGGCCGGCAGGCATTTCGCCAGGAGATCGCGGCCGTTGCGACTGGGGATGATGGCGCTTACGGGTTTCATGGTTGGCTCTTGCTCATCGCCCTAGACGCGCCTACGCACCGCACTCTCCAGTACACGATACCAGCGCCAGACTGGGGTATACACAACCGGTGTGATGCATTTGCCGAGGGGCTCAATATCTCAACCGGGCGCGGCCTCGCCAGAGGCCGCGTGTTGCGGGGTCGGCCCTTCGACTGCGCTCAGAATAAACGACCCCGCGCCCAATGCCAGCGCACAATCGCCGTGCACAACCTGGGTCGGACATTACGAGACTTCGCCCTGCGATGATGCCCGCGCGCCGCATCATTCTCTCACAGAACGACGAACAACGCCAGGTGGGTCTGGAACGTGTAGATCTGTATCACCTGTGCGACGAGCAGAACTGCCAGCGTGACGTCCCCGCGTTGGGTGGTCGAGATATCCCTGCCCACCGCGGCGACCGCGGGTATCATCAAGAACATCCAAATGCGCCCGACCTCCGCGCGCACGACGCCCGAGACATCCAGCGCCGCGATCGTGATGACGGTCGCCCACAGCAGCGGCGTCAGCGATGCCTGCTGCCGCCGAATCAGGGCGCGGCCTTCGACCCACATCTGCTGCAGCAACCACGCGCCGAGCCCGGCGCCCAGGAACATCCAGAAGTCGAATAGGTTCCATCCCAACCACAGCGAGTAGGTCCGCGCGAATGCGCGCGTCGTCACGTCCCGGTGCGCACCCAACGCCGATCGCATGATGGCCGGGAAGTTGATCCCTAACGCGAGGTACGCGAGCGCGAGTAGCGCCAGCCCGCCGGCAATCCACCAGCCAGCCACACGCCATAGGCTACCCCCTGACTTCGGAGTGCGCTCCATCCGTATTTCGATCAGAGCCCACACCACCAGCAACAGCGGAATCGCGAGCATCGCCAGGCTGGTAAGGGCGGCGATGGTCCATATCGCGCCCGCTGCCGCAGCCCACCCCGCGCTCCTGCGCGACCACGCCAGGTGGAACAGGTATAGAACAAGCGCTGTCTCAAGCGTCACCAGTTGCAGGATGGACGGCGCGAAGAGGATGAGGCTTGGTATGGTAGCGGCCAGCGCCGCGGCGCAGACGGCGGCCTCGGCGCCCCAGCGGCCACGCGCGAGCAGATAGATCGGCACGACGCTGAGGCATCCCAGCAAGCCCAGCAGCCAGGCCGAGAGAACCGCCGCCGCGGCCTCGGCGTCAGTCACCGGTCGGTGAAAGAGCACGCTGTAGGTGGAGGCGAGATCGCGAAGGCCGAGTTCCGAGGCGAGCGCCGTGATGATCGCGACGAAGGTCCGGATCGGCGCGCACCGCTCCACCGCTTTGCGCACGGTCCAGAAGAACACGATAGGGCCGGGCGGGTAGGTCTGCGCGTGCTGGCTGAAGGTCCGCATGCGGTTCGCGTAGTCGCGCAGGAACTCGCGCATATCCTGCACTTTGCCCGCCTCGTCGAAGTATGTGGTCGCCACCGGGCTGAGGATGATCGCGCCCGCAAACATCGTCGAAGGCGGCGTCGGGGCAATCGCTGACGTTGTCAACTGAAGCGCGAAGGCAAGCAGAACGAGCGCCAGGACCCACCCCAGCGACCGCCGCCTGCCGCATCGTGCAGATCTCAACAGCAACACACTCACGCCGATCAAGCACAGACCGGGCAGAAGCGGCATCCACCAGCGCGCGCCCTGGATGACACTGTGGCGCCACTGCCACTCGCCCGGCACGCCCCAGGTGCCGTACGCGGCGAGCAGGCTGGCGCCGACGGCGGCGACCAGCGTTATGGCTGGAAAAATAAGAGCTTTGGCGCGCATGATCTAACCGGAGCCCGCGGGCCGGAAGAGAATCGCTTCCGGCCGCGCGAGGACTTGTCGGAACTCGTTCGATGCCGCGGGGTTGAACGGCCCCAACGCCGCCTCGTTCGGTGTATAGAGCACATAGCGCAGGCCGTTCGTCTGCATGAACTCCTGCCGCTCTCCCGCTTGCGGGCGCGCTGAGAAGAACCATCGCACCGCTTTCAGCTTGTCCGGGTAGCGCAGCGTCTCCGCCCAGTGGCCGATGAAGACCTTGTTGCCAGCGACGCCGGGCACGTAGCTGCCCTCCAGCGGCATGCACAGCACCGCGTCCTCCATCGCCGTGTTCCCTCGCAGCCACGTCGTGGCGTCGACGCTGTCCGCGCGCAGGTACAGCGGAGGCATGAGCACCGAGACATAGGCCGCATTGTTGTTGGTCAGGTCGCGGAAACCACGCGCCATGAAGAAAACGTTCGACGGCGCCGAAGCGATCACCAGCGCCACCGCGAGGGCCGTCGCCGCTCGCGGACGCATGCGGGACGCGGCCCATTCGCCGATAAACAGCGCCGCAAGCAGGCACAACGGGATGTGCAGACCCTCGGCCAGCTTGCGCTGGAAGGAAAACGGAGCCGCGAACACGAGGACCAGCGTCACCAGCGCCCACGCGAGCAGCGCCATCGCGGATCTGCCGCGCCGCGCCAGCACGACGGCCGCTCCCGGAATCGCGAGGGCGAGCACGATTCCATAGCCGATCAGGAAGAACGCCGCCGGAGGCGTCAGCGTCGGCGTCAGCGCCTTCTCCCGGAACACCGGGTTCGCTTGATAGAGCCAATACTGGTAGATGACGAAGGGCGCCGCCATGGCGCCGATGACCGCCGCGAACTTCAACTCGCACCAAGGGACGCGGCGCTCGAGAGTCGCGACCACGATGACATAAGCCCCCAGTGTCAGCCACACGGTAATGACGTTGTAGGTGTGCACGTTGCCGAGTGCCAAACCCGCTACACCGGCCAGCAGCGCGGCCTTCCACGAGCCCGTTCGCACGGCGACGAGGTAGCCGATCCACAGTACCACCATCAACCACACCGAGAAACAAAACAGCGGGTTCAAGAGCAGTGACAGGAATGTGATCGCCTCGGGCATGACCAGGCCGGGGCCGAAGTCAATCGGGTGCACCGAGGCGGTGGGGTTGGCGAGCGCGTAGAGCCAGCCGAATCCGGACGAGAAGGCGGCAAAAGCCCACCCAAGCCGCCGCGCCAGAAGCCGCTCAGAGAGCTGTGCCGCCAGCGCATATACGCCGGTCAGCAACAGCAGCCCCGATATGACTCGCGCACCGTGATAGACCGCAATGAGGGGTGCATGCGTTATCCGGGCCGCCGCCCCCAAGATAAGAAAGAAGACATGAAAGAACCCTGCCTGCTGCGGTTCCGTGGTAAAGGGATCGAAAAAGAGCAGGCGTCCGCGTTCGGCCTGCCGCATCCACCCGAGATAGACGTTGTGCTCGTCCGGGTTGGCGAGCAGGCCCATGTACTTGAAGCCGGGCGGTGTGATGTACCAGCCGAACAGATATGGAATACAGGTCACCGCGATGACTGCGAGCGAGGCGAGCACGACCCAGCGCCACTCCGGCGGCGTGACCGTCCCCACGCGTGCAGAGGGCTCCGGAGGCGCCTTCATCTGACGTTGCTCCTGATGCCCGGCGCGGCGCTCACGCAGGCGGCCGCCGTCCTCAATAGTACACCTCGATGCGCGGCCAGGTGTAGAGCCAGTCGGGCGGGCAATCGAGCTTTGCGGGTCTCACGAACGGCAGGGGCGCTTGAGGCTCGAAGGCGCGCAGGTTCCGATAGCGCTGACGCACCGCGTTCATGAGGGCGATGGCGTCCGGGCGCTTCAATCGAAGCAAGTCGGCGTACTCGGCGTCACTGACGATGAAGAAATGCGGATGCTCGCGGCGCAGCGCGGCAGCGTCCCAGCCCGTGACGGTGACGCGATAGGGCGGGTTCTCCTGCTGCCACCGATGGAAATCAGGAACGCTGCGCCGGCCACCGTTGTACGGCGTGATCGGGGGAGTGAAGTACCAGGGATCGGAAGCGAGGCCGACGCTGATCTTGCGGTTGGCGTACGGCTGAAGCCACGTGGCAGCCTGGTCGCGTACATCCGGCGCCACCATCATCCCCACCATCTGGCTCGCATACCACGCGGTTACAGCGAGGCATGCCGCGCCGAAGAGCGCCGGCGCGACGAGCGCCCCGCGATTGCCGAGCCTCGGCACGCTCGCCTCGCGCAGTCGGTCGAGCGCATACGCCGCCGATATCGCGAGCACCGGCAGCAGCGGCATCATGTAGCGCAGGAAACGCTCCTTTCCGGCCCCGACCAGTCCGAAATATGGCAGCGCGAAGCTGAACAGGACGATCGCCGCCGGCCCCCCGCGCTGCACCATCAGCACCGCGCCGATGATCGCCAGGCCGAACGCGGCGTAGTCCATCGCCGCCGGTAATGATCGCGCCAGGTGGTAGATCCAGCCTGGGCCGGTGTTGATGAACGCGAACGTGCCGCCGATGCGCATGTGCTCCATCTCGAACCGCACATCGCGAATGAGGCTTGGGTTGATGCGGAACCCCTGGTCCGTCAGCACCAGCAGGAACGGCGTCGCGGCGTAGAATGCGAGCGCGGCGACCACGATGCCCGCGAGGGGATACAGCGGCGACGGCGCGTCGCCGTATTCATCGGTCGCATAGAAGTGCGCCGCAATGAACGGGATGACCGCAAGCACAACCGTGTACTTCGTCGCCGCGGCCAGACCCAGCAGGATCCCGGCGAGCAGATAGGTGCTCAACTCAGCGCGGCCGAAGAATCGCAGCACGACGACGAACATGACCGTAATCAGGAACGTCGCGGGGACATCCACCGTGGCGTAATGCGAGTGCACGACGTGCGCCGGAAGGATCGCCAGCAGCGCCGCCGCGGCAAGCCCGAGGCCGGCCCCGCGCAAGTTCTTGCCGATCACGTAAACGAAGTAGACGGTTGCGGTGCCCATGAGCGCGGTGAGAGTTCGGGCGATCAGATGGAGCTCGGTCCATCCGGCGCGCGGAATGGGGATGAAGCCCATGACGTCGCCCGCCTTGGCGATGATGGCGACGAGGTAAACGTAGCACGTGCCGTAGTTGTAGAAATGCGGGTCCCAGTCGCCGGTGATGAGCATGTACCACACCGGACCGAGCAGAGGCGCCTCGTCGGGATGGTACGAGAACATATGCGCGGCGTTGGGCAGGCCCCAGCGCAGGCCCGCAAGGCGGAAGGCAAGCGCCACCAGCATAATGGCGGCGAGAGTCGCCCGTTCGATGCGCTTGATCTGATAGGGCTTCATCTGCTATCAGTATCCGGCCGAGTTCAGGGCCGCCGGCGGAGACGCAGGCCAAACGCCAACGCCGCAGCGGCCATACCTATCGCGGCGGCAAGCAGCGTCGCGAAAAGACCAAGACGGAACGATCCCGGCTCGAACCTCATCTCCACGTCATGTTCGCCGGGCCCCAGCCGAATTGCACGGAACGCGCCGTTCGCGACCATGATCTTCGCCGGCTTGCCGTCGACCCACGCCCGCCAGCCCGGGTAGTATGCATCACTCAGGACGACGTATCCCGCCTGCCATGCCTTGAGGCGCACGCGGTTCAGATCCTGTTTGAGGATGGTGACGGCGCTGCGCGGACCGAGCGCAGGTGTCGCCGCCGGCACCTGCTCGCTCGTCTCGAGCACGACGCCTCCCTGGGCCGCCTGCTTGAGGCCGGCCAGCGAGCCGAGCAGATCCGCTGTGGGCGTCGCGCTGCGTGCCATGTACGCCCGCGGCAAGAACTTCTCGACGCGGTATACGTTCACCTCCCCCGAACGCTCGAGGGTAAGACCCGGTAGACTCAGCGGCTCATGTGACACAACATAGACGACGCCCAACGCGGGCAGCAGCGACGGATCACCGAGCCAACCGAGGAGCATGTTGCCGTTTGCGGGGGGACTGGGATCGCGCCCCTCAACCGCGGCGAGCACCGAGCGGTACCGCGCGAGGTAGAGCGAGTCATACCCCTGAGCGTCGCTGAGGCCGTACGCCATCGCCGAGTTTGGCGGAAGAACCGCGGTGGGAAATCGCTCCAGACCCCAGGCGCGGTACAGCGGCAGTATGCGGCCGATCGCCGCGCGGTTCTTGAGGTAGTCGGTCAGCTCAGTCGGTGGGTAAACCTGCTGGCGCGGCGCGGTGCGGTAGTAGCCCATGCCGAACGCGAACAACTCGAGCACCGATGCGGTGAGAAGCACCGCGAGCGCAACCTCGGGGCTGACGCCGATGCGGCGCGCGGCTATCCACGATGCACCAGCGGCGGCCGCGAGGACCAGGAGCATGACGACGATATTGGATGCCGGGGCTTCCAGAAGACCGCCCGGCGCCACGCTCAGGGTTACCGCCAGTACAAGGATGAACACTCCGGTGCCTAACGCAGCCACGATGGATCCGATGACCAGGTGGCGCGCGAATTGCCGCGCCCGGTTCGGATCACCGAGCGCTTTGGCTGCCGCATCGGCGCCCATGCCGGCGAGCACGGCCATCGCGGCAGAGTAGATGAAGAGCATTCTGGCCGGGCCGCCCGTGCTGCTGAACCCGGGCACGCCGTAGAACAGCAAGAGATTGAGCGGAGTGCCGAGCGCGAGCAGAAGCGCGCACGCGGCAACTGCCGCGAAGAAGATGGCGTGCTTGTCCCGGCGCCACACAATGCCCAGTATCGCCAGGATCAGCGGCAAGATCCCGACGTATGCGGCATACTCCGCCAGATTCCCTCGGCCCCAGTACGTGCCGTAGATGGGATTCCCCATGAATTCAGGAAGCGCCAGGGTGATGAGCTGCTGCCATGGCATCGCGAAGCGCAGGTACGCCGAGTACCCTTGGGCGCTTGCGACGGTCGCCCGATGGCTGAGGGGCAGCAGCTCCGCCGCCGGCAGCAGTTGCACCGCACCCCACAGCAGCGCGAGCGCGACGGCGACGGCCCCCGCCAGGACGCCCCGACCAAGGCGTCGATGGAAAGCGCCTTCCGCCGTGAGGGCCCGGAAGATGAAGTACGCGGCCCCCGCCCCAGCCACAAACAGGAACACTTGCGGGTGACCCGCCAGCAGCGCCGTGCCGACGGAGAAGCCCATCCCGATGATGTATCCGATGCGACGCGTATCGAAGTATCGCGCGACAAAGAAGAGCGCCAACGGCAACCACACGGCGGTGTTCACGACCGTGGGGAGCTGAATCCACGCTGCCAGGAACGCGCAGAAGGCAAACGCAGTGCCTCCGAAGGTGCTTCCGAATCGGCCGAGCCCCAGGGCCCCCAGGAACATGTAAGCGAATAGCCCCGCGAGGAAGAGATGAAGGGCGGCGGAAACGGCGAACGCGCGAGCCGGGTCGATGAGGTAGAAGATGACGTTGGGCGGGTAGAACACCGCCGACTGGCTATTCGCGACGAAAGGCATGCCGCAGAACTGGAAGGGATTCCACAGGGGGATGATGCCGCGGGAAAGGCTGTCGTGGGCGAACGTGCGCCAGGGGTAGTACTGGGCCATGGCGTCCCAGACCAGGGCGTTCCAGTGTTCCTCGTGCCCCGACACAGCGCCGTGAGTCCCCTGCCACGGCTGGAAATGCTGAAGATAGCCGCCGGGCAGAAGCACCTCACCGGTGAAGAGGGCTCGCCCGAGGAAGAGGACTGCGAGCGCCGCGATGAGCAGCGGGCCCGCCATGCGCCTGCCCAGCGAGACCGACGGCCGCGCCGGGGTCTTCAGCTCTTGGCGACGAAGACCACGCCGAGGCAAATGAGCACCACCCCCGCCACCCGCGTCAGCGGTATGCTGCGCTCGCCGAGGAAGATCCAGGACAGGATCAGGACGATCACATAGGACGAGGCGACCAACGGGTAGACGTAATTGAGGGCCTTCCCCTGGCTGAGCACGACGAGCCAGAACATCGAGGACACTGCATAGAGCGCGAGGCCCAGAAAGACATAAGGGGTGAAGACGGCCTGCACCAGCTTAACCACCATCGCCTTGCCGGGCTCCCCGAGGGGGCCGAAGACCTGCATGCCCCATCTCATCGAGACCTGGCCAAAGCTGCCCAGGGTTACGGCAATCGCGACCATCACCAGAGTGCGCAAAGGAATGACGCTCCTTTCAGGATTGCCTGTAGAGTTACGTGTGTCAGCGGAGGGGCGCTTGATACACGAAACTCTTCCGGACGTGTGTCGCGCGTGGCGCGACTCCGGAGCGACGCTGCAGCGTCGCCACGTTCGTTCGAGGGAGGACGAAGGCTATTGGCGTATTCCCCTAACGATCGAACCTCGGCAGCGGCGCTTATGAACGATGCGCTCGTACCGCGACGATGCAGAAGATCATCCATCTGTCGCCTACGGTTAACCCGGATTATTCAGGCTGAGTTCATATCGCGCACACACTGCCGCAACCGCCCTTTGGCGCGGCTTCGCCGCCCCTCCGGAGCGCTTGCGGCGGTGTCCGCCGCTCCGGAGATGCGCCACGGGCGCATCAAACGTGACTCATGCAGCGGCCATCCCGCCGACGCTCTTGGGAGCATGCATAATCAAGCTAACCGGCACCCGGCAGCATCGAGCGCCGACAACCCGCCCTATCGAACTCTGCCCGCGCGGTTGAAGGGGAAGAATGCCGCAACC
>Ga0315284_10007765_pt1 | contig 15308 bp, 15 predicted proteins | sample YL17G09_16_MG_FD_203696 | JGI IMG/M metagenome (GOLD analysis project Ga0315284, IMG submission 203696) | Sediment microbial communities from Yellowstone Lake, YNP, Wyoming, USA - YL17G09_16 | ecosystem: Environmental > Aquatic > Freshwater > Lake > Sediment | place: USA: Wyoming | collected... | reverse complement strand
CGACAACCATGGGCTCACCTGTGCGGCAGGCTCTCTGCCATCCATATCGCGCTCCGCTTCATTTTAAGATGCTGGTTCGACGCGCCCCTGTTCAGATGCTCCAGGGGTTCTGGAGGACCGGCGCCGGGAACTCCATCGACGTCTTCCCGGTCGTCGCGAACCTGTAGAGGGCGGTCATCAGCACCGCGCTGACTGCCGAACTCAGTATCGCCAGGAATATCCAGTACAGCACCGCGATGACGCACAGGACAATCCCGATGATTACACTGGTCGCCACTATCAGATAGATGCCGAGGAACATCACGATGACTCCGACGAGAGCCAGGAGGAAGAATATCAGCCCGATCCCCAGGTTGGAGAAGAGCGCCTCCCCCCAGGAGGATTTGAGCACGCCCGCGCTGCGCTTCATCGCCTTGAAAGGAGTCAACTTCTCGAACGCTATGACGGGGAGAACGAAGTAGGTCGCGATCGACCACGCTATGCCGATGATGCCGATGATTATCTTCCCGATCAGGCCGGAGCGCTGCTCGATCGCCCTCAGGATGAGCCCGACGGTCGCCGCTACGAGCGCCCACTCCACGATGTACTTTATCCGGCTGCCCGCGAACTTGAGTCCGTACGAGAAGGTCGGGTCGCCGCCCTCGAGGCGCATCATCGCGCAGCCCATCATGGCCACGTTGAAGAAAGTCGATATCGTGAACGCGATGAAATAATAGATCGCCCAGAAGATGTAGAAGATGATGTCGATGCCGGAGGTCCCCTGAGACAAGTCGGTAACCAAGAACCAGGGGATGAAGAAGGAGGCCGCGATAGCAATCAACATCAGACCAGATATCACTGGGAAGAGGAGGATCTCCTTGTCCTTCCTGATGACCCCGAAGCTCAGTTTCGTCAGCTGCCAACCCCTGCTGATCTTGCCCATGTTTCCACCATCGGATTCTGAAGGTTGATTGCATAGTGATTTAATAAGGCTTTCAGGGCAAAGGTTTTAATCTCGCCAGTATTGTTTCGAAACAATGTTCGAAGGACTATGGGATGAGCTGGTCAACGACATCTGGTTCAAGCTGACCCTGCTCCTAGTGGTGGCGATAGCCTCCAACTTCATTTTCTCCAAGCTCGGCCAGCCGAAGATCATCGGGCAGATACTGCTCGGGATACTCATCGGCCCGAGCATGCTCGGGCTCATAGTCGTTGACCAATCGGATTCGGGCGACATGGTCCACCGCCTCGCCGAGTTCGGCGCGATAATACTCCTCTTTATGATCGGGCTCGAGTGCAAAATGAAGGAGATTTACACGAGGCGCGCGATGATCGTTGCAATAATCGGCATCATCGTCCCCTGGGTGAGCGGGTACTTCATGGCGGAATGGTTGCTGCCGGCGCCCGAGGTGGGGTTCAGCAGGTTCGCGCAGTCCGTGATAATCGGCGCCGCGCTGGTCGCCACGAGCGTTGCGATAACGGCGAGCGTAATGAAGGAGCTGGGCGTGCTGGGATCGAAGCCGGCGAAGCTAATCCTGGGCGCGGCCGTGGTGGACGACGTCCTCGGCATGATAGTGATGGCCATCTCCTCGGAGCTCGCCGTCGGGGACGCTATTTCGATCCTCAACGTCTCCTGGATAATCATAGCGGCTGTGGTGTTCGTCGCTGCCGGAGCGTACCTGGGATTGAAGTATGTCAGCAGGTTCATCAGCGAGGTCGAGCGGAGGGGACAAGAGCGCAATATACCTGAGAGCGGTTTCCTGGTCGCGCTCTCGTTCGCTTTCCTGTACGCCGTGATAGCCGAGATGATCGGCGTCTCCGCCATCGTCGGGGCGTTCGTGGCGGGTACGTGCCTGGCCTCCTGCGAGTTCAACCAGAGCATCAGGAAGCGCACGGAGGTGCTCGGCTGGGTGTTCGCGCCGATATTCTTCCTGTCTCTCGGGATACTGGTCAACATACGCCTGCCGCTGGAGATCTGGGTGTTCGCGCTGATACTGACAGTCGTGGCTTTCGCCACGAAGCTCGCCGGATGCGGCCTTCCAGCGAGGTTCCTCGGATTCAACAACAGAGAGTCGCTTGCGATCGGCATCGGAATGTCCCCGAGGATGGAGATCGCCATGGTTATCGCGCTGTACGGTCTGACGAAGGGGCTCATCACGGAGGACATCTATTCCGTCATCGTGCTGATGGGGCTGCTCACAGCATTATTCACTCCGGCCCTGCTGAGGAGGCTCATGAAGGGCACTCCGATGACCGGGGAGTGCGAACCGGTCGCTGATGATCGATCTGCTGGGGGCATATGAGATGGAGGGGGAGGAGAGGCAAGAGGGCGACATCGACCTGTCGAACGACCAATGGCTCGAGGAGAACTACCTCGACCTCGTGCAGAAGTACCCGAGGCTCTGGATAGCCGTGATGGATCAGCAGGTCATATGCGATGCGGCGATGAAATCCGCAGCGGAGGCGAAGGCGAAGAAGATTGCAGGAGGCCGCGAGTTCTCCGTCTACTTCATCGAGCCGACGGCGCTGCCGATGTAGGGGGGATCGGGGTGAAGAAGGTCAACAAGAAGAATGTGAAGGGGAGTTCGCCGGAGGGAACGAAGGGCGTCGACTTCAGACCGCTGATAGCCAAGCAATTCGAGGCCCCTCATTTCTACATGAGGTTCTTCGACATAGCGCCTGGAGGTCACACTCCGAAGCACTCGCACGAATGGGAGCACGAGGTCTACGTGCTCGACGGGACGGGCAAAATCGCGCTAAAGGGCGGGAAGGAGAAGCTTGTCGCGGGTGATGCGATCCTCGTGGAGCCGAACGAGTTGCACCAGTTCGTGAACGACGGCAAGGAGCCGTTCAAGTTAATCTGCGTGATCCCGAAGCCGCCCGGAGATTGAGAGAGGTTTATTATCGCGAAAGCGTTCTCGAATATGGGAGGATGTAGAATGACAAAGATGTTAGTGTGCTATTACACCAGGACAGGGAACACCAAGCAGATGGCGGTAAGGGTCGCGGACGGCGTCCGATCGACCGGGATGGATGTCGACCTGAGGAAGGTCTCCGAGGTGAAGCCCGCGGACCTGCTGAAGTACGACGGGATAATCCTCGGATCACCCACATACTACGGGACCTGCGCGGCTGAGATGAAATCGCTCATCGACAAGAGCGTGAAATATCACGGCGAGCTCGCTGGCAAGGTCGGCGGGGCATTCGCGACCTGCGGGATACTGGGCGGAGGTTGCGAGACGACGGCCGCACAGTTGCTCGAAGCCCTGCTGATCCACGGCATGGTCATAATCGGCGACACCGAGGGAGCCCACTACGGGCCTGTCGCCGTCGAGAAGCCGACCAAGGACGTCGAGAAGACCTGCTTTGCCTACGGCGAAAGGCTGGCCAACCTCACGAAGAAGCTGCATGGGTAACCGGTGCTTTGCTCAGTGCCCCATCAGATATTGGACCATCGTGTACAGAACAATCACGATGATTACAGTGATGACTGCCCAGATTATCGTCTTTATGACCCGGAGCTTCAATTCCACCGACTCTTCATCCATCTGATTTGCCTTTCCTTAACCATGAAGAGTCTTCGGTGTTGGTATTACTTCTGGTCGAGCACTTTGATCAGATGGTACCCGAACTGCGTCTTCACCGGGCCGATAACCTGCCCCTTCTGCCCGTCGAACGCCGCGTTCTCGAACTCCTTGATCATCTGGCCGCGCCCGAACCAGCCGAGGTCGCCGCCCTTCTTCCCCGACGGACAGTCGGAGAACTTCTGTGCGAGCTCGCCGAAGTTGTCGCCGCCGTTGATCTTCGCAAGCAGCTCTTTCGCCTTATCCTCGCGCTTCACGAGTATGTGCGCCGCGTGGACCTGTTTCACCATGGGCCCGCAAAGTGCGGCACTCGGATATGAAGGTTGTTCGACAATCGAAAATAACAGTAATGGTTGCTGGTCAGAGCCAGCAACCTTGAACGAGTTTCACTTCTTGACGGTCGATTCGAGAGCAGCCTCGAGAATGTCCATCGCCTCGACGAGGACACTCTTCGGCATCGTCATGGCCGGGTGCATCCTGACGACATTGCCGTAGGTGCCGCAGGTCAGCAGGACTAGGCCGTGCTGGAACGCGAATGTCTTCACCGCGTTCGTCGTGTCCTTGTCCGCCTCCTTCGTCGCCCTGTCCTTGACGAGCTCGATCGCCATCATCGCGCCCTTGCCCCGGATGTCGCCGATGACCGGGTACTTCTTGGCCATCGCCTTCAGGCGCTTCGCCATGTACTTGTTGATCTTCTCGACCTTGCCCAGGTTCTTCTCGACGAGGGTCAGCTGCGCAAGTGCCGCCGCGCATGACGCCGGATGGCCTCCGAAGGTGCCTCCGATCCCGCCCGCGTGCGTCTCGTCCATGACCTCAGCGCGCCCGATCAATCCTGAGATGACCTGGCCGCCTCCGATGCCTTTCGCGACCGTCATCATGTCGAAGTCGACAGAGGGCCACCACGAGGTGCACCACATCTTCCCGGTCCTTCCCGCGCCTGTCTGGATCTCGTCCATGACCAGCAAGGCGTTGTGCTTCTTGCAGATATTGGAGACCTTCTCGAAGAATCCGTCCGGAGGAACTATGAAGCCGCCTTCGCCCTCGATCGGCTCCGCGACCAGCACCGCGACCTTGCCGCTGAACTGCGGCGAGGAGAAGATCTCGTCGATCTTGTCGGCGCATGCTATCGCGCACTTCGGGTACTCGAGGTTGAACGGACACCTGTAACAGTAGGCGAACTCGACCTTGTGGGTCTCCGGCAGAGGGCCGAACCCGGCCTTGTAGGGCATCTCCTTCGCCGTGAGGGCCATGCCCATCTGCGTCCTGCCGTGGAAGCTGTGGTTGAACGAGAATACGGCGTCCTTCTTCGTGTAGTGCCTGGCGACCTTCACCGCGTTCTCGACCGCCTCCGCGCCGGAGTTGAAGAACGCCGACTTGGTCAGGTAGGTCCTCGGGGCGATCTTGGCCAGCTTCTCGGCGAGCCTGACGTATGGCTCGTACGGGGTGACCATGAAGCAGAGGTGGCTGTACTTCGACACCTGCCCCTTCACCGCCTTCACGACCTCCCTCGGGCTGTTGCCGACGTTCGAAACGCCGATGCCGCTCCCCATGTCGATGAACGTGTTGCCGTCGACGTCCGTGAAGATCGAGCCAGCGGCCTTCTCGATGAAGACCGGGTGGCTGATGCTTATTGACTTTGACACATACTGCTCTTTCACCTTGGCGAGCTCCAGGGACTTAGGCCCGGGGACCGTCGTCTTGATAACCGCTTTTTTCACCGCTGCCATTCAAATCACCTAGCAGCCATTCGAATAGGCTGTAGCGAACTCGAAAGATAATGAACGCATAAATAACATTCCATAGACCTTCTGGTCTGGTATATCCTCGTAACACTTATCTCCTGGCGAGGGGATGACTGAGACGAGGAAACGGATGAGTGAGAACGGGGGTTCGGAAATCAAGCCGAGGAAAATCGTGATTAATCCTCTTCGTCCCGCGATAATAGTGGTGTTCATTATACTTCTTGTCGTGGCTTGTGCTCTATTCTTATCCCAGCGGCCCTGGATAGGGTCATACCCGACGATCGGTACCAACAAAGGTAGCACTGCGAACACCTGGACATGGACAATCACCGCCATCACTGACGGAGGATATATTCACAAGGCCGATGTCTATGTTCAAGTGGAAAACGCGAGCGGGTTCGTCATACGAAATGTCCAACTGACCGACGCTTCTGGTACACACGGGTTCCAATATGCTCCTGGTCCCTATGGCAATAACGAATATCTGGCGGTCGGCGATATGTTCAAACTGGATAAGGCCTACACATCAGGCAGCAAGATAATTCTTGTTGCTTCGAATCATGCAGTAGAATACTGTATCATGACGGTCTAGTATGCTTGCAATCATTATCTCCTGACGAGAGGATGACTGGGAGAGGAATGGAATGAAAATCAAGATTACATCTCAAGAGTCTGCGAAACATAAGAAATCATTTTTCATCGGAGAAGACGGAACTCCCAGAATTATCTTCTACGTCCTTCTATTGATCATCATAGTCCTTATCATCTTCGTGAGTAGCCTTTTTATCCTCCATCAAGGCTGAGAAACAATCTCATCCGTTGCCGAAAGAGAGAATTGAAAGGGGTTTGAGGGGAAGACGGGTATCGTTTCGACCTAATCGGGATAGCCAGTCTTTGTTATGTCAGTTTCAGGGCTCGGTAAATAACATTTGTTGAGGGAATCGCATTTCCTTAGAATAATTTTCAACTTCTGGCTGGAGCCGGGATGTTCTGGGCATATCCTACCGGTGCATGGCGGTGGAACTGCCAGGAACTTTCTTGAATGCGATTCGATCCCTTCTCTCATCGAATGTAATCTCGAATTGTTCGAAAAATCCGGCTCTGCCGATCAAAGGAGGGATTTCATAGTCTGCTGAGTCGAGGAGAATCTTTACTGGAACGCCCCAAGAATAAAGCTCATGGTCCCTGCCGAATTTCATCATGATCTGCTTCTGCAGAGTCTTCATTGTCCCTCCGATGCCATAGGTGGTGGCAACTTTCCCTTCGGTCAGATCAAAGTCCAGCAAATCACTGACCTCCTTCGAAATCACAGAATAATCGGCACCGGAATCGACCAATGCGATGACTTTCAAGAACGCACCGGATGGCCCTATAAGGGTAACAGGGACCGCGGGGACCTTCCCCAGACTGCCGTCTGGATACTTTACAAGCTTATATCGAAAATGAAAAGTCATGCGGCTTCAGAATATCATCGAGTCTGAAGATGGGACCTTTGTGAACAGCGGTGCCTTATTGGGGCATTTGTTCGCTGCGATTTCATGGGTCTTCTTCAGGCTGATATCGTGTGCGACAATTTTGCCGTCGCAGATCGCCACCCACTCTCCGATATAGGGGCTCAAATCCGTCTGCATGAATACTGCATAATCGTCGGCCATACGTTCCGCCTCCATACGCTGAATTCCCCCTCCGATATTAGACCCTGGCATGTAATTGTAAATAGACTGCAATGCCAGTATTTAAGAGATATGTCAAAAGGCATCCTTGCACTTCCGTATCTCTCTTAGCCAGCAGTCGCTCTCTGTTTTCTGGTCCGGCGCACCCGATGCCTGGGTTGTTTCGAGCTAAAGAATCGCCGCCTCCGCGGCGAAAGTCTTATGAGGTAACTGCCAATGCTATCGGTCGCAATGGACAAAGTCAGAGAGGCCGCAGAGAGGAGCAAGGAGGCATCCTACCGGCTGCAGAGCATCGGTTCCGAGACGAAGGACGAGGCGCTCGCAGCCATAGCTGGGAGGCTAAAGAAGCAGCGGAAAGAGATAGCCGCGGCGAACAGGCAGGACATGGCCAGATCTGAGAAGGCAGGTCTTGCATCGCCCTTGTTGATTCGGCTCAAGTACGACGAGCAGAAGATTGACGATTCCATCAAATCGATAGAGGCGCTGATCGATCACGAGGATCCGATCGGCAAGATACTGGACAGGGTCGAGCTCGACAAGGGGCTCATCCTCGAGAAGGTCGCCTCCCCCATCGGAGTAATCGCAGTCATATTCGAATCCAGGCCGGACGCATTGGTGCAGATTTCGACGCTGTGCATCAAGTCCGGTAACGCCGTCATCCTAAAGGGAGGGTCCGAAGCAGAACTAACGAACAGGATCCTGGCCAAGACGATCAACGAGGGCATCATGTCCGTCGATAAGAGCTTCAAGGACGCGGTCCAGCTGCTCTCGACGAGGGAGGAGGTCAGGAAGCTCCTTGAATTGAACGACCTCGTCGACCTCGTGATCCCGAGGGGTTCCAACGAACTCGTGAGGTCGATCCAGGAAGACACGAGGATCCCAGTGCTCGGCCATGCGGCAGGCATCTGCCACACCTACGTCCATTCCGACGCCGATATCGAGATGGCCGTCCAGGTCTGCCACGACGCGAAGTGCCAGTACCCAGCGGTCTGCAACGCTATGGAGACATTGCTCGTGCACAAGGACATCGCCGCGGAGTTCCTGCCAAAGATGGCCCAGAAGTACCATAAGGCGGACGTCGAGCTCCGCGGGGACGCCCGGACGCTCAAGCACATCAAGGCTGAGAAGGCATCGCCGAAGGACTGGTCGACCGAATACAACGATCTAGTCCTGTCGATCAAGATAGTCGACTCGCTGGACGATGCGATCGAACACATCAACAAGTACGGATCCCATCACACCGATGCGATAATCACCAGGAGCGAGGCTGACGCGGGGAAGTTCATGAGAAGGGTCGATTCCGCCTCGGTCCTCTGGAACTGCTCGACGCGGTTCGCCGACGGGTACAGGTACGGCCTCGGGGCCGAGGTCGGCATTAGCACCAACAAGACCCACGCCAGGGGCCCGGTAGGCCTCGAGGGGCTGGTCATCTACAAGTACCGGCTGAAAGGTAAGGGGCACGTGGTCGCCGACTACACCGGGAAGAACGCAAAGCGGTTCACACACAGGCGGTTGCGATGAGGGACATCAAGGTCAAGCGGGTCGTAATAAAGGTGGGGACGAACACCCTCTGCAAGAAAAATGGGACCCTTGATTTCGAATACATAGAGGACCTCGCCAGGCAGGTCGTGCAGCTCGGGAAGAAGGGGATCCAGTCGATCATCGTCACATCCGGGGCGATAGGCTCCGGGAGCTCCGAGCTGAAGCTCAACAGCAGGCAGACCGACATCGCGGAGAAGCAGGCCTGCGCCGCGGTCGGGCAGACAACGGTCATGCTGGCCTACAGGGACGCATTCAGCAAGCACGGGAAGAGCGTAGGGCAGATCCTCCTGACTTATGGGGCGTTCTCGGAGAGGGCCAGGTACATGAACCTCAGGAAGGCCTTCGACGAGTTGTTCCGCATGGGCGTCGTGCCGGTGGTCAATGAGAACGACGTCATTTCCACTGACGAGATAGAGGAGAGCTTCGGCGACAACGACAAACTCTCGGCGCTCGTCGCCAGCAAGATCGACGCAGACATGCTGATCATGCTGACGGACGTCGACGGATTGTACGACAGGAACCCTTCGGCGGACAGGAACGCCAAGCTGATCTCCACCGTCGACGAGATCACGAAGGACATAGAGCGCATCGCTGGCGCGAGCAGGAGCGCCAGATCGGTCGGCGGCATGAAGACGAAGATCACGGCGGCGAAGATCGCGATGCAGTCCGGCTGCTACATGGTCATCGCGAACGGCCGCCTGGACAACGCGGTGCTAAGGATAACCAAGGGGGAGGAGGTAGGGACGCTCTTCACCCCGAAGAGGCACTACTCGAACAAGGAGAGGTGGATCCTCTTCGCCGGCCCCCGCGGGAAGATCTTCGTGGACTCGGGCGCGGAGGAGGCGCTCAGGAAAGGGAAGAGCCTGCTGCCGATGGGCATAGATGCCGTGGAAGGCAGGTTCAAGGAGGGCGACGTCGTTCGCATAGACGACTTCGCCAAAGGCATATCGAACTTCTCTTCCGATGAGATCCAGGGGATAAAGGAGAAGTGCGCCGGCGACAGGAGGAACGGCGTCAAGAAGACGAAGAACGACCGCGTGGTCGTCAGCAACGACAGCATAGTGATCCTGGATTGAGGCGCTACGTGTATCCTTCCGGCTGACCGTTCTGCGGCTGCTGCGATTTCGCCTTCAGGTCCGCATCCTTCTTGAGTATCTTCAGCTGCCCCTCGAGCGCTTCGGCCTCCTTGATCAGCGGCCCGAGCTCCAGGTTCATCTTCAGGACCATCTGGTCGATCGCGGCCATCAGAAGCACTGACGCTTTCGCGTCGGCGATGTTCTGGCGCGCCTCGGTGAGAAGGACGATTACGTCGAAGCCCCGCTTCTTCCCTTCGCGGAGCAGTATGCCGGAGGTGCCGGTGATGACGCCCTCCATGAACGGCTCGACATCGGCCGCCTCCAGGTATTTCCTAGCCCTTGGTGTGCTGGCGATGCCATAGACAACGACCTCGCTCGCCTCGGCCGCCGCCTCGTTCTCCTCATCGACCTCGCGCTCGATAACGAGCCCTCCGACGGAGACGATGAGCTTGCACCTGTTCTCGATCGCCCACTGGATGATCTTCTCCCCTAGCGCCTTGTTGATGTCCGTGTGCGGCTGGAACTCCGAGGTGAATATCGCGAGCTGCGTGTCGTTCGGCTGTGCATCTCCCCTGGCGTACAGCCGCGCCGGCGCCATCGGGATGGCGTCGCGGATGACCGTGACCGCGGGGAAATTGGGGGAGTCGATGAACCCGACGTACTCCAGCCTTAGGAGCGTCACGAGGTAGTTGGAGACTATCGAGCTGACGAGGCCCACGCTGGGGAAGCCGTCCAGCACCACCGCGTTCCTGAAATCGATCTTCCTTAGCTCGCGTATCTCGAACTGATTCACGATACGGTGAATGCGAAAGCATCCTACTTAATCGTTGGCAGTTTGCCGCGGTGGCAGCGCCCCCGGATACTCAATCTTTAAGTCGGATAGCATATTATCAGTCGGCCTGCACGGGCAGGTGGCTTAGACTGGATATAGCACTGGCCTTCTAATGTCCTCAGGGACAGGAAGAGAGCCAGTGGTCCCGGGTTCGAATGCATGAAAACATGCCGAACATCCCGGCCTGCCCGCTCTGGCTCCATTGCTATTCATTCCAAGCCGCCAGAAAAGGTATTAAAAAGGGGAAGCCGTTAGCCGAGACAGCATGGGCCGTTGAGGAGTCATAATGAAACGCAGCTCGAGAGCGTGGAAGAAGAAGGGCAAGATGCGCTGGAAATGGCGTAAAAAGCGCATGAGAAGGAGAAAGCGCGCCCAAAGGATGAGAAAGAGGTAAGACTCCTCAGCGGCATATCACCCATGCGGGGGTATGGGGTAACCTGGTATCCTTACGGGCTCCAGTTATGGGCGTGATTACATTGGGTTTGCTGACCGGTGATGACTAACTGGAGCAATGACCCATGATCGTAACATGCGGGGTAGCTCCCCGCGTGGTGGAAACCCGTCGATGGGGGTTCAAATCCCTCTGCCCCCACTCTCAGGTATAGCCAGTAAGAATATTTCTTTTTTCAAATCAAGGGGCATTTTGCTCACGTTCTTCTCTTTAATTGGGGAGTATATCGAAAATGCTTTATTGCGAAAGCATGCTTCACATTCAGAATCAGTGGTGGCTCTGGATGACATCTAATGTAATGGTAAGAACCCTCTATATCGTCGCTATTGCTGTTTTAATCGCCCTATCGGGTTGTATCTTGATCCCCGCTGATTCAAGCGCTGCTAACCCAAGAATATTTACTATGGGTTTGGGAGAGCCCGTCACTTCGGCAAATCCATTCGTCGGGATTTACAGTAGCGACTATCTATTCTACTCATACGTTTACGACCATCTGATGTCCCCGAATGAGGACGGAGTCGCAACGCCGAACCTCGCCGGCTCATGGTGGTTCATGAACGGGACGACTGCTGCGGCCATGGGTTCGGATTTCTCGACATTGACCCACAACAATACCCCTTCCGATTGGCCACTCGGATCCATATGGGAGTACAACCTCACTCAGGACGTGTACTGGAACGACGGCGAGCCCTTCACGGCGGACGACGTCGTTTTCACGATCACGATCCAGACCGGCTCAGGATACATCAACTTCTGGGCGTATCAGCCGTATACGAAGTGGATGGATCGCTGCGAGAAGATCAACGACTACAAAGTCAGGATATTCTTCGCAGACCACTCAACGAATTCTCCGGCCCAAATCGCCTGGGGCAACTGCCTCTCAATCCCGATTATGCCGGAGCACATCTTTGGCGCCTATCCGGACGCCTACATCGCACAGAACTGGACCGGAATCCCCGCAATCGGAACCGGGCCGTTCATGGGAACGCCGTCATTGCCGAACGAGATAATTGCCAAGGAATCAATAACGCTCGTAAAGAATCCATATTACGATTTCACCGAGAGCAGCGTGAGGAAGGGGCTGGGGGGAGTCTACGCTCGCACGAACGAGATTGACAATTTGGTAATGAAGTTCTATTCCGAGGAGCAGTCCCTCGTCCTCGGTGTTAAGACCGGCAATTTGGACGTTTGCGAGGTGAACCCTTTCAACTACATCGCATTGAAGAATGATCCCAACAAGCCCCCAGAATTGACATTAGTGAGCATTTACAGCCCGACGGTATACTCAAAGATTTCTCACTTCAATGTGAACCTTTACGCTTCTGCTAGCCTGAATCCGGCAAGGTGCGATCCCGCTTTGCTTCGAGCAGTCGCGGTCGCGACCAACAAGAGCTACATCTGTGATTCCATCTTCGGGGGGCTTGCGACCCCCGGCGTCGGCATACTCTCGCCTGTCTGGCCGCAGTACTACTGGAGCCCACCGCACAACGTGTTGTCCACGTTCAACGTGACGGATGGTAGCGGCAGTGTTGTTTGGAGCTACACGAAGCCGCTGGACGAAGCCATGGCCTTCAACTTGACGCTGGCCAGCCAAATACTCGACCAGGCTGGATATGTGTGGACTGACGCCTCGCACACGCAGAGGAAGATTGGTCCTCTCGCCGCAGACAGGCTTGTAAACCTCGGAATCATCGGAGACCCGAGTACTGCTCTGAATAAGTTGCTCGACTTTGAGGACGTATATGAGATTGAGGTCTTCGAGGACAAGGAGATCTCGGAATATCTGTCAAACGAATGGGCCCATATCGGGGTCAAGATAACCCAGAAACCCGTTAACGTCGGTACCTGGAACCAGCTCGTCTATGGATTCCAATATCTCTTCACGGAGAGCTACTGGAGCGGCGATATCGATCCGAACTACCTGATGTACATCATGACATCGTACGCCATGGATGGCTGGAATGAGTTCGGAACTGCGGACGCAACCTACGACCATTATTATGACATGCAGGCGGAAACAACGAACTACACCGAAAGGAAGTACTGGCTAGATAAGTGCCAGGAGTGGCAGTACTTGGCCGGCGGCGCAATGATATACACGGCCTACCCGAAGACCTGCTTCGCTTACAACGACGGTCTGAGATGGTCCAATTGGGGCAACTGGAGCTCGCACCCCGGACTTGCTATCGATCACTGCTGGGGGGAGACCCCGCTGTTCTATCATTTGACGTACGGTGGATCACCAGCGACCGATACGACACCCCCAGTCACCTCGATGTCGCTGTCCGGTTCACCTGGAACGATGGGATGGTACATATCACCGGTCAATGTGACCCTCTCGGCATCAGATGGCAGTGGACTGAACTGGACGAAGTATAGGCTGGATAGTGGTAGTTGGCAGACCTATTCTTCGAAAGTGACTATCTCTGCAGATGGAAGCCATATCCTCGAATATTACTCTCAGGACACGGTCGGAAACACCGAGACGGTCAAGAATGCCGACATCCGGATAGACCGAGCAGCTCCTGTCTCGAACGCAACAGTCTCAGGGACAAATGTGACCATCAGCTCCTCCGATGCTTCAAGCGGCGTGAAAACAACCAGGTACGTGATCGATAACGGCTCATGGAACAATTACAACGACACATTCACCGTATCGACGGCTGGGAACCACACGATTGAGTTCTACTCCTCGGACAACGCAGGCAACATCGAGGATGTCAGATCCATTTGGGTCGACAATGGCAATAACGGAGGCGATGACGGGACGGGCGCAAATACGCAAGGGTTGCCTCAGGAGCTCGTGATTCTCGGCGTCGTCATCGCAATTGCCGTTATCGCGGTCTCAATATTGGCGTATGCTAGATATCGCAAGAAGAGCAAGAACGGGGGCAGATTTCCGCCACCGCCCTCCGATTGACCCAATGAGAGATTCTCCAGTGAACGGGCGGATTGACTGGATGACACCCGATAGCCCTTAATATTTGGGAGATGCTTTTCCTCGTCAGTCGAAGTGGGTTGGTGCCGTGCATGACACTCTCTCTAAGAGATATTCTCCCGAAGAGTAACGGTAAGAAGAATGAAGTCGGATCCTTCGGACAGATTTCCGCAATATCAGTTGTCCCAGGCGAGCTCTCGAATAGATTCGAGGAGCGCACGATTTCCGATCGCACGAAGGCCCTCTCGGCGATTTTACTCGCGCTCATAATGGTGGGGTCCTCTTTCTTTTCAATCCTCGGTCCCACCGACACCAACGGATCGAAATCGATTGTTCTGGATGCACCTGGTCAGGAATCCATAGTGACCCGGGTCTATGACATGTTCAACGTCTCTCTGGGGGGCTGGTGGTCCGACAGGTATTCGGAGCAAGTGATCCAAAGCACCTTCCCCGTGGCCTATGAATGGTTCGGCACTCCTGCCGGCAATACCTACATTTACAGTGATTATAGGATGAACGTCACGGCGAAGAACATCTCCAAAGTCAATACATCAGACAACCCCTGGTATATTCCGACCCTCAACCCCTCTGTCCGAGGCGGGAACATCACCTTGGACTGGCGCGCGAATTACCTAACGAAAAGCGAGGCCGTCGCCGATTATCCAAAAGCCATTTCAGACTGGTACGACAGCTGGTTCTGGAGATGGAACGGCACCGTGACGATGGATCGGACCGCATCGAAGATGGTTCTCAACATGACAGACGCGGAGTTCGATGACTTCGCCACTTGGAAAGCCGCGAAATTCGGATCTTTCAAGATGGTTTTCTCGAATTGGATCATCAACCAGATGAATACCGTCTGGGCGATAAAGTTCTCCTACGAGTACGAGGGAAACGTCCTCTACGATTCATACGATATCCAGAAAGTAGGAAATAACACCGTCTTCCAGATACTGGACCACTTATCATGGGGTGTTGAATCTCTCTTAGGTAGATGGTGGAGCCACACCTTCATGCAATTCGAAGGATATCCTGAGGACGTTCACTTCACCGCGCAGATCGGACCCGGCTCATCGAATTTCAATCTTGACATGGCCGTTCAGTACAGCCTTTTCGCCGCTACGGGGACTCGGGATGGCAGGACCTGCTGGATATTCGAAAACACCCATGCCGACGCGGTTCCGGGGAGTTCCGGCTCTTATTCCTCAGAAATGAACAATTACGTCGGCGAATCCTATTGGTCCAAATTGATCGCCAATTCCGGTTACCAGAACTGGCACAGTTACGATTATACCCCTTGGGCATGGAACCTTACTAGCGTCAATCACAAGATAATCATCGAATGGCCCGACTCGAGCGCGGTGATCGGATATCAGTACAATGGAACGAATGATTATAGCAACACGGTCGTCGGTCAAGTCGTCCCCATCTGGGTCGAGCCTCTCCCAGGTGAACTCCCGTCGAACGTGCAAGTCAATTCAGCAAACCGAA